>Ga0180302_10001900_pt1 | contig 10052 bp, 9 predicted proteins | sample GuaBasSediGuay17_FD_121794 | JGI IMG/M metagenome (GOLD analysis project Ga0180302, IMG submission 121794) | Subseafloor sediment microbial communities from Guaymas Basin, Gulf of California, Mexico - Guay17, Core 4571-4, 12-15 cm | ecosystem: Environmental > Aquatic > Marine > Hydrothermal... | reverse complement strand
CGTGGTTCAGGATTTCACGGCTAATAGGCTTATGGTCTTCCTTGGGGAGCCTAGTAGGAGGGGTGAGGCAAGCAGCCCCCTCCAGCTCAGGGAGGGAATGAACAGTTTCCTCGCAAGTCTCGAAGTAACCTTTAGGAGGGATCCCCAGACGGGAAGGCCGAGAGTGAATAAGGAGGGTTCAAAACTTGACCGATACCAGAAGGAGATAGGCGAATACTACTACATTCCAGCTGAAGCCTCCTAGAGTCCTAATAGTGTTTGGCTGCCTCCCGGATGATGGGATCCACTATTTGGTAGCCATGGTCTCCCCTACGGATTATTCCAAGCTTCACTAGGTTTTCAAGCAGTCTTGTTATCTGGGCATTGCCTACCGGTTTTCCAGTCCAAGCCTCAACGCTCCTCTTAATGCTTGCCCAGCTGCCTTCACCCATTCCCAGCGCCCTCAACACAAGCCTGTAATATCTGGACCTCTGGAAAATTTTTTCTAGCTCCTTGGAGGCCATGGCCTTAGCTTCCTCGAAGATTGCGTTGAGCAGCTGCCCGTTTGGCTTCCTTTCCTGGGAAACCCTATAGCCGTAGTAGGCTAGCCAGCCCACAACGCCGTCAAGCCTTCTAACGGCTTCCTCTAAAAGCTCCCTTTCAACCTTAAGCTTTTGCTCCCTGAATCCCTTCTCAAGGAAGGATAGAGCTGTCTCATCGTCAAAGCCCTCTAAGACTATTTCCTCCCTATACCTTCCATAGAGGGGGCTGGCTGGATTCTCAGCTCCAACAAAATCCATTAGCAAGCCTACCTCTGAACCCGTTAAAATGAATTTTAGGTTTGGAAGGTTGTCGTAGGAGTAGGCGAGAAGGCTTCGAAAGTCTATTCTCCCCTTCCCCCCAACCATGTTTCTTAGGAGCTGGGCTTCGTCTAAGGCTAGGGTAAGGTAGGATGACTTCTTCTCCCTTTCAACCCACTCGTTTAGGGCTTTGAGAAGAGATGAAAGCATTAGTCCCCGGCTTCCCCAGTCCAGCTCTATTCTCACCCCGGCTATCTCAACGCCTCTCACCTTCCTAACGAATTCTCCAAGCCTTTTCCAGGCTGAATGGAGGCGGCTTAACTCTTCGGAGAGCAGCCTATAGAGGGCTACCCTAGAGTAGCCTTCCTCCTCTAGAATTCTCAGGTCAAGGTAGATGTAGGGCTGCCCAGCCTCCTTTAAGGCAACCTTGAGAAGGGAGGTTTTACCAATCCTTCTAACTCCGAGGAGGAGGATTAGAGGGCACCTCGAACCCATAGCTGCCAAAAGCCTGTTCAGCTCCCTTTCCCTGCCAAAGAGGTCTCTTTTCTCCTGTTTGGGTCTTGGATCGAAAAGCAAGTATCACCCCTGATACCTAGGTATCACCCCTGATACTTAAAACTTCAACAACCAGCCTAATCACTTAAACAAAGTAAAGTGGAAGAAAATGGCTGTCAGGGTTTTCTTGCTACCTTTTGGGTTATGGGCATGGATAGGAGGCCTTGGCTTTCAGCTTCCACGATTTTTCCTCCTGGGCATAGGCTGTAGCACTGCCTGCAGGAGGGGCACTCGTAGGGTGCAACCTCGGGGACGAAGGCTACCTGCCTTTCCGTCCCCCTACCAATGAAGCATATGGCATTCGCCTTCTTCACCTCAGCGCAGTAGCGGACGCATAGGCCGCAGAGGATGCAGGCTGTTGGCTCTGCTTGGAAGCGGTTAGCCCTAGCCCCATATTTTTCGGCTAACTCCTTTAGGGGGCCGCTTGCTGGAGCTAGGGGGAGCATGAGCTCTAGGAGCGTTTTCCTAATCTTCCTGATTTCCTCGCTGTCCGTTCGCACTTTTAAGCCTTCCTCCACGGGGTAGACGCAGGAGACCACATACCGTTTTCTCCCATCCTTGATTATTTCAACAGTGCAGATTCGACAGGCCCCGTAGGGCTCAAGCTGGTCATTGTAGCATAGGGTTGGAATTTCTATTCCAGCCTTCCTAGCCGCCTGGAGGATGGTCATACCCTCCTCAGCCTCAACCTGCTTTCCATCGATTTCAAGCCTAACCTTCCGGCTCATTAGGCTCCCCCCTTCTCACCCTTCTTCACTCGTTTAACCTTTATTCCGTAGCGGGCTGGAGGCGGGGTTGGAGGAGAATACTTCTCCACGGAGTTGAAGGGGCAGACTTGGAAGCATACTCCACAGCGGATGCACTTCTCCTGGTCGATCACGTGGACGATGTCCTTCTCGCCTGAGATGGCCTTAACCGGGCAGTTTCGAAGGCAGATCATGCAAGCCTGACACTTCTCAGGATTAATATAGTAGGCGGTTAGGGCCTTACAAACCTTGGCTGGGCAGCGCTGCTCGAAGATATGCGCCTCATACTCGTCTCTGAAGTATTTTAGGGAGGTGGCTATGGGGTTGGCTGCTGTGGTTCCGAGGGCGCAGAGGGAGGCTGCCCGAAGCACCTCGCACAAGTCTTCAAGGGTTTCAAGGTCTTCAGCTTTCCCCTGCCCATTGCAGATCCTGTTCAGGATGTTTAGGGCCTGTTTGAGGCCTTCCCTGCAGGGGACGCATTTCCCACAGGATTCGCTTGAGAGGAAGTCTATGTAGTAGCGGGTTACATCCACGATGCAGGTGTCCTCATCCATGACGATCATTCCGCCGGAGCCCATCATCGAGCCAACCTTGGTAAGCTCGTCAAAGTCCACGGGTAGATCCAAGTATTTTTCGGGGATGAAGCCTCCTGAGGGGCCCCCCGTCTGGACGGCTTTAAACCGCTTCCCCCCACGGATTCCCCCTCCAATCTTGTAGATAAGGTCTCTAAGCGTTATCCCCATGGGAACCTCCACCAGCCCCGTATTGTTCACCTTGCCTACTAGCGAGAAGATTTTGGTTCCACTACTTCCAGCGGTACCTATGCTCTTAAACCAGTCTGCCCCCTTCAGGATAATCAGGGGGACATTAGCCCAAGTTTCCACGTTATTTAGGCAGCTTGGCTTATTCCAGATTCCCCTAACAGCGGTGTGAATATACTTAGGTCTAGGTTCACCTACCTTACCTTCAATAGCCGACATGAGGGCGCTGGATTCTCCTGAAACAAAGGCTCCAGCTCCACGGTGAATTTTAACCCTAAAGCTGAAGCCTGACCCCATGATGTTTTCGCCTAGAAAGCCGTATTCCTCAGCCTGCCTGATGGCGGTGGCTATGTTCTCCACGGCGGTGGGATACTCCTCTCTCACGTAGATGAAGCCTTCCTTCGCTCCAATGGCGTAAGCTCCAATAATTAAGCCTTCGAGAACGCTGTGCGGGTTCCCCTCCATAAGAGTTCGGTCCATGAAGGCTCCTGGATCACCCTCATCACAGTTCACGATAACGTATTTAGGCTCGCCTGGAGCATTCTTCGTGGTCTCCCATTTTACTCCAGCTGGGAAGCCTCCGCCCCCACGCCCTCTAAGGTTCGCCTTCTTAACCTCTTCTAACACCTGCTCAGGCGTCATCTGGGTGAGGGCTTTAGCCAGCGCCTTATAGCCTCCAAGCGCAATATAGTCTTCAATGTTTTTCGGGTCTATTTTGGCGTTATTTTCAAGAAGCAATCTAACCTGATACTTGTAGAAGGGGATTTCCTCCAACTTCCTAATTTTCTCTCCTGTGGCAGGGTCGGTGTAGAAGAGTTTCTCAACGGGTTCTCCCTTAAGAATGGTTTTTTCAACGATTTCAGAGGCGTCTTCAGGCTTAACCTTGAAGTAGGGTATTTCCTGCGGGTAGATTATCAGTCTTGGGCCGAGTTCGCAGAAACCCATGCACCCCGTCTCCTTGATTTCCACCTTATCCTCCAGTCCATGCTTTTTGAGTTCCTCTCTTAGGGCCTCCACCACCCTGCGTGCTCCGAGAGCACTACAGCCAGTGCTTACGCATACGGCTATCACAGGCCTATCAGGCTTCTTCCTCGCCAAAATCTCCCTTCTCAGCTTTTCTAAGTCTTCGGGTGAACGCACTTTCACCTTTCACTTCCTCCTACTCGTATTTTGAGAGGATTTTCTCTAAGTCGCCTGGTTTCACGCCCCCATAGTAGTCGTTGTCTACCACGACAACGGGGCCGAGGGCGCAGCAGCCAAGACAGTTAACCCTTTCAAGGGTGAATCTTCCGTCAGGGGTTACCTCACCATCCCTTATGCCCAGCAGCCTCTCCGCAGCCTCCATGATTTGAGGTCCACCACGCACATGGCATGCTGTGCCGAGGCATACCCTAACCCTGTGGCGGCCTTGAGGTGTAAGGCTGAAGGCCTTATAGAAGGTGGCGATCTGGTAGATGCGTGAAAGCGGTATGCCAAGCCTTTCAGAAACCCAGATGAGGGCTGGCTTAGAAATCCAGTGGTATTTGGCTTGGATGTCGAGGAGTATCTGGATTAGGGCTGAAGGATCACCCCCATACTTGTCCACGATCCTGTCTATGTCTCGGAGCTCCCTGACAATCTCCTTTAGGGCTTCCTCCCTCCTCCTTATCCGCTTTAACGCTTCTGCGTGGCGTAGGGCTTCCTCCTCAAGCCTCTTTAACTCCATGCTTAGCGTGGGCTTATCCAAGCCAAGCGAATAGTATTCGCTTAGAAGCTCCAAGCCCCTTAAGAGGATTTCCGTCTTGCTTAGGCCTGCGTTTTCCTGGATTCTATTTAAGAGTTTCCTCTGCTCCTCCGTAAGCCTTACCCCCACGAAAAACTCCTTACGCCTCCTCTTCTCCATGTTCTATGTTTAACCGTTAAACGTTTTAAAAGTTACCAAGCCTTAGCTAAAACAATTAATATAGTTTTAATGTGAATACTTTTTTGCCTTATCTCGCTTTTTGGAGTGGAGGGAAGCATGGTGAAGGCTAAGGTTAGGGTTGGAATCGTGGGTTATGGGATGATTGGATGCCGATGCGCTGACGCCGTCTCCCTCCAGCCTGACATGAAGCTTATCGGGGTTGCAGACGCCGTGGTGGACTACAGGATTAAGGCAGCCTACGAGAAAGGCTATGAAATTTATGCTTCACCCCCGGAGAGGCTTGACGAAATGTCTAAGGCTGGAATAACGCTGGCTGGAACACTGGACGACCTCTTAAAGGAGGTGGACGTGGTTATCGATGCAACCCCAGCCGGGATAGGAGCTAGAATGAAGGCCGTTTACGAGAAGGCTGGGGTAAAAGCCATCTTCCAGGGTGGAGAAAAGCACGAGTTGGCCGGCCACTCCTTCGTGGCGGAGATGAACTATGAGACGGCTTTGGGCAGGCAGTTTACAAGGGTGGTTTCCTGCAACACTACGGGGATATGCAGGGTTATTGGAAGCCTCCATAGGGCAGGCCTTGTGGAGCGGGCTTGGGCCATCCTAGCCAGGCGTACAACCGACCCTTGGAAGGCGCATTCAAGAGCAACCTTAGACACCATGGTTCCGGAAGTCCATATTCCAAGCCATCAGGGGCCGGATGCCCAAACAGTGATTCCAGACCTACCCATAACCACCATTGCGGCTAAGGGTCCCTACACCATTAGCCACATGCACTTCGCCGTGGTGAAGGCTCCGAGAAATGTTTCGAAGGAGGAGGTTTTAACCGTCCTAGATAAGGCGAGGAGGGTTTGCTTCGTAGACACCGCCGACGGCCTCGTAGACCTTGCCTCCGTCATGGAGCTCATGAAGATGCTTGGCAGGCCTATGGGGGACATGTGGGAGGTAGCCGTTTGGAGGGACATACTCTCAACCAGCAGAGATGAAATATACCTCGTCTACCAGGTGCACAACCTCGCCATCGTGGTTCCTGAAAACATTGACGCCATCCGGGCTTTAACCGAGCTGGAGTCGGATCCAGCTAAATCCATGGATCTAACCGACCGGACGCTTGGGGTTAAGGAGAGCTTCTTCACGAGGGCTGGCTAGGCTTGAGGCAGCCCTACCTAACACTGGAGGACGTAAACGTTTCAGGTAAAACCGTTCTCGTAAGGGTGGACATAAACTCGCCCGTAGACCCTGAAACCGGTAAAATCCAAAGCGACACCAGGATAAGGCTTCACGCCAAAACCTTGAAGGAGCTTTCAGACCTTGGAGCTAAGGTTGTGGTTTTAGCCCATCAAGGGCGGAGGGGAGACCCGGACTTCGTACCCTTAAGGAGCCATGCTGAAACCTTGGCTAGAATCCTCGGCCGCCCAGTAAAATATGTGGACGAGGTGGTTGGCGAAAAGGTTTCCGAAGCTGTGAGAAGCCTTAAGCCAGGTGAAATCCTCCTCCTTGAGAACGTTCGATTCCACCCAGAGGAGGCTGTTTCCAAAAGCCCAAGCGAGCATGCTCAAGGCGAGCTTGTGAGGAAGCTGGCAGCCCTAGCCGACCTCTTCGTCTTAGACGGCTTCTCCGTAGCCCATAGGAGCCACGCCTCTGTGGTGGGCTTCTCAGAGGTTCTCCCAACCATAGCTGGGAGGGTTATGGAGGCTGAGCTAAGCGTAATGGAGAAGATTACCAAGGAGGTTAAGAAGCCCTTCATCTGCCTCCTAGGCGGCTCAAAGGTGGAGAAGGGTTCTGAGTTCGTGGAGTTCCTCCTCTCCAAGGGCGTGGATAAGCTGCTCACGGGAGGTCTAGCTGGAAACCTCCTCCTCTATGCTAGCGGAGTAAACCTGGGTGAGGCCAGCCTAGCCATACTCAGGAAGCGGAAGCTTCTAGAGCATACCCAATGGATGGGGGAGGTTTTGAAGAGGAACCCTGGAAGGGTGGAGGTTCCTTCAGACGTAGCCGTGAAGGCGGAGGATGGAAGCCGGGTGGAGCTAAAGGTTTCAGAACTCCCTTCACCCCACCCCATCTACGACATAGGCTCGGAAACCATAAATCGCTATGTTGAAATCGTTAGGGGGGCTGAAACCATCTTCGTTATGGGCCCCCTAGGCGTATACGAGGAGGAAGCCTTCGCCAAGGGAACCCTAGAAGTCTTTAAGGCTGTAGCCGAGTCTAAGGCCTTCTCCGTAGCCAGCGGAGGCCACACCGTCTCAGCCCTAAGAATGTTTGGTTTAGCTGAAAAATTCGATTATGTGAGTATTGCTGGGGGAGCCTTCCTCGAATACGTGATGGGGAAGAAGCTTCCAGGCGTTGAATGCTTGAAGGCTGCGGCTGAGAGGTTTAAGGGTGGACTTTAACCGCTCTAAGGAGGAGGATGGAGCCGAACCATCCAGCTTCTAAGCCTAGCCTCCTAAGCCACCTCTCCAACCTCAACGTTTTCGGGTGGAAGACCACCGAGGTAGACTTACAGGGTTTAAGGGAGAACCTTTCAAGCTTCTCCTTCAAGCCTAACGGGCCGTAAAATCTTACATTCTTGTAAGCTGAGGAGGATTTTCTTCCAGCCTTAAACCTCCTGTAAAGGTTCCAGGGGTTAACCCTGTTGTGAACACCTAGGATTAGGCTTCCACCAGGCTTAAGCACCCTGCAAACCTCTTTTAAAGCCTCCTCCTCGGAGGATAAGAACTCCAGCACGGTGAAGAGGAGGACGGAGTCGAAGAGGCTAGGCCTAAAGGGTAGGTGGAGGCCGTCGGCTAGGACAACCTCTAAGCCCCTGGCTGAAGCCCTCGAAACCATTCCGAGAGCGTAGTCTACACCCAGAACCCTCCAGCCCAGCTCCCTGAAAACTTGGCTGAAAAGCCCTGTGCCGCAGCCCACATCCAGCATGAGGCCTGGCTTTAGCTCTTCAGCCATCCGCCTTAGGGCGGAGGCTTCAGCCTCATAGATTAGGGGGCCAGCCTCAACCCTGAACCATTCATCGTAGCCCTCAGCCATCCTACTCCAGAACTCTCTTCCAGCCAACCCCTTTCAAACCCTTTATCTTTCACCAAATGCAGATATGTTTTTCAGGTGTCAGGCATGGTTGTGGTGGTTGAACTATCCATTGTGCCTCTCGGCTCTGGTGTAAGTGTTGGAAGGCTTATAGCTGCAGCCGTTAAGGAGTTGGAGAGGCTTGGGGTTAAATATCAGGTTACCGCCATGTCTACCGTTTATGAGGCCTCCAGTATTGGTGAAGCCTTCAGGGTGGCTGAAGCAGCCCATGAAGCCGTCTTCAAGGCTGGAGCAGTTAGGCTTATAACCACTGTGAAGGTGGATGACCGAAGGGACCGGAAAAGGAAGGGTATGGAGGAGAAGGTTGAAGCCGTGGAGAGGCTTCTCCGGGAAGGGCTAACTAGGACTTAAGCCAAGCCTTTCCAAGGCTTCAAGAACCTCGAGGATTTCCCGCTTGGAGGTTAAGCCTACACTAGCCGACTCCGCAAACCCGTAAACGTATTCGAGGGCTTCAAGAGGCTTAAGCCTTCCAGCTGCTAGGGGCTTAATAGCCACAATGCTTGCAGGAGTTTCCTTTAGGGCTTTGAGGGTTAGCTCTGGGCTTGGCTCCATGTAGGCTCCAAGCCTGTTTAGGGGTGCAAGGTAAACCTTAACCATGCCCAGCCTGTCAAGGCGTGGTATGGTTTCACCTGGCTGGTGGGTTGCAGCTGCGGGGATAGCTCCCAAAGCCTCCACAGCCTCCAAGCATTCCCTAATCCTTGGAAGGTTTAGGCTATCAGCAATCTCAGCGTGGACGGCAACCAATTGGGGGTTAAACTTCTCGATAAGCTTCAGGTTCTCCTCGAAGTTCCCGTAGATGGAGGCAGCCAGGTAGAAGTCTCTCCCAGCCTCCTCCAAGGCTTCAACCGTTGGCTTGGTTACCACGAGTTGGAGGCTTTGGATTCCGAGGTCGTAGGCTTCCCTGTAAAGCCGGGCAATGTTTTCGGGCTTAAGGTAGAAGCGCCTATAGTATTCGAGGGATTTTAGGCCGAACTGGCCTGCCCCAATGAGGGGGGAGGTTCCAAGCATAAGCCTTGGAAGCCTCAGCCCTATTCCTCCCCCTCTTCAGCCTCCATCCTAGAAAGCTCGGCTTCAACCTCCCTCCTAACCTTGGAGAGCAGTTCATCGTAGTTTCCACTCCTAGCCTTACCCCTGTCTGCGAAAATGTGGAAGAGTATTTGGTAGCGGGAAAGCGTCCTATAGGAGGCTTTGGAAAACTCTTTAAGGCTTAGGGTTTCCCCCTCCTCCTCATCCACGATGATTGGTGAGTCTAGGAGGGTTAAAAGCTTGGTGAGGTCTACGCCTATGGGCCTAATCCTCGCCCTATAATCGACTTTAAGGTTTAACTCTTCCCCCTCCTCTTCAAGGCTTCTCTTAAGCCTTTCAAGTTCAGCTTCCCTCCTGCTCACCGTTCGGAGGGAAAGCCTACGCTCGTAAACAGCCACATAACGCTTACGCCTGTCGAGGACGTCCTTAAAAATCTGGTAGGCCTCCTCACACCTGTCACCGTTCTTAAGCCCCCTCCTATGCTTCACCTCTGCTATCATCGTTAAATCATCATAGTTTAGAAGCTCGCTTGGGCTTGAAATAATGCTTCTTAAGAATTCGGGTAGTAGGGAGAGGGCATCGTAAATCATGAACTCGAATATTCTTGAGGTTCGATGATAGTATACGTTGGCGTACATGTGCTGGAGGGCTATGAAGCTGTCTAGGAGCGCTCCCACCGCAGGCTTGGAGATTAGCAGCCTCCAATCCTTCACCCTGAAGCCGTCGATGATCCGCTCATGGTCTACGGAGCCATATTCCAAGGTTCCAGCATGGTAGGAGTCCCTGTTCAGGTAGTCAAGCTTGTCTACATCGTAGGGGCCGTCTAAGATTTCGTGGAGGAAGGGTGGAGCCCTCCCCCCACTCCTCATAATGTCGAGAACCTCTTCAGCCTCCAAGCCGCCTCGCTCTATGGTGGAGGCCAGCCTCTCCGAGACTATGCGAGCTCCCATCTCCTCGTGGCTGAACCTTAGGGTGGGGTCTCCAAGCCTCTCAGCCAGCTCGTTGCAGGCATCCTCAAAGGTGTGGCAGAAGGGTGCATGGCCGACATCGTGGAGGAGGGCTGCAAGCCTGAGGGCTTGGAGGATTCGAACGTAGGATTTCCCATCCCACCAGGGGTTTCCGGTTTCCCCGTCAAGCCTACTAAGGATTTCAGTCCTCCCAGCTGGGATGCAAGGCTCCCCGTAGAGGGGGTGAACTTTAAGGT
>Ga0180302_10001899_pt1 | contig 10052 bp, 8 predicted proteins | sample GuaBasSediGuay17_FD_121794 | JGI IMG/M metagenome (GOLD analysis project Ga0180302, IMG submission 121794) | Subseafloor sediment microbial communities from Guaymas Basin, Gulf of California, Mexico - Guay17, Core 4571-4, 12-15 cm | ecosystem: Environmental > Aquatic > Marine > Hydrothermal... | reverse complement strand
TCTACGAGCATTTCACCTATTGATATCACATCGACCATTAAAACACCCTTTTAGCGATAAGAGTAAGAGGTGGGTTTGGGTTTAGGCGGTTTAAAGACTTAGAGGGCCCTTAACTTGCTCTTGGACTCGAATATATGTACGTGCTCCTTTATGAACTCTAAGTAAACCTTCTGCTTAGGGCTGACGTTAATCTCTCCGGGGTACCTAACTTTTATCAGTTGCGTACCTAACATTAGGTTAAGTATTGTCTCTCCACCTAAGGGCTCGACTACGTAGACCTCCGCGGGCATCGTGCCGGGCTTCTCCTTTAAGTAAACTCTTATGTGTTCTGGCCTGACACCTAGTATGAACTCAGTCCCCTTGCTCTGTAGGATATTGAACCACTCCTTGTCCAGCTCGTACCTGAACGCCCCCGCGTCCAGGAAGGCTTTATCGCCCTCTGTGAGCAGGCTGCACTCTATGAAGTTCATCGGGGGGCTACCTATGAAGCCGGCCACGAAGGTATTAGCTGGCTTATGGTATATGTCGGCTGGGGTCCCTATCTGTTGTACTATCCCCTCATTCATTACGGCTATCCTGTCGGCCATGGTCATGGCCTCCACCTGGTCGTGGGTCACGTAGATCGTAGTAACGCCTAGCCTCTTCTGAAGCGCTTTGAGCTCTGCCCTCATGTAGACCCTGAGCTTGGCGTCAAGGTTGCTCAGGGGCTCGTCGAGCAAGAAGACCTTGGGCTCCCTAACTATGGCCCTCGCGAGCGCCACCCTCTGCTGCTGGCCCCCGCTCAGTTGTCTAGGCTTCCTGTCTAATAGCTCATTTATCTGGAGCATCTCAGCTACCTCCTTCACTTTCCTCCTTATCTCTTGCTTAGGGACCTTCCTTATCTTGAGGGGGAAGGCGATGTTGTCGAAGACCGACATGTGAGGGTAAAGGGCGTAGTTCTGGAACACCATCGCTACGTCCCTATCCTTGGGGGGTAGATCCGTGACATCCTGTCCGTCCATGTATATCCTTCCCTGATCCGGGTACTCGAGCCCGGCAACCAACCTAAGGGTGGTGGTCTTCCCGCAGCCCGAGGGGCCTAAAAGCGTGAAGAACTCTCCATCCTTAATTTCCAGGGTAATATTGTTTACGGCGATAACTTTACCAAACTTCTTCACTAACTTATCTAGGAGTATTTTAGTCATACCTTATTTACACCCCAAATCGCACTAACGTAATAAAAACGCTCTTGCCTTATTAACCCTTCGCCCTCTCCTGATGTCGAGCTTCGATCTCCCACCGCCAGTTTATATGTGGAAGTATTAGGGTGGGACTTCCCCCTCCCTCCTGTCCTTAGCGGCCAGTATCCTCCTCCTCACCTCCTCCGGTAAGGCCACGTCCTCCTTCCTCCAAGCGGTAGGTCCCAGCACTGCTAATCCCTTCCCATCAACTATAGCTATCTCATACATCCTTAGGTCATGCGGCGTCTGCCTCATCTTCTCTATTATCAGGTACCTCTTCAAGACCCCCCTCCTTACGGCCCTCCTGAACCTTATTATGCCGTCGGCTACGTGCTCCACGCCGAAGCCGAAGGCCTCCGAAGTACTTATAGCGTACTGGGAGGTGACTATAACCGTCATGTTCCACTTGGAAAGCACCTTCTTAACTAAATAAGAGTACCTCCTGGCCATCGCCGGCTTATCAAGCCAGAACGCCGAGAGGGAATCTATGACTACCCTTACATGGCCGTATCCTAGCTCCCTTTTAACTTCGATTATCTTTTGAATTAGTTCCTCGACTTCTAAGCTCGAGATAGTATATTTGTCCTCCTTCGACCTCATGAGGGCATCCACTATCACTAATTTATGTTCCCTTAGCCCCTCCTCGAAGCCTAAGTTAAACTGCTCCGCCTGCCTCAATATCGACTCCCTGCTCTCCTCGGTGGTAATGAATATCCCTCCCTCCCCCTCATTCAACCCTGCGCTTATAAAATGGAGACAGAATATGGTCTTGCCGCAGCCTGGTTCCCCAACTACCGCGACTATGAATCCCTTCGGTATACCCCCAGCAAGCATCCTGTCTATTTCCTTAATTCCCGTAGAAACCCGCTCGAGGCACGTCAACCCCATCTCCTACTACTTTATATATTAAGGTCTATAATTTACTTCCGTTATATTAGCTGCTAACCCTTATTTTCTTCATCAAGGCCGCCTGTAACGCCGTGGCAGTCTCCTTTGGCCCCGTGGATCCGCTCCACATGTGCCACAAATAACATGAAATTGTATATTAGCGGTAGGTTTGGAGTCGAAATCGGGTGCTTAGCCTGTTCGAAGAAGGCCCAAGGAATTGAACTAACAAGAAGAAACATATGGGTCCTTGATTTTATATACGAAGGCGTATATTTCGTTATCGTAAAAGAGCTTAAACTTCCACATTAAGCTGAAGAGGTCATCTAATGTTTGCGGGGGTACTTCTACTAAATCCGTGTGATACCGTAAAGTAGATACATCTATAAATACTGGTACTTCATATGTTAGCCCCTTATACGTCGTCGCGTCTATGGCTGTTCTAAAGGAGCTTTCCCTTTTAATTCCTTGGTGAAGAATTCGTTAAGGCTCGAGAGTGCACCCTTCGAGGCAAATTCTCCTATCCAGAGGTGAGGGCCTAAGAAAAGCTCAGGGCCTTGCCCCGAGACAGAAGTAAAGTAAACGTGTTTTAAGCTCATTCGTTGGGATACAGAGTAACTCTACCATCGCCTCAGGTTCGAGCCTCTCGAAAGCCTTTGCAGCCTCTTTCAGTGCCTTCGCAGCGTCACCCCTCCAAGAATACCATAGAATTAACTTCACCTTCTTTGCAGAAGTCTGTGCCGTGAGGGGATATTACAATATAATGATATTAATAATGTGGAGGTTAAGAAGGTTACTTCCTTAAGCCAACCTCCGTCCCCCCTCTTCATCTTTCACTCTACGATTGGAGTTAGCACCTAAAAGCATAGAACGTGAACCAGAATTTATCGCATAGCCTCTCCTCCTTAAATAATTCCACTAACACGAGGTAGGGAGCTTGGGGCATTGAATAGGGAGGGGGCCTTATCTCAGCTTTAATCCTTCCAAGCCCGTTCTTCACACTCACTAGCTTCTCATCCTTATATATTAGCTTGAACGTGTACATATTATATAATTTAATTGATAATTTGTAGGTGCCGTCTTCTAGGCTAAAGGAATAGCCCTCTAAAATCACGTAAGGGAAGCCCTTAACGTAGGGGCAAGACCATTTACCTCCACATACCCATCCTATCCCCTTAGGTGAAAGGGGGCAACCACCGTAAGGTTGTTCCCCGTCCCAAACGCTTCGGAAGCGGATGTTGCATCTGTCTATTAAGGTGACTATCAACCCTAGTGTGGCGGAGGGGGGCTTAGGCTTAAGCCCCCTAGAGCGTAATAGGGTTACGTAGATGGGGGCTGAGGACGGCATAATAATCTTTCTAAGCAAGCCCTTAGAGGGATCGCCCAAGGGATCCAGGATGAGCAGCTCAGCTGGACTGACGAACCCTACTACGACTACCGACCTTATCTTTCCTTCAACGCCAAATGTGAGGATCGCTGGCACCTCATCCTTTAGGCTTAAATAGATGGTGGTTAGGGCCTGATTGGGGTCTGTAAACTTAAAGGTTGTTATCGAAAGGTGCCTCCCGTAGAGGCCTTCAACATATCTTTTGGCCTCATAAAGGTTTAGGTCCTCGAAGTACTTTTTACCGGTTACGGCAGCCACTTCCCAGGGATGTATGAGCAGTCCGTAATAACTTATGACCATGGATAGGCAACATATCATGGACCAGTTGTTGCCCATCGAGTTAAAGTAGGGGATCAAGAGTGGGCCTACGGCTTGCACCTGTAAGTGCTCCTTTATTATCAACCTCCAAAGCCCATCCTCTTTGATGTATAAGCATAATTTTACTCCATCTGGAGGGACTTGCGGGGGCAACTTAAGCAGAACCTCTACTTCCTTCACGTTAGAGCTTCTATCCACCGTTAGACGTTTAACATCTAACCACCCTACGCAGTCCTTGAATAACCCCACTAACAGTTCTACCTTAGGGCCTGGCCATATGCGAAAGGTAGCGGTCAACACGCCGTTTCTGAGCGCGTATCCGCATAGTGAGATCCTCCTCGAGACATAAAGGGGGTTGGCGGTAAGGAGAGGGTGCATCGACAGCATGATGAGATGAAGTATTAATAATATTTTAAGTGGGTTTTTGAGCATTAAATACACCATGTATTTAAATATAAAACTATTTTATTTAAACATACCTTTGATATGTGAAAATATCTTTGACTAATTTACCCTATTTTAAGAGTTCGAATGATGCCTTATAGAGATCGTTGCCTCTTATTTGCTCCTTCAAAAGGCCTAAACTCCAAGGCACTTACCACTCCAGTTCCCTATCATGTCTTTGATGTCGAGCAACGTCTCACTCAATCTATGCCTAAAGATCATCGAGATTATAGTGGTGCATTGGGACCAGCAACCAGGGCAAGTCCTGACCTTATCCCATGCATCGTTCTGGGCCAACAGCTCATTAAGCTCTCGCTCAAGTAGGCTTCCAGCGATTGTGTCCTCCCTTATGGGGCATAACATGAGTTCCCCCCTCCAATTCACCCCGATGTAAAGTCTCCCAGCGTCGCATAACTTGATTTTCATTTTGCCTTTAAAGTAATCTTCTAGACCCTTTATGAACCATAATGGGTCCACTACGTAGCCCCCTTTAACGCGTTTAAATGATGATAATTCTTTCGCTAGCTCACCTACCTTTCCTAGAGGCACGGAGAGCTCCTTTACGGGAGGATAGGGTCTTTCTAACGTGCCGCCTATAGGTTGGAAGGAGACGTAATCCACTAAACCCTCAAGCTTCTTAAACAACTTTATCACGGAGGCCCAGTTCTCTCTGTAGATCGTGGTAGCTATCCCTACGTTAACACCAGAATACTTCTTTAAGTACTTTAATCCTTTCAGTGCCCGCAAGTATGTCCCTTTGATGCCCCTGGTCCTGTCGTGAACATCCTCGAACCCGTCTAATGAGACCGTAATGCCGTCGAAAACTTTACCGAGGCTCTTAGCCCTAGCCGGTGTAATGAGCGTGCCGTTGGTGCTTAGGGTGTTGATACAACCACAATCCTTGGACCTGCTAGCTATTTCTTCTAGGTCGTCCCTTAAGAGCGGCTCCCCACCGCTGTAATTGATGTACGTCACCCCTGCATCGCAGAGCTTGTCTATCACTTTCAAGGCTTCGTCCTTAGTGAGCTCTCCTTCGTTTTTCTTCCACCTGCTGCAGAAGACGCACCTTAGGTTGCACCTAGCAGTCACGTAAAATACCGCCGACACCAACTTAGGCCTCCCTATCTTGTAGCAGAGATAAGCTAAAGCCCCCCTTTTTAGCGTCCTAAAGCCCCTCATCGTATCCTCTTTACCTCAATACCTCAGCAGATAAATACCTATCACTATAATGGCTATACCCAGCAGTTGCCTTAAACTAAGCCTTTCCCTCAGTATTATAGAACTCAGTAATGCAGTCAATACGGGGGAGCTTGAGGTCAGTACCGAGGCCTTAGATGCCCCGAGCTCTCCTATAGCTACGAAGAACAAGAGAGGTCCCAAACCTATCCCTAAAATACCTCCTCCGACTACGGGAGCGACCTCATTGACTTTCAACCTCATGGCCTCCCTCCTACCCTTAGTGGTGACCAAACATATTGGAAGGAGCGCCATCATGAACCATAGCCTAATTATGTTAAAGGGTATGGGATTCAAGTAAAGTAGGCCTAACTTAGTGAAGACGACGCTCGCTCCCCACGCCGTTGAAGTCATCAGCGAAAGAGTCAGCCCCTTTAAACTAAGCTTCGATGTTCGATCCCCGCTAGGAGAGAGATAGGTTAGCGTTATACCGGTTACTATTAAAGCTGAGGAGTAGAGCACGCCCCATGTGACCCTCTCCTTGGTTAAAAGATATGTAAATAAGGTGGCTGGGAGGGAGAAGCTATAGGCTATCGGGTAAACTATCGAAACGCTAGTCCGTTTAAGCGCCTCGAAGAAGGCTATGTCGCCTATGATCAAGGCAAAGAACATGGAGAGGAAAGCGTAAAGGGAGACAAGAGGATCGAAGCCTGGCGCGGGCTCACCCGAGATGAGTAATGCCAAGTACAACGTCGCTAAGGCTGGAGGCGCCCTTAAGCTATTAACTAACAGGACGTCAGTTTCGCTACTCTTAAGTCCTAGCCTATATAATATAGCGGCTAAGGAGAAAGTTACGGCAGCCCCTATGCCTGTGAGTATCCCTGTTATCAAAGTAACCCCCTACTTAACTCTTTTAGCTTAGTACTACAGTAATATAAGGTGATATGTGGCAATTATTACGTCCGGACGCCGTAAGGGTATGGAATTGCGAGGAGGTCTTAGATAGCTTAAGGTGGTATTATGAAGTTATGAAGGGTACTAAGCCAGCTAAATATTTGATATGCAAAAGGGTGGCTGTGAGGGTCAAAGGTGACTTAAGCGAAGTGGACGAAGCCAAGCTTTGGAGGTTTCATAAGGAAGCCTCTAAGGAATTCCTGAAGTTATGGTTTAAGGTTAAGAGGGGGAATGTAAGCTTGGAGGAGATGGAGGAGCCTGAAGTGAGTTACCTCGACTTAAAGGTGGAACTGGCCTTAAGGCTGGTAAGAGGTTGTCGCCTTTGTGAGCGGAGGTGCGGAGTAGACAGAACCAAAGGAGAAAGAGGCGCGTGCAAATTGGACGATAAGTCCTACGTGGCCTCTTACTTCCTTCACATTGGTGAAGAGGCCCCTTTAGTCCCCAGCGGTACGATATTCTTCACTTCTTGTAATAGTTCCTGCGTTTTTTGTCAGAACTGGGATATAAGCCAAGATCCGTTCAGTGGAAGTGAGGTCACACCGGAAGATCTCGCGGATATAATGAAGTACCTCAAGGTTGAGGGGGCTAGAAATATAAACTTTGTGGGGGGCGATCCGACGCCCCATACGCATAACATCTTAAAAGCGCTGAAGCATTTAGACATAAACGTACCTTTACTTTGGAATAGCAACTTTTACATGAGCTTAGAGTCATGTGAGCTATTGATAGATTTGATGGACATAGCCCTACCTGACCTGAAGTGGGGGAACGATAAGTGCGCGCTGAGGCTCTCCAAACTACCGAGGTACTTCGAAGTGGTAACGAGGAACATAAAGCTGTTTTATGAGAGAGGCGTAGATCTAATAATAAGGCACCTAATCTTACCTAACCATTTGAAATGTTGCACTAAACCCGTCCTCCAATGGATAGCCGATAATTGTCCTAGGGCTTTAGTCAACGTTATGGATCAATGGCATCCAGACTACTTAGTAGCTCGGCATCCCGAAAAATATCCTGAAATAGCTAGGAGGCTTAAAGGCGAAGAAGTAAGAGAGGCTTATGAGGTCGCTGAGGAGTTAGGGCTTAGGTGGAAGGCCGTTTCCTGAATGGAGGTGGGAGGATGACGGTTCTAAGTGATGTAGACCTGCTAAATTATATTAAAAGCGGAAAGCTTAAAGTAATACCGTTAAGCGAAGACACCATAAGGGAGAACGGTCTAGACCTTAGGTTGGGCGGCCAGTTGGCTAGATTTAAGGGGACCTCTAAGGTCTTTGAGCCGGGCGCTGATTTAAGGGATTTCTACGAGATAGAGGAGGCCGAGGATTTCCTAATAAGGCCTCATGAACACGTGCTCCTTCATACCATCGAATATATCAAGTTACCAAACGATCTGATGGGTTTCGTTAACTTAAGGAGCACGTTCGCCAGGTTGGGTCTTTTCATACCCCCTTGTCTGCACCCCGACACTTACCTGCTCTGCGGCGATGGTAGCGTAAGAAGGGCGTGCGAGGTCAACTCAACGCTTGTGAACTTTTCCCCTGAGACTCATGAGTTAGACTGCGCCGAGGTGAAGAGAATAGACTCGTGGTCTGAGATCTTAGTGGAGATCGAGACTGAGCGCTCTTCATGTAAGGTTACTTCTAGACACAAATTTCTGACCTACAGGAACGGTGAGGTTATGGAGCTGATGGCCATAGAGCTTAAGCCTGGCGACCTGCTTGCAGTCCCCTCGTTCCCACCCCCCTTCAAGCGCTCAAAGTTCACTCAACCAGAAGCGGCCTTAGCTAAATTGGTCGGTTACGTGACAGGTAGGGGGGTTAAAGTAGAAGGTGCTGTGAAGGTAGAGGGGTTGCACCCCAGCTATGCAAGCCTAATAAGGGAGCTAGGTGGCTCGATGACTCCTGCTGAAGACGGAGAAACCTTAATAAGAGGTAGATTAGCAAGGCTCTTACTCGAGCGATTTCCTGAAGCTTTAAAGGGAATGCGATGCAGGGAGGTTCCTAAGGCTCTTCCGCCCCACGCTTCATCAATTTATCTAGCGGGACTTTTTGATTCCTCAGCCCACGGTAATGGGGACTGCCTAGCTCTGAAAATATATAGCGAGCGTTTAGCGAAGCAGGTGCAATTGCTGTTGTTAAAGGAGGGCATATATCCCTTCATAGAGAGGGAAGCTGACTACATGATACTGAAGATAGGAGGGCTGGGGGACCTTAAAAGGTTCGAAGAGGCCATAGGGAGGCATTGTAGCATCCGATTCGTATATGAGGCTAGACCTTGCTTAGACGATTATGTCTACCTTACCGAGGGCTTAGTTAGATCCCTAAAGAACTCCTTAAGAGACCTAGGGGGTGAGATCTTAAAAGTAGGCGATGCCTGGTTGCTTCCCCGCTGGTCCTTAACTTCCATATTAAACAAGGTAAAGGATCCCTCCCTGGCTAGAGGGCTGTTGAAGGCAAGCAAACTAAGATGGGATAGGGTGATAGCAATGAGGCTAGTAAAGTACGGTGGTCCGGTGGTGGACTTTGAGGAGCCAACAACAAATCACTATTTAACTGGCCCCTTCATAACTCATAACACCGTAATCGACGCCGGTTTCGAGGGGCAGTTGACGATAGAACTTATAGGTGGCGAGTTCCCGGTAAGGTTAAGGAAGGGGACAAGATTCCTGCATGTGGTATTCGCAAAGTTAACGTCGCCGGTCAAACGACCTTACGGCGGCAGATACCAAGGTCAGAGAGGAGTCAAGTTACCTAAATTCTGATGTTAAGCTTAAGCATACGCCTGCATCTATCACAATAGCGAGCCTCCTTGTAGTCGGTGTCCATTAAGGAATTGCTGAAATGCATTACACACTTAGGGTTAGAACAGTGAGATAAGCCGTATAAGTGCCCTATCTCGTGTAGGGCCTCTTTAAGGGCCCTAAGCAAGAAGAGCTTGAAGGAAGGTGGCCTACCGTAGAACTCCTCCTTCAACCTCTCCAAAAATATGACCCCGTAGTTCCCTCCGAGCTCAGCCTCTCCGAACACGAAGTTTAAGTGCGGCACGTAACCATCACCATCGATTATCCCCAATACCTTACCATAACGTGACTTGAAGACCGAGTTGAGGTATTTAATTACTCCGTCGGCATAATATTGCCTCCTAAATGGATTAAATATTGATTGAGGTATCCTAAGTTTTAGATTTGAAATTACAACGTTAATGTTTATTTCATTAACTATTTTATCCCTTAGAGTTAGTAGTAAAACATCGTTTATAGGCGTTAAAGGTTGCAATATTATCATTCGTACACCTTTAATCTACTTTTTTCTTATTTAAGGTTCACGATCTCCTATTTTGTTACTAAAATTCCTATATATTTATCGGATAAGAAAGGGGGGAATAGTCATAAATGTATTTAATCGTAAGGCCCCTATAAGGGACTTTTAACCTTTCTCAACTTGGGATTTATATAGGTTAAGATCACTTAATTTAAAATAGGAGGGAGACATGCCTAGGAAGATACTCTCAGTAAGCGAGGCCTTAAGAAGCCCTACCAGAAGGCGCATAATGCTTTACCTCCTAGAGAGGCCGGGTGCGACCCTCCACCAATTAGCTAAGGAGCTCAAGATGGGCATGGGGAACCTTTACAGCCATCTACTGATCTTGGGGAGGGTAAACCTGGTAGT
>Ga0180302_10001898_pt1 | contig 10052 bp, 5 predicted proteins | sample GuaBasSediGuay17_FD_121794 | JGI IMG/M metagenome (GOLD analysis project Ga0180302, IMG submission 121794) | Subseafloor sediment microbial communities from Guaymas Basin, Gulf of California, Mexico - Guay17, Core 4571-4, 12-15 cm | ecosystem: Environmental > Aquatic > Marine > Hydrothermal... | reverse complement strand
TTCCTGATCCTGACTATTACCTCAATGTAGGGAGTGAATCAGAGAGTGTGGCCGATATAACGTCTCTGATAATTTCGAGGATATATGATTTAATCACCTCTATCAAGCCAGATATAGTGTTAGTTGAAGGCGATACATTTTCCTCATTTGGAAGCGCTTATGGAACAAAACTCGCTGGAATACCAATAGCTCACGTTGAAGCTGGCTGTAGATCTCATGATTTAAGAATGTTCGAGGAAATTAATAGGATGCTGATAAGTGATATAGCAGATTTACACTTTGCACCGACAAGGACGGCTTATAATAACCTGTTAAGAGAAGGAGTAAATCCTCAGAGGGTATTCTTAACAGGTCATCCTCTCGTAGACCTACTTAAGGACTTTAAGCGTATAATAAGCGATGATATTCTGTTAAAATTGAGACTAAAGAAGAGGGAATATTATCTAGTGACTATCCATAGGAGAGAGAATATACTAGATGCCCATAAATTAAAGAGAATACTTCACGAGCTTAATAAATTATCAGAGGACTTCGATGTAGTGTTCCCAGTACATCCCCATACAAGGAAAGTCATAAATGAGTTTAGGTTAGAAAGACACGCTAAAGGAGTAAATTTAATAAAACCGTTAAAGTATGGGAGCTTTCTATCACTCCTCGCTAACTCAAGAGCGGTCATTACAGACTCAGGTGGAGTTCAGCAAGAAGCCTTCTTGCTGAAGATACCCTGCATAACCGTTCGAAAGAGCACTGAGTGGGTGGAGACAGTGGAGTTAGGAGTGAATGTATTAGTGGGCGATGATCCTAATCGCATAAGCGAGGCAGTAAGCTACGTAGAGGACAATTACGCGGAGATAATTGATAGGCTTAACAAAGCCCCCAATATTTTCGGTAAGCCTGGGGTATCATCGAATATTATAGATATAGTCGATGATTTCCTCTCGAAGACTTTGGACTGTTAGCAGGTCGATTATAGAGTGTCTTGAAGACGCTATCTAAGAAGTACTTCTACAAGTGAGTTCGTGAGATAAAGCATAAATACGCGTTGAGATTTTCTCTTCCTCAACGGGAAAAAGGGGTATGTCAGATGAGGGAGGCCGTAATCCCTCTACTGGCAATACTCCTTGTAGCTCAATACTTAACCCCCTATTATCTCGCTAAAATTATCCCTTCAGCATTACCTGAAGAGATAGGTCCCTTTGAGTTTGATAAGTACTACTGGGTAATTTTCTGGATTCCTTGCGCATCGGCTGGTGAAGAGGGAGTTGTAGTAAGAATGGTCTATCCAAAGGAGCCTAGATATCCAGGAGGAGCTCCTGTGGTAGTCTACGTCTCTGGAGGAATAAAACCAGGCTTCTTAGGCTTTTACGACCCTAAATGGGATCCCCATGGAGTTATATGGATCAATTTCATATTCCCGGGTGGTTCCGAGACTATCAGGCTTCCAACTGGCGAAACTAGACAGGTCAAAAGCGGTGGTACATATGACTACAGAGGGTTTGCCTGCTTAGAAGCTCTTTATGCAGTACTACAATTTGCACAAGGTAAGTTATCTAATGGAGTTGGAAAGAAGATAATGAATTATGTCGATTACAAAGTCTTAACGGATAATGTTGGCATGTATGGTTCCTCCTATGGTGGAGTAACTGCAGCTCTAGTCTTCGCCAAATATAATAGCGGGCTCGAGGGAGTCAAATACATAGTCTTCTATGAAAGCCCAGCTACTAACTTCTTAGCTGTGACTGATCTAGGTAGAGTTGGAGACGATCCAAAACCTGACGTTGATGATGATGGCGATGGATTACCTTGGAACGATTATAGAAATCCCAATTACGTTATCGGTTCAACAACTGAGGAAGGTTGTGAGATGAACTTCTCTAGACTTAGCTTTGATCCTGATGTTGGCTTTTACCTGGATAATGATGGTGACGGTAAACCAACCTACTTTGTGAAGGGCTTTAAGAAGATAACCGATGTTGATAATAGCGGAGCTATAGAACCAGATGAAGACTTCATATTCACTCCTTGGCAAGTGGTACTTAAAGGCACTAAGAAGAATGTGTACTCCTATCTAGTGATTAAGGCAGCCCATGAAAAGGGACTGCTGAAGAACCTCCCACCTCACATAATGGGTTTGGAAGAGACTTACAATTTCTGGTACTGGAGAGACATGAGCTTCCACTACGATGAGATTGTTAAGAATGCTCCTTGGCTGAAGGTAATGCAGTTAGGCTTCTTGAAGGAGCACATGTGTCCTGCACCTGACTATCCCAATGTAGTTTTAAACTATAATGCGTTCAAGAAGAGGGGAATTTGGGTTCGACTTAACCCAGATAAGTGCTACCTAGAGTATGTGACTGGGAGAACTGTCGAGTGGGAAGATAACGACGCGAATATGGAGTTGAATTTCATTAATGCTCGCAATTACATGCTATCTGATTGGAAGCTAAACTTTGAGGAGAGGAAGCTTATCGAACTAGCATCGGTTCTTGAGATGGCTGATAGAGTATACTATAACGATTGGAGCCCTAATCTGAATAAGGTGCTAACTGAAGTGCTCCCAGCTCCCGTGATGGTTAAGAGGCTAGTAGTTGAGGGTGAGTGGGTTCACGTGGGTCCTGATGGCGGTGACAACTACTTTGTTTTCGTTACTTCCAAACATACTGTAATAACTTCTACTGCTAACTCAGCGTTCAGAAGTACCGATGGGGCTAAGACGTGGGAGGACATTCTTAATGATGAAATACTAGACCTAGGATTTGTCTCTATGGCTGAAGCCGATGGAGTTCTATTCGCTGGACTTGGCAAGGGTAGGGGGTTAGTGATGAGTAAAGATGATGGTAAGACCTGGATCAGGGTACCTCTCGGAGTTAGCGAGCTCGAAGGTCAAGGAGATCCCGAAACTCTTTGTGAAATACGCTCGATAGTAGCCCTCTCGAGTAAGCACATCTACCTTGGAGTGAAGAGCCTGCATCCCAAGGGTAAGAAGATTAACTACATCTACGAGGCGATCTTCGATGAGGTCTCCAATGAGTGGAAGGTTATTAAACATGAACTACCAGAGAAGCATCCACTCATTGGTGTCAAAGAGGTTGTATATAGGCTTGACTATGACCCGAATTTCAAGGGTATGGGTCCAACTCTATTTGTCTCAAAATATCCCTTCGGTCTTTACATGGTTACGAATCTAGATGGTGAATGGAAATGGACCAAGATACTCGACAAGAAGACTACAGCTGTCTGTGTGGCTAAGGACATTGATGTAGTCTATGTCGGAACTTATGATGACTGGATATACAGAGGAGAATATGATGGAACTAAGTGGAAGTGGACTAGGTTGAATCCTCTTGAAGGCGTAGATAGGCCACCTAAGTTACCAATGACTCCTGTGATAAGTGATGTTGTCATTGATCCGTATAATCCCAATAGAGTCTGGTGGGGGACTCCTGGAAGATTAGTTAGAATATATTCAATACCTGAAGGACAGAAGTGCATATTTGGTGTATTTGCTTGGGATCCCAAGACTAAGAAATGGCTACACTCTTTTGTAACTGAAGGTTGGGGGGCTTTCATAGCTGTTGATAAACACGCGCCTGGGGAAGATGAGTCTGGATATGTAGTATATATCGATGGTGTTAAGGGAGCTAAGATAGCTTATACTTGCTCTTACTCCTTCAAATGCCTCCTCAAGACTACTGATGGAGGACGGGTATGGAGACCGTCCTACGAGGGGATTTACGGAGATTGTATGAACGCTATAAGTTTCCTGAGTAGAGATCCCCATCCACACACGTTCGTAGCCTTATGTCAGTCGGGAATAGAGCTAAGCTACGACTATGGGAAGACTTGGGAGGACTACTTTGATCTATCTCCAGGTGGAGTTAGGATGGGGTTCCCCTGGTATGCGTTACCCCTCCCTGAGGAGTTTGGTTATACTGTGACGATCGATGGCAAGACCTATACGCTAGACCTACTAATACTGGCAGCCTACCCAGGCCCTGAACCTTCTAAAGGAGAGAAAAAGTACGGGATGTTTGCAATTTCAACAGCCTACATTAAGGAAGCCAAGAGAACTGGTAAGTCACTAGCCAAGGGTGCTGTGAGACTGACTGAGAATCCAACAATATATGGTATAATAGTCGATAGGTATGCAGTACTAGTACTTCAAGAGGGAGGAGTGGAGGTATACGACTTTGTCACTAGGCAAAGCTTTGTATCATCGAAGGGATTGCCAGAGAGCGGAGGGACATGCGCTATAGCTCAAGTTAAGCTGAAGGGAGTTAGGTGGTGGGTTGTTGCTACTTACGAGGGAGAACCTCTTTACAAGGGCTCCTGGGGTAATGACCACTATTTCTGGTTTGGTCCCAGCAGACTCTACAGAGCTAAAAACTTGTTACTTAATAGAGAAGATACAGTTTGGGAGCAAATATACCCTCCCCATGGCAAGACAGAAGCAGGAATAGTGTCAGTTCGCTTGCTTAGTAGTGGCGAGCTCTTGGCTTTAGAGTCCTCTGGAAAGCTTGTATACTGTTCAGATATAACTGCTGAAGAACTAGTAATCAAGGTCCTAGAGTTGACTCCGAGTAGAGGTGGAATGCCTTCGCAGTTCACTGATATGGAGGTTGATGAGAACAGAGGAATTATTTACGTCTCATCGGTAGGTCATGAAGGACTAGGAGTTTACTACGTATTATTGAAGGATGTAAGAGAGAAAGAAAGTTCCGTTACCTGTTATCCGTTAGGTAAGGGACTACATACGAGGCTTGTGAGGAGCTTGGCTATCACGCCGGATGGTAAATACTTATTCGCTGGGACATGGTGGTCTTCTTCGTGGAGAATAGAACCTAAAGTTAGAGAGGTAGAGCTAGCCGGTGAGGTAAACCTGGTGATTCCATCCGAAGCTTACGTAGGCTCAGAATTCATGATCAAAGTGATTGTGTTAGAGCTGGACGGAGAACCATTAGCTAATGTTAAAGTGAAGATATACATAAACGGCAAGCTTCTAGCGGAAGGAATGACAAATAGTGAAGGAGTATTCGAAGCTAAGCTCATTCCAAGTGAAGTAGGGACTCTTGAAATTCTTGTTGAATCTGATGTAGGAACTGCAAGAGGAACGCTTGAAGTGAAGGAGGCTGTCTTAAAGCTCATTTCACCTTACCCTAACACTCAGGTGTTTACTGTTAATAATCAACTCCTAACTACGGATGCTAACGGAGTCGTAGAGGTAAAGGGAGCTGGAGAGTACACCGTTGAAGCTAAGGAAGTAATCAACCTAGGCCCGAAGAAGAGAGGAGTGTTCGTTAAGTGGAGCACTGGTGAGACTTCGCTCAAAATAACAATAGAGGTCAGAGGTCTCGTAACTTTGACTGCTATTTACAAGACTCAGTACTATCTAAAGATAGTTTCAGAGTATGGTAGCCCGAAGGGTGAAGGCTGGCACGATGAAGGGGAGGTAACTCATGTCTCTGTTCAACCAATGCATTACATAAACTTCTTCCAGAGGGCTGTGTTTGTGGGTTGGACTGGAAGCCTAACCTCATCTAGTCCTGAAGTTGACGTGTTAATGGATTCACCTAAGCTCTTAATAGCAAATTGGAAAGTCGAGTACGATGTCTTTAGACTAGTGATGATACTTGCCATAGTATTAATAGCCTTAGTGATTTACGTATTAATCAAGAAGCGATAATTATCAATACAACGTTACTCCACGCATAATGTTGTATTTTTTCTTTAGTCTGACTTAAAGAATATAGTGAAAATGTTTGACTATAAGTGAGCTAGCTCGTGACTATCCCGCTTACATGAGCTTCACATGAGAAGAAGAGAGCTGATTAGCAGTACATAAAGAGTAATAATCTTTATTGCTTAATTAGTAATTAATCTATGAATATGAAGTATAGGGTAGTTATTAGTGTCAAGGAGGTTAGAGGTCGTTGTCCAATATATAAGCCTGGCGACCAAATAGTACTAGAGTGGTTCTACATTAAGTGTAATGAATCTAGGGATGTTTGTCTTCACGCAGTATGTGCCATGTCAACGCTACTATCAGCGTTCATGCATGGTATCTCAGCTAAGGAATTGGGGATAGGGTCAGAAGATGACATAGGTTACTTACAATGTCCTGATCCTGGGAGTCCTTATACATGTGGTGGTACCGTAGTCTTTGAGCTAAAGCGAGAGGTGCTAGAAAAGTGACCGATGTAGCGATAGTAGTTGGAACAAGGCCCGAAATAATTAAGATGGCACCAGTAATCAGAGCTTTAAAAGAAAGAGATGAAGACTTCGTATTTGTACACACAGGTCAACATTATGACTACGAAATGAGTAGGTGTTTTATAGAGGAGCTCGAACTGCCAGAGCCGAAGTATGGATTAAAGCTCGAGAGAAGAAATCCCCCTTCACAAATTGGAGAAATGATGCTCAAGTTAGAACATGTCCTTATTAAGGAAAAGCCTAAGTTAGTGCTGGTTCAGGGGGACACAAATAGTACACTAGCCTCAGCACTCACAGCCCTTAAACTCAACATACCAGTCGGTCATGTAGAAGCTGGGCTGAGAAGCTTTGACTGGAGGATGCCCGAAGAGCACAACAGAATCATGGTAGACCATATATCAGAGCTCCTCTTCGCTCCAACAAGTACAGCCCGGGAGAACCTAGTTAGGGAGAGAGTCCACGGTAAAGTCTATGTAACTGGAAACACAGTAGTTGATGCTGTGCTTCAACATATGCCTATGGCTGAGAGGAAGTCTAGGATCATGAAACTAGTAAAGTTCAGTAGATATGCTTTAGTAACCGTTCATAGAGCCGAGAACGTTGATGACCCTATAGTACTAAAGAGCTTTGTTGAAGCTTTCTTAAGGTCTAGAGCACCAATAGTGTTCCCTATACATCCGAGAACAGCGAAGAGACTTAAGCAATTCAAGCTTTATGATAAGTTAGCATCAGCTGAGCACATACAGCTCATGCCTCCAGTTAGCTATTTTGACATGCTAGTACTAATGAAGAATTGTGAGGTAATAATGACGGACTCAGGAGGACTTCAAGAAGAAGCTACAGTGCCATGTATAAGAAAGCCAGTTTTAGTGTTAAGGCTATCCACGGAGAGGCCTGAGGCTGTCGAAGCAGGATTTGCTAGAGTTGTTGGAGTTAAAACTGAGACTATACTGAAGAACTTAAGAGAAGTTATGGAAAGAGAGCTAAAGCTACCACCAACCTCACCATTTGGAGATGGAAGATCAGGAGAGAGAATAGCTAAGCTATCACTTGAATTTATTAAGTAATCGGGCAGCGTTATTACTGCATGAAAGCTACTAACTAGTGATTTCTTAAATTCATATTCTTCCTAATATCCGAACTAGTACAAGAACGATAGATTTTCATACAACTCACTTTCGTCCATGCGAATTCGCTTAGTGAGTACCAACACACTTAAATCAGGTGGAGCTAAGAATTACGGGTGATCACTTGCTGGAGATCCTAATAAGGGCTAATGAGCAGCATCCCAGGATAGGAGAGGGAGATATAATAGTCCTGCGAGATGGTAAGCTGCTCTTAGCGTATACTGAGTTTTACGAAGGAGCATCTGACTTCTCGCCAGCTAGGATAGTGGCTAGGATCTCTGAAGACAATGGTGTCACCTGGAGCGAGCCCTTTGTTATTCAAGAGAATGTAGGAAAGTGTAATGTGATGAGTGTCAGCCTCCTTAGGTTAAATAGTGGTGAGATAGCCTTCTTTTACGCTGTTAAGAACTCCTATGAGGATTGTAGGTTTTACATTAAGAAGTCATCAGACGAAGGCGAGACTTGGAGTAGGCCAGTACTGGTAACAGTTGACGAGGGATACTTCGTGATGAACAATGATAGAGCTGTTCAACTATCATCAGGGAGGATAATAGCTCCGGTTGCCACTTATCAAGATCTGACCACTCACAGCTATTGGAAGTCTTTCATTTACTACTCAGATGATGGAGGAGAGACATGGCTTAGGAGCAAGGGCGAAGTGAAGCTCAAGAGAGTGGATAGTCCGGCTGGGCTTCAAGAGCCCGGAATAGTTGAGCTCAAAGATGGCAGACTCCTAATGTATATGAGGACGGCGCTAGGCTATATCTATACTAGCTACTCTGAGGACGAGGGTGAGACTTGGAGTGAACCGAAGCCACTTAATGGGATAAAAGCACCCCTCGCTCCAGCGTCTATCAAGAGGATTCCTACGACTGGGGACCTATTGCTAGTGTGGAATGATAAGAGTGAGTTCGACTTAAGGGAGCTTAAGAGAAGGAAAGCTGACATCGTGGATCCCGAGTTTCAAAAGAGGACTCCTCTATCTTGTGCTATCTCTCGAGATGAAGGTGAGACTTGGAGGAAAGTGTTGGACTTGGAGGAGAGGAAGGAGTGTACTTATTGCTACACGAGTATAACCTTCAAAGAAGACTTTATCTTCTTCACCTACTACTACAGAGAGGGGGCTGGGTTTAGGAACGGCTACTCGCACCTGAAGATCAAGAGATTACTCGTTAAAAACCTATATTCGAAACTAGGATGATACGAGCTTTTTCTTAGCCGGATGAAAACTCTGGAATCAGAGAATTAGAATTTGATTAGGGTCTAAGTTCAATCTAACTCGATCCTAAACTTATTTAGTATTTCTCTTCTGACTAATACCTCCTCTAAGGCTTCTTAACAGCTTGAGCTAACATCATAATCAACTAGGGCAAACTTAAATATAGACGTTGAGTGTGATTTTTGACCACCATGTACTTTGCTATCAGCGCAGTCTTAAGGCTGATAGAACAAGTGCTGGACTCGTTTAAACAGTCACTAATAGGCCTCATGGCGGACGTACTGGGAGTCTTCGCTGGCTTTGTCATTGCATTTCATATTTCCCTACTATCTCCAGTAAAGTGGGCCTTTTTAGCTTATCCTAGTGTCCTAGCGGTTAGAGGACTAACCAATGGGATACTCTGTGCTAAGCTGAGTACTTCGCTCCACCTCGGTTCCATAAACACGTCATTTTTAAAGAATACAGAGGAATTTTATGCATTGATGGCTAGCTTAGCTTTCTTTAACTTCATTGCATCATTAGCTGCATCGACTACTGTATGCATAGCTAGCTCGATACTATTGAGTATTGAATTGAAAGATGTACTCTTTATATTCCTCTGTGTAGTGAACTCAATGGTTATTTCATTTCTTGTCACTAGTCCTCTCTCGTTTTTTGTAGCTTCGCGAACTTACTTAAAAGGTCTAGATCCAGATTATATAGCGTATCCCGTAATGTCTACACTAGCGGATGTGATTGTGTCTTCCTGTTATCTGATTGTTATTCAGCTTTATGTAACTAACTCAATAATCGCACTACTCTTAGTCTTCTTCTTAACGTCAATGCTATCACTAGCATCTTTAGTTAAATTCCTAGAGCATGAGTTATTCAGGAGCGTAATAAAGGAATCCTTTCTCTCGTTCTTGCTGGTCTCAGTTATATCTAGTTCAGCTGGAGCCGCACTGAAGAGTATAAGTGATAGAATAGGTGCTTATAAGCCTCTTTATGTAGTATACCCAGCAGTCATAGATACGATAGGAGATGTGGGATCCATAGTTGGCTCAACTTACACTACCAAGTTAGCCCTGGGCGAGCTCTATATTGATCTGAAAAGCTTTCTCAAGAGCGTGCCAGTGATGGTCGGCTCTTGGCTCTCCTCCTTGTTGGTCTTCATGATCCTACCATTAGTGTCGATGATATTAACTAGCTATCCCTACGTAGAGTACTTTGCACTGCTCAAAGTCCTCCTGATAACTAATGTCATGTCAGTAATACCGATATCAATCATAGCCTTCTCAATAGCAGTCTTGGCTTATTTAAAAGGATTAGACCCTGATAGCTTTGTAAATCCCATTGAAAGCTCGCTAGCAGATGCCATAACTAGCTTTGCCCTCCTCACTTCGCTGGGGCTTATCGCTTCATGATTAAGTTACTCAAGCCTCAATGTGAACCTATTTAGTGGACTTATTGCTTAGTCTTAGTTAAACTGATTAGGTAACCTTTTATACTCGTCGCCT
>Ga0180302_10001897_pt1 | contig 10053 bp, 6 predicted proteins | sample GuaBasSediGuay17_FD_121794 | JGI IMG/M metagenome (GOLD analysis project Ga0180302, IMG submission 121794) | Subseafloor sediment microbial communities from Guaymas Basin, Gulf of California, Mexico - Guay17, Core 4571-4, 12-15 cm | ecosystem: Environmental > Aquatic > Marine > Hydrothermal... | reverse complement strand
GCTGAAGTTAAGCGTATACCAGACCTCGTGCCATGTCTCGACGAGCGGGGTGTGCCGCACCTTTGAGAGATAATAAGCGGCGAAAGGGAGGATTTTAGAGACGATATTGCAGTCTATGATGTCATAATCCTCGTCAAGCCTTCGCAGAACGTTAACGCTAAACCGTAGGTTCAGGAGGTATGCTTCTCGCTCGGCGCTCTTCGTGGCGGCGAACGTGCCCCACCTCTGAACATACATGCCTTCGACTTCCTCCTCGGCGGCGGCGTCTTCGACGCCGGTCGTGAAGACGTGAACCTCGTGCCGCTTAGCCAATCGCCGCCCCACCTCGTAGCACCGCACCCCGCTCCCGACGATCGCCGGCGGGAACCACGTCGTCAGCAGTAGAATTCTCATCCTCACGAATAGGACTTCAAGGCTTTAAGTGTTGCATATCCATTATGATGGCGATGGTAAAAATGCTGATGAAGATGGGCAGGAGTTACTTAGGCTACAAAATCGGGCGTCCAACGCCCTTTTTCTGCTTGTACGTCACGACGTTGCGTTGCAACTTGCGGTGCAAGCACTGCTTCGTCAGGTCGCCGTATCAGGATGATGAAGAGCGCAGGAAGTACTGGAGCTCCCTCGGCGACGACCTTTCCACGGAGCAGGCGAAATACGCAATAGACCAGCTGGACAGGTTGGGCATTTCCACACTCCACCTCACTGGCGGCGAGCCCCTGCTCCGAAGCGACCTTGAGGAGCTCGCTCTGCATGCGAAGCGGCGGGGGATGTTTGTTTCAATGGACACGAACGGCACGCTTGTGAGCAAAAAACGAGCCGAATCTTTGTGCTCTTTGCGCTGTTTCGACAGGATAGGCGTCTCTTTAGATGGCATGGAGGGGACGCATGACGAGATCCGTGGTAAAAACGTGTTCAAGAAGGCGGCACGTGGCATCGAGCTGCTAAAAGACGCAGGCGCCACGGTGGGCGTGGTGTTCACCATAAACAATATCAATTACGACGAGGTCGAGGACGTTTACGAGTTTGCGAAGGCGGCTTGCGACTTCATCACATTCCTCCCGGTGGACGGCATAAGAGAGCTGTTTTTGGACGCGCAACGGGCGAAAGCGGTGGGCGAGACGCTTTTGAGGCTGAAAAGCAAGGATAAAAACTTCATCGAGAACCCCGAGGAGTATCTCAGGCTGATGCCGCACTTCCTGCAGGGGAAAACCGCCGTTGATTGCGGCGTTGCTTGCCATCCGTTTGCCCTCTACTACACGCTCGGTCCAAGCGGCGACCTGAGCGGCTGCAACGACCTTTCATCGTACGTCGGAAATATCCTGCGTGACGACATTAAGGAGATGCACAGGCGGGGGTTGGCGATGATGCACGAGGTTCGTCGTAAATGCAAGGGCTGCACCCTGACGTGCGCCATACAGAACTCGCTGCTGTTCCAACAGCCCTTTTACAAGGCTGCGATGACCGCCGCCTCCAAGCTCCTGAGGAGAAATGCTTAGGGAGCTGCTGGGCTACCGGGGCTGGAAGGTGTGGGCGAGTTACAACATGCACGTTTGCCTCCTCACGCTATTCTATGTCTTGTTGGCGGAGGATTTGTCCGTGCTGCTGCCCTCTCTCGTCCTGATTTCGTCTTTGGGCTTCTACTTCATGTATGGCTTCCTGATAAACGATTTTTTCGACATGCCCTTCGACATCGCCGCCGGAAAACGGAGGGCTGTGCACAAGCTTCCGAGAGTCATGTTCGTCGCGATAATCCTCCTCGTCGTCTTTATAAGCGCACTGCATTTGCTATATCTCAGAACGCCTCATTTCATCGTCGTATATTCATTCGCATACGTGCTCGCCACACTTTACTCCGCGCCGCCGACGAGGCTCAAGACCAGAGGTGCTGTCGGGATAGTCACGAACGGGCTCATCGAGAAGGCGTTGCCGGTCTTCGCAATCTTCTGCTACTTCCAGCACTTCACGCCTGACGCTTACGTTTTCGTGGCGGCGGCGTTCCTTGCGGAACTCGTAGAGATCATGACGCATCAGATTCTCGATTACGAGGCGGACGTGAAGACCGGCGTCCGCACGTTCGTCACCGACGTGGGATTGAACGCCGCATTCAAAATCTACAGGGGCGTCGTGTGCCCAGCTACGGCGGTGGCGATGCTCCTCGTGTGCGTTCTCATCTGCTCACTCATGCGTTATGCGGCTTTTGTCGTCGTAGGCGTTCTTGCCGCGTATCCCGCGCTCGTACTTCTAATCCGCACTGGCAGAATCCAACGTGGGAAGAAAGCTATACCCCTCTACATGTCTTGGCTCTACGTACTGTTCTACAGCGCGCTCCCCGTCTTCCTTGCGCTCGTGCTCGTTTTCAGAAGTTTTTCAAACACTCCTCTCCTGCTCGTGGCGCTCGCCTCCCAGTATTACATCGTGAAGTATAACCTCAACTCGCTTAAAAAGCGGGAGCTAATACACTTCGAAATATTCGCGGACACATGAGACAAAAATAAAAGCTGTGGAAAGCGATGCTGAGCAAAAGGAGCTTATTCCTGATGGCAGCAGTAATGGTTATCCTTGGACTCGTCGCGTTTATTGCATTAAAGGTTTCTATGATAAAAGCAATAGAGCGGAGGCTTTCGGAATTCGAGATGCGATGCGAGGAAAAAAAAGCTCAGGGGTACGACATTGCATGGGCGGAGGCGCTCGCGGAGAAAGCAAGACAAGCTTTTGAGAGGAGTGATTACAAAACCGCAAATGTGCTTTTGGACATGGCTTTTTCTGCCTTAGAGCAGGCGGAAATTCCTTTCATACTAATCCCACGAGGGGCTAAAGAGGAAGCGAGAAGGGAACTCTCTCGGGTCCATGTTGCAGTCTTTTACGAATGGGTAACAGACGGTATTTATTATCTCAACCGGAGCGTAGATGATGTTGTTCACTTATTAAAGGAGGTGAATGCGGATTTCGTGTTCAGAGGGTGGTGGAGGTGGTATCCATGCCCAGAGTCGCCGAGAAGTGCGCCATCTTTTTTCACAAGGGAAGAAATAGAGGAGTCTGCGAGGCGTGGTTATACTTATGAGCAGCTGCGGGACGCCGTAGCTAAGATTCATGAAGAAATACCGGGCGTCATATTTTGTGGGGCGGTATCGGCACAAAGGATTAACGGCCGAGAGCGAAACCCTATCACTGGTCAGACTTTTGAGAGGGAGGAGACTTGGGCGATGGCGCTAGACCCTGCGAAATGGAACATCTTGTACATCTCTAAGGAGGAGTTTCAAGAGCGGCTTGCGAAAGAGTTCCAGTGGTTGCCCGCAGGTGAGGAATATGACTGGAAGAAAGCAGATGCATATTTCCCGGATATAACAAATCCGAATTTCCAAGAACTCCTTCTAAGCTGGGCTGAGAAGCAGATAGATTGCGGCGTGGACGCAATCTGGATCGATTTACTATTTTTGCAAGCGACCGTTCTCAAACAACTAACAAATGACCCACTCCACCCAGCGGTTCAGGAATCTTACACTGCTGCATGTAAAATTGTGGATGAGATTCATTCTTATGGTTACATGAAAGGAAAGTATATATACGTTGGGACATGGCTCTCCTACACAGATTTCCCGTATCCGCCTCCAGATGTGGACTTCGTCACCGTAACACCAGAACCTGAAGAAATCATGAGACATAAGCTTGATGAAAAAAAATGGAATGATATAGTGAGGCTCAGAGGGAATATTACAACATTTGCGTTCTTGGATTATGGAAATAGCGAGAATTTCCCGCTGTTCATATTTAGTCAGAGGTTAAGCACAGAGGAACAGAAGGAGCTTATGAAAGAGATGGACAAATTCTTCCAAGAACATGGAATAATATTCGTATATCCACTTCATGGGGGTTTTATCGGAAAAGGCGCCGAGAAGCTTGCCTTCGGGAAGTACCACGTCTATGATAGCCTCGCTCCTGAATTTCAGACATATGACGCTATCAAAGAACTCGCTGCGGAGAAGAAGCATTAACTCTTCAACAGAGGCAAGAGTGGTGTTGTTATGAAAAAAGAGGACATCTTGATAGCCCTCAGTCTTTTTTCAATAGCTCTCCTGGTGCGAGCTACTAATATCTCAATAGTTCCCTTCTGGCGAGATGAGTGGTCGTACATGGAGCACACCGGTAAAATTTTGGCAAATAGATTTGTACCGATAGCTGAGGTATTTCAGTTCGTGCCCCCGACTCTTTCCTACGTCGGGGCGGTATTCACCTTGCTCTTCGAGGGTGATTTGAATACTCTAAGAATGATCTCTGTAATTTTTGGAAGCCTGACAGTGCCTCTCCTATACTTTTCAGGAAAAGTGATATATAACAGGAGCGTTGGCCTACTTTCTGCTATATTCTTGTGCATCTCGCCGCTTCACTGTCTATGGAGTCGTATGTTCATGATGGAGGCATTCGCCTTGTTTTTTATCACCGCATTCCTCTATTTCTTTTGGCTCAGTCGGCGCAGTGTGAATGCTTCAATAATTGCAGGAGTGATGTTAGGTTTGGCGATCGACGCGAAGTTTGTGTCGTTTTTCTTACCCATCGCTGTTTTGATATATGTGTTATGGGTGAAAAGGCTAAAGCTTAGAGCGTTGTTAGAAAAACGAATGGTTTTGATATACATTTTTGCTGCGCTACTCTTCTCACCAGTAATTTTCTGTTGGTATTACACGGGTCTCGGCTGGTACCCCCTCTATTTCCAAGCATTGGGAAGATATGAGGATAAGGTAATAGCTGGCGCTGCTGTGAGGCAAACTCCCATGATGGAATTACTTGCAAGGAGCATTGATGATATTTTATACGTATTTGCAAATGGCTCCGGCGTCCTCCCTTGGGCGACACTGTTCAACATTTCTACCCTGTTCCTCCTCGTGATAGTCCCGCTGTTCTATATTCCTGCACTAGTGAAGAGGGACGAAAGAGATAGCTTCCCAAGTATTTTCTTCATCACAACACTTGCATTCATCTTCATCGCTTGCCCAAGACATTATTACTATTTGATTTACTCATTCCCCACATTTTTCATCATGCTCTCACATGTAACCATAGAGCTGATTAAGCATCGTAACTCTGCATTAACGGCTTTTGTTCTCTTTACTGTCGTCATATTGTTTATTTCTTACGTCGTTGCGGGCGCTACTTCTCCCTATTGGAATATGGGCGATCTTTCATGCTTTCACGAAGCTGTTCTTCAAATAAAACGAGACACGGTAGGCGGTGGTGAAGTAACGATAGGCGCGCTAACAATCCCTCCAGAGGTAGAGTATTTCATTGAACTTCACGGGTTAAATGCCTCCGTGTTCTCCATTTTGGGATATGAAAGAGGGGGGGTTATAGTGAATTATAAGAGAGTTTCTCACTTGAAGCCGACGTACATATTAGCGACCGAACACCAATATGAATACTATCTCAGTAGCAGTATAGACAAAATCCTTGAAGATTATGAAGTCATCTTGCATTATAAAACATATCCTTATGGTTGCTACGTGTTGAAAAGGAAATGCCCGCAAACGTCAGAGACACAGATGCCTAAAGAAGATGTGGGCGAGCTTGATGATGACGTATTTAAAAGAAGCATACCTGGGGTAATGCGTGTGGGAGAAACGTATACTGCGTTAGTCCAAGTAAGAAATAAAAGAGACTCTCCTATGAGTTTTACAGTAGTCGTGCACTCTGATGAACATATATTTGTGTATGAGGATAGTAAAAAAGTCCTACTTAATCCTAGATCAGTACGCATGCTTAAATTTAAAATAGTTCCAATGGAGTCAGGGATTGGTAGATATAAAATAGTTGCGGATCTTTATGCAAGGAATGGGACAAGCGAAGAGTACGTCTGGGCGGATTCCGTAGCAGACAATGTGTTTATCATAAAATAATGATATGATACGAGGACGGACGCTGTGGGCCACAAAATGGCTATTTGGCACTTGGTAGTGAGCAATCGCTTACTATCCATGCTGGATCCAACTTTTCTGATAAAGTTCTGACTTGATAAGTTAGGAATAAAAGGTGAAATAGTTAAACTAAGTGGGTGGGAGTATGGTGGAAGAGAGGAACGTAGTACTAATCACTCTCGACAGTGTAAGAGCAGATCACTGTAGCTTTATGGGATACCATAGGAAAACAACACCCAGTATTGACAAAATGGCAAGAAAAGGTTTGTATTTTGAGAATGCGATAGCCACCAGTGTTATGACACATGCTTCTATGATCAGCGTTCTTACCGGAGATTACGCGCCAATAAGATTAGAGGTGACGCGCCCGGGACCATGGAGGAAAGTATTATCGCAAAGGTCGACCCTCCCTCAAATTTTATCTAAAAATGGTTACTCCACAGGTGCGTTTAATCCGAACCCCCTTGTGTCGAGCTATTTCGGATTTAACAAAGGGTTTGACTACTTTCAAGATTTTCTGTCCGAAAATTTCTTCGACAGGATACACTACAAAATATTGGACAGAGCTGTAAAATCTGGCGGTAAGGGCTTTGTGGCGGTCTTGCGACACGTCAGGAATGTGATATGGAGGGAAGAGATGCTCAAGCCGTGGGAATCCTACTACGAATCTATTATAAAGTGGGTTGAAAGGGCGGAGAAGCCTTTTTTTCTCTGGGTCTTCCTCGTTGATACGCACCATCCCTTCGCAGCTCCAAGAAAATATAGAAAATGGGGCAGTTTTTTCGACTCCTGGTATGTTTGGTACTATTTCTTAAAGCTATACAAGGAGAAATGGATAATGGAGCTACCTAAGGCTGGGAGGCAGAAACTTTTAGATATGTATGACAATTCAATTTCTTACGCGGATGCGTTCGTAAATAGATTGTGGCAGGATGTGAAAGGGGAAGATCCGATTTTCATAATACATGCTGACCATGGAGAAGCCTTCGGTGAGCACGGATTTTATGGCCATATATGGTATTTATATGAGGAATTGATACACGTTCCTTTAGTGATATACAACGCAGACGTCAAAGGACGAGTGGAGAAGCCAGTATCTCTCCTCAAACTAACGCCCATCATATTAATGCTTGTAGACAGGAAAGAGGACGAACTTTACAGCTTACTTGAAAATGATAGCTGGGCTATATCAGAGGTATTAGGTGATGTAAGGAAAGTTTCTGTCAGATTGAAGGATTGGAAATTCATAACTGGGCAAAAAAAGGAGGATGAGCTCTATAATCTTAAAGAGGACCCGCACGAGCAGAACAATCTAGTCGAGAAGCACCCAAAGCTCGTGGAGGGGATGAGAAAAATAGTCATAAATCACATCTCCAAGCATGAGATGGTGCATGTGAAGGAAAAAGTGAAGAAATTGAAACTCGAAAGGATATGGTGAACTAAACTAACACTAGAACCTTTTAAAAATTCTCTTCAAGTTTACGCTCCTCCTCAATTCGAGAATTATTGTCCTATCGTCTTCATCAAAGCTCGTAGCAAGCACGCAGACTCCACACACCACGTAGAACAAAAATAAAAAGAGTAAGAGCACCGGGGGCGTGGCGTCCACGTTCTTAATAAGCAGGAATACTAAAAAGGTAATGACCGCTGACACTGCAACTGGCTTCAGGAATCTCGCAACGAGTGGGTGTATGCGGTGCGTGCGGAATATCTGCAGCGACACCAGTGCGTTTATCAAGCAGACCGCCGACGTCGATGCGATGGCGGCGCCGACAATTCCAAACCCAGGAATCAAAGCGGTATTAAGAGCGAGGCTCAAAGCGATGCCCACCAAATTATAAAGCATGTAGAGGTGCGTGCCGCCGATGGCTATCAGTGTTTCGATGTTAGGTCCAAGAAGGACGTGGAACAGCATGCCGGCGACGAGGATGCGGAGCGCTGTGGCGGCAGCTGTGTATTCGCCACCAAAAAGAATGCTCAGAACAGCTTCTGGGAACAGGAAAACGAGCATGGCTGGTGGGAACGTCGCAAAGAAGGTCCATTTCGTCAGGACGACATAATGCCGCCGCAGCTCTCTAATACGATTTCTTGAGATGAGTTGAGACGCTATCGGCACGTAGATGAACGCCATAGAGTTCAAGCAGATCCTAAGGAGCTGCGCAAGAGGGTGGGCGGCATTGTACAGTCCGGCGTCCCTCGCCGCTCGCAGATACCCGAGCAGCAGCGTGTCCACCCGCAGAATCGCGATGCTTGCGACGTTTGCCACGAGCAACGGCAAGGAGAACACCAGTAGTTCTCGCCTCACACGCCTCGCATATACTTCCCCCCCACCCTCCTCGTAGCCTCTCTGTACCACGCCTCGTAACTTCCACATGGCGTACGTCGAGAACGCAAGTGCTGTCAAAACTATCGCCAGCAAGTAGGCAGTGACCATCCAGAAAAATCCGAGTGCCGCCGCAAGGGCAACGAACGATACTTTCAGCACGCCCATCAGCAAATCTCGGAAGTAGAAGCGCTCCTCAGCCCTGTTAAAGCCTCTGAAAAATGCGACAAGCATTTCTATTAGGACCGCGAACGGGACTGCGGCTGCAAACATTCTGAGGATCGCCGGCGGGGAGTGAAGTGCTTCCGCTAGAGGCTTAGCAAAGGCAAGAAATAAAAAGGCGAGAAAGGCGCTTGCGGCGAGCGAGAGTTGTAGAGATGCGAGGATTATGGTGCCCTCTCTCCCCTCAGAGCGCCCCCTGGAGAACGCGATGAATCTCGGCACGCCCTCATGCAGTCCAAGACATGCAGTGATGGCAAGCAGATTTAAAAGGGAAAATCCTATGCTGAAAGTTCCGTATTCCGCCTGTGAGGCGTTTCTCGCTATTAAAACTCGGGCGACGAAGTCGAAAACCGTGAAGAGCAGGGCGCCGACGAGTGCGATCGCCGTGCCACGGGCTGCGAGCCTTAGTACGTCCTCGGCGGCGTCCCGCCCCCCGCTTGCTTTCTCCATCCCCACCAACTTTTAACTTGTTCGCAAAAATATTGAGCTGAGATGCTTGGCTTGCATTGAAGCGACGCACATGGGAGGATGCGGACTTTAAATATACTGTACTGGTGGGTTTACAACAGCACGCCGCACTGGGCAAAGGACGAGGTGTTAGGTTATCTCAGATACTACTGGGAGGGTTTCTGCAGGAGGTTGCAGCGGGGCGACGGTGGGCGGCGAGGCGGGAACGCGGTGAGCCTCGAAAGGGTGAAAGCGGCGATCGAAGGTGGAGTAAAATGGTTAGAGGGAGTGCAGAGGAGAGATGGCTCATGGGGAAGGTTTTGGGAGGTTTGGAACACCGCAAACGCCGCCTTTGCGCTCGCCGTCGTGGGTGTTGAATCCGAAGCTTTGGAAAAAGCCATCAATTTCCTGCTTGAAAGCCAGCTTGAAAGCGGTGGCTTCTTTTATGAGAACTTCCCAGCGTCACGAGCGGACATAAGGGAGCGAGCGGATCTATACTGCATTGAGACTGCTGCCGTGGCGTTAATGGCACTTTACGAGTACGAGGGGAGAATAACCCCGGAGATCCAGAGGGGGCTTCACTTTCTGGTTGAGAGGCAGCGGGCGTGCGGCGGCTGGGAGCTCCCCTTTTTAGGAGAGCCGGAAGTTGTGGACCCTAAGCTTAATTACTTCCCCTCAGTTACAGGGTACGCCCTTAGAGCCTTACTTATAGGGGATCCGCCGGAGTCCGTGTTGGAGAGAGGCTTGGAGTTTTTAGAGCGGACGCAACGCAGGGACGGGAGCTGGGGGCGTTCCCGCTGCTATTACAACACCGAAGCCTACGCCATTCGGAACGTCGTCAGCGTTGCTGCCGCGCTGGAGAGGCGAGCTCTGCCGGAGGGGCTGAGGCGGAGGGCGAGAAGGCTCTCGGAAAGGGCGCTTTCATATGCTTTGCGCCACCAGAACGCCGACGGCAGTTGGTCTGCGATAAGCATAGCAACGAAGGAGCTGGCGACCGCCCTCTACCTGCAGAGTCTGCTGGCGGCGGGTGTTGGCGGCTCCGCAGTTTTTAAAGCGGTGGACTGGCTGCTCAAGAGGCAACAGAAGGGTGGTTTCTGGAGTGGTGGTTATTACGGACGTTTGATGCATCCGAACTTGGGTTACATAGACGAGGTG
>Ga0180302_10001895_pt1 | contig 10057 bp, 6 predicted proteins | sample GuaBasSediGuay17_FD_121794 | JGI IMG/M metagenome (GOLD analysis project Ga0180302, IMG submission 121794) | Subseafloor sediment microbial communities from Guaymas Basin, Gulf of California, Mexico - Guay17, Core 4571-4, 12-15 cm | ecosystem: Environmental > Aquatic > Marine > Hydrothermal... | reverse complement strand
CCAGTACTTAACAAAAGCTAGGAATAAAGTCTAAGAAGGTTATTCCTGTACATATCGAGAACTTAAGATTATTCTTTAGAATAGCTAAGTAATGGTTAACAGACTTATAACTATTATGTAATTATTATGGTGTCATTGATACGAAAAGTAGGCTAAGTGATAAATAGTTTTTGAAAACTTCTCCAAGACTTTCAAGTATAGTTTAAAAATCGATAAGGAGTGATTAAGCAGCTTAATGCTTTACATGTATTGTGATCATTTCTACGATGGATTGAGGTTTTCCCTCAACATCTTTAATTCATTCTCTCTGAAGAGTGTCTCCTCCAGCGCGTAATCTTTGGTTAGAGGCTCTTCGCTAGAGATTATTTCCCCCATGAAGGTTTGGTAAGGTACTTCTAAAAAATCCGTTACGCGTGTGTCTTTCCGATATTCAGTGGAACATAACTATCGTAAATGACTAAAATCTGGTGAGTATTATATTATGAGGATCATACTGAACCTTGATCCCTTAACTGAGCGCTTCCTACCTTTGAGACCTGTTCATAAAGAGGGGCAGATGCGAGAGCTTGCGGATGCCTTGCGCGGCTTCGAAAAAACGGGCCCGGTTACAGTAGTCCTTATCGGTACGGCAGGTAGCCGAAAGACTAGAATCGCTAAATAGACTCTCAACGAATACTTCAGAAACAAGCATTGTTATGTTAATTGTTGGATTAATAGAACTTCTCACAGTGTCTTAACGAAAGTACTATCTAAGCTTAACGTTAGTCTAGTCCTCGCATCCACTAATCGCTCAGTGTTGACGACGTTCTCTGGAAGGCTGCTCAGTAGACTTACGGTTAAAGACATATACTTTAGAAAGTATCCGCCATCGCAGATTTACGGTATTTTAGTTGACAGAGCGAGGCTCAGCCTCAAAGAAGGGAGCTATAGTATGAGGATACTAAAGTTGCTCTCTTATAATTGTAGGAGAGATGCACGGATCGCGATAACACTCTTGAGAAAATTGGCATTAAGTGCGGAGGTGAAAGGTAAGATAGGATGGATCCTTCTACATTTAAGCTTGTCAGGAATGGTAGCTTTAAATTAAATAGTTAAAAAACCTAGCAAGAAGCTAATTTTGCTAGATGAGATTTATATGAAAATAGTAAATATCCTCTTGGAAATAGCATGAACTTTCATTGTATTATCAGCTGTCATCAATATAGCATTATACATTAATGCAGTATTAACAATTTTTTCATCTCTTTGTAGACTTGACAATTTCTTTACTTCTTCTACTCGCTCCTCTACTTCAAGTTTTATTCGTCCCATCGAAGCAAACTTAGCTAACTCTCCGAATTCCTTTCTTCCACTTCTTACGGCGTCGCACTCTTCTTTCACAACTGCTGGTATAACTATCGTGAAACCCTCGAAAAAGCCGGATCTTTCTAAATCTTTACTTATCAATCTCCTACGAATTATACTGCTATCAGGCACCACGTGCCCACAATAGTATCTCAAAGTTATTCCTGCGTCCTCAATTATTCTCTTACATGAAGGACATTGTAGCCCTGAGATTCTCTCCTTGTTTTTCTCATATATAGCAAAAGTCATAGCGTTATTTATTGCGCCACAGTTCGGACAGAAGACTGATAAGGATTGAATGGAAAGGTGTCCCTCATTAAATTCCTCAATAAATTCTTTTGACAACAACTCTTCTCTAATAAGTGGAGATTCCTTCTTTACTTTCGTAACTTTACCTTCAATCTCTTTCACGGTTTTGAAGGACCTTTTAACGAACCAAGGCCACTGTTTATGAGAAGAATACCATCGCTTAAGCCAATTTAACGTTTGTATATCTCCAGCATTACCAGAACCCACGCTAAAACCATCTATTTGAAACTCTGGGTCTTCATTTATTCTCTTAATCTGTGCCTCGCGGAACCTCTTTGAAATTAAAGATGCCGTTTTTGCTTCAAGATATAATTCATCAGCATTATGAGTTACAACTATTTCAGCGCCTTGCATTCTTAAGAAATTGAAGAAGCGCCTTAATATGGGTCCTATCCCATAATTATCTAGAACAATTCTACATTTACTCATGTCGACCTTCCTAAAAAATGTTGATAAGATCCGCTGGTAAACAACATCCATGATTTTATTTAAATTATACTTATCAACATGCCAAGGGGGGATGGTCTCGATGATGTACTCAAATCCAAACTTTCTAAAATGGTCAAGCATTCTGAACAATTTATCCCAGTATTCAAATTCATGCCTTTTCTTGGTATCAGCTGGACCTATTAGCAAATCTAAGTTATTAAAAATCTCCTTTGGAAAAATCACCCCAGTCAAAACAGTGTGACCGATGACTTCACCTTTCCCTGTTTCATCCAATCCGATAAGAAATTCCTTAGAAGGCAAAGTGTATCTTGAACCATAAAGCGAGTCTATATATTTCCACATTTTCAGTACAGCGGGATCAGAGGATGGGGAAGGAGTAGCGTAAAGTGTTCCTTTACTATAAAACGTGAAAGTTGAATCTGAAAATTTTACTCTCCAAACCTCGTGGGAGGATTTAACTTTGTCTTCTATTCCTCCGGATTCAAGCAAGTATTTTCTTATTTCCTCCGCTTTAATTTTATCAAGGTTTCTCCACGTACGCCCCATCATGCGCTTCTACCATGTAAGGATTGGTTTTGACAAATTTAAGAATTACGAGGGAGTTCCGAAAAGCCCGTAACGGTTTAGACTTCTATCAATTAAAGTGGTTAATCCAACTACGCTAAAAATGATTCTATGCGAGGCTATTGTCCGAAGTATAAGGAGTACAGGAGCGATGAAAGTATGGATGCATAGCAAACCATACGGGTCAATGGTCTTTCGCTCTGCAGAAGATGTGGGTCGATAGTCGATATATGGGATAACCCGGAGAAGCAGTAAGCTAAGAAACGGAAGAGAGATAAAGAGACTCAAGAGTCAGAGCCGTAGCCACGGTACTGTCTAAGTTGCTGAGAGCTAACGTGGCGCCAATAGATTATCTCCCGCGAAACATTCCTATTTCGCGAGATTAGGTGACGTAAATAACCGATTGTCAAAAGTGATTGGAGTGGGCGTGTAAGCAGATATACAGAGAGGAGCTGAAGACGAGGGAGGCGAGGGAAAGGAGGGCTTCTCCGCTTACTCCAAAGAGTATAAGCTCTATTGAAGTCGATCGAAGAAGGTGGGAGTCATCGAGAGAAATAGGAAATATGTCGGCGTTACATGTCTTGCCGCTAAGGAGGTAGTGGATAAGGAGAACTTCATTAGAAGATTTGGCTTAAGCTTCGAGAAAGAAGTCTACTGGAAGGGATCGCTGGCTTACCGGAGCACCTAAGCAGGTCTCCCTTCTTCAAGGCTGTATTGGTAACCACTAGTAATATTCCTTTCAAGCTAGAGCCCGACGTGCGTGAGAACCCGAGAGAAGGCCCAGATGGGCCGAAAGAAATTACAGCTTTCATAAGAGCATCACGGAGCGGATAAAGAAGGACATAAGCTGACAACCTCCTTAAGGGAAGAATGACATACAACCATCCACATCCTAAAGGTGTGCAGGTAACCGAAAAGGAGGCTCAGCGCTTTGAAACCAATTCGCTTGGAACTAAGCTTCTATTCAACAAGAACTTCTTCCTATCGATTAACATGTTTTCAAATCTTGAAGAGCCACATGAACTTGCTTTTCAAATGTTCTTATAGAGCCTTTCTGATCTAAATACCATAGGGCGTCTGGTATAGTATGGCAAATGATATGCTGGTCCTATCAGGAAAGGAAATGCAGGTGGTTCAAAATGAGTTAAAGGAACTGCGAGGAGGAAATAGCAATCCTAGGAAAAATTGTAAGCGCGGAAGAGCTTGAGCGCTATTTAGCTGAAGAATGGGATGTTGAACTAGTGTTGCCAAGCGGAAGGATAATTATTAGAAAAGCTACGTGACATGCTGATTCTAAATAATCGTGTATGCAGATCCCTAGTAAGTTTCGCTCTTTGCTTCCTAGGAAGCAAACCATCGATCCAAATTAAATTTGTTGACATGTATCCTCTAATAGCGTATATTTTTGGATCTTTCGACCAACCATTATAAACAATGATTAACGGCTTAAAATCCACCCCTTCCCTGTGTAATAGTTGAGGGATTATGATTATAGACTGTTTACTCTTTGATAAAGTTATCGTGCTCGTCTTAGCTTGCCCAAACTCATGGGTCTCCAAGATGCAATAAGCTTCCCCATCTTCTAATTCCTTTTCAGCCTTTTTCAGCTTTACTTCAAGATGGAAAAGCCCGCCCAAATCCTTCGATATATACATGCCTATATTATCGATTTCTCTTTGCAGATATTCTTCTTTTGTCTTGTAAATTATTTTCTTTAACTGGATATAACGTTCCCATTCATCCTGATTTAGCTGAGCTTCGGTTTCTTTTAGTTGTTCTCTTAAAGCCTTTATATACTGAATTAATTCGGGTGGTTTTTCTAACCGCATTAACTGTAAGGTGACTTCCTCGCCAGTGTACAGTATATCATTACGTTCAAGTCTTGGGAAAGATTTCACGTAAACAGAATATGTAACGTTTACTGGAACGTTGTATACTAGTAACCTGGATATCGGCCCTTTAACGTTCTTCAAGGCTTTTGCTTTGATTTTTACGGTTTTCCTTCCCTCCTGATTTTCCTCAATTTCTATCTCATCTTTGAATTCAAAATTTCTAGCCTGCTTAGCGAAAATTCTTTCTATCTCCTCGTTACGTGGGATACATACCACCTTCTGGCTTCCAAGTGGATAGACACTTGATTCTAATCCATCAGAGATCACTTCTATAACTATTTTTGAGATATGGCCTAAATCGAAAATCTTTCGTAGACATCTGAAGAAAGTTGCACGACTGAACTCTTGAGAACAAGCCTCTCTTAAATAACTCACTTGATCTAATATATGTCCTTCAGCAAATGATCTATGCAGCATGTCCATAAGCTTACCGCTTGAATCGTTACCGCGCTCCTTGACACGTCTCCTGGACTTCATGCGCTAAAGATGGCTTCTCTATAATTCTTTATAAATAATTCTCAAAATTTCAAGGAAAAGTCTCATTCAACTATCTAAGGTGCGCAGAAGGAGCTTTAGGACGGGAAATTGCGAGGAAAAAGCGGCCATAAACGTGAGTGCGAGGACATCGCAGATTTCCTTAGAAGAGAATTGACACAGCTGAAACAGATCTTTGGGCAAGGATATGAACTGGAGGTCATATGGGCCCCGAATGAGAACTCCGATCTCTCTGGAGAGGTAAAGGGTACTCGGTTATACATCTATGAACCAGATCGAGAAAAGGCTCTTCAAACCCTTGTACATGAATTCATAGACTATCTCGTTTCGGAGACCATTAGGCCGTATAAAGATGTTACAAATAAATTGATTGAACTCCTCAACGAGTATATTTATCAACGTAAGGAAAGAATAGTTGAAGCTATAACACGTGGAGTATTGCGTCTTGCAACCAACAGGGGCCATGGCCTGACAATTGGAAAGAAAGTGAAGCGGCGATGAGCAGAAATAAACATGAGATACGTATATGTTGTAATGGAAAGGCAGCAGAAGGTCGGATACATATAGATGAGACAAACGACGAGAGAATAATTGAAAGGATAGTAGAATATCTGACAACTAAAAAAAGTCTAAGAAAGGTCGCAGGTAAGAACAGTAGTAAGTCTACCTTATCTAAGACTGTTCGGTCTTTTGTGGCTGTGCTTCCCCCCTTGATAGTAGCGATACAAAAATTGAGACCTAAATGGAACCCGTACATGATTATAGACATCACCCAGGTTTCCGAGTTCAATGGTATAAGATTCTACTTAATAATGGCCATCGATACCAATGGCGTACCGATATATGCCAGGATAACCACTTCACATAATTGGAGGGATCTCGTAAATTTCCTAGCCGTAATAAAGAATGAATTGGGGTACAAGCCTAAGTTAGTGATCTGCGATTGGGCGCCGGAAATACTCTCGGGGGTTCGAACTGTGTACCCGAAGGTTTCTATTCAACGTTGTTGGGCTCATATGTTAATAGAATGCAAAAAGAAGGGATTCGCCCACAGCTCTGATGAGATGGAGAGAAACGTGTATAACACAATAGGAAAAATTTACTCGATTTTCAAAAAGCATTATCTAGAAGAAATTAAGAAGTTAAAGAAAAAACAAACTAAGATTGACCATAGACATAAATTGGAGATATGGAAACATATGTGTGATCTTTTCATGCGTAGATATGAAGTGCTAAAAGAACTACTTAAACTAGCAGAAGTTAGAGGTAAACGGAATATAGCTAATTTTCTCAAGAATGTCATCGCGACAGAAAGCAACTTATTGGCTTTCACAAATTTTGCGTTCTCGAGACCTGATATTCAGCCAATTGAGATAAGATTTAGATACATTAAGGGAAAGATGAAGATGCTTTTGCCCAAAAGCTATGGTGGGCGTGAAAAAGTAGGAGAGAAAATAAACTACCTACGTGGTATAACAGATTTACTGGTCCTAGCGACACTTCTGAAAAAGACCAAAAGGTTAACTGATCTTCATGAAATAATAGATGACGAATTATTTCAAGAGGTCTACAAGAAAATCGATATTAAGCTACCTACTAGGATTAACGAAAACAATACCACAGATGAATTGCACGAGACAAAAATCATGACCAGTACTTCGCCACTATTTCGAGAAGTCTCTAGAAGAAATATTAGAAGTGGCCAGCAGGATCTCATAAGAGATTATGGCTTCAATGTTCCAATTAGCCGAGTTAATAGGAGGAGAAAAAAGACTAAATATTTATGCTGTGTTTACCGTTTGGATAATTTTTAACCCGGAGTCCTGTCCTTAGAGCCTTTCGGTAGTTTTTATTGTTTAATCATATAAGGCATCCGTTAATACAAAATTTTTATAAGTCCAAAAAAGTTATTTATGCGTGATGGCTACCACTGAGAACTCTAAGTCAAATTGCGACAACCGATCAGTGCTTCATCTTACAGTTCGGCTGGCATGGCATGATAGTTGTTGGAATGGGAAGCTTTGTGAAATGCCTCGTAAAAATATCTATTGTGTTGGGAATTACTCTCTACTTTCTACTAGAATTCAGAGAAGAAAAAATTCTGATTTAGAACATAATTATTCCGGTGAAGATGCCAGTGAGATAATAAAAAAGGAAGGCTACATTCCTCCATGTTATTGGGTGATCAACTTACTCGGTGACAGAAGGCTTAAAGTAAAGCACGTACATCCTTTTTGTGACTTTTCTAAAGAGGCAAGGGACGGAATAAAGCCCATAGAAGATCTTGTAGAACCTCATTCTGTTCTTTCTTGGTGTTTTAAGTTTTCTTTTGCGCATGAAGGATTACTTAGATATCCACCTGATCTTGAAGATCGACTTGAACACTTCTTATCATATATAGTTCCAAACAAATCTCTTGTCTTATTCTATCTTAATTATAGTAATCCAGTTAACGGTGACAGAAATAGATATTTAATCGTAGGGGCAGCGTTAGTGAAAGACGTAAAAAAGCCAAAACGGTACGTATTTGACTCATCCTATTATGAAAAATTAAAGAAAAAATTTGGAGGATATTTTCCCGATATAGAATGGTCATTTCAGATAATTCTCGATCCTGACACTATCGTTATGTTACCTTATCAAGAGTATGTTAAGATGCGTGATGGGAAGAGCGATGAGGCTTTAAAACGTAAAATTGATGAGTTGCTCAATGAGATTGCTGTAGAGGTAGACAAGCAAAGTCTCATTCCACATTTCAAGTATGTTTCAATGCATATCCCGACAGACAAAGCATTATACATATTATACGAAGTATTGGAGTCATTGGAAAAGGCTTTAAAACATGGAATTGTTGAAAGAGAACTCATTGAAACACATATTGAAAGATGTAAAAGGCTTATCAAACATATGTGGGAGCTAAGAGGCGAATACCCGTCTTTAAAGAAGGTGCTTATAGCCTTCGGCGAGGAAAGAGGTCTGTATAATATAATCACATCTGACAAGCATCCCGCCGACTATAAGCAATACAGACAAATAGAGATGCAACTTGACAAATTCTTAAGTCAGCACGGTGATGAACTTACTTGGATTATAGAAAACGATGACATTGATAAATTGAAAATGTTACTAGAAAGCATGCGTCATGGTTCGGATGAGAATACTTATTGTTCACAAATACTACGAGAAATGCTTGCCCTTGCAAGAATTAGAGGGAATTCTTTATTTACAGTAATCAAGGTTCTCAGCAGAATTGACCTCACTTATGCCCAGATACTGAATATCCTTAGAAAAGTCGGAAATAAGAAGTTAGACATTAATTCAGTTATAAACGAGGTATACTCTTTGGTATATGATTATATTCCAAGACATGATCTCTTAGAGGAACAATGGTTCACCGAATTCATGGATTTTGATATAGATTTGTATCTTCTGGATATACCATTAATACCCGATCCAACTTATTCCAAGTCTCTTCCACAATCATCGCCAAAAGCTCCCGGTCGCTTAATCGCAGCCATCTATGAAGCGTTACGCCAAAAAGCATTGTTAGAAGGCATTACCGCTGTTAAAGAAGATGAACTTATCAACACATTAAATGAGGACAATGTCTTAAGGCTTTATCGAGGCATCATGCCACAGGTCACGAAGTCTGATATTGAAGATATTACTGATAACTTCAAGCATATACTTTCTTGTGTGATTTATCGTACGGTGGATTCTATTGAAGGTCCTATATATCAACTAAAAATTATACGAGAGATGGAGCGTGCAATAGAAGAACATATACGGGAAATATTAAAGAAGTCGCCTCCAAATCCTGATCCCAGTTCTAACAAACATTCTTCTGATATTCTCGAATCATTATCTAGAAAAATGGACTCCTTGGACATATCAAATAGTCGTAAAAAAGAATTTCTTAAAATCCAGAAGGCTATTTATAACAAAGCAGTTAATCAACGACTTCTAATTATCACTGGAGGAGCTGGGACAGGTAAGACAGAAACGATTATCAACTTAGTTGATTTGTTTTCTCGTATAGGGAAGAAGCCAATATATATCGTAACCCCTACTGGCAAGTCTTCTTTAGTCATAAGAGATCGGCTGAATGAACGAAAATTATTACAGGATAGGGATGTCGATGTGTTAACAATGCACAGGTTGTTATACTCATATCCATTCGAGGACGACGGTATCCCTCGAAAGCAGGCACAAAGACTAGTGGAGTTAATAGACATGACATTTAATGATTTCAGATTCTTTAGCAAATTCAAGGAATGCGTAAAAGATATCGGATATAAAGTCCGACCGGAGATTCTGATAATAGATGAGGCGTCTATGGTTGACGAAGTATTGATGGCATTACTAAGTAGTATAGTTGATACATACAGCTTAAAGCACTTGATAATAGTTGGAGATAATAATCAGCTTCCGCCAATTGGTTTAGGGAAACCCTTTATCGACATTATTGATTTCTTAAATGAAAAATATGGTGAAAAGTTTATTGTCAATTTGACACAACCTATAAGGTTTTCAACAAGTACAGGAATATGGGCTTTTTCACAAGCCATTGCATGCATAGATTATCCAATAAATGATATTGAACGTTATGTTGATGAAACTTTTAAAATCGAATATTTTCTAGATGAGAACGATCTCAAAGAAAAGATTAGGCAAATACTGTTAGAGATATTAGGCTCAAGCGAAAACCACGATGATAGTTCTGAATTGCTCAAATTACTGAATAAGGCGTTACACCTTGTACATATGGAGAAACCTGAACTTGATAAGGTACAGATATTGACACCAACAAGATATGGAGAATTAGGCGCGGAATACATAAACAGGGCGCTAGTATTAGGTGATAAGCACATTGAAAATTGTGATTACGTTAAGTTAATTAATGAACAAAACAGATACGTAACTCTAAGCAATTATGGAAGAATGTTATTAATCCCTAATGGGTCACTTGGATATTGGGTTAAAGAAGATAAAAAAGAGCGAAT
>Ga0180302_10001894_pt1 | contig 10058 bp, 9 predicted proteins | sample GuaBasSediGuay17_FD_121794 | JGI IMG/M metagenome (GOLD analysis project Ga0180302, IMG submission 121794) | Subseafloor sediment microbial communities from Guaymas Basin, Gulf of California, Mexico - Guay17, Core 4571-4, 12-15 cm | ecosystem: Environmental > Aquatic > Marine > Hydrothermal... | reverse complement strand
GCTGAGTATATTGGACGCCAAGACGTAGAGCAGAACCTTTGAGAGCTCCAGCTTACCCCTGAGGTGGCTGAGCTTGGCCTCCTCAATCCACCTCTCCACTACTATCTTCAACCTGCCGAGCAAGCTAGCACCCAATGCTGGTAGGCTACATTAGAGGTTTAAAAACGGCTTTTATGTCACCTCTATAAACGCTTAAGGCGTAGGAGCTTAAGCCATAACCCTCACGTTTAAACCACTAGCTCACCTAAATGTAATACTCGAGGTTGCGCTTAAGGCTTTGAAGTACCGATTAGCTTAAGAAGCTCAGGTAGCTCTTCAAGCCTCACTTCACGCTCAACTCGGCTAGCCATGTCTCTTACCCTGCACACACCCTCTTCAAGCTCCTTAGGGCCTAGAACCACCACGTAGGGTATTCCCTTAGCATCTGCGTACTTCAATTGGCGTTCTAGCTTCCTCTCCATGAGGTCCACTTCAACCTTGAAGCCTTTAAGCCTGAGGGACTCAGCGAGCTTCAATGCCTCAGGCTTGACCTTAGGGTTCACGCAGGCCACAAAGACTTGAGTCAACGTGGAGCGCGAGGGCAGCATAGACGCCTCATCAAGAACCTCAACTATCCTATCCACACCGAGAGATACGCCTGTAGCTGGTGTAGGTGGACCTCCTAGAAGCTCTATCAAGTTGTCGTATCTCCCTCCGCCAGCCACGCTACCCACGTTCACAGTGGTCTCAGCCGAGATCTCAAATATAGGGCCCGTGTAGTAGTCTAAGCCTCTAGCCAAGCTTAAGTCCACGGTGACGAAGTTCGAGTACCCGTAAACCTCTAAGTTGCTAACTATCTCAGCTAGCTCTCTAAGCCCCTCTTCACCTTGCCCGTCTAAGACGTTGCTCACAGCATTTCGAATTTCTTCGATGCCGCCACTACTCGAGATGTAAGACGTTATCTGGTCGATCTGGCTATTAGCTAAACCCAGCTTAGCCAGCTCCCCCTTAACCCCTTCAACACCTATCTTGTCGAGCTTGTCTATAGCCCTAAACACGTCTAGCTCCTTGCCCTTCTCAACGCCAACGCACTTAGCTATAGACTCAAGGATCTTCCTGTTGTTAAGCCTCACCTTGAAGCCCTTCATGCCGAGCTTCTTGAGGCAAGTTATGGCCACCGCTATGACCTCAGCGTCGGCATCCATCTTGGAGCTTCCGACTATGTCCACGTCAGCCTGCCAGAATTCCCTAAATCTACCGCTCTGAGGCTCCTCATACCTCCAAACTCTCGATATGCAGTACCTCTTAAACGGCTTAGGTAGATTCGGGTTGCTCGCAACTATCCTAGCCAGTGGGACTGTCAGGTCAAACCTAAGCCCCAGATCTCTTCCAGCTTTATCCTTAAACGCGTATATCTGCTCCTTCACATCTGAGCCGCACTTAGCTGTTAAGACCTCGAGGAACTCGAAGGCAGGGGTCTCGACTTCATCGTAGCCGTAACACTCAAAGACTGACCTTATGGTCTCTATAACATGTCTCCTCTTTATCATGTCCCAAGGCATAAAGTCCCTCGTGCCCCTAGGCCTTTTAAGTTGAGGCTTGGACTTCAAGGCCACCACCTAGAGTTCAGATAACGTGACTGAGTAGTAGCAGACCTCCCCTTGAGAGTCCACGATGGCCGTTATCAACTCCTTCCTCAAACTGCGGGCCTCTCTCGCCTTGTCTATAAGGGTTCTCAGGTCTATCGGGGTGCCTTCAGCGACCCCGAACACTATATACTTAGCCCCCTCTCTACCAGCCTCAGCCCCTCTTCTGTAGAGCCTAAACTCCACCTCACCAGCCGAAAAGCCAGGCTTAACAGTATACCCCCTCCTCTTGAGGTCTGAGTATATCAGGAACTTAAGCCAAAACTTCGAGTCCCTCTTCAACATGTGGCTCACGAAACTCGAGAAGTCTAGGGGGTTTCCGTCAACCTCAACCTTCAAAACTCCTTTCTCGAGGAGGTAGGCAGCCTCTACGGGGTCTAGAAGGACGCTGCCACGCTCATCAAGCTCGCCGTAGTAGCCCATCTGCCTAATCTTAACTGCATCTTCGCCTCTAACCACCACGTACCTCTCCTGCAGAGACCCCTTAAGCTGAGGTTTCACTTCGCTCAAGCTTATCAGCAATTAGGGGGGAGCAACGTTATTTAAATTTAGCTTAAAATCAAACTAAAAGTTTGAGGAACGTGTGGAGGAAGATAGCTGAGGAACTTGCTAAGGAGATAGCTAAGGTCGATGAGCCGTTCGTCGTGATCATGTGCATCGGGAACGAGATGAGAGGAGACGATGGCTTCGGCCCTCTCATCGCTCGGAGGCTTAGAGTAGTTGAGAAGCTAAAAATAGTTAAGGTGCTTAACTGCGGAACCGTCCCTGAGAACTACACAGGGGTCATTAGGAGGCTTAAGCCAAGCCACGTCGTAATAGTTGACGCTGTTGACTTCGGCGGAGCCCCTGGAGACGTCATAGTCTCCTTCGATCCCAAATTCGATGAATTCACCGTGTCATCTCATAAGCCCTCGCTCACCATGCTAGCCAAGTACATAAAGGAGACCATAGGCTCCAAGGTCATACTCTTAGGGGTTCAGCCAAAAGCGATAGACGTAGGCCTCGAGATGTCTAGTGAAGTTTTAACCTCGGCGACCACCGTTGTCAAGGCGTTTAGATCAGCCCTCAAGAAGATCAAAAACCTCAAGAAGCTAAGCCCTAGCGAGAGAGGCGTCAAGTAGCTTTAACTGCTTTAAAACATAGCTCCTTATCTCCTTGGGCTCCTTAAGCTCAGCCACAAGCTTCCCATTGAGCAGCAGGGGCTTCAACATGGGTTCAAGGCTGGAGCCGCAGCTCGGGCACTTATCTAGCTGTTGAGAGGCTGGCGTCATGTAGTCCTTGAAGCAGCTCCAACAACGGTAGACCTGCTTCTTGCCTGGAAGCTTACCCCTCTTGGACTTAGGCTCTCCGTTGACCTCGACTATGTCCATGGATAGGTCGATTGAGGGAGGGAAGGCTATGGCGGTGCCCACACCAAAGCCATCAGCTACATCCCTCAGTCTAGTTATGGACTCCTCGTCAATCCCACCGCTCACGATGACCTTTACGTGCTCGTAGCCCTTTATCTTAAGGGCCCATTTAGTCTCCTCAACAATCCTCCTCATGTCCCCTCTCCTAGAGCCAGGAGTATCGAACCTAACACCGTAGAGCCTAGCTCCCAAGGACTCTGCAGCCATCAAAGCCTCAACTCTCTCGTCAAACCAAGTATCGCATAGAGCTATCCTAGGTATCTCAGGAGGCATGTGCTTATCAAAGGCCTTCCAAGCCTTAACCTGGTCTCCAAACACGACTATGAGTGAGTGGGGAATCGTGCCTATGGGGGTTAAGCCAAGAACCTTAGCTCCATAGACGTTTGAAATCCCATCACAGCCGCCTATGAAGGCAGCCCTATCAACTAGAGGTGTTATTGAGGGGTGCACGGACCTAGCCCCAAAGAAGATTACTTGCTTATCGCCTGCAGCCCTCTTGCACCTAGCAGCCTTAGTGGCTACGCTCGTCGCATGTCTAAGAGCCCCTAGAAGAGCAGTCTCAAAGACGCAAAAGGCTGTGTATGGCCCCTCTATGTTCATGACTGGCTGTATGGGCCTGAAGAGAGTGCCCTCAGGCATGGAGTAGACGTCTACAGGCTTGCCTTCAAGCATAGCCACGACGTCATTTACACCTGCAAGTATAGCCCACTCATAACCTCGAGGTAGAGAGTAGGAGTGGACTTCAGCTACAACATTCGTATCGGATAAGCCCTCCTTGTCAAGTACCTCCTTCGCCCTCTCAAAATACACATCCGTTACCTTACCTTCAACGACCTCCTCGAAGTCTGCTACTAGAAAGCTCCTCATCGAGCCACTCTCCGCAGTCGATGTCACTCCACTTAAAGGGCTTTACAGCAAGCTAAAACCTTTTCCTCAAACATTTAACTTTAGCTTAAGAGTAGTATGAGAAGTTAGAGGGAATAGAGGAGTAGTGTAGTATGAGGTTAAGGGACTTCGTGGGTGAAGAGGAGGAGAGAGGCGAGGTCTTAAGGGTTGAGAGTGAGGTATCACCCATATACCAGGCCCCGCTCATATTGAAGAGGAACGATGGAGGTCCAATAGTAGTATTCGAGAAGGTCAAGGGTAGTGAGCTTAAAGCAGTGGGCAATGTGCTGGCCTCTAGAAAGAGGCTCTTAGACAGCCTTGAGGTCAAGACCTTCGAGGAGGCTTATAGCGTTATAACTGAGGCTATGGAGAAGCCCTTAAAGCCCACAATTGCAGGACGATTTGAGGAGTTCTACAAGAGGTGGAATAGAGGAGTAGACGACCTGCCAGTCTTTAAGTACTATGAGGGGGATGCTGGAAGGTACATCACGAGCTCCATAGTCATAGCTGAACTAGAGGGCATTTGCAACGCCTCGGTGCATAGGCTTCTCGTGTTAAATAAGAGTAGGGCAGCCATAAGGATAGTCCCAAGACACCTACACGTGCTATACAAAAGAGCTCAGGAGAGGAATACACATTTGCCAGTAGCGGTGGTCATAGGTTGCCACCCCTCAGTTATGCTGGCAGCGGCTTCATCCCCACCATTCGGGGTAAACGAGATATGGGTTGCGAATAGCATCGCTAAGGGAAGGGTCAAAGTTGCTGAGACTCCACACTACGGAATTCAGGTCCCAGTTGACGCTGAGATAGTCTTGGAGGGGAGGATTAGGACTGATGAGCTCGTGGATGAGGGGCCCTTCGCCGACATAACTGGGACGTACGACGCCATTAGGAAACAGCCCGTACTAGAGGTTGAGGCCATATATGTCAATGAAGACCCTCTCTTCCAAGCAGTTTTGCCCGCTAGTGTCGAGCATAGGCTCCTCATGGGCTTCCCAAAGGAGGCTGAGCTTTGGAGCTCACTTAGAAGAGTTCTTCCAGGGCTTAGAGCCATCAGGCTTACTGAGGGCGGTTGCGGCTGGCTTCACGCCGTAATAGCTATAGACAAGGTCACAGAGGGTGACGGCAAAACTGCCATAATGGCTGCCTTCGGCTCTCACCCCAGCCTTAAGCACGTAGTAGTCGTAGACAGCGACGTCAACGTTGATGACCCTAGGGACGTGGAGTGGGCCATTGCCACAAGGCTTCAAGCGGATAAGGGTCTCGTTATCGTCAAGTCGGCGAGGGGCTCAAGCCTAGACCCCTCAGCAGACCCCGAGACCCTGCTCACGTGTAAGGTTGGGCTGGACGCAACTAAGCCCCTTAAGAGAGCAGAGAGATTTGAGAGAGCTAGGATACCGGAGATGAAGGCTGGTTGAGGCTCACGAGAACCGAGAGAATGATGTTGAGGGGGGACATGGGAGAGGCCTGTAGGAGATCCATGGAGCTCCTCTTAGCAATAGCCGACGCCTACGGCTACGGCAAGCTCATAAAGATAAGGAGTGCACACATATCAGGAATATCATACAAGAACATCGGCGACTCAGGTCTAGAGTTCATAAGGGATTTAGCTGAGAGCGGAGGATTCGTTAGAGTTAAAGCAACCATGAACCCCTGCGGCTTCGACCTAGATAAGCCCTGGCTCTTCGACGTAGACGAGGAGTTCTACAAAAAGCAGATGGAGATAGTGAGGCTACTCAAGCTCATGGGAGTTGAAGAGACCCTAACGTGCACGCCGTACTACGCTGGGAATAACCCACGTGAAGGCGATCACATTGCTTGGGCTGAGTCGTCAGCCGTCATATACAGCAACAGCGTGCTAGGAGCCTATACAGATAGGGAGGGGGGCCCATCGGCTCTAGCGGCTGCCCTAACTGGTAGAGCAGCCCTGACCCCAGCTCATACAGATGAAGGTAGAATGCCCGAGGTGAAGGTCAAAGTCCACTACAAGCCTAGAGACTACGCCGACTGGGGGTTACTAGGCTACGTAGTGGGCATGAGGGAGCCGAGGCTTATACCCCTACTTGAGGGAGTTAAAGCTGGTAGTAGAGACGAGTTAAAGTACTTATCAGCGGGCTTTGGAGCTTCGAGCTCAGCACCAATGTTCTGGCTTAAGCGAGGAGAGGGGTGTGAAGGAGGGGTCATAGAGGTAGACGTCAGCGAGGTCAAGAGCGTAAGGGAGAAGTGGAGCCTTACCAGGAGGCCCACCGTGGTGTTCATAGGATGCCCCCACTGCAGTTTGAAGGAGCTCAGGTCCATAGCTGAAGAGCTCAAGGAGAAGAAGGTTAGGAGAGACGTGAAACTCCTCATATCAACCTCTAGGTCGGTGTATGAGAGGGCTGTGAAGGAGGGAGTTGAAGAGGTCATTAGGCGTTCGGGGGGCCTGCTCGTGAAGGATACTTGCCTCATAGTCTCTCCGATGAGGCTCTCGAAGAGCGATGTAATTCTAACGGACTCAGCCAAGACGGCGCACTATGCCCAGACTATGACCAGAGCCATGATAGCCCTAGGAGGTAGGAGAAGATGTCTAAGAGAAGCCGTAGAGTCGTGACGTACAGGTGTAGAGGGCTCGTGAAGGGACGCGCTATGGGAGAAGCCTTGGTCTCTTCAAGACCAATCTCATTCCTCGGAGGAGTGGATCCAAGCAGTGGTGTTATAGTAGAGAGAGGTCACGACCTCGAAGGGCTGAGCGTAGCTGGTAAGGTCCTCATAATTCCACACGGCAAGGGGAGCACAGTTGGCTCCTACGTCCTCTACAGCTTGGCGAAGAGGGGGTTGGCGCCGAGCGCTATAGTCACGGTCAAGGTGGACTTAATGACCTTGACGGGCTGCGTGATAAGTGGCATAACGCTTCTAGACGGAGTCCCACGTGAAGCCCTAGCCGACATTAAGTGTAGAAGTAGAGTTGAGGTTGACGGGTTTAAGGGGCTCCTAAAAGTCCATTTAGGGTAGTAAAGTGCTCACGGTTTTCCTCGCTGCATCCTCAACTGAGGTCTTGACATCTGGGTGCGAGTACACCCTTATTATGTCGACGTAGCCCTTGAGGCTCTCTATTAGAGTTGAGAACTCAGTTAACCTCCTCTTCACAAGTCTACCTCCAACCTCCTCGCAGACGGGTATGTCCATGGGGTCTGGCTGAGTCGGCGTGTAGGGTAGAGAGGGCACCATAGGCGTGTCCACAACCACCATCCAGGGCTCTACTCCAGCCCTAGTAGCGATGAGCTGTTCAAGCTCAGACCTCAACGACTCACTTAGAGGGTGTGAGACATCTTTAACGTGGATTATCGCCTCGTAGACTGACTTGAACAGCTTCCTCTTCTCCAACATAGAGAACAGCTCAGCTGCAATAGCCACTTCGCCCTTAGGCTTCGAGCGCAGGAGGTCTCGGAGCTTAAACTCTACGAAACCATCATCCATTTGGAGGTATTCATCTATGCTCTGAAAGTCGAATAAGCTCAATGAGCTGTAGGCTATATTTATGGCCTTCGCCAGCATTATCCAAGCAGACCTCACAGTCCTGTGAAAGTAGACAGCCTTGAACATCTCGTACCTAGATATGAGGAACGACTCAAGAGCGTAAAGGCTTGCAGGGAGCTCGAGAGCTATGATCCCATCGACAACTCTTATCGATGTGAGGAGACGAGTTGAGTCAACTCTGCCGTACTCAACCCCTGTGTAATATGAGTCTCGAAGTAGGAAGTCCAGCTTGTCTATGTCGAATGGACCCGATATCAAGGCGCTTAGAGGAGAGTCTAGCATGCCAACCGAGAGCTCAGATATCCTCTTCAAGTCGAAGCCATGGTTCTCAATGGCATCCCTGACCTCAGTCTCCTCTATGATCCTACGAGTCAAGTCCTCATGGCTTAAGCCCTTACATCTCAACACAGCCTCCTCAAACAAGTGGGAGAATGGGCCGTGCCCCACATCGTGTAGGAGAGCAGCTAGCCTGAACTCTTCGACGTGGTCTTGAGAAAAGCCCAATTCCATAAGCTTATTGCCAGCGACCCCGGCCAAGTGCATAGCTCCTATAGAGTGTCCAAACCTCGTGTGGTCAGCACCGGGATAGGTCAGGTGAGCATTGCCAAGCTGCTTAACTCTGTGAAGCCTTTGTAGAGGGTACGTGTCCAAAACGCTCTTCTCGACCTCAGATATGAAGATGTAGCCGTGAACTGGATCCCTAATTTCACCCCAAAACTTAAGGCCTCTCATCAATAATGACCCCAAACTTCTTAAACTGATGGGCCACAAGCCTCCTAACTTCATTAACAGCTGAATCTAGGGGCTTAGAGGTATCTACTACAGCCCAGCCGTTTTCACGAGCCAGTTTAAGCATGTTATCCCTGACAGCTCTAAGGAACTCGCTGTTCTCGAATTTCTCCTTAACCTCCTTCTTCCTAGCCAGTGATATTTCGGGGTCTATGTCGAGGATGATAGGCATGTGAGGCTTAAGGGAGTACTTGTTGACCTCAAGTATCCACGAGTAGTCAAGGCCCTGAGCTTGTTGATATGCTAGAGACGATATGATGGATCTATCTGAGACCACTATGAAGCCCTCATCAAGCATGGACTTGATCCTCATTGAGTGCTCAACTCTATCAGCTGCGAAGAGGAGGGCGTCTACAGCTGGGTGGGGAGAGCCCTCACGTAGGTATGCTCTTATTAGCGACCCTATCCTGCCCGTCGTGGGCTCCTTGGTCTCGAAGACTTTCAAGCCCTTAGACCTAAGCCACTTAGCTAAAAGCCTAGTGTGAGTAGTTGATCCAGCTCCGTCAACTCCATCGAACGACACGTAGACACCTGACAACTACGACACCTTAACCCAAATCTATGTGGAGTTAGAGGCTTAAAACCCTGATGCTATGGGATCTGAGGGCTTCATAAGCTCTCTCAACAGTACAGTTGCGTAGCTAGACTTGGGGAGCGTGAAGCTCAGAGTCACCGTTAGGTCTCCACCAACCTTAAAGCTGAGGTTTTTAGGCTTGAAGGAGAGGGGTCTTATCAGGCCTATCTTCCCTTGAAGCCCCAGCTCCTCAACACTCTTAAATGGGGGATGCACCCCCTCGCTCTTGAACACTGATGCGATTATTTCCCCCATAAACCCCTCCATCCCGATGCGCGTGTCAGCTGGGATGAATGCCATGAGCACCTCCTGCTCCGACCTTGCCCCTGCTCTCTTGGCTATCCTCGTTGGTCTTAACGGGTTTCCGTAGTCGTCAACCCTCGCTATAATGTCTCCCTCGACTACAGCGCTTAGAGACCTCAGCTTGCGAAGCCTCTCGCTTAAAGCCTTGTTGAATATGTAGGCTAAATAGGCGTCGACGTAGAGGCTTAAAACACTCTTAGGCAGAGACCTCAGAGCAGCTAGGTAATCTCGGGGTCTCCGAGACAGCACCTTAATTACGGACCTCTCATAGACCAAGGTGTGGGGGAAATTCTTTAAGGCCTCCTTGAAGTCCATAGTCTCCGCGAGTAGTAGCCTAGCCCTCCTATGCATATCAGGTTCTCCAGGATAAGTTGAGGTTAAGAGCTCCATGACCGCTTCCTCGTAGAGTCCCTTGACAAGGAACTTGCCTATCACGTGAGTGTTAGGCCTATGAATACCAAATCTCTGATAGCCATAGAAGTTCGGGAAGCCCCCCATCTCCTCGGCTTGAGAAAAAGCCTCCTTGAGCAACCTCTCGGCTTCTTTAGGACTTACTTGAATATCCCTAATCGTTACCGTGAACCTATTGCCAAGTAGCATCCCAGGCTTCAGGGGCTTCCTAGCTTTGTAGACGTCGAGCACCTTGATGTTCCTGTCTGATACTAGTTGAAGGTCTATTTCACCTTGGAGCTTCACCGTAAACCTCTGCCTAGACACAGACCTAGTGTCCTTCAGGCCGGCGAAGCCGACGTCTCTTAAGGGGAGTCTAAGCCTATGTGCTATTCTCATAGCAGCAGTTAACGTGTCTATCCCCCTCTTCTCTACCACCAGTACTGTGTAGGCTCCAGCTGAAGGTGCTTTGAGAGGTATCTCCTCAACCACGAAGTCCTCCAAGCTTACCCTTAGGAGCCCGCCCACACCTCTACTATCGGTGCTGTAGACCTCCATCCCGATGAG
>Ga0180302_10001893_pt1 | contig 10060 bp, 10 predicted proteins | sample GuaBasSediGuay17_FD_121794 | JGI IMG/M metagenome (GOLD analysis project Ga0180302, IMG submission 121794) | Subseafloor sediment microbial communities from Guaymas Basin, Gulf of California, Mexico - Guay17, Core 4571-4, 12-15 cm | ecosystem: Environmental > Aquatic > Marine > Hydrothermal... | reverse complement strand
GACCACCTCCTTCAAGCAGTGGTGAGAGAGGAGGACAGAGTTAGGGCTATATTTATAAGGGAAGAGATGTAAGCAAACTAAGTATAAATAATTATCCATAACGGAAATATAAAGTTTTAGGATCATTCATGGATAAAATACGAAGCTAGAGGCTACAATTTTCTCAAGTTTATGAAAAATCTAGGGGCCACATGAAACTCCAAGACGGCTAAATCTTTTTATTCATCGTTGCTTATCCTTTATTCGCCGGATGATGAGAAGGCATTAGTTCGACCTCAACCTTTAGGGTTGGAGGGATGAGAGCTCAGAGTTACTCAGACGGCACCTAAGCAGAATGCCTTACTCTAATTTATTGGGTATACCCCTTACTGAACCCTGTACCGCTGAAGCTCGCCAGTACCGCCTCTGCACATTACTGGACGGTGGAAGCTTTAAAAGTCAATTGTACAAAACTTTTCTTCGGTGTTAGGGGTTGGTTCTGCCAGCGAAGGTCTTCGAGATAAGGGAGGAAGCGAGCCTCGGTTTGATGGTTCAGAAGTTGAAGGACTTCCGTGAGGAGGAGCCCTACCAGACGATCAGGGGTGAATCGGTAACCCTCGTGACCGAGATCCTAGACCTGAAGGCCGGTGAGGATGTGATATCTGGGGTCTTCAGCATGGACTTCGTCAGGAGCAGATACTACAAGCGGAGGGTGATCGAGACCCCTGTGACCGAGGAGGCACCATTCTGGATAAGGAGGTTTAAGGGTAGAACATTCCTTATAGTTCTGGCACCGTCGGTGGCGCGTGGGGTCAAGAAGCTGCTAACAGGCTACGTGGCCAACAAGCTGAGCGAGGTATTATTCATAAAGCCGCACGCGGTGGTTGAGACTAGGATACCCCACGAGACCCTGAGGGAACTCCACGAATCTAACCCGCAGGCTACGAAGCTCATATGGTTCGACGATGTGGATATACCCGGAGTCGAGAAGCTCTGCCTAGCCGGGTCAGACCTAGCCGATACCAGGTTGTACCGCGAATACCTACAACATGGGAGGATATGGTACGTCGTCTTCGAGGTTCAGAAGAGGGGGATAGTCGTCGGGATAACAAGGAACAGCGTCATCACACTCTTCAGTAAGAGCACAGTTGAGGACTTCATAGGCTACATAATGGAGGACATACTGCCACTGATCGAGTGACAACCTGAGAGTTGCAAGGCTAGTGACATCTTCGAAGAAAAATTGAAAGAGAAAGTGTCTTGTTGGTAGCCCGGGGGAGATTCGAACTCCCGTCGGCGGGTCCAAAGCCCGCCATGCTTGTCCTCTACACCACCGGGCTCCAGTCCTCATTAATGAAGAGATGACCTGTCGATATTAATCTTTTATTTTGAAGATGTATTCTTCGATCTTGTCCCTCGCTTCTTCCCGTTTCTTCTGGTGTTCTGTTAGGAACCTCCCAACCCTCTCGGCCAGTCTGAGTTTACATTCTCCGCATAACGTCTTTCCTGTCCTGCACTCCCACCTGATCTCCTCAAGCCTTTTGTCGTCCGGTTCGAAGAGGTAGTAGTAATAGTGGTAGATTGGGCAGATCGTCGGGTTTCCGCCGTGCAGCCTCTGCTCCTTCGCCGTCGGCCTACCACCTGTGAAGGCGTTCCAGAGCTTCTTCTTAGCCTCCTCCGGCGTGTCCGTTGTGAAGATGCAGGTCTCCGGCATGGAGGCTGACATCTTCCCACCCTTGCCCAATCCCGGTAGGAACTTGCAGTGTATCTGGGCCGGCTTGTAGTAGCCGAGTTTAGGGGCTACATCCCTAGTCACCCTCCAGTATGGGTCTTGGTCTATGGCGGCCGGTATTAGGCATGGCACGTTCTCACCCTCCAAGTGGGACTCTATGAAGCATGGAACCGCCTGTATGGCTGGGAAGAAGATTATCCCTATATTCGAGCTTTCCTCTAGGCCGAATGCCGCCTTTATCGTTGAGAATGTTATGCGTTTCGCTATCCTGATGGCGAGTTTATATAATATACCGCCGCTCTCGGAGTCCATTATTATCTTGGTCTTCTTAGGGTTGAAGCCTACAGCTATCACATCTAGGGCGTTATCGTAGGCGAGGCTGTTCGTCTTCTCCAGGGTGAGCTCCGGCTTTACTAGGAACTTCTCGTCATCGGTCATCTGGAAGTACAGCTTAGAGCCGAAGACGTCCTGGAGGTGCTTCGTGAATATCCATGGTATGAGATGCCCTATATGGACTGGGCCTGAGGGGCCTCTACCGGTGTATAGGACGAAGCTCCTTCCACCTTCATACATGTCGAGTATCCAGTCTAGGTCCCTGTGGGAGAAGAATATCCTTCTCCTCAGTTGTGGGTGGAGTTCGCCTGTATGCTTCTTTATCCTCTCCAGAAGCTGGTCGTCTATCGGTTGGGTGCCGAACTCCTCTATCAACCTCTCGTAATCTATCTCACCGGAGACCTCCCAAGGGGTTACAACCATCTCCCCCTTCTCCTCATCCTCGACCAATATGACCACCGCCTACACATCTATGATGGCGTCCCCTTAATGGTTTAATCATAATAAGGAGAACTACGGTTTTTGTGTATCTTGGAAGAACTTCTCCATCGCGGTTTATTGCATAATTCTTGGGTGGCATAGTTGAGAAGATGTCTGAGTTAGATGGGGCGGAGCCAAACGTAGCCACATCCCATCAATGGTCACCGATAACTCCATGTAGGGAGGTGGCTTTAATATCTTTTGGTGGGTCCCCCAATTATCTTAGGTTGGTGAGAACCCCTCTACAGGGTTCCTGAATATCTCAGTCTCAACCCCCTCCATCAGGCCTTCGATCTCGTCCTCCAACCTCCTGACCTCTTCAGCCCCAACATGCGCCGAGAGCTCCAACGTAACCTCATAGGTTTCCCCCGGCTTCAGGTTTACAACCCTCCCCATCCTCCTCTCGAAGCTCTTGTGGTTTGGGAAGCTTGTGCCGGGCTCTAAACCCATCACGTAGCCTTCCTCCAGGGAATTTGTGTTCTTCCATACCGTGAAGTATGGGAGCTCACTCAGTGAGAACGATATCGAAGCCGCCCGGGTCCTGTCTCTATTCAATAGTGCAGCCTTCGTGTATCCCCTCCCGTCGCCTACGAGCTTGCAGAAGTATACCTGCTCCACGAATCCGCTCTCTGGGGGTCCGAACTCGTCGAAGCTCTCTATTCCCTCGGCGGCCCTCTCATCCCTAGGTGCAACCTTATGGAAGGGCGCGACGAGGCGTGCTCCATCCTCTAACAGCGGAACCCCATAGTTGCAGTGGTAGAGTATCTGCATCTCATCCGGCGTACTCTTAAGGTTCTCTATCCTATCTGTTATCTTTAGGGTGTTGCTGTTTGGGGTCGTTGAGATCTCCGTCGTCATCTTTAGGTTTGGGCCGAACATCGACCTCTCGTATACAACGCCCTCAACCGAGAGTTTTACGGAGGGTTCTAGGTATACCCTACACTTGACCTCGCTGGCAGGGATGTTGGCTATCCTTCCGTGGAGTGTTAGCATAACCTCCCTCCTCCTCCCCATGTTGTCTATGATCGTGTCAATTCCTGGCGCCCCAAGGCTCCCGAGGCCGCACCTAACCACCCACTCGTTGAAGCCGTCGAGCCATCCCAGCCCACCTCTAGCCTCGAGGTTTATGTAATGCGGATGGACTGGGCTCTTCACTGGGGATTCCCATCCTAGGGGTAGCCCCTTGAACTCGCCCTTCCATATACCCATCCCCCTCGTCGGGATCACAGTGAAGGATAGGGCTCCATTATCCACCGTTATGATGTCTACGCCTTCTGAGGTTCCGCCCCTCAACCTACACTTCTTTATGCACCACCTGCCGTCCAGTCCAAAATCCTCGTTGCTTACCTCCCAGCTCTCAACGTATATACCCCTATCCACATCTGTTAACACCTTCTTGAATACGGGTTTAACCCCCACCGTTTTCTCTCCAGACAAGAAATTCACCCTCCAATCTATAAGAATGGGATCGTTTAGATAAAAAACTTTGGAGGGTACGGGTGTTTTGGTGACTCTTACAATATTCAAAAGTTTTAAGTTTCGATGCGTATTCTTCTTTAGGATGGGTGGGAGATGAGGGAGGTTACACAGGGGAGACTCCTTTTTGCCGTGAGCGTCATCACGATGATCGTTTACTTCTGGGCTCTATTCCTATCCCCCCAAGATGAGGTTCTACTCGGGAGATCGATAAGCGACTGGGCTCTACTCATACCAGTCATGATCTTCGTGTACCTCTTCCTCTTCGTCGTAGCTTGGATAGGGTGGACGATGGCTACAACGCCCCCACCCCTCCCGGTTCTGAAGAGGAAGAGGCCCCAAAGTGAAGGGGAAGGCGGTGAAGTCGGGGAGGATAGAGAAGAGGGAGGAAGCGAGGGAGACGAGGGAGAGGATACCGCCTAAGTCACCACTTGATACTGTTAAGACAAGGGTTTAGAGGGGCCTGCCCCTTTGAGCTTTAATAAATCTTTTGAGGTTTTAGATGAGGGTTCCTTCTGTAGGCTCTCGACCGTCCAAGCCTCCTGATTTGTTTAACAATAACTTTTTTCTTTGTTTAACAAGGATTGAGAACGGGGAGAGACGGGCTGAGAAGCCCGTTATCTCAACAGCGTCACCCACTTATGGTAAAAGTTTATATTCTATTTTTACTCGTCATTCTTCGAGCTGCTGTGCCTGAGAGGAAGATTGAGCTTAAGGATATACTCATCCTATTTGATAGGGAGTCCGGGATCTCGATATTCCCGAACCTTAGGGGCTATGATGACCCGGTTAGCGATGTCGAGTGGGTTCTGGAGAGGAACCCCAGCTCGAAGGGCTTCATCCTTAGGCCGATAGTCTGCGATGGTAGGTATGGCTTATGGATCGGCGAGTTCACAGGCTACGGTAATGAGGTGACCAGGCATGAGGAGACCTACGATAGGGAGGCTTCAAGGATCAGCAGGCTCATCATGAAGTACTCATCCCACGAGATAACGGAGAGGAAGCTCATCGAGATGTTATCGATCGACGCCTTGAAGAGGAGGTTAAAAAGCGATATAATCAGGGGCTTCAAGTATTACACATGCCCAAGGGAGCGGTTCTACCAGAGCTGCGGAGAGGTTGGGAGGATATATAGGGAGCTGAAGGGGAGGTACGGGAAGGGGAGGAGGATATCCTACTCGTCGATAGCCGATGAGATAGCCGAGATGGTCAGGTGCGAGGACGTCGTCGTCTGCCCCCTAAAGGCCCCAAACGCCTTCGAGAGGATACATAACTTTGACAGGGCCTTGAAGAGCAGGGGTATTGGGGGGATAAAGTTCGTTAAACCCGGCATAATCGAGATACTGTGAACGATTCTATTAAGCGATTAACCGGAACTCTCACCCGTCTTTCGGCTCTCGACGCCTTCACCTGCCAGTTTCCTGGCGAGTTTTAGGGTCTCGTTTATCCTCCTCCAGTGGGAGCCGTGCCAGTATATCTGCCCACACTTGGTGCATATCCAGAACTCATCGTAGAAGCGGGATGTCGACTCAGGTATCCTATCGATGATCTCCTCCTTCTTGATCGGTCTTATCTTGGAGTTACATTTTGGACATCGTGAGATAGCTGTATCTATCTCGAGCCTTATCTTCAGGGTTTTAGCTAGCTCAGCCAGCTTCTCAGCTTCGTTTCTGCCCTTGATTAATAGCGCATTTAGACCTCGGTTCTTCGCCTTTTGATAGAGGTCTAGGTCTCTGGTTAATAGTATCCTTCCCTCTCTCCCTGCGATGGCTATCAACTCCTCATCGTTTAATGCGTTGTGGTATTCGACGTCGTACCCTAACATCCTGAGCCACCTCGTCAACTTGCCCAGCATACCGTCTACCAGAAACCTCAACCTAACCCACCCATCCGCCTTATTATAACTCCAACCCCAGGCTTCGCCACGATCTCACCATCATCCATTACAAGTCGTCCATTAACGAAGGTCTTGACTGGTTTACCCCTAACCTCCCAGCCATCGAAGGGTGAGAACTTAGCCTTCGAGAGGAAGCTTGAGGAGTCTATCTTAAACCTTCGCTTCATATCAACCACGACTAGATCTGCGTATCCCCCCTCTGAGATCCTGCCTCTACCGGTGATCCCGAATACCATGGCGGGCCTCTCGGAGGTTAACCGAACCAGGGATTGGAGGGTCAATCGGCCCCTATATACCTCTGTTAGGAGGAGTGGAAGCGTGGTCTCAAGGCCGGGTATACCAGTCTTTACATCCCAGATCGAGCTTCCACTCTTCTCCTCAAGTGTGTGGGGCGCGTGGTCTGAGGCCACAATATCGATTACACCCCTATGGAGGGCTCTCCATAACCCCTTCACATCACCCTCAGACCTAAGAGGTGGATCCATCAACGCCAGACCGCCCAGCCGTTTGGCGTACTCTGATGTTAGAAGTAGGTGGTGCGGTGTAACTTCACATGTGACTGGTAGCCCCCTGCTCTTCATCTCGGATACAGCCTCCACGCCGGCTGAGGAGCTTAGGTGGCATATATGGACCTTCGCTTTCGTCTTCTCCGTCAACCTCGCGACTTCTCTTATGGCTTTAACCTCGGCTTCTGGCGTATGGACCTCTAGGTATGCCTCTGGATCGTTTCTCCCAAGATTCCTCATGGCCTCAACGCCAGCCTCTATCATTTTTATATCTTCGGCGTGGATGGCTACTGAGACTCCGAACCTCGCTGTTTCTCTGAAGGCTTCGTTCAACGCCTCCCTGTCTGTTGGGTCTACTCCGCCTATCCGCCTCACCATGTAGAGTTTGAAGGCCACAGCTCCGCCCTCGGTTATTATCTTCCCTATCTCCCCCACATTCTTCGGGAAGGCTGAGTAGAAGGCTGTATTTACCAGTATGCGCCCCTCAGCTATCCTCATCCTCTCCCTAAGGCTGTTTAGGCTCATCGTGGTCGGTTCGTTATTCGGCATGTCCATCACGAGGGTTATGCCACCGTTGGCCGCCGCAGCGGTCCCTGTGTAGAAGTCCTCCTTGTAGGATAGCCCCTGATCTCTCAGGTGGACGTGAACATCTATCAAGCCCGGTAGGATGAGCCTACCTTCTACGTCTATCTTCTCCGAACCCTCCGGGAGGTTTGGGGTTTTAGCTATCTTGGTGATCCTTCCCCCATCGATCGCTAGGCCTGCCTCGACTATCCTCCCCCTTAGGTATAGCTTGGCATTCTCCAATACCGTATCTACGGTCAAGTGTGGATTCGCCCATATAATGTTGGGGATTTAGGATGATAAAGTTTGATCTTGTAGGGGGTTGAGAAGGAGGGGTTCAGCTGGTATCGGCTGGTTTTTTATGGTTGGTACTCCCTCTTGGCCTCTTCAAGTTCTATCCTGCAGTCCTCGCAGAGGAAGTTTCCCTCAACCTCTACGAGGTCGTCTGACCACCTACCGCAGTTGTCGCAGTATCCGGCTGAGGGCGGGTTCTCAACCTCCTCCAGTTCGCTTTCCTCTATCCTAGCCTTCTCCTGTATTATCTCTATAAGCTCGGGTGTGACCGCGAGTATATCCTTGCTTGAGATTATCCCTATGAGGGCCCCTTTGTATATCACACCCAGCCTCCTTATGTTTAAGTTGCTCATCCTCCTAGCGGCCTCACTCAACGTCTCATCCGGGCTTATGGTTATGAGGGGCGCCGTCATTATATCCTTCGCCGTTATCTCGCTTGGTTTGATATCCTTCGCCACAACCCTCGTCACTATATCCCTCTCGGTTATTATCCCTATAGGCTTCTCCCCAGCGGTCGTTACGATGAGGCAGCCTATGTTATGTTTATCCATCAGCTGCGCCGCCCTGTCAATCCTCTCATCCTCACGTATCGTTATGGCTGGGCTGCTCATGACATCCTTGACGAGCATCCGTGACCTTATCCCTAGTTCAGACATCCCCGCCCACGCTCAAGCGATATGAGGAACCATCTAGTAATTAAAATTTTTCCATCAACATCTCCGGGCTTCGGTGATCGCAGTAGTTGGTGTTGAGCGAGGATATAGATTTAAGTGGTTAGGGCAATCTCTAAGATGGGGCTGACGTAGATGAAGGTTATGGTTTGCGGTAAGGGTGGGGTTGGCAAGACAGCTCTCACCATACTCATGGCGAGGATCCTATCCGAACGGCTTAAAGTCTACATAGTCGACTCTGATGAATCGAATATGCTACTACCGACCCTGATGGGTGTACCCCAGCCGAGGGCGTTGGTCGAGTATATTGGAGGCAAGAGGGATGAGGAGGAATTTGAGAGGTTAAGGTTCGATATAGCGAAGGCCCTGGCTAGGGCAAGGGAGGGGATCAGAATAGACCTCCTCCCAGAGGAGTACTTCTCCAGATCCGAGGAAGGCATAACCCTCACCGTCATAGGTAAGGTTAGGAAGTATGGTGAGGGGTGCGCCTGCCCCTTCAACATACTTACCAAGATACTGCTGGAGAACCTAGCTCTAAAGCCGGGTGAGATCGTCCTAGTGGATACGGACGCCGGGATCGAGCATATTGGGAGGGGGATCGAGGAGGCTTGCGACGGCATAATAGCGATCGTAGACCCCACCGTCGAATCGCTGGAGCTGGCCATCCTGTTAAGGGAGGTGGCTTTAAAACTCGGTAGGAGGTTCTGGGTTGTAGCGAACAAGATCACCAAGGAGGTTGAGGAGCCGTTGATGGAGGAGGCTGAGAGGATGGGTCTGAGGATAGATGGGGCTGTGAGGTTTGATAGGCAGCTATACCTCTCATGCTTGAGGAGGGAACCCATAAAGGCCGAGGTTGCACTGGCCGACTTGAGGGGGATACTCAACCACCTAAAACTCGGAGGAGACGCTTAAGAAAAATTATAAACTCCCTAAACTCCCACCTCCATAGATGGTTGGAGGGAACCGGACTTAAAGGTCTACATCATGACCGACCTTGAGGGGGTGGCTGGCGTCATAAACTTCGATGACTACGCAACCCCTGAGGGTAGGTATACGAGACCTGAGAAACCGGGGGGCGCCGGGTAGGATAGCCCGTGTCAAGTCGGATGATCTGTTGGAGCTTCTACGTAAGCTTGGGAGGCATGAACCGATCAAGTGACCGTCTGGTGTGATGAAACTATTTTAAAGGGTGTGTTGATTAGGATATTATCCCTTGTCGCTGGCTATTTGGGGGTGTAGGAGATTATGGATGAGATACTCAGATTAGAAGGGAGGGTTCAACTCCATAACGCGGTTATGGTTATAGGCCTTGATGGTTGGGGTAACGCTGGTAGAGTCTCAACCTTCACGGTTAGGTATCTCGCCGATAAGTTGGGTGCGAGAAAGCTTGGGGAGATCCCCTCCGAGAGGTTCCATAACTACCAGATCGAGAGGCCGATGGTCTCCATAAGGAGGGGGGTGATAGAGTCCTACACCCCGCCGAGGAATGAGATATTCTACTGGAAGGATGAGAGGGGTAGGGTGGACTTGCTCCTACTCCTAGGCTCGGAACCTCACCTAAACTGGCCATGCTACACAAAGGCCATATTAAAGCTGGCTGAGGAGATGGATGTCAGGCGCATCTACACGATAGGTGGGTACTTGGCTGATATCCACTACGAGGATGAGACCCCGATAACCGCATCAACGAATAATAAGGAGCTTATAGGGGAGCTTAAGGAGGCTAGGGTTGAACTCACAAACTACAGGGGGCCGACGAGCGTCTACAGCGAGATACTCTGGCAGGCTAGGGCTAGGGGCTTAGACGTTATCAGCCTTTGGTGCGCAGTCCCGATCTACGTGGGCGGTTTCTACCCTAAGGCTGCCTACCACATGCTCCAGAAGATCAAGATGATGATAGGGTTAGATATCGACCTCGGGGATATCAGGAAGAGGGCTGAATCCTTCGAGGCGCAGTTCGAGAGGGAAGCCATGGACCAACCTGAGCTTCGTAGGTTGATCGAGAGGATGAGGAGGAGCCGCGGCTTAGAGAAGGGGCCGACGTACATGGTCTAGCCGGATGCTGTTAGCTAGCCGGCTTCATCGCCAGGGTATGGAAACCTATTTCTACCCATAACCAGAACTCTCT
>Ga0180302_10001892_pt1 | contig 10064 bp, 11 predicted proteins | sample GuaBasSediGuay17_FD_121794 | JGI IMG/M metagenome (GOLD analysis project Ga0180302, IMG submission 121794) | Subseafloor sediment microbial communities from Guaymas Basin, Gulf of California, Mexico - Guay17, Core 4571-4, 12-15 cm | ecosystem: Environmental > Aquatic > Marine > Hydrothermal... | reverse complement strand
GTGCCCTATTACTGGGGCTATGAGGTCAGAGCTGTAGCGAGCCTGCGCGAGGCTGTTGAGGCGAGTAGAGGTTGCCTGAGAGTGGCTACTTCGAGGAAGGGCGAGCCGCTCAGGAGGGTGGCGGGCAGGCTGGTTAGGGCGGCTAGGGAGAGGGGGGTGATTGCCCTCTTCTTCGGCGCTAGGGAGAAGGGGCTCTTCGAGCTGGCTGAGGACGAGGGGCTTGATGTTCACGAATGTTTCGATTACGTCGTGAATCTGGTGCCCCAGCAGGGCACCTATACGATTAGGACTGAGGAGGCGGTTCCGATAGCGTTAGCCATCATTGACTTCCTCCTAGACTAGGCCGTTGGCCTCGCGCAAAGGTTTAAAAGCGAGCTGCCAGCTGTTGCTGGAGAGGCATCATGGCGAAGCACCACAACCCACGTAGGGGCTCAATGGGGTACTACCCGAGGAAGAGGGCTCGTAGCATAATCGCTAGAGTAAGAACTTGGGTAGACGTGGGCAAGCCGCAGCTATTGGGCTTCGCCGGTTATAAAGTTGGGACGCTTCACGTAGTCAAGGTCGAGGATAATCCCAATAGCCCCTTCTACGGCCAGGAGGTCGTGAAGGTGGCGACCGTCGTGGAGACTCCCCCGCTGCTAGTGCTGGCCGTGAGAGCCTATGAGAGGACTCCCTACGGGCTCAGGAGCCTAGCTGAGGTGTGGGCTAAAGAGCTACCCAAGGACTTGGAGAGGGTATTCACCGTGCCCAAGAAAGAGGTGCAGGGGGAGCAGATGAGGAGGCTAGAGGAGGTGAGGAGCAGGATCGCGGAGGTACGCGTGATAGTGGCGATGCAGCCGCGGAAGGCAGGCATACACAAGAAGAAGCCGGAGGTGTTCGAGGTGAAGGTAGGCGGGTCACCGGAGGAGGCGCTTAGCTACGCGCTTAACGTCCTGGGCAAGGAGGTGAGCGTGCGCGACGTGTTCTCGGAGGGCCAGTACGTGGACGTGATATCCATTACGAAGGGCAAGGGCTTCCAGGGAGTTATTAAGAGGTTCGGAGTTAAGGAGATGCCGCGCTGGCATAAGCACAGGAAGGGTAGTAGGAGGATAGGGAGCGTAGGCCCCCAGAAGCCCGCCATAATGTTCACGACGCCCTTCCCCGGCCAGCTAGGCTTCCACCAGAGGACTGAGTACAATAAGAGGATCCTGAAGATAGGGGATGTATCCGAGGATGATATAAACCCGGCTGGCGGCTGGCCGCATTACGGGCTTGTGAGGAGCGCCTACGTCCTCCTAGAGGGCACGGTGCCTGGACCTCCTAAGAGGCTCGTGAAGATGAGGTTCCCCGTAAGGCCCAGGAGGGAGGTGAGGGAGGAGCCTAAGATTGTGTACATCAGTACTAAGCCCATAGCGGAGGGTGGTGGAGGTGGGTAAGGTAGTCAACGTCTACGACTTGGAGGGAAATGTAGTGGACACGATCACCCTACCTCCCATTTTCTCAGCCCCCGTTAGGCCAGACCTCATTAGGAGGGCGGTCTTAGCCCTGCTCACATCGCGGCTCCAGCCGAAGGGTACGAATCCCCTAGCCGGGAAGAGGACCACGGCTGAGAGCTGGGGCGTCGGCTACGGCGTGGCGAGGGTCCCGAGGATTAAGGGGGGTACTAGGGCTGCGCTGGTACCACAGGCCGTGGGTGGGCGGCGCGCCCACCCGCCCAGGGTCGATAAAAAGATCAAGGAGTACATCAATGAGAAGGAGAAGAGGCTAGCCACGGTCTCAGCCCTAGCTGCCACAGCGGACCCCATGTTCGTGAAGAAGAGGGGACATCGCATTGCTGCGGTTAAGCAGATTCCACTCATAGTGGTGGACGAGCTAGAGGAAATCTCGAGGACGAGCGAGGTGAGGAGGGTGTTAGCCGCGCTGGGGCTATGGGACGATGTCATGAGGGCGGCTAAGGGCAGGAGAGTGAGGGCTGGTAAGGGCAAGATGAGGGGAAGGCGCTACAAGACCCCCAAGAGCTTGTTGATAGTGGTGGCGCGCGATGCTGGGATAAGGCTTGCAGCCCGCAACCTACCCGGCGTGGACGTCACCACAGCCAGGCTGTTAAACGTAGTCGACCTAGCGCCGGGGGGCCATCCAGGGAGGCTCACGCTGTATACGGTGTCCGCAATCGATGAGCTGGCTGAGAGGTTTGAGGAGGTGGTGGTATGGAACCCGCTCGCATTATAATCAGGCCCCACGTAACCGAGAAGACGCTGATGCTAGCTGAGAAGAACAACGTGTTAACGCTGATAGTGGACCTGAAGGCTAATAAGCCTCAGATAAAGGAGGCCGTAGAGAAGATGTTTGGAGTTAAGGTGGTCAAGGTCAATACCCTGATAACGCCTAGAGGGGAGAAGAAGGCCTACGTTAAGCTAGCGCCTGAGTATAACGCACTCGACGTTCTGAGCAGGATGGGCGTGATCTAGGGGGTGGTGGCATGGGCAAGAGGCTCTTAGTCCAGAGGCGGGGTCGGGGAGGCTCAGTATTCAGACATCCAGGCTGGAAGAAGGTCGGCAGGGTAGCCTATAGGCCGTTCAGGATGGAGGAGGTGTACGGGAGAGTGCTGAGGGGCAGGGTCATTGAGCTCCTCCACGATCCGGGGAGGGGGTGCCCCGTTGCCAGAGTGAAGTTCGAGGACGGCGTGGAGATGCTCATGGTCGCTGCCGAGGGGATGGCGGTGGGCCAGACCATATACTACGGCGCGAGCGCCCCCGTGAGCGTGGGCAACATACTCCCCCTAGGCAAGGTGCCAGAGGGCACGATGGTGTGTAACGTGGAGATAAGGCCGGGCGATGGCGGCAAGATCGCTAGGGCTAGCGGCACCTACGCTATAGTGCTAGCGCACAGGGGGGAGAAGACCCTGCTACAGCTCCCCTCGAAGAAGGTCAAGGAGGTGAGCTCCCATGCAAGGGCGACCATAGGGATCGTCGCTGGGGGAGGGAGGATAGAGAAGCCCTTCCTCAAGGCCGGTAAGGTGTATCACTTATCGAAGGCTAAGTCCTTCAAGTACCCGAAGGTGAGGGGCAAGGCGATGGGCGCCTATGCTCACCCGGCTGGCGGGGGCCATCATCCGAAAGGCCTGACACCAGTGCCCCGCACCGCGCCTCCCGGCCAGAAGGTGGGGCACATAGCGGCAAGGAGGACGGGGAGGAGGAAGGGCAGGAGGTAGCTGCCTCCCCCGCGTTGTATCAGAATCAGGGGTGGGCGTCACCGCTCTTACCCAGCCGTACTCATCACTCCCAGAACAGCCAAGGGCGGGAGGAGATAAGCTTTTTTGCGCCTCTCCCTATGAGGCCTCCATCTAGAGGAATCTATGTCTGCCATGATGCGTGTGGCCTTGAGCGCGAAACTTTTTATTAGCTTGCATTGAAGGCTACCGGGGTACTATGAGCGTCCCCTACAGGGAGTTCAGGTACAGGGGCTATACGCTAGAAGAGCTGCAGAGGATGTCGCTAGAGCAGCTCATAGAGGTGCTGCCAGCGAGGCAGAGGAGGTCGCTTAAGAGAGGACTGACGGAGGAGCAGCGTAAGCTGCTGGAGAAGATAAGGAGGGCCAAGGAGATCAAGGAGAAGACCGGTAGGCAGCCGATAATCAGGACTCACGTCAGGGATATGATAATACTGCCGGAGATGGTGGGCATCACCGTCCACGTCTACAATGGCAAGGAGTTCGTGCCTGTGGAGATAACGCCTGAGATGATAGGCCACTACCTAGGCGAGTTCTCGCCCACCTGCAAGGAGGTTAAGCACGGCGAGCCCGGGCTCAAGGCGACGCGCTCATCGATGTTCCTGCCGCTGAAGTGAGGTGGCTATCATGGCGAAGACCAAGTCGTTTCAGTTCCTAGTTGATGGAGGTAAGGCGACAGCTGGCCCCCCAATAGGGCCGGCCCTAGGCCCTCTCGGAGTCAACGTGCTCGAGGTCGTCAAGAGGATCAACGAGTTGACGAAGGACTTCGCCGGCATGAGGGTGCCAGTGAAGGTGACCGTGGACCTCGAGAAGAAGACGTTCGAGGTGGAGGTGGGGACGCCGACGACCGCAGCCCTGATAATAAGGGAGGTTAAGGCTGAGAAAGGTTCAGGGCAGGCAGGCCATGAGTTCATTGGCAGCATCTCGATGGAGGCGGTAGTGAAGATAGCCGCGATGAAGATGAAGGATATAGGCTCTAGGACTCTCAAGGGAGCCGTGAAATGTGTTCTGGGAACTTGTCAGAGCATGGGAGTTAAAGTGGAGGGTAAGAGCCCCAAGGAGGTGATAAAGGAGGTGGAGGAGGGGGTTTATGACGAGTTAATATCTAAGTACGAGGGTGAGGTGGGGATCCAGTGAGTGTAGAGATCGAGGATTTGGTCAAGGCAATTGAGGAGGCTAGGAAGCTGGCTAAGCCGAGGAGATTCACTCAGAGCTACGAGTTAATAGTCAAGTTGAGGGACGTAGATGTCAGGAAGCCTGAGAACAGGTTCGTCCAGCTGATAGCGCTCCCCAACCCACCGCCCGCTAAGCTCTCTAAGGTAGCGGTGATAGCTGATGGCGACATGGCCCTCAGAGCTAGAGAGGCGGGCGCCGATGCTGTGATAACTAGGGAAGAGCTAGAGAAGGTGGCTGCCAGCAAGCGGGATGCCAAGAAGCTCGCTAAGAGGTACGACGTCTTCATAGCGCAGGCCGACATGATGCCGCTAGTCGGCAGGCTGCTGGGAAGGTTCCTGGGACCTCGAGGTAAGATGCCTCAGCCAGTGCCTCCCACGGTGGATATAAGGCCGCTGATAGAGAGGGCTAAGAGGTCGGTGAGGATAAGGCTCAGGGATCAGCCCCAGGTGATGTGTAGGATAGGCAGCGAGGATCAGGACCCCAAGGAAGTTGCTGAGAACGCGATGGCTGTCCTAAACTTCCTCCTAAGCCGGTTCAGGCCCTACAACATTGAGAAGATTTATGTGAAGCTGACTATGGGACCGCCCGTTAGGGTGAAGTGAGTTGAGCAGGGCTGTAGGCTACGTCAGGACGAGGCCCTACCCCGAGCGTAAGGTCAGGAGGATAGAGGAGTACGCGAACCTGCTTAAGCGCTACAAGTACGTGCTCCTGGTAGACATAGTGGGGGTCCCCGCGCCAGCTCTCCACGAGGCTAGGAGGGCGTTGAGGGATCGTGGCGCGGTACTTAAGGTGATTAAAAACACCCTCTTCGCTAAAGCGCTGGAGAAGGTGGCGGATGAGAAGCCGGGGCTACTAACCCTCAAGGAGAAGCTGAGGGGCCAGAATGCAGTCATCTTCACTAATGAGAACCCCTTCTCAACTCTGCTATTCCTGAGGAAGTATAGGGTGAGCAGGGAGGCTAGACCTGGCGACAAGGCGACGAGTGACATAGTCATACCCTCGGGCAACACGGGCTTCGCGCCCGGCCCGATCATAAGCCTCTTCAATAAGCTCAGGATACCGATTAGGATACAGGAGGGCAGCATCTGGGTGGCAAGCGATACAGTAGTTGCCAGGAAGGGTGACACGATATCGCCCGAGCTGGCGGAGCTCCTTAACAAAATGGGGCTAAAGCCTATAGAGATGTCGCTACAGGTCAAGGTGTTGTTAGTTGATGGGCGGCTCGTCGAGCCAGGAGAGGTTGAGGTGGAGCCCGAGGCTTATGGAGAGATGATAGCTGAGGCTCATAGCAGGGCGATCAACCTGGCGCTCAATGCCTGCCTCCCGGTTAGGGAGGTGGCTGAACTCCTCGTGGCTAAGGCGCACTTCGAAGCTATGGCGTTGGCCGTGTCAGCGGCTATCCCCGTCCCAGGAGCTCTCGAGGCAGTGTTGGCCAAAGCTAGCGCGGAGGCCAGAGCTCTCTACGAGCTAGTGAAGAGTCGATCGCCAGAGTTTAGCTAAAGGCTTTAAGCGGCTGTAAGGCGTTAGATGGGGGATCATGTGAAGAGGGAGGAGTTCCTACGGCTTCCCTTCTTCAAAGAGAGGGGGTTCACGCTCAAGAAGTGTAGGGTTTGCGGCAGCGAGTTCTGGACGCTCGACCCTGAGAGGGAGGTGTGTGGAGATCAGCCCTGTGTCGATTACGAGTTCATAGGACGCCCTCTGGGGGGAGCTGCAGTCAGTCCTCGCGAGGTTAGGGAGCGCTTCTTAAGCTTCTTTGAGGAGAGGGGGCACACTAGAGTCAGGAGGTACCCGGTAGTCGCTAGGTGGAGGGACGACGTCTACCTAGTGGGGGCCTCAATATACGACTTCCAGCCGTGGGTGACTGAAGGCCTCGTCAAGCCACCTGCCAATCCGCTCGTCATATCGCAGCCTAGCATTAGGCTGACAGACCTGGACAACGTGGGTAGGACTGGAAGGCACATGACGGGCTTCGAGATGATGGCTCACCACGCCTTCAACATAGGGGGCAGGAGCGTCTACTGGGCTAACGAGACCGTGGAGTACGCATTCGGAGTGTTGACCGAGGCCTTCGGCATACCCCCCGAGGAGATAACATTCAAGTTTGATTGGTGGAGTGGTGGAGGGAATGCGGGGGAGGATTACGAGGTCCTCGTGAGAGGACTTGAAGTCGCTACCCTAGTGTTCATGCACTACAAGGTAGTGGGAGACGAGCTTATGGAGATGGGGAATAAGATAGTGGACACGGGCTACGGGCTTGAGCGGCTCCTCTGGCTGCTTAAGGGCTCCCCCACGATCTATGACGCGGTATTCCCCCAAGTGCTCGACACGCTTAGGAGGGAGGCGGGGCTTGAGCGGCTCGACCCGGAGATGCTGGAGGCGGTGGCGCGCAAATCGGGCAAGCTAGATTTCAAGAAGCCAGCTCTCTCAGCTAGGGTCCTCGCCGAGATCTCGAGGAGGTTCGGGATGAGTAGGGAGGAGCTAGAGGAGATGTTGGCGCCCTACCAGTCCCTCTACGCATTAGCTGACCACTCGAGGACCATTATCTGGATGATAGGCGACGGCGTAGTCCCATCAAACGTCGGTGCGGGCTACCTAGCTAGGCTCCTCATCAGGAGAGCGCTCAGGCACATGGCTAGGGCTGGCCTCGAGATGCCGTTAACGGAGGTCATAAGCCTACAACTCAGGATTTGGAGGGATGACTTCCCCGAGTACGCCGAGCTGGAGGGGGAGATACTCGACATAGTGAGTTACGAGGAGAGGAGGTATCGGGATGCCATGAAACACGGCAAGAAGGTGGTCAGGAAGCTCCTGAGGGAGCTCGTAAAGAGGGGGCTCAAGGAGGTGCCCCCCGAGAAACTGAGCGAGCTCTACGAGTCCCATGGCGTAGCCCCCGAGCTCGTAGCGGAGGAGGCGGCTAGGGTAGGGGTGAAGGTAGTAGTACCTCCAGATTTCTACTCCTCGCTAGCCTCCAAGCATGAGGCAGCTCCTCCCAAGCCAGCCCCAGTCGAGGAGGAGGCCAGGAAGCTAGCTGAAGGGGTGCCTCCCACGCGGAAGCTGTACTACGAAGATCCTAGGAAGCTGGAGTTTAAGGCAAGGGTCCTCAGGGCATCGGGCAGGATGGTAATCCTCGATAGGACTGCCTTCTACCCTGAGGGGGGCGGCCAGCCCTACGACACCGGCATCCTCGAGTGGAGAGGGGGGAGGTGCAGGGTAATGCGGGTAGTTAAGGTGGGTGACGTGATCCTCCACGAGTGCGAAGGCCAGGTCCCGCCAGAGGGCTCCGAGGTTAAAGGAGTGGTGAACGCGGAGAGGAGGTTCGCGCTGATGAAGAATCACACGGCTACCCACATAATACTGGGCGCGGCCAGGAGGGTGCTGGGCAGGCACGTGTGGCAGGCGGGGGCGCAGAAGGGCGTTGAGCAGAGTAGGCTGGACATAACTCATCACAAGAGGATATCTCCAGAGGAGGTCCGCGCAATAGAGGAGCTGGCCAATAGAGTGGTGATGGAGGACAGGCCCGTTAGAGCCTTCTTCGAGGATAGGACGGTTGCCGAGAGCAAGTACGGCTTCATCCTGTACCAGGGCGGCGTGGTGCCTGAAGCTAAGCTGAGGATAGTCGAGGTGGAAGGCTGGGACGTCGAGGCTTGCGGCGGGCTACACTGCTCTAGGACTGGTGAGGTGGGCCTGATAAAGGTGGTCAAGGTGGAGAGGATACAGGACGGCGTGTCGAGGCTCGTGTTTAAGGTCGGTAAAGCCGCCCTCGAGCACGTGTGGAGGCTCGAGGACGCGGTCAGCGGGCTGGCCAGCTTGCTTAACGTTGAAGAGGATAAGGTGGTGGAGGGAGTTAAGCAGCTAGTTGACGAGTTTAAGGCTGTAAGGAGGAGCCTGGAGAGGGCTAGGAGGGAGCTGCTAGAGCTTAAAGCAGCACAGCTAGCCGCTAAGGCGGAGCAGGTGGCGGATATTAAGCTTATTTCAGAAGTCGTGGAGGAGGGGGAGGAGCGTGATGTTAGAGACCTCGCACTGGCGGTAGCCCGGCAACTGCGGCGCGCTATAGTGGGCTTAGTGAGCAGGAGTGGGGTGTACGCGATTAAGGTGAGTGATGAGCTAGTTAGAGAGGGGCTTGATGCGCGTAAGCTGAATCGACTAGTCCTAGCTCGCGTCGAGGGCAGGGGGGGCGGTGTGGCTGACCTAGTAATGGGTAGGGTGGGTAATCCTAGCTCCTTCGGGGAAGCGTTGAGGGAGGCTGTAAGAGGCATTGTAGAGGATGAGGCCTGAGCCCATAGAGCTTACGGTAACTGGGCGGCTAGTGGAGGCGGGGGCCGACTTCCTATATTTGCTCGAGAGGGGCTATGACAGGAGGGTTGCCCTAGACCTCGTAACTGGTAGGTGGAGTCTGAGCAGGCTGGAGCGCCTAGCGCTATACAGGTGCGTGTTCGATAGCGCTACGTCCGCCGCTAGGAGGCGCAAGCTCGTTAGGCAAATCCCGGAGCGGCTGGCGATCGATGGCTTCAACGTGCTCTCAACAGTCCAAGCCGCCCTGATAGGGGACGTGCTAGTGAAGGCCACTGACGGCTTCGTAAGGGACCTGTCCGCCACGGTGAGGAAGGTGAGGGTGACGCCGATCCTGGTGTCGGCCCTCTCCCTCACCCTCCTCTACCTAGCCAAGGCGGAGCCCCGGGAGGTCCTCATAGTATTCGATGCGCAGGTTAGCAAGAGTGGAGAACTCGCGGGAGCTGCCCGCGGCTTAATGGCCTCCCTCTCGCTTAATGGTTCGGCCCTCACCAGCCGCAGGGCTGATGCGTGCCTCTCATCACTCTCCTCCAGCTACGTAATTGCGACGAGCGATTCTGTAGTCGTGGATAGAGCTCCCAAGGTAATGGATCTAGGGGGCAAGATCGCTGCCATTGTGGCGGGGGAAAAGGTAATCAACCTTGGCGCGCTTATCTCGGCGAAGGTGGCTGAGATTGCGGAGGCTTTCGCCGAGAGAGCTTCAGAGGCTGATGAGGAGGATGGGGATAAAGGTGCGTGAGTTAAATTGCGAAAAAGTGGTAATGACCCTGCCTGATAGGGATCTGATAATAGAGGAGCCCAGGGTCTCGGTCATCGAGGTGCAGGGCGAGAGGATATATCAGATCGTCGGCCGTGAGGTAGAGGTTCCTCATGAGGAGGAGGTGGAGTTCACCGAGGAGGACGTCAAGCTGGTGGCGGAGCAGGCGGGTGTAACGTTGGAAGAGGCTAGGAGGGCGTTAGAGGAGGTGGGCGGTGACCTGGCACAGGCCATCATCTTACTGAAGGCGAGGAAGGGAGACGCTGATGCTTAATAGGTACAGGTGGGCCCTTGAGGCCCTGCTCGATCGGCTCGTGGGAGCCAATATACCCCTAGACCCTAACTCCCTCACAATGATTGCTCTCCTGACCTCCCTCCTCGCCCCCCTAGCTGCCTGGCTAGGAGCCAACCCGTTACTGGTAGCCCTGGTAATGCTCTCTTCAGCGACCCTCGACGTCCTAGACGGCTACGTAGCTAGGAAGAGGAGATGTGCCACGAGCTTCGGAGCCTTCCTAGACTCGACCTCTGATAGGGTCGCAGATGCCGCCTACACAGCCGCGATGATGCTATGCGGAGTCTTAAAACCGGCTGCAGCGCTCCTGCTCTTAACGGCAGAGTACCTGGTGAGCTACGC
>Ga0180302_10001891_pt1 | contig 10065 bp, 7 predicted proteins | sample GuaBasSediGuay17_FD_121794 | JGI IMG/M metagenome (GOLD analysis project Ga0180302, IMG submission 121794) | Subseafloor sediment microbial communities from Guaymas Basin, Gulf of California, Mexico - Guay17, Core 4571-4, 12-15 cm | ecosystem: Environmental > Aquatic > Marine > Hydrothermal... | reverse complement strand
GGAAGAGAGTCAGGAAGAGAATTAGGTATCTTGCGGGAAGAGGATATGTAGTCTTTCACGAGAAAGGTAGGGCAGTAAACCCTTCTAGAAGTAGGGAGATACTTGAGCTAGTCAAGGAATTCGAATAACTACATAGGACTTTGTATCGTTTTCAAATCAAAGTCCACCATGTTTGTTAGAGATAGGTGCTAATGAAGGAAGAGTGTCGAAACCTCTATATCAATGTATTACGCAAATATAAACCCGCGCCGCTGAACCGTGACTCTCTCATTGGCGTTGCCCCTAATAATGGCTTGGCCGTCCGAACGCTAGCCTAACAAGCGAACGGATCGGCGTTCTCAGGGCGAACCCGAACGACACGCCCCGAACACAGCATAGGGGGCGCCGAACGGGTTTAACGACCTGGCTTTCCCTTAAAAATGGCTTTAAAAGATGGAAAAAATGGAGTCCCTTAGCGTTAGGCTCTATAAACTTTCAGCTCATGTAGACAAGGAATCAGCTAGTCATATCATAAGCTGACAGAATGGTCAGTTCATGAATGGCTCGTCACGGCTCGGCACTCGGCAAATACATCATCCGAGGTATTAGTCCGCGCTCATAGTTATATAGTCTGTGGTCGGTCCTAGAGATATTATTAACTTAAGCGCTCGCTCTCGTAGCTACCTCATATGAAATAGAGGCAAGAGCGTAAGCGTTTATTGGTCCGTCCGCTCTCACTACATTATATGTGCTAGCAGGGCTTAAAACGTCGTCATGAAGAGTGTATATGTTAACGGTATCGGAAAACCCATGGAAAGGTTTGACTCTCTTACTACGATAAACAGCGTTAATAAAGTGTAGAGCAGGCAATCTTTAAGTCCTAGCAATCATCAATAAGTAAGAAATTATTAATTAATATGGCAATTATTTTTGGAATATAAATTACAACATAAATCCATTGTCAGCGGGATTCCAAGAAAAGGCTTAAATAAAGTTTATAATGATAATATCAACGGATGAGAACATGGTATTAACTGATAAGGGAGTGAAAGGAATTATTGCAATTGTGGCGATAATATGTCTCTTAATAGGAATTGGCATAGGATGGTACGTAAAGCCTTCTCCTCCCCCGCCTAAACCCACGCTCATAGTGATAGGCCCTTACTCCGGAGATGAAATGAAAGCCTTCACACCAGTTCTCAAGGCAGCTGAGGAGGAGCTAGGCATTGAAATAGAATACAGAATCTATCGAGCTGAGGAATTAAGTACGATCCTGCCTTCTCACTTCGCCGCTGGTATGGCTCCTGGAGATGTAATACTATTTTGTCACCCTGTGACTATAAGGAAACTCGCCGCGGAGGGCCACCTTATAGACCTTAGCGAGGTAATAGATAGAAGTAAGTATCCAAAGGCCATTTTAGACGCTGTAAGTGTAAATGGGAGAGTTTACGGCGCGCCGTGGGTCGCTAATCTAAAGCCTGGCCTCTGGTACAGGAAATCGTTCTTCGCTAAACATGGCCTGAAGGAACCTAAAAACTGGAGAGAATTTATAGATTTACTGAATAAAATGAGAGAGGTCATAGGCAGAGATGATGTTATCGCCAGCCCTGACAGTGAAGGGTGGCCTCTCTCCGACATAGCAGAACACTTTATCCTTTATAGTGCTGGCTTAGAAGCATTTGAAAATCTAAAGACAGGAAAAACAAGGTTTACTGATCCAGAAATAAAGTCAGCACTAAAAGATACACTCATATGGTTAATAGAGAACGGCTATTTCAGCGAGCCAGAAGATTGGACAACTATAATGGAGAAGTGGTGGAATGGGGAGTACGGCCTCTACTTTATGGGTGACTGGGTATTGACTATGGTTAAAGACCCGGAGGATTTAGATTTGATAATATTAACAACTTTTGATGATTCGGCTAGCAAAGCTATAACAGCATGCTTCCCAGACTTCATAATTGTACCTAAATACACAAAACACCCTGAACTCGCTGTCAAGCTAGCCGCTTTCTTAGCTAGTGCTAAGGCTCAATTAGTAAGGGTCAAGGAGGGGGGATGTGTCGCAACGCATAAGGACGTCCCTCCAGACGCCTATCCTGCATCGACAAAGCGCTTAGCCGAGAGAGTAAAAGGGCTTGAAATAGTATTCGACTTAGACGACACAGTAGGCGGAGAGTTCCAAACTGCCTTCTGGGATCAGTTAAAGAGGCTCTGGGTTGAGCCAGAAGCATACGAGGAGGTTTTAGCTAAAATAGAGGAGAAACAGCCAAGACCTTAGAGGGAGGGGCCTATGAAATCTAAAGCATGTTTATTTTTTCTACTTCCTGTGCTTATTCTCATTATAGTATTCGTAGTTTACCCCATATTAGGCACTATTGGACTAAGTTTCCTTTCTCCTGAAGGGAAATTCGTCGGCTTTCAAAATTACGTGAACGTGCTGACCAGCGATGAGACGATTAATCTTAAAAGATTTCCTTTTAAACATCCTCCCTGGGGAACTTTAATTCATAACGCTGTGTGGATAACTATACACCTCCCGCTTTCCCTAGTACTAGGACTTTTCTTCGCTGTAGTACTTAAGGGGGTTAAAGGCTCTTCAGTAATTAAGTCCTTGATATTCCTGGGCATGGTCACACCTATGGTAGTAGGTGGTTGGTTAGTCAGGTTTATGTTCGATAAAAACCTGGGAATAGTCAACCTCTTCTTAAGGCTGGCTGGACTTACTTACCTTGCTGACAAAACATGGACTATGTGGCCTCAACTCGCTCTATTAGCAACAATATTAGGTGCAGTCTGGATGTGGACAGGCTTTAGTATGGTCATATATTCAGCTGCTTTAGCCACAATACCTAAAGAGTATTATGAAGCGGCCGATATAGATGGAGCCTCTACATTCCAAAAGTTTTTCTACATAACATTACCATTATTAAAGCCCGCTACAATTGTGATCGTTGTAATGTCTATTCTTGAAGAGCTCAAAATATTTGACTTAGTCTTTGTAGCCACTATGGGTGGCCCTGGCAGCGCGTCAAACGTACTTGCACTTCAAATGTATTTAAAGGCTTTTAAGTACTTTGAGGCTAATGAGGCTGCCGCTATAGCAGTTATACTGGCTCTACTAACGATATTTCCCGCGTTATACGTGGTTAAATCAATGGTGGGTAAGCAATGAATGTAAAAACTAAAAAATTCATTTATAATGCATGCCTAACAATTATTACATGGTCCTTAGGTATACTATGGACAGCACCCTTTATCGGAATTCTAATGATTTCAGTACGACCCATGGAGGAAATTATGCATGGCTGGTGGAATTTGGAACATATATCTTTTACGATTTCAAACTTTTTAGACGCCTGGAGCGGGCGAGGGGGCAGTTATCCTCTTTATATAGGTGTTAAGAACTCCATCTTAATAGCCTCTCTATCTACAATAGTACCGCTGATAGTAAGCGCTTTAGCTGCTTATGCGTTTGCACGTCTTAGCTTTCCTCTAAGGAACCTGCTGTTTTTAACAATAACCTTGTTAATGGGTATACCAGCGCAGATTATAGCTATTCCTCTCTTCAAGTTAATGAATAATCTTAGACTTGTTAATACATATCTGGGCTTAGTCTTAGTACATAGCGCGTGGGGCGCGCCCTGGATAATACTATTCCTTAGAAACTACTTCATGTCACTCCCCAAGGAGATAGAAGAGGCTGCGAAAGTTGATGGGGCCTCTGATGTACAGGTATTTTCTCAGATAGTGCTTCCTCTAGCCAAACCAGCATTACTCTCAGTTATAGCGCTACAATTCACGTGGGTATGGAATGATTTCTTCTTCGCACTTCTTCTTATAATGACACCGAGTAACTATGTCGCAACTCAGTGCCTAGCTTTCCTAAAAGGCAAATATCACGTCCCGTGGGGTCTCATAGGAGCTGGAACTATAATCACGATGGCAGTGCCAGTAGCCCTGTACTTTGCACTCCAGAGGTATTACATCAGAGGGATGATTGGATGGGTTGTTAAGGGCTGAGGGATCGTCTATGGCTTATGTGCTGATCAGCGCCTTTGATGATGTACGCGTTGTAAATGAGCTCGTAATCCCTAGAGAAGTGATAAGACAGGTGTCGGCTGGTACTTATGAAGTATGTAAGCGTATAGCAAATAAGGTACGTGTCGTCTTAAGAAGAAAAGAGAAAGTGATAATATGCATGGATAGTTATATAGGTTTCGACTGGGAATATTTTATACCGAAACTTACGAATGTACTCAGAGAAGAAGGTCTTAGCATAACGCTACACAATATCTTAGAAGCATATAAAGACCCCGCTGAAATAATTGCTATCGAAAAACCTTATCTGGATTGCGATCCTTACTTTGGAAGAATTTTTGAAAATTCTCTTGAAGTATTTTTTAACATTAAAAAATTATATAAGCTTAAAGAAGCGTTAATGAAAGGTAATGAAGTATCAATATGTTATGGTTATGGGTCGGCTACTGAATACTTAACGGAAATGTATGATATAATAGTATATATAGATGTCACTAAGGAGAAAGCTGGAAGAGCGATAGTAAGTGGGCTTCTAAGCAATCTAGGCGACCGAAAGGTAACCGGTGATAGTAAGACAAGAGGTAAAAGATTGTACTATGTTGACTTCCCGGTAATGGATAGACATAAAAGAAGTATTGCGCTGAAACAAATGCATTTCTACGTGGACGGTAACAATATAGATTGTCTAAAACTACTGTCGAGAGATGCGTACAAACAGGTTTTAAAAGCTTTATCTAGACACCCACTTAGACTCAAGCCAATATATTTAGAAGGTGTATGGGGAGGTCGGTGGTTAAAAACTATAAGGTCACTACCCAGCAATATGAGAAATTGTGCTTGGTCATACGAGGTAATGGCCCCTTATCAGAGTCTCTACGTCAAGCTAGAACACGTCATTTTTGAATTACCATTCTTAAACCTCCTCTGGGAATATCCCAAGGAGGTTATGGGTGAATTTGAAGCTCTTGATAAAGTAAGAGGGCACTTCCCCATACGAGTAAACTACGATGACTCTATGGGAGGAGGCGACATGGCGATACAGGTACACGGAGACCTAAGTTATCTCAGAGAGAACTTTAATGAGCCTATGGGACAGAATGAAAGCTACTACATAGTTGCTGCCGGACCTGGTGCTAAAACCTACCTAGGCCTCAAAGAACAAGTAGATGTAGACGGATTCTACAGAGTAGCTTTGAGAGCTGAGAAAGAAGGAGTGCCGTTCGATCATAACCGATTCGTACATAGTATCCCGAGCAGAGAGGGAGACCTATTTCTAATACCAGCCGGTACTGTACACGCCTCAGGCCGTAATCAGGTAGTGCTCGAAATAAGTGACACTACAGATCTCTATACATTTCACATATACGATTATCTAAGGCCAGATCTTAACGGTAAATTGCGCCCAATACATACGTACCACGCGTTTAAGGTATTAAACCCCTCGAGAAAAGCACGTTGGGTTGAGGAAAACCTTAGAGCCAAGCCGAGACCTGTGAGGATGGGAGATACTTGGGTAGAATACTTCCTCGGAGAGCTGGGCGAGCTGGGCATTCTCATACATAGATTGGAATTCTTAAACCGGATCTCAGATAACACGAACAATAGGTTTCACATACTAATCCTTGTCGGCGGGGAAAAAGTGAAAATCGTTCCGAAAAGGGATCCGGCAAGAAGTGCTAAAATAGAATTCTCGGAAACTGCCCTTATACCTGCATGCATCGGCGAGTATGAACTTGTAAATCTCGGTAAGAGCCCTTGTAAAGTGGTCAAGGCCTTTATGAGGTGAGATTTTGGAGAAATGCGTCTTAGCGGTCGATGTAGGGGGAACTTCTCTTAAAATCGCACTTGTCAGCACTAATCTGGAATACGTTAGAGGTAGCTTTAGGAGAGTCCTAGTCAACTCAAATGGAACACGCGATGAAATATTAAGTGCTATTGTTAAAGGGCTTACTAGCGTCTTTAAAAAAGCTGTTGAAATGAGAATGGAGGTTACTGCAATAGGCATGGCTTTCCCAGGCCCCTTTGACTATAAGAGAGGTATCAGCCTTATGAAGCATAAATTCCGCTCAATATATGGCGTTAATCTTAAGCAATTAATCGTAAAGGAGCTAAATTTAACTGATTATTTTCCTGTCATCTTTAGACCCGATTCCTGGGCCTTTTTAGTAGGTGAAACGTGCAAGGGAGCTGCAAGGGGTTACAGTAGGGTAATAGGTATAACCATAGGTTCGGGTCTTGGCTCAGCTTTCATGATAGAAAATAAAGTAGTTACTCGGGGACCAGGCGTACCACCACATGGTTGGCTGTGGAACTTGCCCTATAAAAACGGAATTCTAGAAGACTGGATATCACGTAGGGGTATCATCAAAATGTATAGGGAAGCAACAGGTTCAGAACTCGATGTAAAAGAGATAGCTGATAGGGCATATAGGGGGGAGAAATACGCATGCACAGTATTCGAACGTATAGGTAGGATACTGGGCGGCGTCCTGAGATCCATAGCGCGCGATTTTAGGGCTGAATGCATAGTCCTTGGCGGTCAGATTTCTAGGGCTTTTAACCTCTTCGAAAGACCCCTTCGTGAAGAATTGAGAAATATCGGAACCCTTAAAAAAGTCGCTAAGGCACGGTACATAGACCTAGCACCTATATACGGTATCACTAAAATGACCCTCGACTATATGAGAGAAGCGAACTTATACCCCGAGGAGGAATAGAAATGTCTCAACCGCGTATTAAGCTAGGATTCTTCCCCATAGGAGTACAGTTTTACTATGAACCTCCGAAGCCCCTTGATAAACTCCTTAATGACATGAAAGTTGCCAAGCGTTTGGGCATTAACACTTTAAGGTTCCAGATCTCTTGGTGTTTTACTGAACGAAAAAGAGGGCATTTAGAACTTGACGTTATCGAAACATTACTTGACGAGGCTGTACGTCTAGGCCTTTACGCAAATATAGCAGTAGTACTAGAGCAGGCTCCAATGTGGTTCTGGAGGCAACATCCTGATGCTTGTATGGTTTATAGTACTGGGGAACGGCACTATGACCCGACACAGTATCGTTATCCATATGACGGTAAGCCTGGCCCTTGCTGGGATAATCCGTCAGCCCGGGCTGCTGGCGAGAGTTTTCTGACTAGGTTCATTAGGAGGCTTGCAGTGTATGAGAATATAATAGAGTGGAACGTTATGCAAGAAATAGAATTCTGGCCCTTAGATAGGAATATGAGCAGACCATCTACTCTCGGCTTTTGTTACTGTAAGTATACTTTGGAGCGTTTTAGAGAATGGCTAAAGAGCAGGTACTCCTCTCTTGATCTTCTGAATAAGGCATGGGGAACTGCTTTTGGGAGCTGGGAAGAAGTTGAACCCCCGCGCTTATACGATAGAGTACCAGCTTACGTAGACTGGAAGTACTTTATCGACAATATCTATACGACTGATCGAATAAAGTGGAAGGCAAAAGTCGTAAAGAGAAATGACCCTCTAGGCAGGCCAGTTACGGCGCATGTGGGCAAAGTCCTACCTGGACGAGGAGCTGATTGGCGGTGGGCAGGTGTAGTTGATATTTACGGCGCCTCGTGTTATCCCTTAGGGGAATATCACCCATGGGATTATGGTGCTCCTCAGCCTGGGAAAAGTGCTGAAAAATCCAGGTACATATGGTGGGAGTGTCTCGCTGTAGCCTTTAGATACGACTATGTAAGGTGTGCAGCTAAGGGTAAGAGCATAGTGGCTGCCGCAGAATTCCAAGGAGGACCTAAGGGAGGGCTTAGCAGACCTCCTAATCCCGGGGACATCAGGAGGTGGGTACTAATCGCGCTTTCTTCAGGAGTTCAGGAGCTTCATTTCTGGAACTTGAGGGCAGAGCACTTCTGGGTAGAAGCTTACGGGTACGGGCTCTTAGATTCCACAGGAGATACTACGCCCCGAGCTAAAGAGGTAAGCCGTATAGTGCACTCCATAAACGAGTATTCAGAGTTATTTAGGAACGGCGAGGTAGCACAGTCTCAAGTAGCCATATTGATAAATGACGATCTCTGGCACTTTGCTGAAGCTAGGGGAGTCCCCTCTATACACGAAACCTATAGGTTTGATCTTCAAGAGCACTTATCCTATACTATTCGCGGTATTTACGCTATGTTATGGGATGCTGGTATATGGGTAGATTTTGTAGAAATCAACGAAGTACAGACTAATAATCTAAGTAAGTATAAAGTTGTTATACTGCCAATGCCGCTTGCAGCAGATGACTATATATTTGATCTGCTGTTAAAATACGTCAAAAAAGGCGGGATATTGATCTCAGAGCCCTGCCCCGGGAGACATGATAGGTTAGGATACGCAAGACCAAAGGGCTTATCACCAGTCGCTGAAGAGCTCTTTGGAGTAAAGCTTGTTGAAACTAGGATGATGTGTGAACCTAGGTTTCAGTGTAAATGGACACCTACCGAAATTACCTTTGATGAAATACTCCCTTACGCTAAGCTCATGGGTTACAATTCTCTTGAGGGTCATAGCGTTGCACCCGCCGTTTTCTTAGAGAAATATGAGCCTACAGGTTCAGTACCAATACTCTACTATAAGGGCTCCGTAGCAGGAGTAATGAATAGAGTAGGGGATGGAAAGGCTTACTTAATAGGTACTTTGCTGGGACATAGCTACATGGCGTATAGAGACAAGTCCACACAGAAATTCCTTCTAGCCCTCCTTAAAAATGCTGATGTGACACCTGAAAAATGCGGTGATATAACCAGGAGGCGCCGTCTGTATAGGGATATGGAGGCTTGGTTCCTCTTTAATATCTCAGATAAACGCAGCATAACGACTATACGTGTAGCAGAGAAAATTAAAGTCAGAGACCTGCTGAGTAGACACCAGCTCGAAGTTCCTAGTGAAGTTGTGCTGGATCCTTTCGAGGTAGTGTGCTTAATATTAGAACCTTAAGGCTGACGGCCAGTATCATATCTCGATAAGATACATCACTTTAACTCCGTATTCTTCCTCGATTTTTCTAGCAACATCTTCTGACGCTACACCTAAGCAGAACACTCCGCAGACCTTAGATCCCGCTTTTCTCGATATCTTTAGCAGGATTCTGATCGTGGACCCTGTATGCATAATATCGTCGACAATTAATAGCTTATCACTGGGGTTGATAGATCTTTTAGGTAATGCTATGAACTTAGTATATTTCGAGGCGGCACCTGTAGTCGCTGGATACGGCTCAATAATTGCATCAACAATGTAGTGATCCCTTATTGCGTATACGAGGCATCTATTCAAGAGGGCAGCTATTAATGATGCTATGATAAGGCCTCCTCCCTCTAAGGATAAAACCTTAGTAATTTCACTACCCTTATACAGCTTATACGCCTGTATGGCTATATATAACAGTAGGTCGGGCGCGGCAACCGATAAGTTTGTAAGATCGAAGAAGTCGTATACTTGGGGAGAAAGACTCTTTCTAAGCTCCTCCTTTATGTCCACAAGGCTTAAAGCTCTCTTAACAATCTCTTTTGCCCTTTGCCTTCCCGGCAAGAGTTTACCCCTAACATATTTACATAGCAACGGAGCGTCTATTCCTAAGTACTCTTCTAACTCTTTGTACCTATAGTACCTCTTCAACCTCCTGAGCAACGATACGGCCTCAAGTTTAAGCAGGATATCATCTGTCGGCGTCATACTGACCAAGTTATAGTACTACAAGCTGTATTATTAGGACTCCGCAGAGGAGGTGAACGCCGACGGCTCTATACAGTACGCCTCACATCGTGTGTAGGCCATAGAAAGTTGCTGGCTCAGTTAGAGTTAGCTCCGCGAGACCCAGCGAAGGCCTACTCATGTTGGGAATAGACGGGAGGGGGTTGAGCTAAAAATTAGGGGATGTGGTTAGGTTCGTCTAGCCCAGCCTGCCCAGCATCTTCTTGAAGTCGTCCATCCATATGGTCACCGTGTCCACGGGGGGTATGCGCCTCAACACCTCCTCTATCAGGAGTTTGTAGGCGTGCTCGTACCCCTCCCTGGCGTACAAGTCCTCTATC
>Ga0180302_10001890_pt1 | contig 10066 bp, 14 predicted proteins | sample GuaBasSediGuay17_FD_121794 | JGI IMG/M metagenome (GOLD analysis project Ga0180302, IMG submission 121794) | Subseafloor sediment microbial communities from Guaymas Basin, Gulf of California, Mexico - Guay17, Core 4571-4, 12-15 cm | ecosystem: Environmental > Aquatic > Marine > Hydrothermal... | reverse complement strand
CTGGCGAGAAGACGGTTATGGCCCTGTCGTAAGCTCCTGGCATGGCGAATGCCACAGTTGAGCACCTCCACTCCTGGGACTTAGGGGAAGCCGGGCTATTTTAAAACCTTTGCGTGAGCAAATCGGCCCTGCTGATGAGCTGAGAACTAAGGGCCCAGTTAAGGATTATACCTGCTCGTGCTACAGGATAACCGAGCAGGCATGGAGGATGAGGAGAGGCTCGAGGAACTTTCCAAGAAGCTCGATGAAATCATCAAGAGGCTCGACCTGATAGAAAAGGCCCTTAAGGCTCTGGGCGAGCTGGGCTTCCTCCCGGAACTCATGGGGCTCATCCGGGGCAGCACGAGGCTCTGCTCAAGCCGCTTACAGGCCTTGAGGCGTGCCCTGACGGCTGAGGAAATCCTCAGGCGTTTAGAGCCTGGGGATGACATATCAAGGCATATCATAGAAGCCCTGGCAGAAGGAGGCCCCATGAACATCTCCGAGCTGACGAGGGCGGTGAGGGCGAGGCGTGGGAGGGCCTCAAGGCGTACCATAAGGGAGCGGTTGGAGGAACTGCTTGAGCAAGACCTCGTGGTTGAGGTAGAGGGGTTCGGCCGTAAGTTTGACCTGCCTGCTCGGCCAAGTGACCAGAGCCTGGCTAAACCTGACCACAAGCGTGAAGAACGTTGACCAACACGCTTTAGCTTGGGGGTGATAAGGTGGGTGAGGAGGGCAGGAGGTGGAGGAGCTCCGAGGCAGAAGAGGTAGCAGAGGTAATGCAGGCCCTGGTGGAGACGCTTCCTAAGTTGGTGAAGGAGACGATATCCGCCGTGATATCTGAGGAAGCTGGGAGGAGAATGGGCAAGACCGTAGGTGCCTTTTACAAGGAGCTCTTGAACTCCGGCGTAGACCCTGAGGAGGCCTTAGAGATGGCGAAGGAACTCATGAGGTCCCTCATGAAGCTCAGCGAGGGGTTCTCCAAGGCACTTGAAGCACAGAGCTGGGCCAAGCCCGGGAAGAAAAAGGGCGAGGCTGGTGAGGAGGAAGAAGAGTGAGCTGGCTCAAGCAAGGGTTCAGAGTCCTGAAGAGCATCGTCAGGCTCTCGTCAGCTTTCCGTTCCATTAGGAGATACGCCTCCGGCCAGCTCAAGAAGTCCGTCAGGGCCTTCAGGGAAGAACTGGCTGCTCATGGCCTGCCGGATGACGTGATAAAGGAGTTGGCTGAGACCTACCTCAGGCTCGGGAAGTCGCTCGTGGATTTCTTCCTGTCCGGGCTGGAACTCGGGAGGAAAGCCGCCCTATATGAATTTCTTAGCTAACTGCTTGAAGGGCTCTAGGTCTATGGCCCTACGCAGGAACACCATCTCGTACTCAGGCGGTCCAGCACCGTGCCATGTGGCGGGGCAGTGGAGGAGCCAGAGCTGGAACAGCCTGGCCATCTTCAGCCTCTCCTCAGCCGTCATCCGGGCCTTCAGGTAGTTCTTCAGCTTTTCGCCGACATCTGGGACCTGGAGGTCCCTGATGGACGGGGCCGTCACCACCATGCCCCCGCATATGTCGCACGCGTATTTCATGATCTCGTAGAAGTACTCGGCCGACAGGAGCTTGGCCATGTTGGCGTATATCACATCAGGTATGTAGAAGCCCGAGCCCTCTGGGTCCTCACGGCCGTTCTCGGCCGCCATCCTGGCACAGGCGTATATGATGTTCCTCATTATGACCGCCTTGGTCAGGTAATTCCTTATGTGCCTGGCCCTCGAGGTCCCCAGCCCTTCGGCCGTCAGGGCCATGAGGCCTATGATTATGTCCATGAAGCCCGTCTTACAGGAGCCACCGCAGATCATCCTGTGTATGTTGGCGAACCTCGTCACCAGTCCGGCCACGTAATTGACCTCCCCACAGAGGAAGACCCTATCCCAGGGCACGAAGACATCATCGAATATTATCACACAGGTCTCCCTGAAGCCGTAGGGCAGGTTGGGCACATCGCCCGGGTCAGCCTTCAGCCTCATGGCCGTGTAGAGGTTGAACTGGCCCACGTACTTCACGCCCTTCCCGCCAGCCGGGACGGCACAGGCCAGGGCGAACTGTTCCTCGCCTTCCCTGAGGGCCACGTTAGGTATGACCAGGTGGTAGTGGTTGGCCCAGGCACCGCTCTGGTGGACCTTGCAGCCCCTTATCACTATGCCATCTGACCTCTTCTCCACGACCCTGACGAAGGCATCAGGTTGGTCGAGGGGCCTGAGGCTCCTATCGCCCCTCGGGTCCGTGACGGCCCCAGAGCACCTGAGGTCGCCGTCCTCGAGCTCCTTAATGAAGGCCTTCAGGCGTGAGTGGTAATCGGTCCCGAGCTCCTTATCCATCTCCCAGGTCGTGGCGGCCAGGGCGGTCAGGATGTCGCATCCCGGGCAGGCGTAGTAGCAGGTCCCGAACTCCCTGGCATAGGTCAGGCCCATCTCGACCCTCTTGCACAGGTCGTCCGTGCTCCTGTGGACGCTTATGCTCCTGCTCACCTCCCGGCCCGTCACGAACGATTTGGCGGTCAAGACGCCCTTGTAGGCCGGGTCCTTCTCCATCTCGTAGGACCTCATCATGACCTTCAGGACAGACGATGTCACCGGATGCTCCAACAAGTCCTCCACGAGCTCGCCGTTAATGTAGATCATCCTCTTGGGCTTCTTGACCGTCTCGAGGTATTCCTCAGGTGATAGCAGTACCATGTCTGACCCCAGGGCTCGCGTATAGCTCAAGCTAAAAGGCTTGCGGAAAAGGATTAAAGCGGAAAACACCAGGCAAGCTGAGGTCGTGAGAGTTGGGCCCGTGGGAGAAGAGGATAGTAGGAGTGCTCGTGGCCCTGTTAGGCCTCACGTTCCTGGGCTTAGGCCTCCACTCAGGCCAACTTGCCTTAGCACTCAAGACAGTAGTTAGGGCCCTTAGTTCGGCTCTAACTGGCCTGGGGTGATGAGTATGGCCCTTGAGGAAACCCTGATCGCCGAGTTCCGGGAAGAAGAGGTAACCAGGGCCATAATGAAGGCTGCTGTCGAGGACTGGCTCGAGCTGGCCGACACGGATGTCGTCATAGCTGGTGCAGGCCCCTCCGGCCTGACGGCTGCCATCTACACGGCTAAGTCGGGCCTGAGGACTGTCATATTCGAGAAGAAGCTCTCTTTCGGAGGAGGTATGGGCGGCGGGGGCATGTTATTCCACAAGGCCGTGGTGGAGGAGCCAGCCCACGAGATACTGGCCGACGTGGGTTGCAGGCTCGAGGAGGTAAGGCCCGGCTTGTACACGGTCGACACGGCCGAGATGATCGCCAAGCTGGCCTCGGCAGCCCTCAATTCCGGTGCCAGGATAATACTCGGCGTCTCCATAGTCGACCTGATGTACAGGGCCGAGCCGCTGAGGGTCGAGGGCGTGGTGGTCCAGTGGAGTGCCGTCGAGCTATCTGGCCTACACGTGGACCCCATGGGCATCAGGGCTAGGGCCGTGGTCGACTGCACGGGCCACGATGCTGAGCTGTTGGCCCTGGCATCGTCGAAGATGCCTGAGTTGGGCATAGAGCTTAAGGGCCATAAGTCCATGTGGGCCCCTGAGGGTGAAAAGGCAGTTGTAGAAGCCACCGGTCAAGTCTGCCCCGGCCTCTACGTGGCCGGCATGGCTGTGGCGACGCTCTACGGCCTCCCGAGGATGGGGCCTATCTTCGGCGGCATGTTGCTCTCGGGGAAGAAGGTAGCTGAGGAAATAATTAAGGACCTATCGGCCCTCTAGGGCCTCTTCCTCAAGTGCTCTGATAGCTTCTTTATGAAGGACTTGACCTTCTCCTTGCTGCCGCTCACCAGAAGAAAGCCATCTGGTTGGAGCTTGGTTGAGACTCCTTCTTCCTCAGCCAGCTTCTCCAGAAGGTCTGCAGGTATCTCATCTGATACCTTAATCCTGACCCAGTGCTCGCTCCTGGGTAGGCCAGGCCTGAACCTAATACCGGCCTCAAGGACTTCTTCCTCAGCTTCCGCTACGGACCTCGCTATCTTCTTCTCCCACTTCTTGGCTTCCTCACGTCCGAGCCTTATCTCGGCTTCCGCCAGGAGCAATGCCTCGACGTTGGCCAATAGCTGGTCTACCGTGCCAGCAACGCCCTCGCATTCTGGGCTGACCTTGAGTACTTCTATGAGGGATTTAGCAGACCTCAGGTCGTTCACGACGTCCGGGGGGACATCTGCCCCCTGGGACCTGAGGACTACCAGCAGGTCGGACAGGACCTTCCAGCGTTTCTCTAGGCCAGACAACCCCAGCACCTATTTTGAGATGTTCGCGGGAGATTTAAGCCTGTGCCCCCGCGGGTTTTCCGAGTACTTATATAAGGAACCCTTACAGGCCCACTGCGGACTTGAGGGCTTATTTCGCCCCCTGTGGCATAGGCCTCGGCCACATAACCAGATGCAAGGTCGTTTTGGATAGGCTGAAGGAACAGGTTCCCGTGAGGGCCTTCTTCGCCACCTACTACGATGCCCTCCATTATGCCAGGTCGGTAGGCCTTGACGTGCTCGAGATACCGCCCATGACCATAGTGTCCAAGGACACGGGCGAGATAGACGTGAAGGAGACCATAATTTACCTGACCTCGAGGGGCCGGCTGGCCGCCATAGCCGTGAGCCAGCTCGCCTACGACCTGAAGTATATAGCGGCCGTCAACCCGGACGTGGTCGTATCGGACACAAGGGCCATGGCCATACTTGCCGCGAAGATGCTCGGTATACCGTGCATATGCATAACGAACCAGATAAGGTTCTACGTGCCGAGGAAGAAGAGGATGCTGAGGATATCGAGGTTGGCGGAAGCCGGGATACTGGCCGTCATAGGTGAAATATGGGCCATGGCGGACGAAATACTGGTCCCGGATTTCCCCGAGCCCTACACGGTATGCTACATGAACCTTGAGGTACCGGACAGGCTGAGGAGGAGGCTGAGGTTTGTAGGCCCCATATTGTCTAAGAGGCCCGAGGAGCTGCCGGACGGAGAAGACCTCAAGGAGAAGCTCGGCTTTGACCCCGATAGGCCTCTTATACTGGCACCGGTGGCCGGCACGGAGAGGGACAGGAGCTTCTTCGTCAGGACGGTCTTCAGGATGCTGAAGAAGATGGTGGCCAAGGGCTACCAGGCCGTCCTGAGCCTTGGTAGGCCAGATTACAAACACAAGGTCTTCATGAACAAGAAGGACTTTAAGGTCTTCTACTGGATAAGCGATTTCCCGACTTACCTCAAGGCCTCAGACGTGGTCGTGCTGAGGGGAGGGCACACGAGTATAATGTACTGCATGGCCTACGGGAAGCCCATGCTCGTCGTACCGACGCCGAGCCACACGGAGCAGATGCTGAACGCCCTCAGGGTCAAGAAGCTCGGCGTGGCAGAAGTCCTGCTCCAAGAAGAGCTATCGACCGAGAAAGCAGGGGATGCCCTCAGGTCCCTCCTCGAAGATGACGAACATGTGAAATCCGTGAGGGCCATGGGGAAGGTTGCCTCCGGCCTCGATGGTGTTGGAGAAGTAGTGAAGGCCGTGCTCGATCTGGCGAGGGCTCCCTGAACTATCATCAGGCTTATACCAGGCCCACCGCCTGACCTACTGGGCCCAGGCCACGTGATGAGGACTTACCCGTCAGATGGGTGAATGATGGCCCGGTTGGCTGATGGCCCCACGTGCTTATTAGGAGTGAAAACGCCTATCTCCTGATTCGAGATGCAGAGCGAGGGGCTCCTGAGGTATGACCGGCAGATTAAGGTCGAGGGCTTTGGCAGAGAAGGCCAGCTCAAGCTCAAGCAGGCCTGCGTGGCTGTAATAGGGCTCGGAGGCCTGGGCTGTCCATCCGCCACCTACCTGGCCATGTCCGGGATAGGACGGCTCAAGCTCGTGGATAAGGGCAGGATCGACCTGAGCGACCTGAACAGGCAGTTCCTGTACGGGCCCGAAGACCTCGGCAAGCCGAAGGCCAGGGTGGCTGCCGAGAGACTGGGGAGCTTGAACCCGGACGTGGAAGTAGAGGCCCTAGAAATCGAGCTGGATGAGAACAGCCTGCCCGAGGTCCTCGACGGCGTTGATGTCGTCTTAGATGGCCTAGACAACTGGAGGACACGCTTCTTAGTGAACGAGGCATGTGTGAAGGCAGGTGTCCCCTTCGTCCACGCGGGCATAAGGGGCTTCTACGGCCAGATGACGACCGTAATACCCGGCAGGGGGCCATGCCTGAGGTGCATACTGAAGGCCACGCCGCCGGAGGAAGAACTAGTGCCGGTGGTAGGTCCTACACCGGGCGTCTTAGGCTCCCTCCAGGCCCTAGAAGCCATAAAGATATTGACGGACCTCGGGGAACCGCTCGTAGGACGCTTGCTCATCTTCGATGGCCTCAGGATGAAGTTCGAGGAAATAAGGGTGGACAGGAACCCGGGCTGTCCCGTGTGCGGTATATAAGGGGCTGAATAAGGTTATCCCAAGAGTTAAAAAGCGTGAGGGATTGGCCCGCACGGGAGGGTGAGCCGTGCCGAGGAGGATAGTCATAATTGGGGCTAATGCAGCGGGTGTTTCAGCTGCAGCTTTCGCCCGGAAAACGGATAGAAAGGCCGAGATAACGCTCATAGAGAAGGACAAGTACGCTGGCTATTCGAGGTGCGGCCTCCCGTTCGTCATAGGAGGCGAGATACCGAGCCTCAAGAACATCATCCTCTACCCGCCGAGCTACTACAAGATGATGAAGTTCGACCTGAGGCTCGAGACGGAAGCGAAGGGCATAGACCTCGGGGCCAAGACCGTCAAGATAGTGGATAAGGAGGGCCGTGAGGAAGAGCTAAGCTTCGACAGCCTGATAATATGTACGGGTGCCAGGCCCTGGATACCACCGATAGAGGGACGTGATAAAAAGGGCGTCTTCATGCTCAGGACCATAGATGACGCTAAGGCCATCATGGAGGCCATGTCCACGGCCAGGAAGGCCATCGTGATAGGTGCTGGTGCCATAGGGCTCGAGGTAGCTGTTGGCATGAGGGAGAAGGGGCTCGATGTCACCATAGTCGAGCTGCTGCCCCACGTCCTCCCGCTCGCCATAGACGCCGACATGGCCAAGACGATACAGGAACGCTTAGAGGAACACGGCATAAGGCTCATCTTGGGCAAGCCGGTCAAGCGGATAATAGGTGATGAGAAGGTCAAGGCCGTTGAGGTAGACGGCGAGGAACTCGAAGCCCATATGGTAGTAGCTGCCACGGGCGTCAGGGCCAACACGGACCTAGCGGCCGAAGCTGGCCTGGCCATAGGCCCGACCGGTGCCATAAAGACGGACTTCAGGATGAGGTGTCTCGATGCCAGGAGGCAGAGGCCTGTCGAGGGCGTTTATGCAGCTGGCGATTGTGCGGAGAGCATCCACATGGTGACGGGCCTCCCGGCCGTTTCCCAGCTTGGCACCACGGCCGTCAGGATGGGCAAGGTAGCTGGCATAAACGCTGCCGGCGGCTACGCCGTCTTCCCGGGCGTCTTGGGCTCCTTTGTGACGAAGATATTCGACTTAGAGGTCGGCTCCACCGGCATAACGGCCGAGATGGCGAAGAGGCTCGGCATGGATGTCGTCACGGGCATGGTGACGCACCTCACGAAGGCCGAGTACTTCCCCGGCGGCAAGCAGATCAAGGTCAAGCTCGTGGTGGACAAGGCCACCAAACGTGTGGTAGGCGGCCAGGTGGCGGGCGGGGAAGATGTCACCCAACGCGTGAACACCCTAGCCGTAGCCATACAGGCCGGCATGACCGTTTACGAGCTGGCCATGGCTAGGACGGCCTACGCACCGCCCGTGGCCGATGTGTGGGAGCCCATAGTGCTGGCGGCCGACTCCGTCCTGAGGAAGCTAGGCTGAGCAAGAAGCTTCTCCGGTCTTTTTGGCCATCCTGAGGCCCAGTACTGAGGCTGCTCCAGGTCCCTGCTCCTGGCTCGGCCTCGTGGCCGTGAGGATAGACTTAAAGCTCCCTCTGGCATCATGAGGGCGTCAAGGGCTTGTCCTACAGGATCGTGGTCGACCCGGAGAAGTGCATCGGCTGTGGTGCTTGCGTCAGGGCGTGTGCTTATGGCGTCTTAGAGCTGATAGATGACGTGGCCTACGCCGTGAGGCCGAGCGAGTGCCGGGGCTGTGAGGATTGCGTTAAGGCCTGCGAGCAAGGGGCCATAGAGGTCATTCAGGCGTCCGGGCGAAAGACCTAAAATACCAGGTCTCTTCCTCCTGCGGGGAGGGCCGGGCCGTATGGTGAAGGTCCACTTCAAGGCCGATTACGCCCTGGCCTTCGGGGAGACCTACGAGCTGAAGATGGGCAGGAAGGCCAGCATAAGGGAGGTGTTCGAGCGGTTATGCGAGATCTTCGGGAAGAAGTTCAGGCTGGGTGTTTATGATCCGGAGAAACGCCAGCTCATGGGCGTCATCGTGAAGGTGGGCTTGAACTCTAAGAAGGCCGTAGAAGACCTAGACGTGTTAGTAGGTGATGAGGACGATATAGTCATTTACCCGCTTGACCTTGGGGGCTGACGGCGGCAGATTAACGTCCTATGCCCGGCTGAGACTGCTGGTAAGAGGGAAAAAGCTCGCTTCTAACTCCTGGCCCCTACCTTGCCTTCAGCTCCTCATACAATCTCCTGGCGTATTCTGGGACCTGCTGCCTGAGTTCCTCGGGTAACAAGCTCATGGCCGTCATCAGGAGCCTGGTCAGCCTGGCCCGCATGTCCCCGGGCAGCTCGTACCATTTCTCGTATATCGTCTTCCAATCGTGCTTCCTCAGGGCCTCTAGCACACGCAGGTGAGGCTCAGACATGCTTATCCTCCTCCCGCCTTAGCTTCTACGGCTTCTAACACGGCCTCAGCGAGCACCTTCTCCAGGTCGTTTATGGCATCCTCGGCCACCGCTATGTGCTTGGGCACGCTGTAACGCTTGAAGATGCTCTCGGCTATGTCAACCGAGAAGAAGCCGAAGAAGACCGTCTTAACGTAATCCGCACCCCTCTCTATGAGGCCGAGCTGGAGGCCCGTGAAGACCGCGAAGATCCCTACGATCAGCTCGGCCAGAGCGTGGCCTACCGTGGTCGGGTAGCCCGTCCCCCTTATCCTCTGGAAGGCCCATCGAACGACCACGCCAGCCATGCTGGCCAAGATCGTGAAGATGGTCTCGATGACCTCGGTCAGCTCGGGGAGGGGCAGGGCCAAATCCTCCACCGAGACCTATGTTGCCTTCCGGAGATTATAAGTTTTCCCACGTATTTTAATATGGGCTATAATGCCTGTGGGGCCTAGAACAAAAACGCTCGATTTCCCGTTTAAGCGGCCAAAGCGGCTTTAATCAGAAGAGCTTTTGCGAGCCTTATGTTCTCAACGGCACGCCTGCACTCAGGGCAGAAGGATACGAGCTTCTTCAGCTCCTCGAGGATGGGCTCGTAGACCTTCCCGCTCCTCTCCAAGAGCCTCTTCATGCAGGCCTCTAAGTGCTTGTCGGTCGTGTAAGGCCGTCCGCAGTTGGCACACTTCCTCAACGGCACCTCTATGCCCTTGAGCATCTCTTCCTTGCCCTTGAACCAGGCCCTATATTCGCCCGTGAGCTTGACGGCTTCCTCAGGGCATATCTCCTGGCAGGTAGCACAGTAGATGCACAAGCCGTAGTTGACCCTCACGGCCCTATCGGCCTCTAGGTCCTCAAAGCTCATGGCATCAGTCGGGCAGGAATTGGCACAGGCACCACAGCCGACGCACTTCTCAGGGTCGAGCTCGGGCAGCCCCCTTAAGCCCTCTGGGACGCCCCAGTATTCCTCGCTCGTGTCGAGCTCGAGGCCGAGGAGGCTCGCTATGGCCTGTGCTATCGCCTGGGGCCTGGGCGGGCAACCGGCCACGAAGACCGTCACAGGGATGCCGAGCTGGTCGGCTGGCCCACGCATGGAATAGCCTTCAGCGAAGATGCCCTTGCTTATTGCACAAGAGCCCACGCATATGACTATCTTGGGCTCCCTCAGCTTCTCGTAAACGGCCCTTACCTCGTCAGCTGTCTTGAAGTTCGCACCGCCCGTTATGACCAGG
>Ga0180302_10001888_pt1 | contig 10068 bp, 7 predicted proteins | sample GuaBasSediGuay17_FD_121794 | JGI IMG/M metagenome (GOLD analysis project Ga0180302, IMG submission 121794) | Subseafloor sediment microbial communities from Guaymas Basin, Gulf of California, Mexico - Guay17, Core 4571-4, 12-15 cm | ecosystem: Environmental > Aquatic > Marine > Hydrothermal... | reverse complement strand
TACGGTCTTGGCCTTAAGGAGCTCTGGCTGATCGATAAGGATGAGGTTGAGCTCCCGAACATACAGAGACAGTTCATTTACTCTGAGGATTCCATCGGAAGGCCAAAGGCTGAATGCGCCAGGGAATTCCTTCTCAGCAGGTTCAGCGGGCTGAAAACTAAGATAAAAGCTGTGATTGCCGACATCCGCTACTTTGACAGCTTTGACTTTGACTTCGTTTTCTGCTGCGTTGACAACAACTCAGCGAGAAAAGCTGTGCTCGAAAACTGTCTTGAAAAGAGGACACCGCTGATAGATATGGGTCTGGAGTTCCATGAATCCCAGTCCGGTCACGTTATTCTCGTTGACAGGGAAAGGCTGCCGGAAGGTGCATGTGTTAACTGCTATATGGATCTGAGCAGAGACAACTACAGGGGAGGATGCATCGCTGCAGGCATTCCGTATTCCGGAGCTGCCGTCGCAAGCGCTGCAGTAGGAATGTTCCTGCATCATCTCATGAAACCCAAGCGAGTGAACTACTACTTCATCGACTTCAATTCAATGGATTCCGAGTTCATGTTTCTGAAGAGAAGGGAGAGCTGCGAGGTGTGCGGGGATGAATGAGGTCTTCAATGTTATTTTCACAATTTTTTCCCGTGCTGGCGAGCTCGTGTTCGAGAGACCAAACAGAGCTTTCTACGCGCTGCTGATAATTCTGAGCCTGATCTCCCACATCACAGCACTGCTCGTTCTGAGCTCTGTTCTGTGCTACGCCTACAGGAGGAGAGGCCATGCAGTTCTCAGAGCATGTTAAGATCCTTATCCTCGCCCTGCTCATCTTCTGCGCGCTCTTCGTTCTGGCTTACACCCTCGAACTTGAAAGGCTCTGGATTTCTCTGTTTGCTGTAATCATAATCCTTTCCGGAACCATAGCTGTTCTCGCGAGGTGGAGCAGGATTGATTCTGGAGAAACCGAATAGGCTACCGGAAAAGGAGAATCGATTTCCGTTGCGAGAAGAATGAGCCTCTTAAAATTCTCAGCCAAAGATATATATATGAATCTCAAATAACAAGAATTTGTTATGAGAAAAGTAACGCTCTGCGGGATTTCATTGCCGCTGCAGTCAAGTGTTCTGCTGGCACCGGTTTTCACCTCCCGTCCAATCTTTGAAAAGTTTAGGGAGATGCACGTCTGCTCACCTCTTATCGCGGGTGAAATTGTGGTTTCTCACGCATATTCGATTCCCGTTCATATTCCTGAAGCGGGCTGTACGATCTCGCTTGACATCAGCTCGGAAGGCCTTGCACAGGAGTTCATGGAGCTCGCACGTGAGCTTGGAAAGGGACAGAAAATCGTGGTTGCGAAACTCTACAACTACGATCCCGGAGTAAACAGGGCTGTCACGTGGGGAAATTTTGTAGCCCACGAGGTAGAGGGGCATGTGTACAGAATCCACATGGCAAATATCCTGAACGATCTCATGTTCTTCCCATCAATTGCTGCCGGGAACACTCTCTGGTCTCCGCTCAGATGGTTCTATCTGGAGAGCAGGGGCGAATACTGGTACAGAACGATCTATACGTACAATGTTTTCATAGTCTATCTGGATGATGAGAGCGTAAAAACGTGCAGAAAAATGCGTTTCTGGCTGGGTGAACCAGTCGAGGTGTACTCGGCGCGCAGCAGTCTGATAGAGCTTGATGACACGGGAAGGGTTGGGATAAGGAAAATCTATCTGTGTTTCCCCGATGAACCCTCTGAAATTCTTCCCGGGAACATTCGCGGGTATTACATATGCTTTTCAGAAAGTCTCAATCACTATGAAACAAACTATCACGAGTTCCGCTACAGAAACTTCAACATCAATCTTGTCGACGTTCTTTCCCCGCTGATCTATTCGCCGTATGATATAGTCCCGTTTATGTCGCCATACTTTGCCGATCTTCAGAACCACGGTTCTCTCGTGAGATTCTCTGTACCTGCTGATGTTCTCAGAACCATCATCGGGAGATTTGAAAAGTTCGGAGGTGTCCAGAGCAGGGAGATGGTCGAGGGTTACAACAGGCTCTTTGAAACGATCAACGGGCTTGTGAAAATCAGGGAAAAGGGAAATCTCCTTGCGGTTACTCTTGTGAACCCCTCGGTGGTTTCATACCTTATCAGGATGTGCCGTTCAGAGGGCAGGCTTGCAAGGAAATGTGCGAAGAAACTTCTGGAGTCCGGAGGCTCGGGCATTCTAGATCGCATGCTCTGTGCTGGTGAAAATTTTGAAAATGACTTTGATCTGAGAGTGTCGCTGGCAGGATACGGCAGAATCCTCGAGACCAGACTCAGGAATACAGGAAACTATTTCAGGAGCTTTCGCGAAATTTCAGGGGTTTCCACAGGATAGCGAGATTCTCCAGAATTCGGGAGACTGTTTCTGCCAGCTCCCCCTCCACCACAACTCCCAGTTCGAGATTTTCCACCATCCCCTTCCATGTGAGATTTGCTGAGCCTATGAGAGCCTTTTTTCTGTCAACCGCAACAACCTTCATGTGGAGGCTGCATGCCTCATCGCTGTAGTTGTAAATCTGGACATGGGGAAACTCTGCTGACATATCGCTGAGAGTCTTTCTCACCTCAGGTGGTTGGGATTCGATCTGATTGATTATCATCTTTATTTTCACACCCCTCGCAGCGGCTTTCCAGAGAAGCTGGAAAAAATCCTTAAGGTTTCCGCTGATTGTGTAAGCTGCTATTATTATCTCGTCCTCGGCCTCCAGAAGCATCTCCTCAATAACCGACTGGATGGATCTGACTCCTCCTCCCACAAGATTGCTCCCAGTGGCAACAAGATATACCCTGTTCATGGGGGATCCTCCAGCACGATGTCTCTGTCGAGCCACATGTTTCTGTGTTCACACGACGTCTCAGAGACGAAGAGGCACGCGTAGCAGGCCGATCCAGTGACATTTCCGCACATGAACCCATGTTCTTGGCAGAGAGGGTCATTGGGGCAGCTTTCTGCCAGCTCGAGTGCCCTTCCTAGCAGATCTCCGAATTTTTCGACGAGAGAGATCAGACCTCCCATTGTCCCCTCTCCCGGCTGCACAGTGTAGAGAACAATTCCGCCCCTCACACCGTTCTCAGTTTTCTCGATGTATATCCTCTCCCTGATTGATGCGGAAGAGTACCCCGAATCAACGGAGAGCACTCTCAGCAGGAGATGGGAGAGTGAGTGCCACCATACGAATACCGGATGGAGCTCATCTCTGCAACCCCTTTCTCTGAAGAGCGAGTCCTTGTACTGCGGCGACGGGTTATCATGACACCTCATCCAAGCTCTCCAAGCAGCACCGCTGACTTCAGGATGGTATCCGTCATTGTCGTCCAGCATCACAAAAATACCCTCTCCGAGGAGTTCAGCGCCAGGGTACCAGACCTCTCCGGTCGTCATGTCGGTGAAGCTGACGTCCACAACCCTGCCTTCAACGTCTATCCTGCGGTACCCTTTCTGGACTATGACGGTTCTCAGCTTGGTTATGGGAACTACACGAAATGTCCTGCCGCTGGGACCCCTTACCCTTCGAATACGGCTCTTCGGAACCTCGAACACTACAGGAGATGTCAGTGCCGGAGCCCTGTAGGGTGGAGCACCGTTAACTGACGCGTCTACGAGTGCATGAAACTCCTCAAGCAGCAGGTTCCTGTACCCGGATGTTTCTCGCGCTGTTAGGATGTCCTGAATAGCCCGTTTTATCTCCTCCCACGGGTGGCTCAGGATTCTTACGACCGTGTCTTCCCTCACCGTGCGCCGATTTACCAGTACCTGCAGGAAGCTTCTCAGCTCATTCTCTGTGGCCGGAAGATTTCCGGTGGCCGAGAGCGTGGTGAGCATCGATTTTATTGCAGGAATCTCCAGCAGGAGGTGCAGTCGGGTGTATCTTGGCGGGATTGTGAAAAACGTCACGATTTCGGGTATTCTGAGGTTGGTGGCCTGTCTTAGTATCATCACTGCGTTTTCATCACACGGTTCCCTCAGCGGTGGGGAGTTAAACGGCTCTCGCTCGGGGAACCTTCCAGAGCACGGCCAGTCCCTTTTCCTGTAGAGGTTCCCGAGGTTCGCTTCTGCACCGCACTTGGGGCACCGAACCGTGATGTCCTTGAGCGAGCTGCCATGCGGGATCCACTCATAGTACCGGGGTTCCGTACCCGACCTGCATCTTCCTCCTGTCCTCATGTGAACAGCGTAGTGCCAGTTGACGTCGTCCAGATGTCCGTTACGGCACGCCATCACGAATCTTATGGCATCCCACCTGCCCCTTCTTTCTCCGCACCTCGGGCACCCCTCACAGTATCTGAAGAGCAGCCAGTGGTCTGAGCATATCCACCATTCCGGAAAGACCTTTGTTCTGTAAATCGGGCTTGATTCAGGAAGACCGAGCTCAGCATTTGATGGGAGCCTGAATATTTTTCTGCCTCCGAGGAGGCCTCGGGACATCCTTTCGTCTGTGATTTCGAAGTCCTCGGGTCTGATGCTCCCGGTAAAGAGGCCTATCTCCGGTTTCGGAATTATGCGGGAGCCTCTCGGCCCCTCCAGAATTGCACCGGGTCCGTACGTTATCACAAATTGTGTCCTCCTTATATGCTGAACCATCCCATACACCTCGTGCCTCAGACATCAAAACCTGTTGTCTCCTCAATGTCCCGGAGGGACTGGGGAGCGTTTTCGTACACGACCGGCAGCCCCCTGTGCTTATGCTGGGGGTCTCCAAGTACGGCCGGGTTCCGTGGAACGAGGTATTCAGCATATTTCAGCCTCCCGCCGACCTGATGGGCGACCTGCCTCCAGTCATCCAGCGCTACGTTAAGGAGATATTCCACGGATCCGGGATCCGGCTTCCTGAATCCAGGTTGGAGCTGGGATCTTTCCTCAAAGATCTCAGGGACCCGGACAACCTCCTGTGCGTGTCTGTGCTTGGCCGTTTCCGGTGCGGACTCGTCCCTGTGCCAGCCCACCGTGGTTCCAAGCATGTTTCTCAGGATGCCAACGGCTACAGGCCCTGCACACCTTTCAAGTGTGCCGGGAGAGAATGGTGCGGCTGTTACGGGCTCAACAAACCTCTCGAGATTCAAGTGGTACCCGCAGAACATCTCGTAATGGCTCACGTCGCGCGGTCTTGTGGACCTGTAGAATGTGACGACTAGCCCCGCTCTCCGTCTTCCAACCCTTCCCGTGCTCTGGATGTAGGAGGATGTTGTTTTTGGCTGACCGTGCACAACCATCAGGCTGAGCCTCGGAACATCGACACCCGTGCCGAACATCGATGTGGTAAACAGCGCATCGATTGCACCGGGGTTCTGTAAGTCTCCTGAGAAGGGAGATTCTATTCTGCTCAGAAGTACCGGGAGCTCTGTTGACCTCACCCTGCTTGAAAGTTCGACGATGCGATCCTCTGAAAGATCCCTTGCAGAGCCGCCTGCTACATTCCTCAGCCTTTCCGGAATGTCCTGCCTGTAAAGGGATCTGGCACCGGCCAGCTCCCTAATGGCGTTGAAATAACCCACAAGGGTCCAGAAGTAATCGGCCTGCCTCCCGTATCTCTCCGCCAGTTCAAGTGATGTCTGGAGAAGTCTTGCCCATATTCTGACAGCAGGCGTCAGCGGACCCATTCCCGGAGCACATATCCCCATGTATGTCCTGCCCGGTCTGCTCTCGTCAAGGGGATGGGAGAGCCTGTAGCGCATGAAAAACCTGTCATCGACATCGAGGCCCGGCGGGGGGAACTGCAGAACCTCCCGGACAAAAACAGCCCTCACCTGCGTGGGTGCCTCCCTCACGGTTGCCGAGGAGGCTATGTATTTGACCGGCTTTCCGTCTCTGGATGAAAGGAAGTCAACAGCGGTCTCATATATCCCTACCATGCTCCCCAGAGGCCCCTCTATCAAGTGGAGCTCATCCTGAATTATGAGTTCCGGGGGATCAAACGGATTGACCCTTATGGGACTGCGGCCTCTCAGTCCAGAGGATGATGGAGGCGGTGCTCCGTTCCTGTAGTATCCCACTCCCGGACTGTAGCTGTCCACATTTCCGAAAATTGCGGCATACCGGGATTCAAATGATATGCGCGCGACCTTGTCGACCGTTCCAATGAGGAAGGATGGGGGATCGGTGTATATCTGCTCGTCAACCGTGAGTGCCGGAATCGGAATCCTATACGCGACAGTTCTTGAACTCCCGGTTCTTGAAAATTCGGGTACCTCAACAAAGACCAAACCATCGGGTTCCGTGACCCTTCTGCCCTTATTCTGCACGTACTCATCTTGATACAGGCCGGACGGTCTCCCCTCGGCCCAGAGCGTCTTCCCGCTGTTAAGCTCGCAGTCAGGGTTCGGGCAGTATATGGCAAAGTTGTATGGCCTTAGTGCGCCCCTCACTGTCTGAACCTTCAGTATGAAGTATCCCGGTCTGGACGGTCTTGCGCAGCAGAGTTCCAGTTGCACACCACGCGGCTGCACATTTCTCTCAATTTCCCTCCACACCGCGTCGACGTGTTCGGGTTTGAGATCCTGCGAGGGCCTCAGTTCAAGGGAGATTGTAATGAAACCGTTTCCGTGATCCCTGACCCCCACGAGACGAGGTGAGACCGCCTGTGCCGCGGGCGTGTTGAGACTGTTCAGGACACCCGTCAGGGCTCTTTCGATTCTAGGCAATGATGAACCGCGAATGTTCTTGGCAATAAGGTGAATCTCATATACTCTGTCCCCGGACGGGAGTCCTGTGTCTGGTATGGACAGGATCGAGCCGCATACGGGGCATTCAAGAACCTGTGCCGGTTCGCCCTCACCGCGGTTTCCCTGAAGGATCTCAAGCGCACCGTTGTGTACCCCTGTACTTGTGGAAACTCTTCGAAGCCTGTTGGGCGTGACACCACCGCCAACCCACAGACCTATCGAAAAACGGCTGGTTCCCCATAGGAAGTCGTCCCGTATCTCGCAGTTTTTCGGCCTCCAGCCGACCGGTGCACCGGTGCCGAGCCCGTACACTCGGAGGTATTCACAGGCCATGATCATCCGGAGAGCACGCCTGAACTGCTGTATCGTGAGGAGCCTGAGGGTGTATCTCATGATGACCCCGGTACCGGCGCCTGTCACATTCCTTCTCCGGCCGGTAAGGGCGAACCTCCTTCGCAGAGCGAGCGCAAAGGCCGCCACACCGAGGTACGCCTCCGTTTTCCCGGCACCTGTCGGCACGAAGAGTATATCGCACACATTCCTGTGGGGTGAGTCTTCATTGGCAACGGACTCGATAACAAGAAGCATGAATGCCAGCTGAAAGGGTCTCCACACGAGTCCCCTTCTGTGCCTCCACCTGTACTGCAGATCCATCGCCTTGTTTGCAAAACAAAAGGCCAGCCTTACATCCGCATCCCTTACCAGCAGCTCAAGTCCACTTCTCATTCTTTCATGAACCGTTCTGCATCTTGCGATTATTCTGTTCGCGATCTCCCTCTCATTCGGGAGGAGGGATTGCGCCTCGCCTTCCAGCCTCTCAATCCATCTCCCGTAACCGTCCAGAAGCGGGGTGAGCGCCATTCTCAGGTCTTCCGGCCGCCACAGCTCGGCCAGAGTCTCTGCGCGGAACTCAGGTTCGGGTCCCCATCTCCTGTCCCAGTCATAGAAGGGCGATTCCAGCGATATCAGGGGCACAAATTCTGACCTGATATCTGGAGAGAGAAACTCTTCTCTGATACCATCATCGAGAATTTCTCCATCAACCCAGTGAAATGGAAGACTTCTGGGGGCTTCTATACCGGGAGGTATATTTTCAGGATCGATCTCCTTCCAGACCGCAGAGCACATGTGTCCTCTTGCGAGAATTGTCCTCCTCCTGTAAATCAGCTCGAGTTCCATTTCCTCTCGATCCGTACTGGTGAACCTCCTTACGGGCCTCAGCGATCCGCGAACGCACCTTACCCTTATCTGGGGCTGGAAGATGTGGAAGGACGTCCGGGGGGCATCATCGGACTGCCTCAGCTCATTTACAAGATACACGCTCACATGAAGGAGACCTAGGGATATCTCTCTCGAAATCACGTGCACGCTTATCTCAGCGGAATCCCTGCTGCAGACCCTGCCCTCCTCATCTATCCAGTACCTCTCTCTCGTGCTCCCATCTAGACTGATCGCATCCGAAATGAAAGCCCTTGGTGATCGCCTCCAGACTTCACCCTCCTTGAAGTATCTGGCCCATGTAACGCAGAGCTTTATTTTCGGCGGTGCCCTGCCATCGCCGGCAATGCAGAATGAAATGCCCATGCTCTTGGGTCTGGATTTCGGGTCGAGGAACGCAAACTGGCTCATGAGCGGCGCATCATCGTAGAAGTCATCTTCTGGAAGAGGTTCAACACCCTCGGGCGTGATTGACGGCACCTCAGCGTCAGCATCTGGGTCTCTCTCTGCCACATAGTCCTGCGGGGACAACACACCAGTTATGTACTCGTTAAGCGGATCCTCCCTTATGGTCTCGTGGGACCCTCCTCTGGGGCCTAGAACGTCCCTGTAAAGGTCGGAGATCAGAACAGACCTCATGTCCTCCCCTCCGGCGGGCCCTCTTTCCAACTATTTTTACTGAAATGCTCACATATATTCGTTACGGGGCATTTCTCACACAGCGGATTTCTGGCCCTGCACACGAGCTTTCCAAAATCGATCAGCGAGTAGTTGAACAGCCTCGGCTCATTTCTGTCGAGAATAGTTTCCATTACTTTCCTGAATTTTTTACTTCTTCTCGAGGAGTTCGAGGTCTTCAGACCGAAGACCCTCCCGACGATCCTCACGGTATTGGTGTCCAGTACCGGTTCAGGTTCGCCAAAGGCGAAACACCTCACCGCGGAGGCTATGTAATCGCTCACACCTGGCAGTGACCTGAGCAACTCGTAATCCTCCGGTATCCTGCGTCCGTGCTTCTCAACAACAACTTGAGCCATTCTGCGTATCTGCCTGATTCTCCACCGGAGCCCCGCGGAACGCAGAAGTTCCTGAACCTCCTCGTAATCCGCACGGGAGAGATCCTCAACCGAGGGAAACCTCTTAATAAACTTCAGGTACAGCGGGATGACCTGCTCAGATCGGGTTCTGTGGAGGAGCATCTCGGCGATGAGAACTCTGTACGGATCGCGGGTTCTCCTCCACGGGTAATCGAGGAGGTTCTGGCGTCCCCATTTAAGTATTTTCTTCCTGAATTCTTCTACCTTTTTGCGGTCCAAAAGTTCTTCCGGCTCATATGCATTCATGCACCTTCACCTTATCCTTGCCGGAGATGGAATCAAAAAATGCGGCCTGACCGGGCCGTTACGCGCTCTTTAACATCTTCTTAACGGCCGTCACAACAGCTTTTGCGAGCAGGGGCGGTACAGCATTGCCGACCTGCTTGAACTGGTCGGTTCGGGAACCCATGAATATGAACCTGTCAGGGAAGCTCTGAAGCCTCGCAGCTTCTCTCACGGTTATTGTCCGTGACTGGGTCGGATGAATGTACATGTAGCCATCCTTGTACAGATGTGCAACGACGGTCCAAGACGGATGATCTCTTCTGAGTCTCTTCATCTTGTCATGGAATATGTCGTCCCTGTACCCGTAGAGCTTTTTGATCTCTGCTGGAAGATCCCTCCACCACTGCCCCTCCCTCATTATGCTGAAAACCCTGACATCACGCTCGCTGTGCTGCCGGGAAACGTGATTGTGAACACCGTCGGAACCCTCTCTCGCCCATTTCTGGTATTCCGAAAACGGTTCCTTATCGTACTCAAGTTTTACATCAGCAAGTCTAGGTCTGCCGGGAACGGGATCAGGGAGGTCCCCGATCGCTTCCCACACCGTAACTGGCGGTTTCAGTCTGTCAGAGATATCAACAAAGTTCTCAAGCGAGATCGTGGTGTCGGCAGGCTCCCTGTGCGTGGGCTGGGGCCACAGAATGGGAAGATCTCTGGCTCTCGTACCTATAAAGAAAATCCTCTTCCTCACCTGTGGGACTCCGAACTCAACGGCATTGAGAACGCGTGCCTCCGTTCTGTACCCGATTTTCCTGAAGTCCTCTATTATTT
>Ga0180302_10001887_pt1 | contig 10069 bp, 7 predicted proteins | sample GuaBasSediGuay17_FD_121794 | JGI IMG/M metagenome (GOLD analysis project Ga0180302, IMG submission 121794) | Subseafloor sediment microbial communities from Guaymas Basin, Gulf of California, Mexico - Guay17, Core 4571-4, 12-15 cm | ecosystem: Environmental > Aquatic > Marine > Hydrothermal... | reverse complement strand
GATTCGATCCTCTAATTCAATAAGCACAGCTGTTTTTGTATTGGAGAATAGTCTTTTTCTCCACTTTGCTGGTATTGATATGCGACCGAATTCATCAAGTTGGCGTATGGCAGTTTCCATAATTCTCACTATAATACAACAATATATGTCAATTCATGATATAAATGGAAAATATTATTAACTATGCCAAATTTGAGTAAATTGATGAAAAACCTTAGAAATTAAAAAAATTGGAAATAAGAAAGTTATTTCAATAAAGAAATTAATCAGTATGTTAAAGCAAATGAATTTTCATAAAAGGATAATCATGTTCTATAGATTGTTTATTTGGTGAAATTTTTGGAGCATAAATTTTAATCAATTTATACCATATTACTGCTTTCGCGTGTAATGAGTAGTGTGCTTGATGATTTAAATAAATGCGTAAAATATAAGCAAATTTGAAATATATATTAACATATGAAAAGTATTAATATTATCTTTGGATTATATAATTGTGAGTATAATGGTAATGAAGAGGCTGATAATTGATGCGAGACGTGCTGTATATTCTGTTCTGTTAGGTTGGATTTTTGATGCCTTTGATGCTTTTCTCATAACAATATTGATTATTGATATTGCAAATGAACTTGGCTTTGGAAAAATAGGGATGGGAATTGTAATAGGATTGACGTTAGCAGGATCTGGGATTGGTGGATTCTTCTTTGGAATTCTCGCTGATAAGATAGGAAGGAAGAAATCATTAACATTATCCATATTTACCTATTCCTTTTTCACATTATTAACGGGATTCGTGCGTAATCTGTGGGAGCTCATGATTGTCAGATTACTTACTGGATTTGGCGTAGGTGGCGAATGGGCAACTGGAATGACATTAGTTACGGAGTTTTCACCACCAGATATTAGAGGAAAGATCGTAGGAATTATTCAACTTGGTTGGCCTATTGGGGTAATCCTTGCTGCTATTGATGCTAGATTTATTGCGCCCTTACTCGGTTGGAGAGGAGCATTCTATATCGCAGCGCTCCCTGGTATAATTATTGCTTTAGTGGTCTTGCTCGTAGTATCTGAGTCACCATATTGGCATAAAAAATTAGCAAAAATTAGAAGAAGACAGACAAAGGAGCTCTTGAAACTTCTTTTTGTTAAATACAAACGTGAGGTAGTTCTAGCACTCCTATTGGATATATGTGCTATGTTCAGTTATTGGCTTTTCTGGTCATTTTATGTTAATTATCTTAGAGAACAAGTTGGAATTGAGCTCATTAAAAGCATGGAGTATTTAATTTTATCACAAATGGGTGCAGCATTAGGTTACTTGCTTTATGGATATATTCAAGATGCAATTGGAAGACGAAAAGCTTGGATAGTATTCATTAATATGTATGGAATATTCATTATAGCATATTCCTTCTTTACTCATGATCCTGTCTTATTGCTAATCTTTGCGTTCCCATTAGGATTCTCAACAGGATTTTGGTCTGGATTTGGTGCTATTTTAAGTGAGATCTTTCCAACAGAGGTTAGAGCTACTGGAACTGGATTTTGTTTTAACATGGGTAGAACTATAAATATTGTAAGCCCGATAATAGTTGCCTATTTAGCGACAGTATTTCCAGATGTAGGATGGGCTGCGATAGGAATAGCGAGTATTACTGCATTTCTAACAAATGCTATTATTTGGAGATTACCCGAGACACGAGGAAAAATATTAGAATAGTTCTTCATTTTTCCTTAAGCAGTTCTTTATATACTTCTAATACCTTACGAGCTACTGTTGTCCAACTATAGCTTTGCTTTACAAATTTAATCATCTCATCAGAATGTCTCCTAAAATGCTCTAAATTCTTGAGCAAATATGCAATTGCTGCACTCAAATTATCAATCTTGTGAGGACTTTGAAAGTTAACAAGAACACCATACTTCATTACCAGAAACGGAGTATTAAAAGAGTCTCTTATATTAAAAATCTCCCTAGGTCCCGGTGCATCAGTAACAACTACGGGAGTGCCTCGAGCTAATGCCTCTAAAATGGTAATTCCAAATGGTTCTGTAGGAGACGACATTACGAAAACATCTGCTGCATCATACAGTAAAATCTTCTCTGCTTCTGGAATATTTTCCATAATTACTATACTAATATCAGGATGATTTTTCATTATCTCACTCGCAAGCTTTTTCAAATAATTTCTGTAATCAATATTACGCTTTTCTAGTTTTCCAGCAATTAGTAATGCTATTTTCTTTTTTAATTTCCTACAAACATCCGGTAATGCATTTATTATGTATTCAATTTTCTTTGAGGGATCTATTCTATTCAAATTAAATAAAATATAATCACATCCAATTTTTTGCCGAATTTCTTCAATTATTTGATAGTTTCTCTCATATTTGATTAAATCATTGCTGACACCACTAGGAATTATCTTTACATTTATTTTATCCATTAAATCCCCATGCACTTTTCTTAGTTCATTAAGGAGATGCTTACTTGCAATTATTACAGCATCAGAGTACGCTAGTGCCTCTCTTTCCTTTTGAATAATAAAATTTATAATTTCCTTACTTGTCATTTATTTTTCCTTTGTTAATTCAATCAATGATTCAAATGCCTGAAACGTGGTATTTATTTTTGCACTACATTTTTTCTCCTTTAATTGTTTTGCCATAGATGGAATCATAAAATGACCATGGAGATGAATAATATCAAAGTTTTCTTTTAGAACGAATGCTAGGACTTTTTCACAGAATTCATGAAGTCTATTTATTTCCTCTCGCTTAGAACCCTCGTATGGATTGCTTATTTTATAGCTATCCTGTGTAAAGAACCTACGAATATTGATTCTTGCACCATCGAGCGTAATAGTTTCTGATTCTGGTAGGTTTTTAATGCCCATACTGAGAACGGTTACATCATTACCCATTTTTGCTAGCTCTTTTGATAAGTTAACAACATGAATACCACCTCCTCCTGTAATAGTTCCAATGTATTGAACACTAATCAAGCATATTCTCAAAACCAATATATTACACCTAAAATAAATACCTCTATTTAACAATTTTTCCTTAAGACTCAAGGTTTTCATGCTTTTCACATTTGAAAACTTCGTACAATCTTGGTATATATTGTTCTTGCGTTTAATTTGGTAACCATTAATTAGTAATGGTGTAATGCTCAAAATGTAGAAATTTTTGGAAGAATGTTAATGTTCATCGTAAGATGAGATGAAAAATATCAGCATTGAAATACCTTAATTTCAAATAAATGAAAACTCTTCCTTGATGTAATAAAAATGTACATATATTAAACGATATTAAATAATCATGGTTTTTCTTGTATTGGAGTCTCTGTTAAGGCGACTTTCCATGGTCAGATTTGTCTTGGTTCCGGACCGAACTCTAATGAGTAAATATAGGAATGTTCCGCTTGGAGATTTTCTTGGATGTGTTCCAGCAAAATTTGTTCCTCCTCACATATTTTATTTCCTTTGTAAAATAGAGCCACCATTGCCCGATGGTAGAGCAAGAGTAGCGCCTTATGGTCTAAGAAAAGTAGAAGCAGCTCTTGTGAAGGGAGGTATTCCAAAAAAGCACGTAGTTGTTGCACATCCAGACTGTGTTCACTATTTTATAGATGAGGATACTCAGATTGTTGGAATTCATACAATGGATCCTCTCGGTTTAGGACCAGTATCAATGATGTTTACGGTAGGTCATAAGTACATATCTTATGATGAATTAGAATTTAAGAAACTTATAATTAGGATAAATCTAATTAGAAAGCGACGCGGATTGAGATTCAAAATAGTAGTTGGTGGTCCTGGTGCATGGCAACTAGAATACAGAAAAGGGGAGATGAAGAGATTAGGCATAGATCATGTTATAATAGGGGAAACAGAGCATGTTATTGTATCCCTATTCGAGAGTATAGCTCGCGGAGATGCTCCCGAGATAATTCATGTAAAGACATGGCCTAAAGTTGAGGAGATACCAACAATCATTAATCCCAGCATAAAAGGTCTTGTTGAAATAATGAGAGGGTGCGGACGCGGCTGCAGATGGTGCTTACCAAATCTTCGCACAGCGAGATACATGCCAGAGGAGAAGATAATAGAGGAGATTCTTTTAAATTTGAAGCATGGAGAAACACACGCGTGGATTCATAGTGAAGATGTATTTCTTTATAAAGTTGAAGATAAAATTAATTTATTTCCTAATAGAGAAGCAGTAGTTAATTTATTTAAAGAAATTTCAAAATTGAAAAAATGTGGATTAAAATATTTCAACCCCACACATTCGTCTATAGCTCCAGTAGTGGCAGATCCAGAAATGATAAGGCAATTAACAGAGACTATTTGGAGTGTGAGTGGAAAAGGAAAATGGATTGGTATCCAGCCTGGTTTAGAAACAGGTTCACCTAAGTTAATTAAGATGCACATGCCTAATAAACCTAAACCATTTTCAGCTGAGGAATGGCAGGATATCGCTGTAGGAGCTACATGTATATTTAACGAAAATTACTGGTTTCCAGCTTATACCCTAATTGTAGGAATGCCTGGCGAAACTGAAGATGATGCATGGATGACGGTTGAAATGCTTGCTAGGATGGAATATGAGATTCCTAGAAGAGTCGGTAAGGAGAAAGCTCACTTTGTCACCGCGCCGCTAGCTTTTGTTCCACTTGCAGCACTTAAAGGGCAGAAATTCTGGGATGCAGATAAAGAATTAACCGAGGCGAGATTTGCTGTTATTTATCGAGCATGGCGTATAATTTTGAAGGAGGTTTATAAATCGCTTTATTCGCTTGTTGAACAGCCTCCACATATAAAATTGCTTGTTAACTTGGTATCATGGCTAGGGTCAAGTTTAATACTAAGAAGATTAGAAAAGTATGGAAAGAGAAGAGGATTTAATGTAGAGAAAGTTTTAGCAATTAGACCGTAATTTTTTAGCACACGAATATACGAAATAGTTCAATATAAAAACAGCGAAATTTATATATGCCAAAATGTAAGAATTTTTTTGCAAACCAATTATCTTCTATATTTTTTCATGATATAAAACAAGATTCTATAAGTTTTTCCAAAACTTAAAACATAGAAGGATATATTTCCGAAAACTATAAAAATTTGATGTATATTTTAATATTCTAACACTAAAACAGTTGTGGGTGTCTTTTGTGAATGCATTAGAATTCGTTAATATAACCAAATATTTTGATGGGAAAAGGGCTGTAAATAATTTTACAGCATATGTTAAACCTGGAGAAATAGTAGCATTGTTAGGCCCGAATGGCAGTGGAAAGACTACCTTATTACGAATTGCCACTGGATTACTGAAACCAACACACGGTGATGTTCTGATTTTTGGTCATAGTATCTTGCATGATCCTATTAATGCGAAGAGAATGATTGGTTTTGTTCCTGATGAACCATATGCTTATGATGTATTATCTGGATATGAAAATATACAGTTGATAGCAGATTTGTGGGAAATAGATTTGAAGGAGAAGAAAGACGAGTTAGAAAGATTAGCACAAATTTTAGAAATGAATGAAGTTCTTGATCGTACTGTAGCAACTTATTCCGCAGGTATGAAGAGAAAGTTAAACATCATAATGGCACTTATCCATGATCCATCACTTTTGATCATAGACGAAATAACTTCTAGCTTAGATCCCAAGGCTTTAGCATCAATAGAACTAATTTTGAAAGGATTAAAGCAAAGAGGAATTGCGATATTATTTACAACACACATTTTGGAAGTAGCTGAAGTTCTTGCAGATAGGGTCATAATTATTCATCAAGGAGAGAAAATATGGGAAGGCGCGTCTGCACAGTTGAGGGAAAGTGGAGAAAAGAATAAGCGGATAAAGGATATTTTCTTTGAGCTAACAGGAGGCCCCGAATACACATTAATCATGGAATACTTGAAGTTGAGGGAGAAGTATGCGGGATATCAATAAATTTCCAGTATTATTCAAATATGAAATAAAATCTTTTGTAGCTTATTTGAAAGAGAAAAAATCTCGCATTGTTGGATTTATTCTTGGATCAATTCTGATTATACTGTACATGATATCTTTGTTATTCATGATAAATATACCAATTTTGCGAGAAAATCTTATTCAGTATAAGGATACCATACTGTCATCATTGCCAACAGCAATATTCTTTTTATGCTTATTTGCGATAAGTAATGGTTTCTCTATAGTTACTTCAGTAAGAAAAAACCAAAGACGAAGAATAGAATTATTATTACAGACGCCATTAAAATCAAAGAATATTTTTAGATTTTTCCTCTTAGTAAACTCAATTGCTGTAGTTTCTTTCTACATAATCATAGTGTGTATCCCATTGATAATTATTTTAATGGCACTTGAAATGAATCTGGTTCAATTATTGATATTTTCAATATCCTTCTTACTATATCTTCTAGCATTTGCAGCGATTGGTTGCATGCTTGGAGTCTTCTATGTTAAAGTTCCTCGCAGGAAAAGGCTAATATTATCAGTAATCTTTGCCATCATTTTTGCCATTATGTATTCAAGAATTTATATAATGAGTCCTGAGGAAGCAGAAGTCTTCATAAGAATTTTGAGAACAATAAATGCGGTACTTGGTAGCTCATTGTCGCCATTCAAGTGGCCTGCGTCGTTATTTGTGGGGCTCTCTATGATGACATTAATGGAAACAATATTGAGCTATATTTTTCCACTTTTGCTTATAGAATTGACTGCAACTTACTTAACCAGGAAATATATGATTGGGGCGATTAAAGCACCATCAGAGGTCATAATCATCAAACACAAGTATAAAAGAGGATTAATCTATAAGTTGTTTGGTTCTCAAGTTGGTGGCATTTTCAGGAAAGAGCTGAAGGTATTCCTAAGAAGCCCTGCAATGATTTCAGGTTTTCTCTTTGTTTATGTATTACTTGTAGTTATGTTACTTAGTTTTCCATTTAGAATTAATGAACCGGGAGCTACTAGATTTTTAGTTCCAACATTAATGATCATGTTTACAATAATACTAGGAATAATACCAGCAATCTCTATTATTCCCACTTCCCTTGCATTGGAGAGGAAGAATTTAGCTATATTGTTATCTAGTCCTATTTCTCCCTCTAAACTAGTTCGTGGCAAAATTCTATTAAGTGATATATTAACCGCAATCGTCATTGCATCACTTATTCCAATAATGCTGATGTATCAAATGGCACCAATAGACATATTACTAATATTATTCATGATACTGAACATAATTTTGATTCTTACAGCAGCTTCCACATATATAGCTGTTAGATATACTGATTTTAAAGCAGAAAATCCAAGAAAAGCATTGAAATTCCCTGGAGTAATAATAATGCTAATCTTAATACTTGTTTCTTATATGATTCTCCCAGCAGCATTAGTTGCAGTAATCATGTGCAATCTTCAATTTTATGTGATGCTTTTCTTAGTTATTCTTTTGATTCCAGTTTATCAAGTAAGAAGATATTTATTTAATGCAGCTGGCGAATACTTGCTAAAATTGGAAATCACAGAATATACATAAAATAGATCTTATTTTTCCATTAGGCTGGCTAACTAGTTACTTTATTGAGTATGTTAATGAAATACTAAATTATTTTTCGAAACTTAAAGAAGAGTTTTATTGCCTGAATCAAACCAAAAGCTTTGATTGCAGCTAATTTTTTACTAAGCAAAAGTTTTATGATTTCTTCACCAGTTACAAGTCTACCCAAGACTTCAGCGAATTTTAATCCCACTTCCTTATCGATTTGTAATAATTTAATAAGTCCATTAATTATCGTATCGAACTCTTTCGGTGAGCAAGAATATAATACTTGGCCTAGTTTGTTTTGATAAATAAGATCGTGATCTATGAGTTCCTTTTTCAACTTGTCATAATATTTCTTAAGAGTTATCTCATCAAATTTATCTTTTTCAAGCGCCTTGGCTAAAACTTCGGCACAATTACTGCACTTCTAATTGCAGTTGACATTCCTTCCCAGGCGAAACCTTCAACAAGTCCCGCGGCCTCTCCAATCAAAATGAATCTATCTCCATAGGGTTTATTTATCGGACTACAAGCTACGATTTGTCCTGAAAGATGAACACCACTTATATTAATGGGCTTCGCTCGAGCCAAACGCTTTGATGCAACAGGATGTTTACTAATAATTTTATCTAATCTCTCTGTCATTCTTGGTTCAGGAATGTTTTCTATTAATCCAACAGAAGCACCATTGCTCTTTGTTTTAGGGAAAATCCAGAAGTAACCCTTAGTCGTAATATCTGAACCAAAGTAAAGCTCAAGTGTATCAGCAATAGTCTCCATATCTTCATCAGGTAATATGAATTCTCTTTGAACAGCCAAGGAAAACTTGGGTTTTTCTTTTATTCCCAATTGTTTGTAAAATTGGAGAATACCAAGAGCACCAAAAGCGCCGACAAGTATTTTCCCTTTGCTCATACCTCCCCTATGCTTGACTTCTACGCAGTCTTTATATATTTTAACCTCATATGCCGGGCACTCATGTTTCACCTCAGCACCAGCGCACTCAGCGGAATCCCTAAGCCACTGGTCAAACTTCGATCTGTAAACACAATAACCACCGAGTTTCCCGGTAGTTAATGTTAATTCTTTTGTCTTATGAATAATTCTTGCATTATATATCTCTGCTTCGATTACTTCCTCAGGTATTCGCAATTTCAATTCCTCAAGGGTAATCATTGATACTGTGGATACTCCTCCAGCACACGATTTATATCGGTTTTTACCATATTTTTCAAGAAGAAGTACGTTAAATCCCTTATTGGCCAAGATATAGGAAATTACTGAGCCAGCAGGACCGCCGCCGATAACTATTACGTCATGCAATTAAATAACACCTTTTTTTCATTACATAAAAATTAGGTAATATATCCGGAATTTATGTAAGAATACCTGTAATTTTTCACGTTAAATTTTTGACAAAAAGGAAAAGAAATACATGATGTAGCTATAGATAACATTTGGCTACATAATGATGTCTATTTATATTTTTAATAAGAAAAAATGTGAATAAAATGCGAAAAGATGTCGCATTTATATACTCTATGGTAATAATTACCTTTTTTGCATTGATATTTACTGCTGATTATTACATAAAGAATTGGCCTTCTGAAGTATATGTCGTACCCGAACATGCTTACATGTCTGTCATAATACCGTCTTTCGTAATATTCGTGATGTCAGTAATAATTGGATATTATGCACACAAGGCATTAAAAGTAAGTGGCCCCGAGGAAACCCCCGGTATTCGAGCATTATACGATTTTATGATTTTATGGGCATTAATTGCATTTGAGACATTTTTAGGATGGCTTTATTTTTACTTAACAAAAGATTCATTATGTTTTGTTGAGATCTTGGGAATTAAGGTTTATGTATGGTATGTTGCCCACGCATGGTTTTTTCCAATAATTGGAGGAATTGCATACTCAATATTAAACCTGGGATTATGGATTGGAAGAAAGCAAAGTAGGCTATTAAATGGCATAGAATTATTTCTGCTAGTGCTTGTAAGCATCTGTTTATTTTTACCATGGAATTATTGGGGCTTTAGCCCAGCAAGGGAAGGTTTATTCACCAGACCTCTTGTCTATGGGATTTCAATGATAGCTGGCGTTATTGCTTGCATACCTGGAATCAAGAATTTGAGAGAACGTTTAAAGAAAAAATTAAGTAAAATCGAGGCATTTCGTTATAAAATATTGATGGCAGGATTTATTTCAATAATAATTTTTTGGGTATTTCTATTCTTGTACTGCATAGCATTAGCTATGAATTACGAGATTATATCTTATCTTCTTTTAGGAATTTCAGGTCTCGGTGCAGGTTTAAGCCCAATATTTCTTTATCTAGGACTATTAACACCTGCATGGCTCCTTAAACGCATTAGTTAAAAGATTTAATGCATGTAATTATTGATTCAAAATTTATTATGTGAAATTGATTTTTTAGATATTGTTTATTATTTCTTAGATGACACAATTGTTTTAATTAACAACGGTGTTGTATTT
>Ga0180302_10001886_pt1 | contig 10069 bp, 11 predicted proteins | sample GuaBasSediGuay17_FD_121794 | JGI IMG/M metagenome (GOLD analysis project Ga0180302, IMG submission 121794) | Subseafloor sediment microbial communities from Guaymas Basin, Gulf of California, Mexico - Guay17, Core 4571-4, 12-15 cm | ecosystem: Environmental > Aquatic > Marine > Hydrothermal... | reverse complement strand
TCCTAGATGAGGTAGAACTTACCATTGTTAAATCCAAAAAATGACGTTTTTCTAAGAAAGCATGATTACCCTAAAATTGCTGAAGAACTTGAGAAAATTTTTAAAGATGCAACAACCCTAACAATAGGGGAAACCTTCTATAATGTAGTGTTTTTCCTTGTTGAAAAGAAACTTAAAAAACCTCCTTTCAAAGTTTTAATTGAGGATTCAGCATGTTTTTATAAAGCCTTAAAAGGTTTGCTTGGGGAGAGAGGTTTAAAAGTCTATATGTCTATTATTGCAGACTACTTGAGCAGCAGATACAACCTAAACCTTAAAGTTGAAAATTTTATCCACATGTTTAAGCAAAATGAGGGAATTAAAATTTTCTTAAACATTTTGATGTGTAGCGATTTAAACCGTTAGGCTTGATTTTTCCTGTAATGTTATGTTTTAAAAATCTATAACAGGTTTTTCCATGCCAATTTACCTTAACTTTTTATGGTAAGAGTTTTTAGTTAGCTTTTTCTTTTTAGACATCTGTTAAGAAGGTGGTGATGGGTTAAAAATTTATGTGTTTGTTGTTTTATTTTTTGTGGGTGAGTTGATGACTCCGTTAATTCCCGTCAGGTTAACTTGCCGTTTTAGGCTGAGTGACGGGAATGGGGAAACTCGCCTTTTAGAGTGGCTGTGTAAGGTTTCCCAGAATATTCTACAATACATGGTGAACGTGGCTTGGAAACATGACGTTAAAACCAGAGAGCAACTACGTAAACTGGTTTATAAGGAGCTGAGGAAGCTTTATTCTAATGTTCCAGCAATCCTTATACCTACGCTTTATTCTAAGGCTCTTGGAATTGTTAAATCTGCCAAGTCTAATGGTGGAAGCAGGCCAACTATCAAAAAGCCCTTTACAATTCTGCACAAACAAATGTATAAGCTAGGCTTAAACCTCAAAAACCTAGCTTTAACGGTCTTAGATTTGAAAGGAAATGTTCTATATCAGGAGAAGCTGCCGTTTAAAGGGTTAAAAAGTCTATCAGTTTCAGCTAAAGAAACATCATCCAGATGCCCAATATGCAACAAAAAACTTAAACAAAAAGGCTATGAAGAGTTTGCATGTCCTAAACATGGTTTAATGGATAGAGACTTGTTAGCTTCGTGGAATATTGCTAAAAAAGGTTTAAGAATGGTAAATAAGATGTGGGGTGTTATGGTTCCATCCTGAAAGCCCCCGAAGCAGATGCAAACCCAAGAAGCAATGAGGGGGAAGTTAAGTCATTAAAAACTTAACAGAACCTAGTGTGTGGAATATATCTGCTAAAATTCTATTTATGGAGGTTAAAGTTGGAGAATTTATCAAGAACTGAATCTTCCGGTGAAAAGTTAAGGAAATGTTTAGAGAAGGTTTTTAGTGAAGGTTATCAACTTCAAGCTGAAGCTTTAAGCTTCCTAAAACTTATTGAGGATAAGGTTGATGTTGAAAAAATTCTGGATAAAGTTTTTGAGAAGCTTAAAACTCAACCTCAGCCAACCATATTTATAAGTAAAGGTTTAATCGAGGAATGTGTAAATGAGCTTGAAGAAGAAAATAGGAGAATTGTGGAGAAGGTTAGATACTTAGAGGTTAGTAAAGAAGTTTACCATCCTCCTGCAAAAGATGTTGAAGCTAAAATTGAGGTTTTAAAAGATCCTTCAAAGAGTATTTCTTCAGGGGAAAGTTTAAGCGATTTTTTAAGCTACTTTAGAGACAGATTTAAGCGTCTTACAAAGATTCTTAGTGAGAGACTTGATGTTAAAGGTTCTCTTCCAATAGAGGATGCATTAAAAAAGAGTGGTAGGGTTAAGGTTATTGGTTTAATTTCAGAAAAAATTGTAACATCAAGAAGAATTGTTTTTAGGATTGAAGATTTAGAAAAGACAGCAACAATTATTGTTCAACCTGAAAATCCCGAGGTTTTTCAGGTTGCTACTGAACTTTTACTAGATCAGGTTGTGTGTGTTTCAGGTTTTAGGGGTGGTGGGGATACTATATTTGCTGAGGAAATTCTGCTTCCAGATATACCCTACCATAAACCAAGATATTCGTGGGAAGATGTTAATGTTGTTTTTACTTCAGATATTCATGTTGGAAGCATAGCTTTTGAGGAGAAGCTTTTTAGAAGATTTTTAGACTGGTTAAAAGGTAGGATTGGTGAAGGGAAAAGTAGGGAGATTGCTGGAAAAGTTAAATATGTTGTTGTTGCAGGTGATGTGGTTGACGGGGTTGGGCAATATCCTCGGCAGGAAGATGAGCTTGAGATAAAAGATGTTTATAAGCAATATAAGGTTGCAGCTAAACTTTTTGAGGAAATTCCAGACTACATTGAGGTTATAATTATCCCTGGAAATCATGATGCTGTAAGAAGAACGCTTCCTCAACCTGCAATTCTAAAAAATTTTGCTGAACCATTATATGATGTACCAAACATTTTGATGCTTGGAAATCCATCATATATTAGGCTTCACGGTGTAGAGCTACTTTTACACCATGGTAGAAGTCTTGAAGATGTTTTATCAAGCTTACCAAATGTTAACCATCAAAATGTTACTAAAGCTATGAGTCAACTTTTAAAGGTTAGGCATCTTGCACCAGTTTATGGGCATAAAACACCTATAGCTCCAGAGCCTATAGATTGGATGGTTGTTGATAGGATTCCAGATATTTATCATACAGGCCATATTCATGTTTTTGACCACTCAACTTACAGAGGTGTTCTACTTATAAATTCTGGATGCTGGCAGAGGCAAACAAGTTACCAGAAAAAAATGGGTGTAACTCCAACTTATGGAGTTACCCCAATAGTAAACCTAAAAACATTAAACTTAAGCATAGTAGATTTCAGAAGTTTTTAGCTAAATATTTTTAAAGAATCAGGTTTAAAATTGCGCCAACAAAAAATGCTAAAATAACCATGATTAATGTTGACTTAAGCATATCTACAATTCCAAGCTCCCTAATAAGAACCGTAAATGTTGCTACGCATGGAAAATACATAGCTAGGACAACACTTGCAACTACAGCTTGCTTTAAAGTTAAACCTAATGGTAGAAGCATACCAACAGCAACATCCTTCCTTAAGAATCCAATAATTAAGGCAATAACCGCCTCCTTTGGAAGTCCAAGTAACCCAGTAACAACTGGAGCTGTAATTTCACCTAAAAACTGGATAATCCCTAAAACATAAAGAATGTTAACTATAAAAACTCCAAGTAAAACAAATGGTATAGCTTCAGTTAGAAAGCCTCTAATTCTAATCCAAAGCTTTTTTAGTAAAGCTCCCCAATACGGGATTCTGTAAGGCGGTATTTCCATGAAAATTTCTAAACTTTCACCACCCATAACCTTATTTAAAGCTACCCCAAGACTCATCCAAACAATAAAGAGTGTAATAAAAACCACCATTAAACCAAAAACACCATGAATTCCTACAAGCCCAAAAATGATGGCTGTTTGAGCCATACATGGGACAGCTATTGCCATTAAAGTTGCAGCTATAAATCTTTGCCTTTTTGTTTCTAAAATTCTTGTTGATAAAGCTCCTGGTACATTACATCCTAAACCAAGCAACATGGATATTATAGCTGAACCGTGAAGACCCATTTTATGCATTACATTATCAACCAAAACTGCTAAACGTGGAAGATACCCACTATCCTCCAAAAAGCCTAAAACAAGGTAAAAAGCAAAAACATAGGGTAAAACAGCTGCAAAAGGAATGTAAATTCCTGTTGTAATTAAACCCATAGATTGAAAATAATCTATTTCTCCATCTATTAGTTGACCTATAAGGATGTCATGAATAAAACCTGAACCTAAAATGTTGCTGATAACCATAGCTATTGGTATATAAAGCTTAAAAAGTGGATCAAAAATGTAGGCAATTAAATTTTCTCCAATGAATCTTATAATAGTAAAAGTTAAAAACATAATACCAAAAGCTAGTGGTATCCCTGTTAAAGGTTTAACGCTTGCTTCTCCTAAAATTTCTGATAATGTGTGGTGGCGATGGTAAACCTTTTGAACTTGGCTAACAATTTCTCCAATTTTTTTCCATCTTTCCTCTTCGCTTAATTTAAGTTTTCCAGGTTTAGCTTCTGGTAAGCGTGAAATAAGTTTTCTTATTCCTTCACCTGTTATAGCTATGGTTGGAACAACAGGTACTCCAAGAAGTTTTTCAAGTTTTTCTTTATCGATTTCTATACCTTTATGTTTAGCTTCATCCCATAAATTGAGGGCAATAATAATAGGAATATTTTTTTCTAAAAGTTGAAGTGTTAAGTAGAGGCTTCTTTCAAGGTGGGTTGAGTCAACAACATTTATAACTAGGTCTCCTTCTTCAAGCATCTTTACAGCAACTTCCTCCGCCTTAGAAATAGGTTCTAAAGAATATACTCCAGGAACATCAAGAACCTCAACTTTTTCCCCTTTATACATCATTTTACCCTTTGTATACTCAACAGTTGTTCCAGGATAATTTGAAGCAATAACGCTTGTTCCCGTTAACCTAGAAAAAATTACACTTTTACCCACATTTGGGTTTCCCATTAAAAGTATTTTCATTAGTCAATTTCCACCAAAATTTTTTCAGCCATGCCTCTTCCAATAGCAATGCAAGTTCTATCAACCTCAACAACTACAGGGCCTCTTAACGGCTCTGAAGTTACCTTTTTAACAATTTTTCCAACTCTTAAACCAAGGTAGGTTAAACGTCTTTGAAAACCATATCCACCCTCGATTTTTCTTATAACTCCCTCCTCACCAGCTTTCATCTCTGAAAGAGTTTGCCTTTCACCCATAATTTCACCTTTCACTTGCAATGCAGAATGCTTTTAAGGTTTTCTGTTACGCTTTTACCATGTTAGGTTTTTCTATCCATATTAGGTTAACCTAACTTCCGTTAATAACGGATACTTGTTAGGTTTATCAAAAACTTACCCTAAAAAACTTAGGAATAAATAGTAAAAACCTAACAAGATTTGAGTATACCTTTACGCTTACACGCTTAATACATTATGCAACAACTAGCTTAATATATTCCATTTTTCCGCATACTTGGAATAGCTTAATTAACTGTTTTATTCTTTCAGCGTCCCCATTCAAAATAAAAACTTCAAGACATTTACTATCTTTTAGGTGACTATGGATTTGAGTGTTAATTATATCCTCAAATTTATGCTTTATTTCTGTAACAATATCTTCTACCTCCTGGTTATGAACTAGTAAAAGTATGGAATTTATTTCACCAATTAATTTTTCTTTTTCCTTGTTATCTGCTATAAGCATCCTTATTCCTGCTCTAATAACCTCAGATCTACCAGAAAAACCAAGCTCTTTTTGCACTCTATCTATTTCTTTAAGTAACTCCTCATTAAGGGATATGCTAATAATCTTTGCCATGGTTATAACATGTTAATAACATACTTATAAATGTTACCATAAAAATTATTAACAAAATGTTTAAATATTAATAAGCTTATAAACACGTAGGCAAATAGAATGAGAAAAAACTTAATACCACCTATTATTGCCATCCTTCTTGCCAGCTTATGTTTAACCGGCATATATTACTCCTCCACACAGCAACAAGTAGAAGAAAAAACTGGTAAAATTAGTGAGGAAAAGATAGGTGTTGTTGTTACACTACTTCCTCAAGCTGAATTTGTTGAAGAAGTTGGAGGAAACAGGGTAAAAGTGATAGTTATGGTTCCTCCAGGAGCAAATCCACATATATATGAGCCGACACCAAGCCAGTTAAAGAAGGTTAGTGAAGCAAAAATATACTTTAAAGTTGGCTCAGGAGTAGAGTTTGAAAAGGTGTGGTGGGATAAAATCTTAGCTGTAAATCCTAGTATCTATGTTGTAGATGGTTCAAAAGGTATAAAGATAGTTGATAAAGACCCGCATATTTGGACTTCCCCTGTTAATGCAAAAAAGATGGTAAAAAATTTTTATGCTGGTCTTGTGGAAATTGACCCCTCCCATAAGGATGAATATAAAGTGAACATGGAAAAGTATTTGGAGGAGCTTGATAAGCTTGATAGTTATATCCAGAACAAGTTTGCCAACTTTACAAACAAGGTTTTTCTAGTTTATCATCCATCATTTAGCTATCTTGCAAGAGAATACAATTTAACGCAGATTTCTATTGAACATGAAGGTAAAGAACCATCCCCCCAGATTATTCAAAAATGTATAGAATACGCAAAAAAATATCACTTATCATATGTTTATGTGGAACCACAGTTTACAGCAAAATATGCAGAAACAATTGCTAGGGAAATAGGAGGTAAAACTGTTTTCTTAGATCCTCTTCCAAGAAGCTATGTTGATGGTATGAAAAATGTTGCAGATTTACTTTCCCTAGAATTTGAGTAGGTTAGGTGAATTTATAGTGGATGAAATTGTTAGCTTGGAGAATGTTTCAGTATACTTTAATGGTGTACCAATACTTGAAGACATCAATCTCTCCATAAAGCAGGACGATTTTCTTGCTATTATAGGTCCAAACGGTGGAGGGAAAACAACTCTACTAAAAGTTATTCTTGGCTTAATTAAGCCAAGTAAGGGTAAAGTTAAGGTTTTTGGGAAAAGTCCTGAAGAGGGAAGAAAATTAGTTGGTTATCTCCCACAATATGTTTCTTTTGACCCTAACTTTCCAATAAGTGTTTTTGAAGTAGTTCTTATGGGAAGATATAAGGGGGTACTTCAAGGTTTTTCTGAGGAGGATAAGAATGCAGCACTTAATGCCTTAAAAATTGTAGGGATGACTGAATTTAAGGATAGACAGATAAGTGAACTTTCAGGTGGACAGCTACAAAGAGTTTTTATGGCTAGAGCAATTGTAAGAGAACCTAAGCTTCTTCTGCTTGATGAACCTACAGCAAGTATTGATCCAGAGATGCAAAAAACGTTTTATGAGCTTCTTCAAAAACTTAAGAAAAAAATGGCTATTATCTTGGTAACTCATGATATTGGTGCTATTTCTGTTTATGTTGATAAGATTGCATGTCTTAATCGTAAACTATTTTATCATGGATTAAAAGATGAAGGCTTAGAAAAGCTTAAAGAAGCTTATGGATGCCCTGTAGAGCTGATATTTCACGGGATACCTTACAGGTTTTTAGAGGGGCATAAAGATTGATAGAAATTTTTCAATATGAGTTTATGAGGAATGCTTTAATAGCCGCAATTCTTGTAAGTATAGCCTGCGGCATTGTTGGTTCATATGTAGTTATTAAAAGAATTGTTTTTATTAGTGGCGGCATTTCTCATACAGCATTTGGAGGAATTGGTTTAGGTTATCTGCTTGGATTAAACCCTATTTTAACTACTATCCCGTTTACAATTTTTGCTGCACTTGGCATTGGAATCATAAGTAAAAGATTAAGGGTGAGTGAAGATGCTGCAATTGGAATTTTATGGGCTGTTGGTATGGCATTAGGAGTTATATTTATTAGTTTAAGCCCAGGCTATGCTCCAGATCTTTTTGGTTACCTGTTTGGAAGTATTCTTACAGTTCCACCTTTTGACTTGATTGTAATGCTATTTTTGGATGCAGTAATTGTCATAGTTTTTCTCTTATTTTACAGAGAATTTTTAGCAATATCCTTTGATGAGGAATTTTCAAGGGTTGTTGGTATCCCAGTAGGAAGCCTATACTTACTACTTTTATGTTTAGTTGCATTAAGTGTAGTTGTTTTAATAAGAGTTGTAGGTGTTATTCTTGTTATTGCATTGTTAACGATTCCTGCAGCAATAAGTAGGCAGTTTGTTTACAACATTAAAAAACTGATACTTCTTTCAATTTTTATCGGAATGTTTTTAACTATAGCTGGTTTATGGCTTTCCTACATACTTAACCTAGCTTCAGGAGCAACTATTGTTTTAGTTTTGGGGACAGCTTTCCTTTTATCTTCACTTTTTAAACGTTAACCAACTCTCCTTAAAAATTAAAATCTCCTGCTTTTACTGGGTTTCCGTACTTTCACAGTAATTTTTGAATAAGTTTAGCCATCTTTTCGTAAATTCTGGTTTTGGCTGATTTTGAGTTATAAAGTCCACAAATTTTGTAAGCTGCTCAATTGTTTTAGGGCTTAAGCGATGCTCAAGTTCATGTGCATCTTTTTCAGCAATATCTTCTGGAACCAGGATTAACTTTAAAAATTTGATGAAGGTGTCATGCCTAATTTTTATTGATTTTGCAATCTCCTTCCCTTGAGGTGTTAATGTTACTCCTCCATATTTCTCGTATGTAACTAGTTTTTTGTTATCTAGTTTTTTAAGCATCTCCGTTACAGTTGGAAGACTTACTTTCATTTTTTTAGCGATATCCTTTACCCTAGCATAGCCTTTTTCCTCAACAATTTCAAGAATAGTTCTAAGGTAATCTTCTGTTCTTCTACTTAGCATCAATTTAGATTACTCTAACATAATTAGATGAACCTAAATTTAAGCTTTAACAAAGTTTAAGTTAACTTTTTTTACATTTTACAATTAATGTGCCGTAAACATCATTTTTCGTTAATGCATCAAAAATTCTCCCAGATTTTAAAGCATTAACAACATAAACCTTAACACCAGCTTTTACGGGCTTAATAATTTCCAAGAGTTTTCCGGCCATTCCTCCTGTTACATCTGATACTTTTACTGTATGCTCCTTTTTTCTAGCTTCAACCAGCTTTTTAAGCTGATTTAAGTTTAAAATTCTAAACATTCTTGCCTTTTTATCAATTTTAGGATTTGAAGTATATACTCCATCTACATCACAAGCTAAAATTACCCTTTCAGCTTTAAATGTTAAAGCAATTTTAGCTGCTAACTGGTCTCCTGAAAGAATTGTGAAACCTTTAACCTTATCAACTACAACATCTCCATAAAGAACAGGAACAATTTTAAGTTTAAGTAGCCTCTCTAAAATTTCTTCTTTAAAAAAAGTTATTCTACCTTTTCTTGTTAAAAGAAAAGCTGATGGTTGAATTGAGGCTACATTTACCCCTTCCTTAATAAGCATACCTACAATAATTTTATTTAGGTCTATCATTGCTTGATGTGTTTTAATAAAACCTTCAATTTGCCAATCACCTTTAAACCCCATATTAAGCTTATACTTTTCTGCTAAGGGGTGACCAAATGAACCTCCACCATGAATAATGATTAATGGATGCTGCTTAGCTGCAGCAATTTCCTTTACTACTCTCCTTAAAACATTTAATCTAACATGGTAAGGTTTAGCTTTATCAGTTATTGCTGAACCTCCAAGCTTAAGAATTTTTAAGTTACTCTTAACCATTAAACTATTAAACCTCATTTAAACTAAAACTTTAACTCCATACTTGTCCATTTTAACAATGTAAATTTCTTTGCTAACCTTTTTTAAAGCTTCAGCAACTCTTGAAGTATCCTTATCCTCGGTTAAACATATCATACATCCACCACCTCCACCACCTGTAAGTTTTGCTCCAAGTGCTCCAGCTTTTCTAGCAGTATCAATAAGCTCTTCAAGCTTCCAATGGGAAACACCTATACTTGAAAGCATTTCCTGGTTCTTATCTAAAATTTCGCCTAAGAATTTTAAATTTCCACTTTCTAAAGCATCTAAACCTTCAAAAACAAGATTTTCTATATCCGCTAGCATTTTAACCATTAAGCTTCTTTTTTCTTCTTTAAGCTTGTCAACCTCCTTAACAAGTACACCTGTACTTCTTCTAATTCCTGTATTTCCAACAATAAAGGTTAAATCTTTTTTAGGCTGAATTTGCTTTACAAGTTTTCCTTCCTTAAAAAGGATAAGCCCTCCATAAGTTATAGTTGTATGATCTATTCCTGATGGTTTAAAGTGGACATATTTTTCAGCCTCAAACGCTATTTTACAAACTTCTTCCTTACTAAGCTTAAAGCCAAGATTAGCTGCAATAGCCATAATTGTTGAAACAGCTATAGAAGCAGATGAACCTAAACCAACTCCAACAGGAATTTTTGAGTTAACTTTAACCTTAAAACCTTTTTCAACCTCACCAAGCATATTTAACGTAGCTTCAACAGCTAATC
>Ga0180302_10001884_pt1 | contig 10077 bp, 10 predicted proteins | sample GuaBasSediGuay17_FD_121794 | JGI IMG/M metagenome (GOLD analysis project Ga0180302, IMG submission 121794) | Subseafloor sediment microbial communities from Guaymas Basin, Gulf of California, Mexico - Guay17, Core 4571-4, 12-15 cm | ecosystem: Environmental > Aquatic > Marine > Hydrothermal... | reverse complement strand
CTAATAAAGAAAGCCATACCACATAAAGTATCATATGTTGACACTATTCCTATTCTCAACTTTTCCATATTTCCTCACACTCTATCTTTGTCTTGTATGGGAAGCATAATAGTACTATATCAGATTTCTTAGCTAATTCTTCTTCGTTATTAACAGTAGAAAGTTCAGGTAGAAATGGGTCATACGTTTCAACTATCTTACCTTTCTCTCTTAATTTCCTGATTAGTTCTAAAGGTTGAGAGTCAGTAGTAATATCAGAGTTTATCTTGTATCCTAAACCATATACTCCTATTCTCTTATACTTAGAATATTTCTTAGCTATCAATTCTATTCTTTCTCTGTTAACATTATCTATAGTTTTGAATAGTTCTGGATTAACATTTATAGTGCTACAGTAATATCACATCATTCTATTATCTCTTGGAAGACATGGTCCTCCATATCCTAATCCAGGTCTATAATTACTGAACTTAAATCTGTCATCAAGCTGTAATATCTCAAGTAAATATTCAATTTCAGCATTGCTTTTCTCATATATCTCTCCTAACTTGTTTATCATGCTTATCTGACATGTCATTATACAGTTTAGAGCAAGCTTGGTAATTTCTACTGTCTCATATGTACTCCAAAATATTTTACCAGAAGATATAGTTCTCCAGAACTTCTCTATCTTAGCATTTCTACTACCATCTTTACTACCTATCATTATAAACTTAATGTTTTCTAAGTCTTCAATTACAGTACCTAGACGAATATACAATGGATTATAGTAGAGATTATCAATTATACTGGTAAGTTTCCTCACTGAACCTGGAGGCATAGTAGAGTTAACTATACAAGTTTTAGAAGGGTCTATATCAGCAATATTCTCTAAAGCTGTCTTTACATAGCTAATGTCAAAACATCCATTAGGCATAGAAGGAGTCTGTACTATAACAAATATCAACTCTGAATGAGAAACTAACTTGTCTAGAGTAGTGATTTTAGATTCTAAATTATACTGTTTTATTAATCTTTCAAGGTCTTTCTCTGTCCTTGAAATATACTGTAAAGGATTATCTTTAATATCATATCCTAAAACATCATGTCCGTGTTTAGTAAAACATGCTAGCATACTAGAGCCTACTTTTCCAATTCCTACTATTCCCACTTTCATACTTCTAGCCTCTCTACTTGAATACTTCCATAAACTTCTACAGGATAACTAGAATCTATCCATCCAGGATTTGGATATCCTCCATATTGAGGAGGTAAAGGATTATGTACATATCCAAGTTTCAATACATTTTCATGATATATCTTAATGTATGGACATGCAACTACTGTATATCCCATCTTTCTAGCATTATTGCAGAATGTTAAATTAGGATATGGATTAGTAATTGGAACTCTAAGGAAACATTCTTTAGTAGTTAGAAAACACGTACCTACAGAATCTACTTTTATAGGAACTTTAAGATTCTTTCCTGGAGGGTCTTTAGGAGAGAATCTAACATTGTCTATTCTGAATATCCATGAATCATAGAAATAGTTTTCTCCATAACAGTAAGGATATGGAGCTACAATGTCTGCTTTTACTTCCATTAACTGCTCTATTAAATTATTAGGAGTTATAATTACATCTGAATCTAACAGCATAAAATAGTCTTCTTCTAATAGTTCTTTCCAGTCATTATATATTGATGCTGCTAACTGTGCTCCTCCTATTCTAAGATTCTGGTCATTAGGTTCTAGATATACTTCCATGTTAATACTATCCTTGTATTTTTTAAGAATCTCAAAAGTATCATCACTGCTTCTACCATAAATAAATACAAATCTTAACTTATCTTTAGGATATGTAAATGACAGGACATTCTTAAAATATTTCTCTAACCATTTACCAGCATTCTTTACCATAGTACCTACCATTACAGTAGGATATTTCATAGTAACCTTCTCTCCTCTAGAGTTTTAGGTTTCAATTCTTCTTTTATATTTTCTAATATAGGTATCCATTTGTAGAGAACTATATCATCCCAATTATATTGTAATGCAAATCTTCTACTCATCTTTCCATATTTCTCTCTTTTCTTATCTTTAAAGTATGCATCAGCTATCTTATCTGCTAAATCATATACATCAGGAATAGGAGTCTCTGCAAGTATAGGAGTAAGTTCCATATTCAAGTCTTTAGCAACTGACCTAACTAACCATCCATGTCCCTTAACTAGTTCTGTCATGCTAGCAAAGTCATGAGCTATTACAGGTACTCCACAAGCCATAGACTCTAATATAGTAAGACCAAATCCTTCTCTCTTACTAGCACCTAAGAATACATCAAAACTATTGTATAATTCTACCATTTGAGCATCACTTAGAGAAGTCTTGAATATTTCTGGATGAGCAAATTTACATACATTGTCTAATTTGAATTTATGAGCCATACCTAACAATGGATATCCTCTAGGGTCTACAGGATTAGTGTGAATTATCCATGTAATATCAGATTCTTTAACATCTGGATTATTGTCTAAGAATAGTCTCATAGCTTTCATCATAGGTCCCCAAGACTTTCTTCCTCCACCCATCTCTTTGTCACTGTTAGCATTGACTGTACCAAATACAAACTTATCTGACAATCCATGTTTCTTCTTTATTTCTTCCTTGTTTAATGGTCTATACAAATTAATGTCTACTCCATGAGGAACTACATTGGTAACATTATATTCAGGAATATTCATCTCTTTAAGTACTAGATTTCTCTGGAACTTACATAACGGTATAATCTTAAAGTATTCCTTGGTGAAGTTGACTATTTCTTCAGGATAGTTAACATGGTCCATAGGTCCATACAATACTGGATTAGGTACTACTTTAGGAAATGTAGGGAATGCCCACCAATCAGTATGTAAAATACTAATGTCAGGTTTGAATTGTTGAGCATACTTCTGTGCAGATATTATTCCAAACTGTCCCTCTTTAGAAGATACAACATATACTCCATTATAGTTAAGTATTCCTCCAGGTTCTAGACCATAATATGCTGATACTATAACTTTGAATCCTTGCTTGACTAATCTAACAGTAACGTTTCTTGTTACTCTTCCATAACCACTCTCTACATGTGGAGAAACACTGTGCCATAGTATAGTTAACTTTGGTTCTGACATATTTCATCATAAAAATTCTAACTGTCCACTTTAAAAATATTAAGTATTATCAAATAAAATAAAGAGAGGCTTACCCTGAAGATATCTCTCTTGTTCATTTTCAGGTAAATGTTCTCTAATCCATCTCTCTCTAGCTATTCTATATCCTACTGCAATAGAAGAAATGTATGACAGTTCTTTCTCTGACAGTACTTTACTGCAGAACAGTAACTGTTTCCTTCTCTTTTCTGATAATGATTCTATATATTTAGGACTCTGAAGTTTCTCCAGTAGACTCTTCCTCTTCATTACTAACTCCCTCTATTTCCTTAACATGTTTCATCAACTTCTCTCCATAAAACTTAATGTTCTTGTATTCTAGAGCAGGGTCAGTTATCTCTTTAGCTTTCACTTTTCTGTTAGGTCGTATAGGAATAGGACAACACTCTCCTTCAGTATAGAAATACAGTATCATTCCACTAGGTCTCTGAGAATGAGTCTTCTCCCATCTCTGAAATCCTCCTGTAACATCTATAGTTAATCCTTCTAATTCTAGATTAGTAGATAACCAATGAGTGTGAGCTAGACAGCATCTCTCTATAGGAATCTTAGACATTTTATATTGACTCATAACCTTCCACAAATCCCTAATCATGCTTAAAGACACTGGATAATAGTCACTTCTACCTCTACCATGACTGAAGAACACATTGTATTTGCCTATAGGGTCTGCAATATTAAGTACTAGACTTCTAGAAGAATACATAACATTGTATCCATTCTCTTTCAGAGTTCTCTTGAGATATAACAGATAGTTTTCTGCTTGAGATTCATGTGTACCTTTAATCAAATATACACTGTCTATCTTCACTATCTTCTCTATTTCCTCAAACAGTTCTTTAAGTATCATTTCTGCTACAAATACTTGCCAGTGTCCTCTAGGCAATAAGTTACTTAACTCCTGCATTGGATATACTTCTCTTCCAGAAACTATGTCTCCATTAAGAACTATTCTGAAACATCTAATATTGAAGAGTCTATTCAGTTTGTCTAATACTTTTATTAGAGTCTTAACTGTAGATAGATATGTTTCAGGTAGAAAGTCTGAATGTCCTAAATGTAAATCTGAAAGTACAAGAGTAAGAGTACAGTCTAACTTTTCTTTCTTTCCTAAAATCTTGAATGGTATGCTTATAGAGATATCCTCTCTTTCAGGAGGATTATATCTTTCAACTGGAATACTAACTTCCGAATTATTGAAGAATAACATTTCTTCGTAATCCTTTCTCTTAATGTTATATTTTCTTAACCATCTGTGAACAGTAGTAATGTCTACTCCGTAAATCTCTGCTATCTGTCTTAATGTCATACCTAGTTTAATATACAACTTTTCTAGTTCCTCTCTAGAAGGTCTCTTCATTACTTTTAATTGTGCTTCAGAAGTTCTTCTAATAGGTATTCCATATTCTCTAAGTCTTCTCCTTACAGTAGTCTCACTTACTCCTAGAATATTAGCTATCTGATAACATGTAAGTTTGTCTTTACAATACAATTTTTCAAGAGTCTTCTTGTCTATCTCTATCTTCATCTTCCTTCCACCCTACATTAATTATATTGGAAGGTTCAGTAACTGGAAAATTCTCCTTATTCTGAAACTTATATGTTAAAGTGTATCCTGAATCTGGTCTTCCATATCTCCATCCTCTGTTCCAGTTCTTCTCTAGTTTCTTCGTAAACATTTCATCTGGAGAGACTGTACCTTTAAATTCTCTACACAATATTCCATATGCATCTAACAAATAGAATATAGCATCAATAATCTCTTCACATATTCTGTTAATATTGTATTCTCCATTCCATCCCCATTTCTTCCATAAGTCTACTGCTTCACTAATTTCAACTACTGCAAACAGTAACTTTAACGGTACATCTTTAAGCTCGTCTTCATGTCCCTTAGCTTTAACTAACTTTCTAATCTTTTCCATACACTCATTTAATGAAGGCATAATCATTCCTCTTTATCAGGTCTTTCAATATAATCTATCTCTCTAGTCTTTTCAGGTACTTTCTCTTCATGTCTTAACCAGTAATCAAGCTCTCTCTGTACAAACTTGGTAGGTAATCCTTCTTCCTGTCTCAGTCTCATCTCTAACTCAGGGTCTCTTCTTATTAGTCCTCTCCTTGCCAAAGTAGCTATTCTTCTACTTCTAGATAACTGCATGAATGGTGCTCTCTCTTTAAACACTATTCTAGGTATTTCACTACTGTATCCCCATACATCCCATAGTTTAGTAAATATTTTCTCTCTAATCTGATATGCTAGTCTTTCCTGTAATGGCTTAAGAGACAGTTCAAACTTAACTGCTAGCATATCTCTATCTGTACCTGTCACTCTCTGAGTAGACATTAAAAGACACGTAGGAACTTTCATCCCTACACCTATTTCATCAGCAAAATAGTATATTAAGTCAGCATGTCCTCTTAAGTCAGGTACAGGTAATGTTCCTACATTGATTCTCTCATCAAACACAAATACATTCCTTCTAGTAATGTTAAGTAATTCTTTTAAGAGGTTATCTTTAGTCTGTTGACTAGCATCTCTAGGTACTGAAGCATATATTCCTCCTGCTCTAAATGCTGATTCACCTACCATGTCTGCAATATTCAGTCTAATCTTTGCTGACTTGTATATTATACCTAGCAATGACAGTCCAAGATATGATTCTCCAAAACTCCATAACTTCAATGGAACTATTCTAGTACGTAAGTCTTCTCCATCACTCTCTATAATTGTCTCTCCATTCCTAACTATCTTGTCTTTGTATATCTCTATCTTGTTGAGTCCTGTCTGAATAATGTATCCTTCAGGTTTACCATCATCTGCTAATTTAACATTACCAGTCATATTGTCTCTAATATAGTCTATAATCTTAGGGTTGATATATTTCACTTTTAAAGTCTTGTTCTTATAATTAGGATTAAGCTCTAACCATGCAGTACCATGAATGCAAATGTCAACTATAGCATCCTGAATCTTAAAGAGCAAACCTACATCTCTACACCACTGCTCTAGCCTTCTTCTGTGTTCTTCCTCTCCTCCCTCAATAAAGAAATCACTAGCTATACCCTGAACATATTCATGTACCATACCAAATACCAACGGGTCTGTCTTGTAGAGAAGCTCTAACTCTTCAGGTGCTACTCTAGTCTGTGTTCTCTCTGCAGGAGGAGAAATACCTTGTTCTTTTTCTTCTTCTTGTAAACTAGCTACCTTAACAAAATAATCTTTTTTAAATCCTAACAGACTCTTAATCTTTTCAGGAAGACTCATTCTAGTTTCCTCCTACGTATTTTCCTCTTATAAATCTCCATCCAGAACCAGACCATCCTCCTTTAATAGTGCCATCATTCCTTACCAATATTACATCGTCAAATCTAGCTATAAAGTTTCCATATGACACATTTACTACTGCACTTTCATCTATAACTTCAGTTTCATAGTTACACCAGAAACTACATCCTTTAACAATATCTCCCATCTGTACTTCCGACCAGGGCACTAATGGAATATATCCTTCTTCTACAATATATTTTGCTTTGCATATTACTCCTACTCTAGAGCTTCCAGCAAATAGATGACCTATAAACACTTCATCAGTAAGTGAACCATCAGCTACTTTAAGAACATGTTCTACAGTAGGATAATACACTGCAAAGTCAATGTGATTAACTTTCTCTTCTATAGAGTATATCTTGAATCTTGTTTTTCTTCCTAATATTTTACTTATCCAATTTAGTACAGTAACTGTAATTTTAGCTAGAGTACAGTTATTAGCTCCTATAGGAACTATTCTTTTATGCCATGCATAGTATCCTACAATATTCTCTATTTTCTTTCCTCCATGATATGGACCTGGTTGAAGTATTCTCTTTTCTGTAACCATAGAAGGAGATTTACTAGGGTCATCTACAAGTACATGAGCATTAGAACCAGCATATATCTTGTCATCCTTCTTGTATAGCATTCCTAGAGAACCAGCAGTAATGTTCCAGTTACCAATAGAAACTCCAAGTTCTACAGGTCGAAATTTACCTGTCTTATCAACTAATGCTCTAATCTTACCTATCTCTACTACATCAGTTTCTATAATTTCACCTTCATTAAGAATCACTGTCTTAGGAATAATCTCTTCAGGTAACAGTTCTGATTCAGGAACCTTCTTCTCTACATACACTCTAAAACATAATCTATCCAATACTTTACCATTCTTAATCTTTGGCTTTAATGTCTTAGAGTATCCTACTACATTAGGCTTGTTCTTTATCATATTCCATATTTTCTCTAACATTTTATTTCACCAGAGAAAACAGTATATGAATAACAGTAGATGCAATTGCTCCTGCAATAAATATCAACACTTTCTTTAGAATGTTAAATGATATCATCTGTTTCTCTATCTGGTTAACTCTGTCAGACAAATATTCTATCTCTTCATTAACGATATTTCTTAATTCTTTAATGTCTCTTCTAATTTCTTTAATGTCTTCATGCATCATTTTCACTGTACTCTCAAGGTGTGCTATTCTTTCACTGATATTCTCCATATCAAACACCTCTAGTATATGATTACATGTAATCCAATAAAGATTTTGTGGCTTTAATCTCTTCTGGTGATATGTCTAACAATTCTAGATATTTCTTTAGAGGAGAAATAATTACTCTTTCAGCCATTCTCTTCCAGTCTATTACAATATATTCTGGTAGAGTAGGTTCAGTAACTGCAATAACATCTACCTGAGTATTAAGAAAGATTTTGTCTGGTTCTACACTGAATATTTTGCAGAGTTCATTATATGAAGATACTATTCTATCCTTGACTCTGAATCCTTTAATGTAACACCAATAGAATCTCTCTCCTGGTTCAATGTTCTGTTTAAGAAACTTATTACCGTAATGACTAGCTCTGTAATATAGAGTTAGAGTAGAGTATTTAGCTTTTGTACATCTACCCTTAATCATAACATCCTCTAATGTAACTTTACCCTGCAATACTTCTCTATATAATTTCTTAATCATTCTAAATATTTTCTCTTTAGACTCTCTGTTAAGAATCATCCTTCCTATAGTGAGTTGAGCATTAGCAGTAGCTGCAGCAGTATCTTTCCTTATAGCTTCTATGCCCTTAATCTCCTCTTCTCCAGTAACTGTAAAGCCATGATATCGCTTCTTTCTTGGAATAATCACTCTAGTGAATATCTTGTCTATATCTATCTTGAACTTAGCTTCAGGAACATTCCATCTCTTAACTACATATTCCTTAATATGACTCTCTAGTTTCTCTATTAAACTATGAACTACTTCATCATTAATCTCTTCTAATAGAATAAACACTGAATCAGTATCTCCATACACTACTTTGTATCCTAGACTCTGCAAGTATCGTATAGACTCTCTAAGTATTTCTCTTCCTGCATAAGTAACTGACTTAGCTATAGGAGGAGAATAGAAACGTGAAGGTCTACTCTTCTCTCCATATCCCTTGAATCCAAATCCTCCATATGCTGCATTTATAATAGCCTTGTATGCTGCACTTAAAGTCTTAAGAACCTTTTTCTCTTCTTCATCTTTTGTCTCTTTTATTCTCTGTTTAATCTCCTTTCTCTTTTCACGTAACTCTTTAAGAATAAGAGTAGTCCAGCTAACTTCTCTCTTGGTAAATCTTACATCATCAAGAACTATTTCTCCATTAGGGTCAAAAGTATTCCATCCAATATTCAGTGTCTCTATAATACTAGGATACATTTCTGACCAGTCTAACACCAATACATTATCATATATTCCTGGAGAAGTGATAACTACTATAGCTCCAGCATATGTTTCTCCTTCATACTTGTAAGGAGACCTAGAATAGAAGACTAGTTTATTCTTCATTAGACGTAGATACAATATGTCACTTAACTTGTTAGCAGAGAATACGTCATTGAAATTGCATCCTACTATTCTCCTTATAGGGTCAGCATAGTGTCTTATCAGACCTAATTTTTCTTCTAATGCAACTATCAACTCTACATCTCTTCTGTTATAGGTTATTAGTCTATCAATTTCTTTCTCATTCCATAAATTGTAAACAGTATCCTCCAGTTCTATCTTACCATATCCTAGTTCTTTCTTAGCTATATAGTCTAAAGTGTTCCATTCAGGTTCTCCCTTAACATGTCTATATAGTCTAGCAATGTCTAACAGTTCAGTACCTAGAATTTTATTTCTACTGACTCTACCGATTAATGACATTCTAGAAGCATATACATTTTTCCTGTACATTCTCTCTAGAAGATACTTAACGTCAATGTCTGAAAAGCTAACTAAAATGTCATACTGTTTCTCTACTAGTTCATCTCTAACATCACATAACAATTCATATTCATCATCTGAACAGTAGGTCTTAATCTCCTTACTGTAAGAGTCATAGATACTAACTATTATTACTGGCCCCCTAAACTCTCTAATCTCACTCTTAGATTTAACAAGCATCTCTATATCTATAAATCCAATTCTAAGATTAGCTTCTACATTTACAGGTTTAAGTTCAGTATATGATACCTCATTAATTGTGTCATATTTGCCATTATATTCAAACCCACTCTTTATACCAGTATCTATAAGAAATCTTAAAGCAAATGGTATATCAGCTTCAAATGTTGCTTTACCATATTTCTCTATAGTGTTTCTAATAATTCTTACATCTTTGGGATATTTGACTGTAACCTTCTTGACTAGATTACCTAAGTCAGCCTTGTATATTTTCTTACTGAAAGAAATCACTCTGTTGATTAATGGTTCATCTTTTACTTTCTCTCTAGACAATATCTCTTTTATTCTATTCTCATCCTCTTTCTTAATATAAAAATAGGGAAAGTAGGGAATCTTAAAGACTACCTTCTTACT
>Ga0180302_10001883_pt1 | contig 10079 bp, 9 predicted proteins | sample GuaBasSediGuay17_FD_121794 | JGI IMG/M metagenome (GOLD analysis project Ga0180302, IMG submission 121794) | Subseafloor sediment microbial communities from Guaymas Basin, Gulf of California, Mexico - Guay17, Core 4571-4, 12-15 cm | ecosystem: Environmental > Aquatic > Marine > Hydrothermal... | reverse complement strand
TATGAGGATGGCTCCGGTTTTAGTGTTTCGGTAGATGGCTTTAACGGGGCAGACAGCCATGCAGGGTGCATCCTCACACTGCCAGCAAACCATAGGTATATCCAAACCCTCAGCCTCCCACCTCAAAACATGAATCCTAGCCTTAGTGGGGCTGAAAACCCCCTCCTTACGGAAGGAACAAGCTATCTCGCAAATACGGCATCCCGTACACTTCCTAGGGTCTACTAGTAAAACCTTGTAAGGAATGGACACAGGCTTCTAACCTCCTTAAACCTGCTGCTGTTTTGAATTGAGGTTTAACACCTTGATTTTTATATATTTTTTGTGCAGTTAACTTAGCACTAAAGATTTAATTAGGTGATGGCAGAGTAGAGAGTGCTAGTTATCGAGTTTATATTGGGCTAGAAGCTCAGCAACTTTAACACTTCAAGGTATTTCCCTTAGTAAAAGGCTATCTAAGCTTCCCTTTTTACTTCTAAGTAGATTACTAGGCGGCGGTTTTGGCATTTAAGGACATTTAATCCTAGGTCTGTCGTCCAAGATCCTTTTAGGCCTTAAAATGGTTAAAGCTTAAATAGCTTATGCCTATCGACTAATTTGTGATTATGTTAGATGGCTGTGGAAAGCATATCAGTATGTTGTCCTGATTGCGGAGAGATAATCGAGGTAGGATCGTACGATTTCCGAGAAGGGGAGATACTAGGTTGCCCCAATTGCGGCTTAGAGATAGCGTTATACAAGTCAAAGGAATGTTTTTATGCCGCATTAGAGAGAAGCGAGCAAGGCCTCCCAAGAGAGTACATATCAGAAAGCATTTATAGAAGGAAGTTGTCTCGGAAATGTGCTAACGTGCTAAGAGAGTTAAGATATTTTGACAAAAGGAACCCTCAGAAAACCGTAGGATACAGACAGGACATATCCTCAGGAGGTCTTACCTACAGCATCTATATCATTGAGGCTAAAAAGATTGTTGAATAGCCTACGTAGTTGAGGTAGTGAAAAGAATGACTATTGGACTTCTGGTGGACGAAATAACTCTTGGCGAGATCTTAATATACTCCTCCCTAAAAAGAAGGAGCACAAATATTCGGCTTATTGATGCAACGGACTCCTTTTCGAATACAGAAAAGATCATTAGTGAAGACCCGGAGTTGAAATGCGTTATTAACAGGGTGACAAGAAAGAATTTAAGAATTTTTTATTCTGAAATTCTTAAAAATAGAGGTATAAAGGTGTTAAACCCCTTTGAAATTGAATACGTTTCTAATAGTAAGTTGAGAGCAAAGCTGGCGTTCTCCACCCATCAAGTGCGAACAGCTAGATTTGCAATAATACCGAAATTTCCTATCGAGCAGTACTCTATAGGTAGGTTAGCTAGACATGACAGAGTTGAGGAGATTGCAGCATTTCTTGAGGCTGAAGTCGGCTTCCCTGCCATTTTAAAGCCTTCAGAAGGAAGTAGAGGAAAGTCTATTCTGATTGTTAATAGTAGAGAGGATTTTGTAGCGCAGTGCAGAAAGTACCGAACCATAGATGAGATTTTGAAGGTTCCATATGCTCTATACCAAACCTTGTCTAATCCTGTTGGACTTTTTGCAGAAGAGTTTATCCCCCATGCTTTTGATCTCAGAATCCTAATAAGCATGAAGGGAAATTCGGTGAAATGCCTTGGTTGCTTAGCGAGGGTGGGTAGAGAGGAAGCTGAAGTAGCAAAAAATACAGCGTTAGGGTCCATTCCCGTCGGAGTGGAAATACCGAAAAGCTATGAGGATGCTGCTGCAAATGGCTTGATGGCTGTAGTCAGCTATGTAGAGAAAATGTGGGGTACCTCTCCAGACTGCTGCCTTGTAGGCGTTGACATAATACCCAGATGTGACGATGCAGAGGCTAGAAGAGAGATCTATAGCCTGGCAAAAGCAATATCACCCTTCAAGGATAAGCATATAGAGCAAGCAAAGAAACTTCTAAACGTGACTTTAAGGAAACTGCTCAAAACCTATGGGAAAAATTTTGACGCAATTCTGGAGGATAAAGGCTTTATCAATGTATGGAAGCATCTAGACAGCACCTTTAGAGAGTTCCAATCTCTTGACGGATATAATCGGTTACAAGAAGGCATAAATAGGGTTTTGGAAACCTCAGAACCATACATATGCGAGTTAAATACAAGGGTGGATTTTGAAGTCAACACAAGAAACCTTTCTATCCCTAACCTCCATGAAATCATGGCGGAGTTGGTGGCAACTTGGAGTTAGGCAATCCGCCTTTGCAAAAACCTCAGAGGCCATCTAAGGGTTATTTTTTGGCTTTTCGAAGCAGATAGCCAATAATGTATTTGGGGATGTTGACTCCCGTGGTGGAGGCGGCAGCACGGAATTCAACGTTATGGTTTACCTCGTGAACTACTAAGCCATCCCTGCTCTCCATGATATCTACTCCCAAAATGCCTCCACCCACTGCATCAGCAGCTTTGAGAGCTAATTCCCTTAGTTCCGGTGTTATCCGACAGGCTTCAGTTTTACTGTCACGAGCTACATTAGTCTTGAAATTGCGAAAGGAGTATCGATACATTGTGGCTACAGCCTCCTCCCCAACTACAATAACCCTAATATCTCGGAATGGTTTCTCAACCCTCTTCTGGATGTAATAGATCTGGTGGAGGGGGTGCATATACTCCCTCTCCTTTAGTATGGCTTCTGCTACATCCCGGTCATTTAGGGGGACTATCATACGCCCCCAGCTTCCAACCACAGGTTTTAAGACTGCAGGATATCCAATCCTATCCAGAGCAGCAACAGCACTCTGGGGGGTGAAGGCAACATAAGTTTCAGGAGTTGGAACCCCAGCCTTCGAAAGCACTAACGTTGTGAGAAGTTTGTTACCGCAGATCTCTGATACTCTATACGAGTTTACCACCGTGTAACCCATGCTCTCCAGAATTGCAGTCAGGTTTAGGCCTCGAAAGTAGCTTAAACATCTCTGCAGTATAACATCGCCAAACTCGGAAGCATTTCCCCTCTCCCAGTTTAGCTTAAAAAAGTTTGTCTTAGAATCAATCAGGTTTACCTTTACACCTCGAAACTTAGCAGTTTCAAGAATCGCTTTTATTTCCCACGTTACCTGGTCGTAGACCAAACCTATCCTTACGCCCAATTACACCTCCAACCTTCCCCTAACCATATACTCTATTGATTTGAAATCAAAGATAAATATCAAGCTAATAAGGATTTAAGGCACTAATAACGGTAAAGGCTACTTTGAAAAAAATTGTTCGATTATCGAACAGAAAAGTATGGAAAATCTTATATATTTTCCATAATCATTTCCATATAGGCATCGTAATGTGCGTATATCAGATAAAGAGTGTGCTAGTATCGGTTAAATGCATTAGGTGTAATTCTGAGATAGACCTGGTGAGGGATTTTTCGCCAACCGAGATAGTAAGCTGCCCAACTTGTGGTCAGGAATATGAAGTACAGTTTATTGGAGACGACATAAAGTATAGGCTGGTAAATCAATTCACGGAAGCATTCGAGGAGTGAGCTGAAAGGGAGACAAGGAATGAGAATCGATGAAACTGACAGGAGAATAATTGAAGTTTTGAAGGAGGATGCTAGAAAGCCATATGTAGCAGTCGCTAAGGAGGTAGGTTTATCTGAAGCCTCCATAAGGAAGAGGGTCAAAAAGCTTGTTAAGGCTGGAGTATTACGCTTTAAAGCTGAATTTAAACTCGAAGAGAAAGTTAAGGCAATAATGCTTGTACGCCTCGATCCTTCAACTCCAACGGGGGAACTCCTACAAAGTATAAAAATGGCAAGATGCGTGAGAGAAGTGTATGAGATTGCAGGAGACTATGATGTTGCCATTCTGCTCTCTTCTGCGAATATAGAGGATATGAACCGTAGCATTGATACCATACGTAATAAGCCAGGCGTCATATCAACTAAAACGTATGTTGCCTTAAGGGCTATTTGACTTCTTGCGTACAACAGTTATTGCAAAGTCTGGGCAATAGATTTCGCAAAGCCCACAACCAGTACACTTCTCCTGGTTTACTGGTATGGCTATTTGCACACCCCTGTCACTTAAATCCTTTGAAAGGCTAAAGACTTGGAGTGGGCATATTTGGATGCAGATACCGCAACCCTTACATAAAGCTTCGTCTACTATCACCATGGCTTTAGTCATTTTTACACCAACTTAATGCGTGTGAAAGAGGTTGAAGCCAAACCTTAAAGCCTCCACATTTTTATCAATCATTGCTCTCAAGTTTTCTCTAACGGCTAATTCAGCTGACTTAATTGAAACTATCTTGGTGATACCTATTAGAAAGCCTAACAATATCATGTTAGCGAAAATTTTGTTCCCAAGATTCTCTAGGGCTAACTTCGTAGCTGGAATCTTGTATAGCTTATAGTTTCCATCCGGCACCTCCTTAACCAGATCACTATCAATCAACAATATTCCATTCCTCTTCAGTAATCCTAATTCTTTGTTTAGACCTTTCTGATGCAAGGCGACGAGAGCATCATAGCTTATAGCCATGGGATATGCAACTGGTTTATCAGAGATCACTACGTGACCCCATGTAAGTGTCCCTCGGGTTTCAGCACCATAACTACTTGTTTGTGCAGCCTCTAAGCCGTCAATTACAGCCGCATGTCCCAGAATCGTACTTGCCAATACAATTCCCTGACCGCCAACTCCTGTAAATCTTATCTCAAATCTATCCACTAGGTCAGCCTCCTAATGCTTTTTTAACAGCCTTCCTGTAAAGCGAAACATATCCAGGTTTGCTCACATCTTGGAAAATACCGACAACTATTTTGCCCTTTACTTGCTCGGAATGAGCTGTTCCTACCTTGTCTACTGGTACACTGTTTTCTTTGAAATATTTTATCATGTCGAAAGCAGACTTAAAGCCCAGTCTTCTCCCATATATAGTGGGGCACTGGCTAACAACCTCTATGAAAGAAAAACCCTGCTTGGTTAGAGCGGTCTTAAACGTCTTAATTAGTTGCATTACGTGGTATGTCGTCCACCTAGCTACAAAAGAGGCTCCAGCAGCTTTTACAACTTCAACCACATCTAGCGGAGGCTCATAGTTCCCGTAGGGGGTTGTCGTAGTATAAATTTCGAGTGGTGTGGTTGGTGCCACCTGCCCGCCCGTCATAGCATATGTGAAATTGTTAACCATTATTGTGATTATTTCAAGATTTTTTCGTGCAGCATGGATGAGGTGTCCAATGCCTATACCTGCAATATCCCCATCTCCGCCAAATACAACTACATGATGTTCAGGTCTCATCATCTTCACGCCAAGAGCTACTGCTACTGCCCTGCCGTGGAGTGTATGGATGCTGTCAGCCATAAAATATGGTGAAGGAATCCAGGCGGCACATCCAATACCGCTACAGAATATGAATTTTTTCAGGTCCTCATAACCTAGCTGCTCCACGGCTTTCAAAAAACAGTTAATTATTATCCCTAACCCACAACCTGGACAGAAAGTTGTGGGTAGGGTGTTTTCACGTAGATATTTTCTAGCGAAGTGCTTGATTTCCACTTTTTATACCTCAATTTCCTTCAAAATTTTTGCAAGAATTTCATGTGGTGTGATTGGTAATCCTCCACCAACCTTATTTAGGGCAATCACCTGCGAGTTTCCACAGGCTATTCTTTCAATTTCTAAACATAATTGGCCAAAATTCATCTCTGGAACTATTATCTTTTTAACTCTTTCCGATAATGCCTTAATCTCTTTTTCAGGTAGTGGGTAAATAGTTTTTAGCCTGATATGACCAACCTTTACTCCCTTCCTTTCAGCGTGACTCATAGCTTCATATACACTCCTCGACGTGCAACCATAGGAGATCACCCCTATATCAGCATCTTCTAGGTTTTTGGCTTCAACCATCTTTATCTTCTCAGCGTTTTGCATGATTTTATTTAAAAGACGTTCAACCAGTCTCCTATGAACAACGGGATCAGCCGTGTACCTATAGCCATACTCATCGTGGGTTGAACCAGTAACCAGTATGTTGAAGCCATCGCCCAAAGCAGCCATGGGCGGAATCAACTCGCCACCAAACATTGGCTCATTTGGATCTTTAGGCTTGCGTCGGTTAACTATCCGTATTTCATCTTCCGGTGGAACTATGACCTTTTCTCGCATGTGGGCTACTATCTCATCCGACAGAACTATTACTGGCACCCGGTATTCTTCGGCCAGGTTAAAAGCATCGATAGTTAAATCGAACATTTCTTGGGGTGAATTTGGAGCTAACACTATTGTGACTTGATCTCCATGCCTACCCCACCTTGCCTGCATAATGTCTCCCTGACCGCATTTAGTAGCTTGACCAGTCGCTGGGCCGAGTCGTTGAACGTTTACCACGACACATGGTGTTTCCGTCATTGTTGCATAACCAATCCCCTCTTGCATTAGGCTGAATCCAGGACCGCTCGTCGCTGTCATAGCTTTACCTCCAGCCCATGCAGCCCCAATCACAGCGTTTATTGCAGCTAATTCATCCTCCAACTGAACGCATACACCACCAACTTTAGGCATTCTTTCAGAAAGCCTAACGATGATTTCTGATTGAGGAGTTATCGGATAGCCTGCAAAAAAATTGCAACCAGCCGCCAAAGCCCCTTCAGCACACGCTACATTTCCCTCCCAAAAGTGAACTCCCGTTTGGACTCGGACCTCCCCTCCCGCCCATTCTAATTGCTTCAACATTTATTATCAGGAATTATGGTATTTTTTAACTCCTTTAATAAGTTTACGAAATTCGAACCTTTAAACAGTCAAAGATTCTCAGTAACTAAGTAACTAATGTTAGGCTAGTCTGTTTTACGGTCTACCTTCTCCAATGTTAAGTCGCTTTTAAAGGCCTTCAGAAGTATAGCATGATTACAAGACTCCTAACAGCATTTCCCACAAGCCTTTTCAAGAACCTTCTTAACCCCTCAACATTGAACCTATGCTTGAATAGTCAGCGGCTGCGGCGAACCCCTGGAGGCAACTAACTCCAAGAGTTATCAGGCTGTTCAACATAACCCTACGGTAAGCGAAACAACCATGCCCCCATAGAGTTTTAGCTCCATCTGAGTGTTTAACCGCCTCAAATAAACCCCTTAGGGAAGCCTATATTCGATGTAAATAAGTATAAATTCAACAACTAAAATATTTAAGGCACAAAGAAAACCATTTTTATTGCTTAATCAAGAAGATTGGAGGGAATTGACAATAAATATTTGGAGAGGAGCGCTTTATGTAGTTGCTATAGCAATGGCGGTTTATCAACTTCTTTACACTCAAATTTTACTACAAGATCCTACCGGGCATTTAATTACTCACCTTGGACTTGCGTTAACAGTTATTTTCTTGTCTACAATGCAGAAAACTGCGGACAGAAAGACTTGGCACTTAAGTCTACTATTACTTATTCTTTCTCTCATTGTTACATGCTACCTGATGGTGGAGAAGGAGGAAATATTAGCCTATCGTACAGCAATTCCAGCGCCCTCTGATCTGGCGATAGGGGTGTTGATTATAATTGTTCTTTTGGTCGCCGTCTGGATGTTATTTGGTAAAACCCTCACCATAGTTGCCTTAGCAGCTATAACCTACTTATTCTTGGGTCGCTTTCTTCCAGAACCGTTCACTGTAGCACCCATATCTTTTGAGAGATTGCTGATGTGGCTAAGTGTGGAACTTGGAACTGGGAAAGGAGTTTATGGAGATATACTTGACCTTTCAGCTACTTACTTATTCCTTTTCATAATTTTTGGAGGGGTATTGGACGCTTTTGGGGGAACACGGTTTATCATGAGTTTTGGTCGGTGGATTGGTTCAAAATCTGGTGCAGGCCCTGCAATGACAGCTCTTGTAGGAAGCTCTTTACTAGGTACTGTAACCGGAAGCACTGCAGCCAATATAACCATAACAGGCAGCTTCACAATACCTATGATGAAAAGAAGTGGGTATACGAGTGAGCAGGCCGCAGCCATTGAAACCGTATCATCTAATGGAGGTCAAATTATCCCTCCAATTATGGGAGCTACTGCCTTTCTCATGGCAGGATTTGCAAACATACCTTACATTGAAATAGTAAAGGCTGCAATAATTCCTGCACTACTATACGTTTATTCCGTCTTTCTATATATTCATCTAACGGTGCAAAAAATGAAGATTAGATGTAGTGTTGAGGCTGAGCCATTAAGCGGGAAAAAACTGTTACTTGACGCTCCTATCTTCTTTATTCCCCTAGGAGTGCTGGTATTTCTACTTGTTAAAGGATATACTTTACCTTTTATTGGTTTCTGGAGTATAGTGAGTATAGTTGTCGTAGGTCTTATAACAGCTGCAATAAGACGGGATGCAAGACTTGATCTTAAGAAGAGTATGGTCAGAATCGTAGAAAGTGTGCGTTTAGCAAGCGAAATGGCAGTAATCTGCGGATTGCTAGGTATTATTGTCTGCGCCCTAGTAACAAGCGGGCTGGGGATAAAACTACCTCTAGCCATAGAGGAGCTGTCACATGGATACTTAATTGTAGCACTTGTAATAGCCATGATAAGCTCAATATTACTCGGAATGGGTGTACCAACTGCTGCAGCATACATACTTGTCGCCATAGGGGCTGTTCCAGTCTTATTGAAAATGGGCGTACCAGCCTTAGCCGCACATCTTTTCTGCTTCTTTTTCGCCATTAGCTCCCACATCACTCCACCTGTGGCAGTAGGTGCTCTTGTAGCTTCTAAAATCGCTGGTGCAGACTACTGGCGGACAAGCAAAGAATGCATAAAAGCAGCATTTGTAACCTTTCTACTACCATACCTTTTCATTTATGCACCTATAGTCATCCTTGCATTCCAGGGTAGTCTCATATCATCTCTTATCCAGTTAGTAAGTATATTTCTGGCAATTGCTGCCCTCGAAATAGGCTTACTAAACTACTGCTTTAGTAGGCTCAGCTTATTAGAGAGAATAGGAATCTTAATTGCTGGTATACTATTTCTTACGCATATCTTCCTAAGGAATGAAATTTCTCTTATTATCGGATTAGTTTTATTTGTTGCGATTGTTTTGAAACATTTTCTGGGTAGGGGGAGGCAGGCTGGTAATCCTTTAAGTTGACAATGCCTACAAAGTACCAAAATAACCCTAATTTTAAGGAAAAATATTTGAATAGGTAGAGCCTAGGAAATTTCTTAAATTGAGGTGGAAGGAGGATTGATGACAGCAGTAGTTAACATAGGTAAGATAGTATCTGGCGATATACGCAACCCCCTTATCGACGCTAACACCATCCTAATACAAGATACTAAGATATTAGAGGTTGGGAATGACCTTGACTTAAGTGGAGCAGATATGGTGATAAATGTTAACGGGGCAATCATAGCCCCCGGATTAATCGATTCACATTACCATCTAACCGTTGGCGATTACACGCCTAGAACAAAGACTATAGATTACTTGGAGGGTGTACTGCAAGGTGGTGTAACTACGGTTATATCAGCTGGCGAGTGCCATATGCCAGGCCGCCCATCTGATTCAAAAGCAGCAAAAGCATTAGCAATATTTGCTGCAAAGACCTTTAAAAATTACCGCCCAGCTGGAGTGAAAGTTCTCGGAGGCGCAGTTATACTAGAATCTGGATTTACTGAAGAGGATTTTAAAGAGATGGCTGAGAACGGTGTTCGAATAGTTGGAGAAATCGGGATGGGGAAGGCTAAGCCCGAGGAAGTAATATCTATGGTTAAATGGGCTAAAAAATATGGAATGAGAGTGCAAATGCATGTTGGAGGCGCTTCCTTCCTATGCAACCCTACAACAGCAGATGATGTTATAAGAATAAATCCGGACATAGCTTCTCACATAAACGGCGGATGCACCTCACTACCTCTCAAAGAAATCGAGAGAATTGTAAAGGAGTTTCCAGGAGCCCTAGAAATCGTTGAAAATGGCAATCCAAAAACCATGTTACATGTAGTAGATATGGTTAAGGAGAGGAGGGAGTTGGATCGGATCATCATAGGAACCGACACCCCATCAGGATACGGAGTATCAT
>Ga0180302_10001882_pt1 | contig 10080 bp, 10 predicted proteins | sample GuaBasSediGuay17_FD_121794 | JGI IMG/M metagenome (GOLD analysis project Ga0180302, IMG submission 121794) | Subseafloor sediment microbial communities from Guaymas Basin, Gulf of California, Mexico - Guay17, Core 4571-4, 12-15 cm | ecosystem: Environmental > Aquatic > Marine > Hydrothermal... | reverse complement strand
TATATGAACTAAGGCAGAAGAAGACCCCAGAGGAACTAGCAGTCCTAGAGAAGAGTGTTTCTATAGCTATTACTATGCTTGATAGTATTATCGGGGGTAGTGTAATTAGGCCAGGAATAACAGAGCGTGAGATAGCAGCTCGTATGTATGGTGAACTCTACAAATATGGAGACCCTGCCTTTGAAATAATTGTGGCGTCTGGCCCTAATACAGCGAATCCACATCACATCACATCGAGGAGGAAAATAAGAAACAATGATGTAGTCTACATAGATTTTGGGATAAAATATCTAACGATGTGCTCGGACATTACCAGATTTTTTGTCGTCGGAAGTGCATCTAAAGAAATACAAGATGCATACGAAGCTGTCTTTGAGGCCCAAAATAGGTCAATAGAAGCACTTAGAGTAGGCATCCCGTTTTCCGAACCAGATAAGGTCGCTCGAGAAGTATTCAAAGAGATGGGATATGACCCAGAAAAACACTTTATCCATAGCCTTGGACACGCATTAGGTGTTGATGTACATGATGTTGGCCCTCCATTTAGCCAGAGAGTTAAAAAGAAAATGATACCAGAAAATGTAGCATATACTGTGGAGCCAGCCCTATACTTCGAGGGAAAATTTGGTATCAGACTTGAAGACGATGTAATAATAGCAAAGAAGACTGTTAAAAGGCTAGCTAAATCCCCCGAAGAACCTATATGTCTATAGGCTATATCGATGCCAATAATAATTTTCGATCTAGAAGGAGTGCTTATTGATAATAGCGAAAGGCTCAACTATGCTCTGAGTATTATCGGTGCTAGGAGCATAGATGCTATTCCTCTCCGCCAACGTTCAAGATTTTGGAGAATTTTTCTAGATTTAGAATTAGCTAAAAGAATGGATAGAGTAAATGATTTCGGCTTGCAGATACTATCTGAAAGATCAAGAAACAACAGAATTGCCATTGTTTCTGGTACGACGCGGGAGATAGGCTCCTACCAACTAGACCTAATTAGGAGGAGAGCAGGTGAGCTGAGTTTGAACATAAGGATAGATTTCGTCTTCCTGCGCCCTAAGGGTTCCAAGGAAAGAGCTGTTGTTTTTAAAGAACGCATTCTCCGATGGCTCTTGCTTGAAGATGATGTTGTAGAGATACACGATGACGAAGAAGAGATCGTCGAGATGGCAAAAAAATATGGGGTGAAAGGCGTTCTTTGGAGAAATCTGCGCCCAGTATCTCCGCTATAGTTTTTCCATTTCTTTTTTGAGGGGAATCATACAAATGAAAACCCAGTCTTCATTACCGATGTTCTCATATGAGTGAGGCACTTCCGGAGGCACATATGCCGCCATATTCTCCTTTAAGATATACTCCTCGCCGCCTACCGTAACCTTTCCTTTGCCCTTTATACAGAATATCTCATGGTAATACCAGTGGGTGTGAAGGGGAATTTTTCCTCCAGGTTCTATTTTGAATATTCTCATCGCGAACGATACGGGTGCATTATCATCACTTATGAGCCATGCCATGTAGGCTTTCTCAGCCCCCTCCATCTCGACCTTATGCAATTTTATTTTTGAGACATCAATCATGAGAGCACTCATCATCAACTCACCAAAAGTAATCGGCGAATACAAAAAATATATAGTTCGTTAATACTAACTCAGTCCTATGCTTGGAGTTTTCTAAGTTGCTTGAGATACATCTCAAATATTTCCTGTGAAGTTGTCGCATCTGTAGGGCCCTTATCTGGACGCCAATTTATAAACCGCGGAAATCTAATCGCTAATCCTGCTTTTTTCTTGAATTTCTCATACACTAGATCTCTACCACATGTATGTATCGGAGAAAGCGTTATTTCAGCACCTAAAACTTCAATAACCAGTTTTGGATATACCCACACATCTGGCTCCATCCCCTCCGCTACATCAACATTGTGAGGTTTCTCTTTTACGATATGGGGCTTAAGAAGATTTGGTAATTCTGCCAATTGAGTATCCGTAAATCCGCTTCCTACCTTACAGACCGACTCAAAAACATCTCTTTGTGGATTATAAGCCGCAACAAGAAGAGCTCCGTAGGTGCCAGATCTCCTTCCCCGGCCATGAAAAGCTCCTACGACCACTAGATCGACGGTATCCATCATCTCTGATTTATAATCTCTCTTGTACTTTATCCATTTCCATCCTCGTGCTCCAGCTTCATAGATAGCATCACTAGATAGGGATTTAACTACGACTCCTTCACATCCATCCTCTACTGCTTGCAACATAAATTCTTCTAGCTCTTCGGGTCTCCGAACATGTTTTGCCTTTGCTAGCTCCACCATGTCGGTGATCTTTACTATGCTCTCTAAGATTTCCCTTCTCTTTGGATATGGTTTATCCAACAGCTCCTCTCCGTTTAGATATAAGCAGTCGAAGAGAAACACTTTTACTGGGTACTCCTGCATTGCGCGGGCTATATCATATTTTCTCTTTCTATGCATCAGTTCCTGAAATGGTCGGAGCTCCCCAGTATCAGGATCAACGCAAACTATTTCTCCCTCAACAATAAATGTATCTCCTTGAACCGCCTCTTTCATGGCCTTTACGACATCGGGATACTGATTTGTTATATTTTCTAGTCTTCGTGAGAAAATGATTATTTTTCCGTCCTCAGTCTTATGTATCTGGGCTCTCTCCCCATCATATTTATACTCAGCGATACCCTCTCCGCCAATCTTCATAAGTATCTCTGTGGGGCTACTCAGTCGCTCAGCAAGCATAGGTCTTATTGGGACACCAGGCTTTGCTTTTATCTTCTTTAATCCCTCCTCGCCTTTTTCAGCTGTTATTCTCGCTATGTATCCTATGTCCGGATACTTATTGAATGCTAACTCTATGATTGGCCTCTTCTCCTTAGTCCCAAAGAAGGCTTGCGCTAGACCATCAAGAATCGTCATTTCTTGTATTCCAAGGCGCATAGTTCCAAGAACCATTCTTGCTATATACTTTGCTTCGATAGGCGACGCAGATACAAAGAGTCCGGTCAGAATCCTGATTTTTAGGTCTTGTGAACCAGGGCCGGTAGCCCTAGCGGCTTTAGCCAACGAATCATACACATCAGCTATCGTTAGCTGTTGAGCAACCAATGCTGTCAATCGCTTTTTTTGCATAGCTAATTCGGCTACACGACCTATATCGCCCATCCGCTTGAACATTTTGTCTAATTCACTTCTAGACATCCCACTAGCGCGGCTTATAGCTTCAAGACACATTTTCTCGGCAACTCCAAGTTCAGGATAGCCCATCCAGTCGGGCCAAAGTTCCCCTAGAAGGAGATAAACCGCTTTTTCAAGTTCTTCTGGTGAAAGCTCTTTGAATAGCTTAGCTAGAATCGAAATCATTTTGAGGCGCTCACTTGTTATTTCTAGAGCCTTTAGATGCTCACAGAAATCCTTAAATAGCATTGAGAATTCACCAATTACCTTAGCTTATCTAACTAAAACAAATATTATGAAACCATTATGCTTAATAAATTAGCTTCACGTATTGTTGGTGAATTTTCTGAATGACAGGCAACAAATGTAAACTATGTCCAATTGGCTGCGTTGATGTTAGTGTATGTATGGGGTTTGATGCTAATAAGCACATGTTTGTACGTAGATATAGGAATTTTAGGGTGATGCATCTTTCCATAGAGGAATTCGGACTTTACCACTTTTACCCAGCAAACTCAGTAATCCTCGCCGTGACCTCCGGATGCAACATGCTATGCTCATTTTGCCCTATGCATTCTACGGTCTTCTCGTTTTCTGAGGGCATCGAAGAGAAGGAAATTTTATTGACTATAATTAATGCTGCTGAGCGTCTGGGATCTAATATTGTCGCTTTTTATTGCAATAGCTTACTTGATCTAGATCTCATTAGGAGCATTAAAACACAATTTGATTATCAGATCATAGCTATGACAAATGGCTTTATTTCTAAGGAGATACTTAAGTGTTATCTCTCTCACTTAGATGCCGTCTTACTTCGCTTATTTGGCTTTTCTGACACCACATATTCCCGTATAACACCGATCCTAGGTGCAACCCAGCATATACAAAGATTCATATACGAAGCAACCAGTAAAGACAAACATTTAGAGATAGAGTTCTACGTGATCCCAGGCATTACGAGGGACGATGAGTTTCTTAGTTTGGTGAGTTTTTTGCATAAAGTAAACCCAAACATACCCCTTCACATAAGACGTTTTAGACCTTGTTTCGTCGAACTTGATCGCAGACCTACACAGACCGAAGAAATTTTACATTACTATAATCTTGCAAAGAAGTTCTTGCATTATGTCTACGCTGAGCTTTGGATTAGTCCCTATAATGATACTTTTTGTCCAAATGGGCATCTAGTTATACAGCGTTTTGGATGGAAGATCCGAAAAATTAAGATAAAAGAAGGTAAATGCCCCATCTGCGGAGAAGAAATCCCTATAAAGATGTAATTACTTCTTATATCCTATCTTCCTTAGGAAGTCCATTCTCCACTTCTTGTCTTCCTCTGACTCTATCCTCTTTGGTGAGTAGCCATCTACGACTCCTATCACTGCACGTCCAATGTTAGTTTCTGCCACTATCACTTGTAGAGGTTGATTTGATGTCGCACAGAATACTGTTGCAACTTCCTGTACCATCTTTATTCTGTTGAGGACGTTTATTGGCCACCCATCCTTTATGGCAACAACAAAGATATGACCAGCAGCTATTTTCTTTGCGATTTCGACCGCTAGATTTTGCAATTCATCGTCATTTCCTTCGTAGAAGATTCTCCTTTCGCTTGAGGACTCATTAAACGCGACGCCAAATTTGAGATTAGGATGCGCCGTTACCAGAGCCTCATATAAATCAACAACAGTCTTCATAAAGTGGCTCTGACCTATGATTATAGAAACACCTTCTGGAAGTTTTATATCCACAACCTCAAACCTTAGCTCAGCCATACAGATCACCAATATGAATAAGGAAATCTTAAAAATTTAGTCAGATGAGACCACATTTCGTTTTTGTATTCTCTTGCTGTGATCAGAGGTTTGAGCTTGATCCTTGATCCGCGAGATTCGTTATTTCTGCGGGTTCCTGGGGGTTTTGAGAAGGTTCGCATAGCGGAAAGATTTTACACGGTAGCCATTAGTCTATGCTCTGTAGTATGGAATGCTAATCGAAAGCATTATATATTAGATTGACTCTAATTTACTATAAATTTGGCTGTGAAAACTCTCTTGTACATCAGACCAGCTATTTCGGAGGCCTATGGCGATGGGACTTAGCGATCTTATCGAAGCTTTGGGAAAGTACCTTGAGAGGAATAAATGTGATATCTATGAGCTTACTCGCTCGGTATTTGGGGATATAAGAAAATATCTTGGCTCCCGAGCATCAATAGTCAAATTCGTGATTCTTGACTTCAAACACTTTTTCAAAGTAATAGATGAGAAAGACAACATCAAAGATCTTCTCAGCTTGGCTTACAACACATGGCATATCGCCGACTTTCCACGCGGTCTCGAAGTATACTTAGAGGAAGAGGAAGAGAAAGAGTTTGATTATGCTCACGAGCTTCTTCATAGAGAGGTAGAGGAAACCGGCATTTCAATATTCCTTCACGCAATTCCATACGTTCATCAGTGTTTAGAACTGTGGGAGTTAAAGATACATCCTAGTCTGATGAGCAAGCTACCAGCAATACTTATGAGTATTACCGTTCCTAGAGAGATACTAGATCTTAGCGACATCCCTTATCCCGGGAAAATAGGCGCCAAAGACTATTTAGATCTTCTAAGAACATGTTATAGAAAGATCATTGAGGGGGGAGGGAGAGACTTCACAATAAGGATAGGCCCCGCATTTACTTATGGGTTGGGAACATTGAATGCTGTTCTGAATTTCTTCGAAGCATTCTTTCCTCTCGCACTTTCAGTATATAGCATTGGAAAGGTCCTCTCAGATCTTCTAATGAATGCCCAATTGGTAGAATATTCAATGCACGACAAGGATTTCTGTGTGGAGATCTTTGGCAGAGAGAAGCCCCCATTATATATACTCATGAGTGCGAATCCCATCTTGACCGAGACCCCGCTACTCATAATGTCGCTTGCCAGACTACTAGACATAATCTCCAAAGTAGCCAAATTGCTTTCAAAGAAAAAAGACAAGAACCTCCTCGCATATCACTACATAATATCCGCACTAGCCATAATAGAAATATTCAGAGCCCTAGACACACTAAGAGAAAGATGCGGGAAAATATTTCTCTCCTCAGCGATGCTTCAAGCTACCCATGACATAGGTGAGGCACTCGACCCTAAAGAATTAGACAACGAAACGAGGGGGCTAGTACTAACCAACATATCACTCCATCTCGTGGAAAATCTTGGAGAAATCAGGGAAAGAACCATCGCCTCAAACGCAATATTGCTATCCCTCGAACTAATAAGAAAAACTATCAACCAACTAGAAAAGATTAAAAAGAGCATCAAGAAAAGCATCATACCATGTATATATAGAACTCTATACCTCACCCTAAGAAAAGCAGAAGAAACCAAACTACTAAGCATAATAATAGAAAAAGAAATAGAAGAGATAATAAACACACTTAAAAAACACGACAAAAACGCAAAGAAACTACTAAAGAGTCTCCAAAAACAACAAAATCTTTGAAGAAATGTTTGAAGTCAAGAATCTTTGAAACTAAGCTATGAGATTTTGGCTAGCAAGGGGTTTGCATTTGATTCTGGGATTTCCTAGGTGTTGGAGTATTTCCTAAACTATGCGATTTTTGGGTATCCGATTTTTTTGCTATTTTTATGAGGCCTATCTTGGTTACTGTTACTATATTGTTTCTCACTGCTACTGCTATGCTTGATGGATGGTAACCTCCCTCCCCTCCTTGAATAATCAGTGCCACATAGTTTTTGATTCCTTCTTCATGAACTAGTGTTCTTACTCTCTCGATAAATTTCTCCACATCACCTGGTTGTATTAGCGACATTGTGTATTTGTTCTCGATTAAATAGTAGAGCTCCCTCGCTCCGATTCTTCCGATCGCTATCAGATCTATTTGTCTTTGTGGTGGTCCTTTTGGGGTGTATACTTTGTATATTGGTAGGATTTCCAATCGGTCTGTTGTATTGTTGAATAATGCACCATTTTTCTCCTCTATTACTACCGGTTTGTTTAGTTCTTTGGCTTTATTGAAGAGACCCTCAATATACTTATCAAACATTATTCCTAGTGATGCTCTTAGCTTTTCCCTATCCATCGTGCTGATGTATGGTTTTGTTGATAATAACCATGTTTTCATTAGCGGGTACTTGAGCAGATATATTGCCTCTTTGTTCAGTTTTTGCTTCTCTACGAACTCCATCTCTACTAGTTCTTCGAGGAGATTATAGACAACATTGTAATCTAGGGCTTCATCCTTAGCGATTTCGCTGGGAGTTATTTTTCCACACGCTATGCTTCTCATAACTCTCAATATCATGTTCCGCCCATAGCGAGATGCCTCGTCAATAAACCGTAGTATGGCTTCAAAGAAGTCATTAAACTCAGCTAGGTTACTTAATTCCTCAAGTAGTCTATTGAGTTCCTCAACATTCTTTATCTTGCGTGGACTCACATGACCTATCACTAGCTCTATTAATGCGGGTATTCCTCCCGTCACCTCATATATTCTCTCTGCAACCTCATGAGGAACTTCATGTCCTAAGGCTATAGATAGGTGTTTCATTAGTTCGATGGACGATTTCCTATCTAATGGTTCTATTTTTCTCGTTGCGAATAATGCTAGAAAAGCTTTTCTTGCTGGATCGGTCTTTGAATATTTCTCAAGGAGATGCCATGATAGACTTGTTGATAGAACCCAAAAGACTCTTGTTGCTAGTGGTAGGGAGTCCTTTAAATACCAGAAGACCTTACGAAGGGCGTCCCTCAGCTTTAATCTCTCCTCCAGAGCTATCCTTGAAGCGAGGTTTTCAATCATTAGGTGGAATTCATCTAAGCACATTGCTAGGACTATATTATTCGCCTCACTATATGCTTGTGGATACTCAATTAGGAACTTTAACGCCTCAAATGTTGATTGTGGATAATCGTATTTTGGAACATCCAAGTTTTTCTTGATAGCCAGATCGCTTAATGCGCCGATCAGATTATCAACGAGCTCCCTACCACTTGTAACATAGGAGACTCTCAAGAGAATACCATAATCTATTCTCTTAATGAACTCCTCAAGCAAAGTAGTCTTGCCTACGCGTCTTAGACCATAGACCACAACATTGTATTTTGCTCCTCTTAGACGACCATTGTACAGTGATATGAGCCACGAAAGCTCCTCCTCTCGATCAACAAACATTAATTACACCTAAGTGTAATTATGTTCCATAGTAATCACAATGAAATATAATTTAAGAGTTAGGAACAGCTGTCTTCATCAAGAAACCAACCATGGCACATCTTACAAATTCTGACCTTGACGCAAATAGACCAGCCTTAACAAGTTCATCAACAATCATAACCAGTTCTAATGGTATCTTTACGCTCATGACTCGTGTTCTATCATATATGGGTTTTATTAGTCCACTTTCTGTTGATTCTTGGATATCACGATGGTGTAGCGGATGGAAAGAACAATGAGGAGAAGAGAATCTCATAGTGTTAAAGTCTTTAGGGTGGAGATTACTGGGGGGTCTGAGACACCTAAGGAGGATTTTAGGAGACCCATTGAGTATTTCTGGACTAGGTATCCGCTGGTTTCTAGGGTTCTAGATTTTCTGTTTGATATGATCCGCAACTATTTTGAGGAGATGATTAGGCTTCAGAGGAGGAGCATACATCTTCTGGGGAGGATATATAGGTTGCTTAGGGAGGGATCTGAGGTAGAGAGCGTCACGTATAGGGTTATGGATAAGGAGGAAGCTAAGAGATTGATAGAGGAGCTGATAAAGTCTAGCCCGGGGGTATCCCTCTCGGAGATTGTTGAGGAGACGGATCTCGACCCAGAATTTGTGCTGGAGTGCGTCAAAGAGCTTGAAAACGAGGGTAAGATTGAGGGAAAAGTTGAATGAACGAAGAAGAAAAAGAGGCATGCCAGAAGAAGCAGGAGTTTCGTTTTGGGAAAGCCATTATTAGGGCTAGGAAGATAGGTAGAAAGAAGCTTGTCCATGGGACGCATAGGCATAGAATAGTGGAGTTCACAGCTTGGAATGTCATTATAATCCCCGAGAAGAGGTTCTACCCGAGGGGTCAGCAATGATTTGGAGGATCAGAATAAAAATTCCTGTTAGCCCACCAATAAATCTTGAGAGAATTATTGAGAATATTAGTATGGCGGATATCCTTGAGGGAATTACGTCATTTAACACAACGAAGGATGGTTTGACTCTCGAGATGTATGAGAAAGTTGGGATAGACATAGTTGATGGGGCAGAGTATGTCGTTATAGAGTCGTCTGCTAGAGATATAACGCCAGAGATAGAGTCTGCCATAGATTTTATTGGGAAAGTATTTAGGAGGGCAAACCATACGTTGGGGGGGCAGAGAGTGATTGAGTATAGTGCTAGGCTGAGATGTAAACTCAAGGTTGATTTCGTCAAATTCCTCAATATGAAAATTGGCAAGAGAATAATGGACATCTTAAGAGAAGCCTATGGGAACATATGGGTGGATCCTGAGAACACATCTCTAGATTTCATCATGAACAAGCTTGTTGTCAAGATCTCGGAGGCCACCGTCACCATTGAGAGAATAGATATCAGCAAAATACTGAGAAGAATTTCGAGACTTATCCCGAGCAGATATATGTTTGCTTATCTAGATAAAATCGTCAAGCTCAGTAAGCTACTATATGTCTACTATGATGTTGAGGTGAAAGCATCAAGCATTGATGCTGTGGAGGATGTTATGAATAGGTTCATCAACAAGACGTTCGTAGAAGTGGAGGATCTGGAGAAGGAAGTTATGGAGAGACTATCGAAGCTAGGGCTACCAGAACCCATGATAAGGCTCATTCGGAGAGAATTAGAGTTCCTATAAGCGATGGGTAACTCCATCTAGAATCT
>Ga0180302_10001880_pt1 | contig 10089 bp, 9 predicted proteins | sample GuaBasSediGuay17_FD_121794 | JGI IMG/M metagenome (GOLD analysis project Ga0180302, IMG submission 121794) | Subseafloor sediment microbial communities from Guaymas Basin, Gulf of California, Mexico - Guay17, Core 4571-4, 12-15 cm | ecosystem: Environmental > Aquatic > Marine > Hydrothermal... | reverse complement strand
CTCTTAACCATCTGGACCTGCTCCCCTATAGAGCAGTTCCTGTGGAGTACCCCAAGCCCCCCCTCTCTTGCTAGCGATACCGCCAGAGAGACCCCTGTCACGAGGTCCATTGGAGACGAAAGGAGTGGCAGAGGGATCTTCCACTCTGGTGTAAGCCACGTTGAGATGTCTGCTTCATCTGGCTCTACTGCACCTGAACTCGGGAGCAAGGTCACGTCATCAAACGACACAGAAGTCAGTAGACCTCTGTCTTCTACTCCAAGCTTCTCAGCGAAGTTGTAGCTGAAACCCATATAGCCTAAACGCCCACGGTATATTAAACTTTCAGCTCTCCTCTGGAGGCACCGCCTTTCTCCCAACTGTGACAAAGCCCGTGTGGGCTATCATTCTTGAGGCCGGCCTAGTCCTAGTCTCATCTGATATGATGTCTCTGACCAGTACCTCGAATGTATGGAGCATGATGAACCCCACCTTGCTAGCTTCAATGCATGTCTTCTCGACCTGATTGTATGTCGGCGAGAACGATGCAAACCTGCCTGAGGGCTTAAGCGCTTCCCAAGCATGCCTGAGGACATTCCAGGGGTCTGCTATGTCTATGACCACAACGTCAACATCTCTCTCATCTATCCCCCTCGTTGCGTCTTTGAGCTTGAACTCCACATTAGAGCCGAGCCCGTGCCTGCTAAGGTTTCTCTTAGCAGCTAGCAGGAACTCTCTCCTGTACTCATACGTATAAACTCTGCCTTCTGGCCCAACATATTCTGAGAGTATTGCTGTGAGGAATCCTGAGCCTGTTCCAACCTCAACCACCTTCATTCCAGGCCTTATATCAGCCTCCAGCAGTATTAATCCAGCGTCCTTCGGGTATATTACCTGAGTAGGCCTTCTGAACGTGAAGATCAGGTCTGTGAGCGTCGGCTTGAGGAGGTAGAACCTCACTCCCTTGCTAGTTGAGACTGTGCTCCCAACTTCCTTGCCTATAGCTGCCTGCATGTCGATGTACCCCAGGTCTGTCTCAAGTCTGTCCCCTACTCTCACCGTCCGAACGTATTTCCTCCTCTTACCGTCATAGAAGAGCACTAGGTCATTCTCTCTGATTACATGCAAGCTACCACCGGCTCAGCTTCTAGTAGCCTCGAAGTTTTAAAGCTAACACAGAGCTACCTGGGGCTTCTACTTGACGCTGGCCTTGAGGTTTCTCGGTGGGGCAGGTGAGGTTGGGCGATCTTGTATCGAGGTTTCCTGTAGAGACAGAGCTGTGCTATTAGACTGTGGTGTTAACCTAGCTGCTAAGGAGGACAGGTTTCCTCTCAGGGCAAGCCGCCCTGTAGAGGCTATCATAGCATCTCACGCTCACCTTGATCACACTGGGATGACGCCTTGGGCTGTCCGAGAGTATGGGTGCAGGGTTGTAGCAACCCCTCCTACAATAGACCTCAGTGAACTCCTGCTTACAGACGCACTGAGGCTGTCAAGCAGCCTAGGACGTGAGCTACCGTATACAAACGAGGACATAATGAAGATCAGGTCATCTGAGGTCGAGGCCATCTACCACGAGGAGATAGACCTCGACTCTTTCAAGGCGATGCTCTACTGCTCAGGCCACGTCCTAGGCTCCTCCATGGTATACCTCGAGGCCTGTGGAGCTAGAATCCTATATACCTCAGACTTCTCAGCTAGGTCCACCAGGCTTCTTCCTTCAGCTGAAGCCAACTTACCTGAAGCTGACATCCTGATAGTCGAGTCAACCTATGGAGGAGACTCAGACTCTCATCCTGCGCTCAAGAAGACTGAGAGAGCTCTCGTTGACGCTGTGAAAAGCACGCTTGAAGCAGGAGGTAGAGTCTTGATCCCAGCTTTTGCACTCGGTAGAGCTCAAGAAGTCCTCTCAATCATAGCTGACTACATGAGATCCGGCTACCTCCCAGAGTACCCAGTGTTCGTAGATGGAATGATCAGAGAGGTTAACAGGATCTACTTCCTGTACTGGGAGTGGCTTAAGCCTGAGGTCAGGAGGAAAGTCCGGCAGACAAGAGCTTCTCCACTGGAGTACAGGGCTATATCCGATGTAGCTGATAGAAGCGAGGTTCTCGAGATATCTGAACCATACATAGTCGTAACCACCTCTGGAATGCTTGAAGGAGGCCCTGTAGTAGAGTACCTAAGGGAGATAGCTCCTGACAGCAGGAGCCTGATCGTGCTGACTGGCTACCAGGTAGAGTCAACCCGCGGCAGAGCACTCCTAGATGGAGCTAAGGAGCTGGAGCTACCCGATGGAGTAGTCAAGGTGAGAGCACAGGTGCACTTCGCAGAGCTCTCTGCGCACGCTGACCAGAAGCAGATCCTCCAGTTTACATCCAGGCTTAAGGGCGTAAAGAGGGCTGTCATCGTGCATGGTGAGCTGGAGAAATCTATGCAGCTAGCTAGGAAGCTTGAAAAGCTCAGGGGGTATAGCGTACACGTCCCCAAAGTAGGTGATGTCATCAAGGTGTAGCAGTTGCTGCTAGCTGCAGTTGGAGACATCCACGCACCAAAGTACCTCTCCATGTTCGAGGAAGCTGTATCTAGACTAGGTGAAAAGCCTGACATGCTAGCCCTGCTCGGAGACCTGATATACAGAGGACAATACCAGTGGCTCAAGAGGGTAGTCGAGGTAGCTGAGACCATAGGCTGCCCGATGATAGCTGTCCCTGGAAACGAGGAGTTCTCTGAGCGTAGGTTCTCCAGTGAGATGGCAGATCATGCAATTGTACTGAATGACACTCTAGTCACTGTGAGAGCTCACGGCATAGAGCTCTGCATAGTCGGGACCAAGGGCTCTCTAGACAAGCCAACAAGCTGGCAAGCCAGGAATATACCAGGTATAGCTGAGAGGTACAGGAGGAGAGCTACCCTGGTCTGTGAGCTAGCTAAGGCCTCTAGAGCACAGGTGAAGGTCTTGCTATCCCACTATGCTCCAACCTACAGGACGATGAGGGGAGAGCCCCCCTCAATATACCCCCAGCTCGGCTCCAGAATGCTAGAGAACTGCCTTAAGGCTGGTGTATTCGATGCTGCTATACATGCGCACGTGCACCGTGGCAAGCCTAGTGCTCAGGTAGGCTCCTGCCCAGTCTATAACGTCAGTCTTCCATGCACTAGGGAGGTTTCACTGATAGAGCTCAAGCCAGCAATGAGGAAAGCCGGGTTAGAGCTCTTCATAGGCTAGCTGGCTAAAGCAGAGTCCTCTGTGAGGGATGAGGACGGAAAGCTTATAAGCCAAGTGCATTAGGCAGCCTAGATTCACATGTCTTCAGAGTCAAAACTCCTATACAAGACTAAGAGCCTATGCCCAGAGTGCCTTAAGCTTATCGATGCAGCAGTGGTTGAGCGAGATGGGAAAGTCTACATAGAAAAGACATGCGACGAGCACGGCTTCTTCTCCCACATATACTGGAGTGATGCTGAGATGTTCAAGAGAGTCGAGAAGTACGCTAGAGACGGCAGTGGTGTGGAGAACCCAGCTATAAAGAAGATGAGTAAGGGCTGCCCATTCGACTGCGGCTTATGCCCAATTCATAAGTCGCACACTGCACTGGGGATAGTAGATGTGACAAACCGATGTAACCTCAGATGCCCCGTGTGCTTCGATGCAGCATTCGCTACAGGATACGTGTACGAGCCTACACTAGAGCAGATCAAGTACCTCTTCAGCATACTAAGGTCAAACAAGCCAGTACCATGCCCAGCTGTCCAGATAACTGGGGGTGAGCCTACAGTCAGAGAAGACCTCCTTGACATCATTAAGGCTGCTAAGGAAGCAGGCTTCGCTCACATCGAGCTCAACACCAACGGCCTAAAGCTAGCTGAAAGCCTAGAGTACACAATGAAGATAGCTGAGGCAGGCTGCACCACTGTCTATCTGTCGTTTGAGGGCTTCAGCGACAAGGCTTACGAGCACAAGGGCAGGAACCTCCTGAAAGAGAAGCTGAAAGCTATAGAGAACTGCAGAAAGGCGAAGATAAACGTTGTCCTCGTGCCAACCCTGGTCAAAGAGATAAATGATGGGGAAATTGGAAGAATCATAGAGTTCGCAGTGGAGAACATAGATGTGATCCGCTGCGTCAACTTCCAGCCAATATCCTTTGTAGGAAGGTGTGAGCTCGAGGAGATAGAGAGGCATAGGATTACCATCCCAGAAGCTATAGAGAAGATAGAGGAGCAGACCAATGGGAGGATAAAAAAGGAGGACTTCTATCCAGTACCAACTGTAGTAGACATAGCTAGGTTCATAGGCTTGCTTGAAGGGAGCCCTAAAGTCGAGTTTACAACGAATGTCCACTGCGGGATGGCAACCTACCTCTACGTCAGCAGGGATGGAAGCTACAAGCCCATTCCAAGGTTCATTAACGTAGATAGGTTCTTAGATGGGCTTAGGGAGGCTTCAGAGATCCTCAAGAGGAGAGGCTTCTTAGCTAAAACCAGAGCTCGGCTGAAAGCCCTATCAGCGCTCAGAAACTCTGTAATCAAAGAGGAGCTTCCACCAGAGTTGGATGTCCTGAACCTGCTCAAGCAGGTACTGATCAGAAGAGACTATTCAGCTTTAGCGGAGTTTCACATGGGCAGAGTGCTCATGATAGGGATGATGCACTTCCAGGACTCATTTAACGTTGACTTAGAGAGGCTAAAGAGGTGTGCAATCCACTATCCAACTTTAGATGGCAGGCTCATCCCCTTCTGTGCGATGAACATGACAGACAGGCATGGTAGATCCCTCTACAGGAAGCAGATTGAGACAAAGTACTCCATTCCAATCGAGGAGTGGAGGAAGCTCAGAGGAGCTAGCGCCTAGCAACCACCTGAGCTATCGCATATGTAGCTTTCCTCTTAACTATTTTGACTCTAACCCTCTCTCCAGGCTCAGAGCCATTCACATAGACAACCAGCTCACCTACCCTAGCAATCCCCTGTCCTCTGTCGTTTACATCTGTTATCGTGACCTCAATCTCATCTCCCACATCAATATCCTCATCCCTCTCTCCAACAAATCTTGCATAATCCTGCTCAGCGAGCATGTAGTTAACGTACTTCCTGAGCCTCCTCCTATCCTTAGGCTTAGCTACAAGCTCTCTCGGCTTCCTTCTAGGCAAGCTCTCTACCACGCTATACTTGTAGTCAGTTAAAAGCGTTTCTGACAACTGACACCAACATGATGTCATTTACATTTGTTAAGGTAGGTCCAGTGAATACAAGCCCTCCCACCCTAGAGAAGAAACCGTAGCTATCATTCCTGTCAAGAGCCTCCTGAGGGTCTATTCCCATTAACATTCCTCTCTCAGCTGTGTTGCCATACGCTATGGCTCCAGCTGCATCGGTATCTCCATCAACCCCGTCAGTTCCAATAGAGCACACGACAACCCCTACCTCTCCCTTGATCTTAAGGGATGCTGCCAGCGTGAGCTCTTGGTTTCTTCCTCCTCTGCCCTCCCCTTTCACGGTGACTGTTGTCTCCCCACCTGCAACGACTAGCACAGGGGGCTCAGCTGGAACCTTACTGTGAGCTGCTGCTCTCCCTATGGACGCCAGCACCTTACCCACTTCTCTAGCCTCCCCCTCGATGTAGGATCCAAGTACAACAGCTCTAGCCCCCCTCTTCTCTGCTACTCTGGCTGCAGTCTCAAGTGCACTAGCATTATTGCACACTATGATGTTCTTCACCTTCCTAAATAAAGGGTCTCCTGGCTTTGGCGTCTCGGGTATAGCCCCACTAGCTCCAGCCTCCAGCATTCTCCTTACCCGGCTGCTAACCTTATTGAGGAGCCTGTATCTCTCAAGCACCTCTAATGCATCTCTGAATGTGGTTCCATCGGGTACCGTAGGCCCTGACGCGATCGTGTCAAGTCTATCTCCGACTACATCTGACACTATCATGCTGACTACAGTAGCTGGGTAGGCATACCTAGCAAGCCACCCCCCCTTCACAGCAGACAGGTGCTTTCTGACAGCATTGAGCTCACGTATATCTGCCCCAGCTTTGAGCAGCTGCCTTGTAACCTCAACTATGTCTTCAAGCTCAACTCCTTCTCTAGGAAGGGTCATTAAAGCTGATCCTCCCCCAGATACAAGGAATAGCACCAGGTCTCTTTCCCCGAGTCTCTTAAGCTGCTTGACTATGGCTTCAGCTCCCCTAACGCTTTTATCACCAGGTAGGGGGTGGCTGGCTCCCATGACTTCAACTAAGCTTGTTCTGATCCTGTCCTCAGTCCCCTCCAACACCAGCACTAAGCCTCCTGCTATCCTATCTCCGAGTATGTCCTCTAACGCAGATGCCATCAAGCCACTTGCCTTACCGCACCCAAACACCCATATCCTATCATAGCGGCTTAGGTCTATCTCGCTGCTTTCATAGACGCCTCTAACCACCAGCTTATCTTCTCTTAAGCTTATACTCCTCTTAACAACCTTATCAGGCAGCACATCCCTTATAGCCTCACTTGCAGCTGTTAAAGCCAGCTCAGCTGCCTCCCTATCCTCACTACCCTCTGCCAACCTAAGGAGTTCTTCTAGGTTTTTGATCAGGTGCTCCATTTAAAGCCCCATGATCTCTCTAATCAGCTTCTTAGCCCTCTCAGGCCCAAGCTTCTCCTCAAGCTTCCTCTTGGCCTTCTCCAGGTCATCAGCTGACTCGATGATCCCCAAGACCTCCTCCTGTAGTCCTGGAGATAGGTCTCTAAGGGCCTCTCTGAGAAGCGTTTTCCTCTTAAGCTTATGTGGAGGTGGAGCTATAGCCAAACGCATCACCTCATAAACTCATGCCCACACTTAGGGCACTTCACGTAAGAGCAGGATAGCTGGGAAGACAGGGTCGGGCATCCCCTGCAGGCAACCATCCTACTGTATGTGACGCTGAATGAGTGCCCACATGAGGGGCACACTATGATGTCATCACCTCTTATTCGCACCATCCCGCCTACATGCTAGGCCCTGCAGAATTAAAACAGTTTCTACGTCCAACAGGCTCTGATGCACGGTATGCCATCTCCTCCCCAAAGCCCCATAGGTGCCATGTCATGCAAGCTCCACCTCATTCCCAGGTGCTATGAGCCTCTAATAAGTAGAGGAGCCACCTACCTACATGCAGGCAGCTCTAAGGCAGCTACAGCCCCCCAACTAGCAGACTGCATCAGCACTGTGCATCAGCTGCGATTCCTATGGCTGCAAAGGCTGAAGCTGGCTAGCGTACTGCTTGGAATAAGACTTTTCAATACGAGGAGCGCATACACAGTGGGATCTCAATGTCAGAGAGGAGACGCAGGAAGCCTTGGTCAGATATCTTCGAGTTCTTTGAGCGAATAGACGAGCTCTTCGACGAGCTGATGGAAAGAAGCTTTGAGAGAGCATTTGAAAGGGAAGCTGAAGGAGTTAGAGTAGAAGGCCCCTATGTCTATGGGTTCAGCATGCGAATAGGCCCTGATGGAAAGCCTATCATACACGAGTTTGGTAACATAAGGAGGATGAGAGGCCGCCCTGTTATAGTCCCCGAGAGGGAGCCGCTAGTAGACGTGGTAGAGACCGACGAGGAGATAATAGTCACAATAGAGGTTCCTGGCGTAGAAAAGAACCAGATAAACTTAAACTGCACAGATAAAGAGCTATATGTTTCAGTTAAGCACCCTGAGAGGGGATTTGATAAGACAATAGAGCTTCCAGCTAAGGTGAGGCCTGAGGAAGCTAAAGCCTCTTACAGGAACGGCATCTTGGAAGTAAGGCTCCCACGAGCTGAGAAAAAGCCAAAGAAGCCTGGAAAGGAGATAAAAATAGAGTAGCTAGGTTAAAGCATGAAAGAGGTAAGGCTGACCGTAGCAGAAGCTAGGCACAGAGATGTCGGCAAGGGGATTGCTAGAATAGACAGGAGAGTATATGACGACTTAGGCGTCGAAACAGGGGATGTAATAGAGATAGTGGGGAAAAGAGGAAAGCGAGCAGTAGCCAGGGTCTGGCCAGGGTACCCAGAAGACGAAGGCAAGGGGATAATCAGGATAGACGGCGAGATGAGGTACAATGCTGGAGTAGGCATAGGAGACATGGTAACCGTTAGGAAGATAGATGCTACACCTGCAAAGAGGGTTGTAGTAGCTCCGCCAACCAGGCTGCTGGTCTCATCAGAGCTACAGGCCTACATCAAAGACAGGATATTCGGTAAGCCCGTAGTGAAGGGCAACGTCGTCTTCGTCCAGACGTGGGGAGAAGCGCTCCCATTTTACGTGGTAAACGTGATTCCAGGCCCAGTCGGGATGGTAGATGAGGAAACTGAGGTATTACTCAGAGAAATGCCTGTGACTGAAGCAGAGCTGACAGCTCCCAGAGTAACCTACGAGGACATAGGTGGGCTAGACGACGCCATACAGAAGATAAGAGAGATAGTAGAGCTTCCTCTAAGGCATCCTGAGCTCTTCGAGCACCTGGGAATAGACCCGCCCAAGGGTGTCCTCTTATATGGTCCACCTGGCTGCGGCAAGACTCTGCTAGCTAAGGCTGTGGCAAACGAGGCTAATGCAACCTTTATACCGATTAACGGCCCAGAGATAATGAGCAAGTACTATGGTGAGTCTGAGGAGAGGCTCAGAGAGGTGTTCAAGCAGGCTAGGGAGTCTGCTCCAGCGATAATATTCATAGATGAGCTCGATGCGATAGCTCCAAAGAGGGAGGAGGTCACAGGTGAGGTTGAGAGGAGGGTAGTAGCTCAGCTCCTAACCTTAATGGACGGTATACAGGAGAGAGGCCAGATAATAGTGATAGGAGCCACCAACAGGCCTAACGCCATAGACCCGGCGCTAAGGAGGCCGGGCAGATTCGACAGAGAGATAGCGATAGGGGTACCCGACAGAAATGGCCGTAAGGAGATCCTGATGATACACACAAGAGGAATGCCTCTAGCTGACGATGTAGACTTAGACGAGCTCGCTGACCTTACACACGGGTTTGTGGGAGCAGACCTAGCTGCACTATGCAGAGAAGCTGCCATGGTAGCGTTAAGGAGATATCTCCCGCAGCTAGAGCTTGAGAAGGGCCGTATTCCCATCGATGTCCTATCCAAGATAAAGGTCACGAGACAGGACTTCCTGGAGGCCTTGAAGACCATAGAGCCATCAGCCATGAGAGAGATAATAGTAGAAATTCCGAGAGTGAGATGGGAGGACATAGGTGGTCTAGAAGATGTCAAGCAGGCTCTGAGAGAGGCTGTAGAGCTCCCCTTAAAGAGCCCTGACAAGTTCAGGAAGATAGGTGTAAGACCTCCCAAAGGGATACTGTTATTCGGCCCACCAGGCTGTGGCAAAACGCTGCTGGCCAAAGCTGTTGCAACCGAGAGTAAAGCCAACTTCATAGCAATAAGAGGACCAGAGATCATGTCCAAGTGGGTTGGTGAGTCAGAGAAGGCCATAAGAGAAGTCTTTAGGAAAGCTAGGCAGGTTGCTCCAGCAATAGTGTTCATAGACGAAATAGACTCGATAGCCCCACGCAGAGGTGCTGAAGAGGGGACAAGAGTAACTGAAAGGATTGTCAACCAGCTACTGGTTGAGATGGATGGGTTAGTGCCTCTCGAGAGAGTGGTTGTCATAGGGGCGACAAACAGGCCAGACATACTGGACCCTGCATTGCTCAGACCAGGGAGGTTCGATAGGATAATGCTAGTACCTCCACCAGACGAAGATGCTCGGCTAAAGATCCTAGAGGTTCACACCAGAGATATGCCTCTAGCTAGCGATGTAGACCTGAGAGAGCTAGCCAAGAAGACAGAAGGCTTCTCTGGAGCAGACTTAGAAGCGCTATGCATGGAAGCTGGTCTTGCAGCGATAAGAGAGGACGCTGAGAAGGTGAGTGCAAAGCACTTTGAGGAAGCCCTTAAGAAGGTGAAGCCCTCTCTCACACCAGAAGTCATAAGGTCCTATGAGAGGATGCTAGAAGCCCTAAAGAAGTCCTTTGGCCTCAGCGCGCTCACATAGCACATTGCCTTCTCGAGCGATTAACCAGCTCCACCTATAGATTCACTGAGTGCCGCTAGCCAAGGGCTTCTGCATCTGCTCTCCAGTATAATCCTCTCCCCCTCCT
>Ga0180302_10001879_pt1 | contig 10091 bp, 9 predicted proteins | sample GuaBasSediGuay17_FD_121794 | JGI IMG/M metagenome (GOLD analysis project Ga0180302, IMG submission 121794) | Subseafloor sediment microbial communities from Guaymas Basin, Gulf of California, Mexico - Guay17, Core 4571-4, 12-15 cm | ecosystem: Environmental > Aquatic > Marine > Hydrothermal... | reverse complement strand
TTAAAGCACCTCCCTTATTTTGCTCTCCAGAACCTGTGAGGGGTCAAACCCCTCTAGGCGCAGGTAGAAGGATGCAACATCCACAAGAGCACGCATAGGCACAAGCCCTATTATTTCGGAGCCTGCAATTGCCACACCATACCTCTCTGCCTCTGCTTTAATTAACTCAAAGACCCTGTAAATTGGTGTTTTTTCATAGTTTGTAAGGTTCATTGAAACCTGAACCATCCCCCTTTCTTTTATTTCAAATCCCATGGCTTTAACGTATCTAAAGCCGCCGTTCCTGAACCTGACTGCACGGGCGATTTTTTTGGCAATCTCAATATCTGTTGTACGCAGGTTCACATTAAAAGCTATGAGCGGCATTCTTGCTCCAACAGCAGTTGCGCCAGCAGTGGGGTGCATTTTTGCAGGGCCAAAGTCCGGTTTTCTTTCTGGGTTTGTTTCTATTTCTTCCTTTAACCCCTCATACTGTCCCCTTCTTATATTTGCAAGGTCCCTTCTATCAGGTCTCGTAGCAGCCTCTTCGTACAAATAAACTGGTATTTGTAATTCCTCCCCAATTCTTCTTCCAACATCTCTCGCAATTTCCACACACTCCTCCATACTCACCCCCTCTATCGGAACGAAAGGTATGACGTCTGTCGCCCCTATCCTCGGATGTTCTCCTCTGTGTTTATTCATATCTATGAGTTCTGCTGCCTTCTTTGTTGCCCTAAAGGCTGCCTCCTTTACTCCCTCAGGTCCACCTATGAATGTTATAACGCTTCTATTGTGGTCAGGGTCCATCTCTCTGTCCAAGAGGCGAACACCCTCAACGCTCAAAATCTCGCTCACTATCGCATCAACTACTTCCTTTCTCCTCCCCTCGCTAAAGTTTGGCACACATTCTACTATTTTCATAAACATCACCGGACTGGGTAGTGTTCCCCAAGTTTTTAAAAATTTTGTAGAGAGCAATACTCATACTAGAATATCATATCAAGGCATTCTTTCTCACCATTGAGCCAAACATATGTTCAATTAAAAAATTATTGAGGAAATCTAAATACAAAAAGGTTATTTGGGAGGCGGAACATGTGAAACGTGCGGATGCAAAAATTCAAAGGTGAGGAATATTGATGCTGATGGGCTATGATGGGTGCTAAAGCCTAGAAATAGAAGTGTTAGAGGAAAGAAATAATAACAATTGTCTGAAATTGCGGCGACGGGCTTAAATATGAAAATTACTATGTGGTGTAACGATGATTGAAACGAAAAAAATAGGTAAATTTCAAATTGACGAAATATACTGTGGAGATGCCTTACAGTTAATGAAAGACATACCCCCAGAATCTATAGATTTAATTGTAACAGATCCACCTTTCGCCATTGATTTTAAAGCAAAACGTAATAATTACAATAGGACTCAGGAGAGGGTTCTTGAAGGTTATAATGAGATTCCCAAAGAAAAATATTATGATTTTACAGTAAATTGGATGAAGGAAGCATATCGTATTTTGAAAAAGACTGGAAGTATGTATGTTTTCTCCGGGTGGACAAATCTAAAAGATATTCTTAATGCAATAGATGATGCGGGATTCATAACAATAAATCATCTAATATGGAAATATCAATTTGGAGTTTTTACAAAAAGAAAATATGTTACAAGTCATTATCATATTCTTTTTGTGGTTAAAGACGAGAAAAAATATAAGTTTAATAAAGTTGAGCATTACCCAGAAGATGTATGGATAATTAATAGGGAGTATTGGACAGGAAAAATCAAAACCCCAACAAAATTACCTGTGGAACTAGTAAAAAAGATCCTTCTGTTTAGTAGTAATGAGGGAGACATAGTCCTTGATCCTTTTTTGGGTTCAGGTACGGTAGCGGTGGTAGCTAAAATGTTGGGAAGACACTATTTAGGGTTTGAAATAGTCCCTGAGTACTATGAGTTTGCTAAAGAGAGGATATCTAAAGTCCAAATGAGCTTATTTAAGTGGGTTAATGGTGAAAAATGGAGCGATAAAAATGATTGATTGGGAAATCCTTTTAGACATTGCAAAGAGATTAGCGGAGATCGGAAGCCAAGAAAGAGAGATACCACCTGTTTTTGAAGTAGAGCCATTCAAACATTACTTTAAAAAGGATGGAACTTTAAAATATGGTGAACTTGATGAATATGATGGTAAATTCGCAAGGCGGGAAATATTGACCAGATATTTATTAGTAAACGTTGTACTAGATCAAGGCCCAGATATAATTGGGGTGAGGGAATTACTTAAGAACGTAACGACTAGTTTATACAGACAGGAAATTAGAATATTTCACAGGCCATTAGATTTCTTTAAAGAGTTAGGCATTTCGATTGATGAAATATTATCTAAACATGAATCAATTAAAGAAATACGGGCAGAGGATTGGGCTAGAGAGAACAAATCATCACCCAGCAGATATAATTTATTTTTTGCCCAGTCTATGCGCGGTATAATATCAACCAAGCAGGTATTAGATTATGCAATTCATAGGTGGGGTGTGCCTTTATGTGTTCCATTACTATTAGAGAAAGATTTAGAATCACAACATAAGATCTCTCCGCAGCCTTTAATCGACTATATAGAATCATATTCATCTGCTGAAATCATGGCCCAACAATTAAAAGATAATGAAAGATACGGTCTCGGAAGTGCTATTGGTGATAAGGCCTGCCATTTATTTGCTAAATTATATGTTAGCATTTTTAGACTTGTAAAGCATAAAACAGAGGATAATGGATGGACGGGTTTCTCCTATGAAGTCCCTTTCGATAGTAACGCTGGACGTGTTTTATTTAGAACAGGCTTCCTTCTCGAATTAGCATCTTTAATGGACTACGAAAATTGGAATGTAATTCAAAAAGGAAAGGGTAAAGGTGGGGTTGATTATATACGGGTGACTAATATTCGAGATAAAAAGGCAACGGGAATTCCTCATAATTCAGAGATTTTCAATGACTATCTATATGTAGTGCAAGAATATCTAAAAATGGGGAAACCTAGGGCTGTAAAAATACAAAGAGTCCCAAACCTCCTCATTTATAAATTACATCAAGATGGGTATAAGTACTCGGTAGCTGATTTTGATGATGGTCTCATGTATGTAGGTACCAATTATTGTTACAACCATGATGAACCTAAGTGTGAAGATTGCCCTCTCAACGATATATGTAGGGGGTATAATGAAGATGAGGAACTTATTAAAAAGTATAGAACATAGTATCATCGCCCACAATTCTCCGCTTCGCTTCGATGCTATCAAACTCAAACAACAAACGTGAATTTGGCTTGTAGCTTACAATCCTCACTCAAATTGCCTTCGGCACCTCAAATATCCGCTGAAATTTAATTGAAAGAAGAGGTAATAATTGTTTTAGAGATTGCATAAAACCCCTATGACCTTTTCTGTCTCACCCTCAAACTTCTGAGTCTATTGATAGCAAAGGCTAAATCTATACCCCTAAACTCTGCATAATGCCCGTTGGGAGTGCTGGACAGAGCATCGAGCCCTCTATTCTCAATATCGCTCATCACCTCATGAATCACCTCACGCATTGTGCGCCTTCCATCCATATATCTGACTGCATAGTATATTGCATCACCCAATGCACGTGTTTGATTTATATCCACGATTTGCTCTAGGGCTGTTATATCAATTTCATAATTTCCGAAAACTATGTGATGCTCATCTCTAGCCTTAATTTTCACCGCTTTTCTCCCCCTGCTCGGGTCAAAGCTGTCAGATAGTGGAATTCTTTCCACAATCTTTTCCATAGGGGTTGGTATTTCTCTTTTTCTCTCACCAACATAGTGCTCAGCTATTCTTTTTGCCTTTTCCGTAAAATCATGAGGCAGGTAATTAATCATGCATATAACACGGTCTGCGACCTCAAGGTAATCCCCGGAGCCTCCCATAACGAGTATTGTGGAAACTCCAAAGTTTTCGTATAGTTCTCTCACTCTATCAATGAATGGTGTTATTGGCTCATGATCCTTGGGAACAAGCTCCTGCATTTTGTGATCCCTTATCATAAAGTTTGTTGCTGATGTGTCCTCATCAATGAGGAGAACTGTTGCTCCTACCTCGATTGCCTCGACTATGTTTGCAGCCTGTGATGTGCTACCACTGGCGTTTTCCGTGCAAAACGCACTGGTATCCTTTCTCATTGGCAAATTTGCTATGAAGCCTGATATATCCACCTTCTCCACCCTCCTCCCATCCTCCGCCCTAACCTTAATTGCATTTCTGTCCGTGACAACAAATTCCCTACCATCTCCGGGTATGTGGTTGTAAACCCCCATGGCGATGGCATTAAGAAGGGTGGACTTGCCGTGATAACCGCCGCCAACAATGAGTGTTATTCCTTTTTTTATTCCCATCCCCAGTATTGTACCATGGTTGAGCGTTTCTACAGCGATCTCCATCGATTTAGGGGATTTGAATGGAACTGCTACACGTTTGTCTAGGGGCCTAGGATCTATACCGCTTGCTCTCGGAAGTATGGAGCCATTGGCTATAAAGGATACAAGACCAAGTTCTGGTAGTTTATGTCTTATATGGTCGGCATCCTCGCACACAGCAACATGCTCGTATACTCTTTGTTTATCCAGTGCACGGAAGTACATGGAACGTTCCACAATCTTTGGCAGGTCTTTGAGGAGCATATTGTACGCCTCATTGCCAAGGATGCTTCTTCCATGAGCGGGAAGGCCTGCCTCAAACCTCGCCTCAATAGTTCCATCCTTAATTACAAAGGTTGACCTTTCAAGAATCTCTTGGCCAGGCCTATCCATAATAATTAGTCCGCTGTTTCCCGTCCCCCTTCTCCTAGATATTTTCAAGGCGTTTTTGGAAAATTCTCTAGTTAAGTAGTCACAAAATGCTATTCTTCTGCTCCTCCCCCTGTAAATATCCTCAGGCACTCCACAAGTACGTATATCCATGAGTATTCTCATCTTAGTTGGCGACGCAAACGGGTCGCCTTGGACGTGGTCAATGACCAGCAAGTAATCCCCAAGGTCGTACACACCTTTTAGCGCCTTATACGCTTTGTATCCCTTCCCATCAATTCTTCGGAGTACTCTCTGCAAGTCCTCGGCAGACCTTATATCATTCGCGAACCTCATAACCAAACACCTTTGTGTGCCTTCAACTGGATACAGTATAAAATACTTTCAGCGCAACAACTTTATATCCATATATGCAATTATGCGCTCCCAATGAACTACAAGAATAAACTTGTACTTGCCCTAGATGTGCCCCATGCCGGGAGAGCATTTGATATCGCCAGGGAAGTTGGAGATGTTGTGGATGCAATAAAAGTCGGAAATCCCCTAGTTTTAAGCGCGGGCATGAACTTTGTGGAAATACTGTCGGAAATTGCTCCGATAATATGCGATTTCAAAGTTGCTGATGTCCCGCATGTTAATGCAATGATTGTGGAGGATGCTTTCACGCATTCCGCGAGCGCCGTCATAGTTCACGGTTTCATGGGAGAAGATTCTGTGAGGGCTGCTGTTGATAAGGCTAGAGAGTTCGGGGGCGAGGTTTATGTGGTGGTGGAGATGAGCAACCCCGGCGCTGTGCGTTTCATGCAGGGCATTGGTGAGGATATCGCAAAGATGGCTGTTGAAGTTGGTGCATCTGGGGTAATCGCACCAGGAACAAGACCTGAGAGAATAAGGGTTTATAGAAAAATAGTGGGTGATAGATATATACTGTCGCCAGGCGTTGGTGCACAAGGCGGCTCAGCAATAAACGCAATAAAGGCAGGAGCAACTGCGGTCATCGTGGGGCGCTCAATATACAATTCTCAGTGCCCGAGAACTGCTGCTGAGAGGCTAGTTGAGGAAATATATAAAAATCTTGGCTAGGTATGTGATAGCAAACAGCAGATAATCAAAAGCGAGGCCTGGTCCAACGAATTGCACGACTTTTTAATACAACAACACAATATCCAGCCCATGCTCTCGCTACGGGATAGGCGCATTGCGGATAAAATTGTAGATAAGATAAAATCCTTGGGCATGGGAATGAAAATCATGCATGTTTGTGGCACTCATCAAGACACCGTGGTAAAGCACGGACTTGACACGCTTCTCCTAAAATTGGGTATTGAGGTAAGGGAAGGACCTGGCTGTCCTGTGTGCGTTACAACAACAAGAGAGATTGAAGAGGCGCTTTATTTGGCAAGAAAGGGAAAAACTGTGGCGGTTTTTGGTGATATGTTGAGAGCGCCTGGTGAGCGTGATTCCCTAGCAACTATCAGGGCAAAGGGTGGTAGGGTTAGGGTGGTTTACAGTGTGGATGATGCTGTAAAGTATGCGAAGGAGAAGAAGGAGGACATAGTCTTCTTCGGTGTTGGATTTGAGACAACAGCACCCTCCGTTGCAGCAACAATACTGGATAGTCCTCCTGACAATTTTAGTGTTTTGAGTGTGCACAAACTAACACCACCCGCTACCGAGGCTGTACTAGCACTGGGCGAGATTGAACTGAACGGTGTTATTGACCCTGGCCATGTATCAACTGTTATAGGGTGGAAAGAGTGGGAACCGATAAGTAAGAAATTCAAGATTCCACAGGTGGTTGCAGGATTTGAGCCCTTGGATGTTTTAATGGCTGTGTACATGATCGGCAGGCAGATATCGGAGGGCAGAGCGGAAGTGGAGGTTGAGTATTCAAGAGCGGTGAAAGAGTACGGAAATGAGAGGGCAAAGAGAATTATGTACGAGGTTTTTGAAAAGAAAACTGGGGAGTGGCGCGGTCTTGGAAGGGTTGAAGAAAGCTCTCTTAGCATTAGAAAGAAATATGAGGACTGGGATGCTCGAAAGAAGTATGAGGATGTGCTTGCTGAGATTGCAGATAGAGAGTATAAGGACCCACCAGGCTGCAGGTGCGGTGATGTGATAAGGGGTGCAATTTATCCCTATGAATGCCCGCTTTTTGGCAGGACATGTACTCCATCACACCCAGTGGGGCCATGTATGGTTTCTTATGAGGGTGGGTGCGCAATCGAGTATAAGTATCATAGAATGGAAAGGGCGAAAAAGTGCGTGGTTTGAAAAAGGAATAAGAAAATGTGTTTAACACATTTAGCAAATTCTCGGCACAGGGTCTGCCACAGGTCTTTCAATAACCCTATCTCCACCAACCGATGTGCGCATAACCACATACCTAGCCTCGACATCATCGGCCACCTCACCAATAATACAGGAGTTCTTGCCAAGTTCATGCCTCTTAAGTTCGGCAAGAACATCCTCCGCCATCTCCTTCACACACCCAATCACTATTTTTCCCTCGTTTCCTACCTCGAGCGGGTCAATACCGAGCATTTCCGCAACCGCTCTCACATCCTCCCTTACAGGTATTTTCTCCTCGTACACTCTTATGCCAACACCAGATTTGTCCGCCCATTCATTGAGCACAGTGGCCAATCCACCCCTTGTCGGGTCTTTCATCGCAGTAATTCCACCAACAGCCAGCAGGTCTTCCACCAAGTTGTTCAATGGAGCAATATCACTTTTAAGTTCCCCTTCAAAGCCATATCCCTCCCGATGAGCCATAAGTGCTATACCATGGTCTCCAATTGTTCCCGATACTATTATGACATCACCTTTCGCCAATGTCGAATCCGTAATCCATTGATTTTCAAAATCCCTGAACTCCCTTATTGTCTCAATGTTTCTGTCTAAATACTTACTTCTCACACCAAAGGCTGACGTTGTGACAACCATTTCATCAACACCACCTTGCTCCACAACTTTTGTATCTCCAGTAACCACAGGAACACGTGCTTCGTTAGCAGCAAGCGCTACGGACTGCAGCACACGGTCAACAGTGCTGAGTGGTAGTCCCTCCTCCACAACAAGCGCTAAGGACAGTGCTATGGGCGTTGCTCCCATAACTGCAATATCGTTTACCGTACCACAAACTGCAAGTCTTCCTATATCTCCTCCCGGGAAAAATAACGGCTTTACTGTGTGGCTGTCAATTGTGAAAACAACATCACCAATTATTGCAGAATCGTCAAGAGCCTCTAACGGCACATCTCCAACCTTACCTCCCAAGTTTTTCAGCACATAGTTTCTTATGAACCATTCCATGTCCTCCCCACCAGCCCCGTGGCTTCTCTTCACAATATCGCTCATGGTGGGGCAAAACAAAAGGGAATAAATAACACTTTTCCCTTAGTATTTGGGATGAGGGTTAAAAAGTGGCTTGCATCCTCAGCATACACGTTTGAATTACCAAAGGGCTGTGTTTACTGCGCAGAGGGTAGAAAACTCGTGCTCTTAGTCACAGGACTGTGCCATTTCAACTGTTTTTATTGCCCGTTATCTGCGGAAAAAAGGGGAAAAGACGTGGTTTACGCTGATGAGATGCCCGTGAAGTCTGATGAGGATGTATTGCTCGAGGCTGAACTTATTGGCGCAAAGGGCACAGGAATAACAGGCGGTGACCCCCTTTTTGTTATTGAAAAATCTGTACATTATATCAAAATTTTAAAGGAGGTGTTTGGTACAGCCCATCATATTCATTTATATACCTCACAGACAGATGAGGATAAAATAAAAAGATTGGCGCATGCTGGGCTAGATGAGATAAGGTTTCATCCACCGCCACAAACCTGGGGGAAAATTTCGAACGATTACAAAAAAGCCATTAAATTATCACAAAAGTTGGGCTTATCCGCAGGCTTTGAGGTGCCCTCAATACCCGATATGAAAAAGCAGTTATTGTCCCTGATAAAAAGCGCTCAGGAAGTCGGTGCGGATTTCATAAACTTAAACGAACTCGAATTTTCTGAGACAAATGTTGCCGAGTTGAATAAAAGAGGCTACTCGGTAAAAGACGAAATCTCTGCCGCTGTGAAGGGAAGCGAGGAATTGGCTTATCAAATACTCAACATGGACTTCGATATACCAATACATTACTGCTCGGCATCTTTTAAGGATTCAATACAATTGCGAAGAAGAATAAAGAACAGGGCAAAGAGTGTTGCGAGACCTTACGACATAATAACGGATGACGGCACACTGCTGCGTGGTGTGATAGAGGAATGTAGTAAGGAGTATATGGCATATATTGCGAAGAGATACAAAATATCCCCTGAATATATAGAGTTTGATGAAAAGAGAAAGCGTATTCTTGTTGCACCATGGGTTCTTGAAGAAATATCAACCAATATACCATATCCCTGCTATCTTGTTGAAGAATACCCGACATGGGATGCTCTTGAGGTGGAGAGAGAGCCATTAAATGATGTTGCGTATAAAAAGGCAAAAATTATTATAAGCAACAAAAAATCACGCAGTACAAAACAATTATAAAAAAGACAATTGATTAAAACTCACTTATAGGGCACTCTCATTCTCCTGCCACAGTTTTTGCATAAAATTGTTATTTTCTTCCTTTTTAGCCTGTAAACAGCATTATAACCTGGTATTAGAAAAGAGCAGCATTTCTTACACACATTCCTTTTGAACTTTCTGGGCAACGACACATTATACTTCATTCCTATTTTTCTGGCAAGGAAAACGTATCTTCTAGCCCTTTCAAAATTATGGGATAGTGCTTCATCATGGGCTAAGGACAACAATATTAGCATCCTTTCCCTTGCTATTTCCGCCCATTTCTTTCTTTTAACCCTCCACATGCTTTTTCGCATACATATATCAACCAATCTTTGCAATTTAAACTTTTTGAGCCGATAATTGCTCAAATTTTTCATACCAAATACAAACATTATGCTTTAATATCGTATAATTTGTTTTAACATAACAACAAATTTATATAGGAAAATGTTAATACTTATTTTTGCTATTAAAGGAAGTGTGAGTCCTAATGGCTCGCGGGTATATTAAAGCTTTGGAATTAACGAAAAAAATTGAGGAGAAGGCAAGGGAGACAACACTTGCTAAACAAAGGGCGGAGAGTAAAATTAAGGAGGCTGAGGAACTTATAAAGAAGGCAGAGGCTGTTGATGCCGATGTTAAAAGAGCGGTAGAAAATCTCGAGAGTGCACGGGAAAAGTACAACATTAAGGATTACAAATCATCGTTTGAAGATGC
>Ga0180302_10001878_pt1 | contig 10092 bp, 13 predicted proteins | sample GuaBasSediGuay17_FD_121794 | JGI IMG/M metagenome (GOLD analysis project Ga0180302, IMG submission 121794) | Subseafloor sediment microbial communities from Guaymas Basin, Gulf of California, Mexico - Guay17, Core 4571-4, 12-15 cm | ecosystem: Environmental > Aquatic > Marine > Hydrothermal... | reverse complement strand
TCAAACTTAAAGAAGTGAGGCACTTCGACGCCTATCGTAGATCGCAGTAATATGGTTCCTCTATCGTAGATTAGCTCAATGGGTGCCATCGAGAGGTATATTGTAAAGCAACTATTAAGCAGTATCCCTCAACTTCACTTCTCAGGGCTATGTGTTAGAAAAAATTGAAGTCTTAAATGCATTAGGCACTTAACAGTCTCGATTCAGTAGCACATTTATGAAGTCACTCAAAGGAATGCCATAAACCTCCTCGTAATCCGTACCCTCGAGCAGAAGCTCAACCTCACCTAGAGGTGAGGCTCTCAAATTGCCTAGTCTCTCTGGTAATACATATACCATCGAGTATACTCTTCCATTAATTAGCTTGAATCTACCGAAGGGACCAGGATACTTGTAATGCCCCCTCCATTTTGTCAAGAATAATAAAACTTCTTCGCCCCTTTTCAGGGGAGGGTCTCTGGGGTCTATTATACTTACACACTAAGGAGTTTTACAACCATGCTGGATGATGGTTATTACGCCACACTTAGGCCCCTTTATCGTCACTGTTATGTTAATTCTAACATACGTTAACATGAACCTCCAGTCACTAGTAACATTGATTACCCTTCTGACAATCACTAGCTCAGCGCTTCTGAAAGCACTCTTCACAGAATTATAACGTGGATACTCCATTACTAGGTAATCTCTGATGTCCTCGTACATCTCAAGTCCACAGGGCAGAATGAATACGAGCACAACCAGAGCTAGTACCACTGCTATTCTTATCCAATGCCAGACGCCAGGTTTGCCTAGAGCTATAATCAAGCCATGTAGGGTCCTCGAGACGTGCTTCAAATTATCACCCTGATAGCCTAGAACCCTGACATCCGAATGAATAGCTTGTTCAGTCATTAGAAGCCCTGTGACTAAGACTTATTAAGTCTAAGCCCCTCTCTACTCGGGGGGACATATGAGTAAAATGAATTTCCTGCTAATAGGAATTGATACTCTGAGAGCAGATCATCTCTCCTGCTATGGTTACGTCAGGAAGACTAGTCCTCGAATAGACGAGCTAGCTCGTGAGGGAATTATCTTCACAAGAGCTTACGCTAATGGCATACCAACTCACCCTTCCTGGACCACTATATTAACTGGAGTGCATCCATTGAGACACAAAGTAGTGACTCACATGGGGAATGTTAAGCTGAGCAAAAGCATACCTATGATTCAGGAGATACTCAGAAGGCAGGGTTATGTTACCGGAGCAGTCGATAATATGTTCTTGAAGTATGGCTCATTTTACGCGTGGTTTACTAGAGGATTTGACATATACAGTCATCCAGGTGGAGTACCTGCTCCTGAAGCTGGATTAAAAGTTCAAGCCAAAGATGTAACTGAATACTCGATAAAACTGATAAGTGAGCTCATTAAGATGAACAAGCCATTCTTCGCTTTTCTGCATTACTGGGATCCTCATGGGCCTTACAAACCTCCAGTACCCTTCAATACACTATTTTGGAAGAATGAGGCTCCTCAAAGCGATGAGTTATTGGATTACGTAATATCTCAGTATGATGGTGAAATAGCTTACGCAGATTCAATGATTGGTAAGTTGCTTGACTTTTTGGAAGAGCAAGGATTACTGGATAATACTGTTGTAATAATCACCTCAGATCATGGAGAGAACTTAATGCAACATGGCAATTATCTTGGTCATAAGGGACTTTACGATAACATAACTAGGGTGCCACTCATAATAAGGTTTCCCGAAGCAAAGGTAAGGGGTAAAGTTGATGACTTAGTTCAACATGTCGATATAGCTCCGACAATCCTAGAGCTAGCTGGAGTTAAAGTTCAAGTGGACATGGATGGAATATCATTGATTTCCTTAATAGAGGGTAAAAAACTCAAGAGAAGAGATGTAGTCATGTTAGAGAGTACACAACAGAAAGCTATAGGCCTTAGAACTGAAGAGTGGAAGTTGATAAAATACCTCGAAAAAACTCCTGAGGGATTGCCCGCTGGTTATCTTCAACTGTTCAATGTAAGTAAAGATCCTAGTGAGAGAGTAAATCTAGCTTATCATGAATTAGAAGTAACTGAAAAATTGATAAAGAAACTCGAATTATTCGTCAGAGAGATCTTACATGGTGAAGAGAACCCCTTGCTTAAACAAGCAATTACTCGTAGGAAGGTTAAGTTCTATTCTGAAGCTAAGGATTTAATTGAACTCTATGGTCTCATAATAAGATATGGACAAATTAGAGAAGAAAACAGTGAAGTATAAAACCAAGATTGACAAGCGAAGCACTAGTTCAGGAACTCGACAAATTGCTTCTTCAAATCAAACTTCAGGGAGGTTAATATTCTACGTCTTGTGGTTCTGTATAACATATATAGTATTATTGAATTATATTTCAAATATTGAATGGTTAAGTATACTATATCCATTGACACTGTTAACCGCTTTTCTTAAGGACTTACTAGTAGATAGAAAGCTTATTGCAGCCGGAAAAACGCGACTTGTATGGTTTGAGCATTCAGGCATATTACTAGCTTTCATAATCTTTGCTATGGCCTCAGAACTATATAGAGTTCCATCAATAGGCATCACATCTGTGCTCATGACAACTGACCTGGTAATAGATCTGATGCAAGATCTAGGAATATTAAAGGCGAAGAGTGTCTCTCATGTCGAATTTAAAGAAGAACGTGAAGCTGATGATAGACATAAATCGAAGTTAAAAGATTAACTTAACATCGACACCTTGCTCCAAAATGCACATCAGCTCTTCTCTCACATCATAACTCAGATCGTCTCTTCTTCATCACTGGCAGATATATGAAGACTGAAGTTATATAAATATATGTCATCTCGTTAAAAGGCAAGGTATAAATAGTTGGCTCGCTTATGCCTCTAGACAGGTGGCTTGATGAGTTTAAAGATAAATGACAGGACACTAAAAGCTGTAAAGGAGCTTTTCATGAAAATAGAAAATGAGGTCAAGTTATATCACTTCATATCTTCAAGGAGTAAGAATCCTTACCAAGAGGTTACACATGAGATACTAGTAAAAATTAGCTCTCTAACAGACAAAATAAGAGTAATAAAAGTAGACGACTCTTCCCCTCTAGTTAAAAAGTATAATATCGATAAGTTCCAAGCAATACTTATTCATGGAGTCAAAGAATACAATATCAGATATTTTGGTGCACCACTGGGTTACGAATTTGGAGTCCTCGTTAAGTCTATAGTTGATGCCTCAAGAGATAAAACTGAGCTTTCAAGCGACATTGTGAAAGCTTTATCCAAGATAGATAAGAATGTTCACATAATGGTTTTCGTTACCCCTACATGTCCCTATTGTCCATTAATGGCTAGAGCAGCCCACATGTACGCCATTGTTAACTTGAATATAGTAGCTGATGTAATAGAAGCCATGGAGTTCCCTGAATTAGCTAATAAGTATAATGTGTTTGCTGTGCCGAAGGTCGTAATAAACGATACAGTTGAATTCGAAGGAGCAGTGCCTCATGAAGTATTTGTTGATAAAATTTTTGAAGCTCTTTATTAAATTCCGAGGAAGAGTCCCTCCTCCCTTCTAATGGGTATGTGTTTCCAATCTTTGATGACTCCTCTATAACCTTTAACTTTTGCTATATAATTATAGGCTGAAAGAGCTGCTATAGCTCCTTGACCAGCGGATATTACAGCCTGCTTATAAGGCATACTAGTGATATCGCCAGCGGCAAAAACACCCGGACATGAAGTTTCACAAAGTTCATTCACAATAACTTCACCTCTCTCATTCAACTTTACAAGTCCTCTTACAGGATCAGTCTTTGGCGCATGGCCCATTTCTACGAAGACCCCATCCACTTTAAGTTCTCTAAGCTGTCCACTGCTTAAGTCCTTAATTACTACAGAACGTACTCTTACATCGCCTTTTATTTCAATTATTCTAGAACGTGAAAGTAGCTCTACATTACCCTTATTTCTAAGACTATCCAGTACTTCCGGCTCTATGAGACCTGGCTTAGTTCCAGGAAAAATCCAGTAACATTTCCTAACTACGTTTGAGAGTATCGAAGCCGCATGTAATCCACTCTCACCAACTCCTGCTAAGGCGACGACTTTATCTTTAAACAATGGAGCATCACATATACTACAGTAAGAGACACCTCTCCCCTTAAACTTATTCTCTCCTGGAACATTAAGCTCTTTGGGAGCCTTTCCTAGGGCTAAGATCAAGGCAAGGGCATTATGACTAGCTCCACTTAGCGTCTCGACTTTAAAGGAAGAGTTTTCTCTCTTCACATTAACAACCTCATCAAAGACTATATGAGCACCAAAAGCTCTAGCCTGCTCTTCAATTCTCTTAATCAAATCCAGACCTCTTATCGATAAAAACCCTGGAAAGTTTTGTATCTCTGGGGCTAATATGGCTTGCCCTCCTAAGTCCCTGCTTATTACTAGAGTGTTTAAACCAAGTCTGCTAGTATAAATAGAGGCAGTTAACCCAGCTATGCCAGCGCCAATTACTATAACATCATAAGAACCACTCAATAAGACCACCCATTTATATTTTGTAATCTGCATTACAAAATAATTTTACGATGGGTCTTATTACTTCGAATTCAATCAAGGTTTATTAACAGTATGGAGTAGAATCTTTCTTATGAGAAAAATATTTGTAATCGGTCACAGAGGATCCCCTTGTCTAGCTCCTGAAAATACTATTCCATCGTTTAAAAAGGCTATTGAAGCGGGGGTGGACTTCATAGAGCTTGATGTTAGAGCTACGAAGGATAATGTATTAGTAATAATGCATGATCCGACTGTTGAGAGAACTACTGATGGAACTGGAAAGGTATCTGAATTAACATTAACTGAAATTCTCAAGCTAGATGCTGGAAGCTGGTTCGATGAAAAGTACAAGGGAACTAGAGTCCCGACCTTAAGAGAGGTTTTTAAGGAGTTGGGAAATTCTGTGAGTTATGTTATCGAGTTAAAAGTGAAGGGAATAGAGAAACAAGTGGTTAATTTAGTTAAAGAGTTTAACTTAATGGATGAAGTCATAATACTATCTTCCATATGGGATTCTCTCAAAAGGGTTAAAGAGCTAGAGAGTCAACTAGCAATTATGGCTGATCTCCCTAATCCCACACTAGAGAATTTAGCTAAAGTCATATCACAATACGCTAACATTGTGTCAATTCATAAAGCCAAGTTGAAAAGAGAATTTGTGGAAAGGTGTCATAAGAGAGGTCTTCTAGTTAATGCGTGGCCGATCAACACCTTCCACGAACTAGTGTATTGTGTACGCTCTGAAGTAGATTTCATCACAACAGATAATCCTGGACTAATAGTGAATGCACTAACTGAGCTGAGTGCTTAAATAATCTTGCCTTTTGAATGACAAGTACTCTGACTTAGTCCCAGAAGAGATTCTCTTAAATTGCTAACTGCGACTGTATAGTGATGAGTTACGAAGATGCAGCAAGAGACTTTCTAATCATAATGAGAGAAAGAGTACTGAAACTTAAGCTGTGCTCCTCATGTAAGAAGAAAGTGTTGAAGGAAATTAACTATCTAATAATGGTAATAGATGAGAAGAAGCTTGAGAAACTTAAGAAGGAGTTTTTCTTGTTCTAATCCTCACCTAATACCCTTTCAGCTTCTAATATTAGCTTAGCAAACTTCTCTCCTTTTCTTGTCAAAGATATAAGCCTACGACCGTAGACGTTTCTCTCCTTTATCAGGTTATACTTGTATAAAATGGTTAAAGCTCTATAGATGGAGGACGAAGAAACTCTAGCCTCAGCGATTAGCTCCCTTATGCCTAATTCCTTCTTAGTTCCAAGAGCCAGTACTACTTTTAACCCAACGAAACCAAGCTCCTCAATCATCACCTTACTTTGGGCTATACTAACTTTTAACACATGTTACATCAATTTCTATTTTAGAAATATATATTCCTTTAGAAAATTTTTAAATACATATGTTTTTATAATCGAAACAAGAATATTATACTATGAGATTTTACGTAGGTCCCAAACTTCGCAGCTTTAAAGGCGTAAAGCGGTTGATGATTTTTCTTCAACAAGGGTTAATGTGTAAAGAAGTCGAACTCATAATAGCAGTAGAAGTAAAGGGTAGAATAATAAGCATGTGCATCACTCGAGAACCACATGTAGTTCTCGAATTCTGCAAGGAAGTTTTAAAGAGTAAAAGGCTTTTAGTAAAAGCGCCAAAAGAGTAATTATTTGCATTCATTGCCAAAGTGTTTACAGATTCTTGTAATAACCAACTCTTGGGAATGTTTAACCTCTTCGCTGGGTCTTGTAATGCTCTACTAAAATACTTAATTTTAGCTTATATACTTGTTTAGGGTATCCTATCGGCATTATGTAGATCGGATTCTCATTTTCGCTAGTGCCTACAATTCTCCTAATTTCCTCATCATAGAAGGCACCAACAGCTACTGTACCTAAACCCAAGGCGACAGCCTGTAGATATATATTCTGACCAACATGTCCCACCTCTATATGTACGTACCCGTACCTAATCCCTTTCTCCCCGTACCTATGGGTACTTCGCTCGTATATTGCCGTAATTACTATACTAACAGGCGCTATCATGATCCACTTCTGACCGAGAGCTGCACGCGATAAATCTTTCCTAACATCGCCTTGCTTTACCATGACTATCGAGTGCGTTTTAACGTCGTAATAATAAACTCTTGAGGACAGGTTCATAACTCCTCCTTCTCCTACGACCAGGTATAGTTTTAGTGGATAAGTGGCTCCAGCGCTAGGTGCTGCGCGAAACTCTCTTAGGGTCGGTTATTCCTTGGGCTGCCCATAATAGTTGAGCTATTTGTCCTATTGTTAAGGGCTTGTCCTCGTAGTCTCTTATACTCCTTCTATTAGCTATAGCCTCCTCAACGCTCACCTCTCCTTTTAAGTGGGTATTGGCAGTAGCACTATTTGTTTCAATTCTTCTTTATCAGTAGAAGGCTCGATCCAACCTTTTAAGAACAGTGTGAGAGTTAAGGCAGAAAGCACAACCATGATTACTAATATAATAAAAAGGTCTCTTCTCGCGCCCATAGATTATGCGAAGACAAGGTTCTTAATAAGTTTGTCTTCAGAGGTACATGTGATTAGTTATTATAACTATTGACATTCCTATTATGTGTCAGTCGGAAACCTTATCTTCATCTATTCAACGCTGCAATGGCTCATCATTCATACAATTCACGATTTCATGCTTAATAAATTTAGTCCCAGATCAGTTACACAGGGTTACTTGTCAAAAATTTTAATACCTAGTTGAGACATCGTACACGACGTAACCTGCCCTGTAGAGCACGATGAATGTGTCACATAAGTGGAGTCTTAAGGGTGATAGCGCCGTATGAGAAGAGTATTACCGACAGTGCTACTCTTGATTCTCTCATTGGCGATGGTAACTCTAGCAGATGAATGAAGAATTGATGATATTATTCTTAGATAAAGAAACTCTTAAGCCAATTAATGGAATAGAGGTTCTCGTAATCTCCAATGATGGAACCATTATACGAGAAAAACTAAACGATGGGATCCTTAGATTACATCCTAATTTGCTACCCGTGAGAGTGTATGCTCCTATCAATATTATGCAAATGAGAAACAAGTATGTGCCAATGATGACCAAACTAGAGGGAGAAAGTACTAAAAATGCTTACTTTATTAAAGTGCTGCTGATAAGAGGCGCTCTAATAAAAATTCATGGTTCATTGTTCTTGATAGATTCGCTAACTCCTCTATTAAACCTTGAGTATATAGTTGACTTTAAGGAGAAAAACACATCTATGGTACTTAGATATGGGTCTAATAGCAGAACTACACGAGAAATCCTGAACTTGTCAGGAAATATTATAGTAGCTCCGGCCAATATAAGATTTAACGTTTATGTGGTGGACGGAAATGTTAAGAAGAGATATACTCTAATTGAAGGAATGCGCCTTCCATGGTCTAGTGAAGTAGGGCTTGAAATCCTCAAAAGCGCTGTTAAAGATTTTATAAAGTCAATAGAGAATGTCGAGAAAAAGGAATCTATGTAGGCTATGAGAAAAGACTCTTGAGAGAGTTATTACAGGCTATTCATCACTTTAGAGAACTTAGTACTTGTGAGAGAATTACTATTTACGACCTCAGCACGTTAAGAGTCAGATATTTGAGTGTACAAGAAGGCCTAAAAAGAGTGAGGTCTTTAGTCAATATCGGCGCCCTCTCGTTCTATCTCCTCATAGTGTTAGTTCTCGTCTCGAACATTCTTGTATCTTATGTGGCTTTCAAAGAGTACTCTAAAAGAGACACACTATTCTTAACACTAAGTGCTGTTACTCTTATACTCCTCTACTTGATATATCCACCCTTGAGAGAAGCTCCAGCCAGTGATAAGGTAGTAGTGTCATTTCTCCCTTTAATCATATTATTTATTTTACTCATAGCTAGTGGTGTACTGAGGTAAAACCGAAAGCGGCACATCACTTAGAGGATACCTCTTTATATCACTTGAAGTGTCTTCTCAATGGATTAGGAGAAGAAAACTAGTGAGTGACGCTTGATCAAGAAGCATCACTACGCGTTAAATACTATTAGACAGAAGATCAACATTCCAGGATTCATAAATCACTCAGATGACGAGTTGGCATTTTTATCCTATTATGTCTTATTGAAGTATGAAGATGACCCAGATTTAAGAGCTATATACCTACTTAGCATAGAGAGAAGCTGGCAAATAGAGAGGCCTGAAAGAAATCCTCTATTCAACTTTATCTATGGAGCAGTTACGGGAAAGCCGTGCGATGTAGAAAATAGTATTAGGACACTAATTGAAATACCAATCGATATGGTCGACTGACCTATCAGGAATTCTCATAGAAGCGACATAGAAATAGACGAACACAGAAGCAGGTTTGGTAGATTAGAATCTAAAGAGGTCTTATCGTATAGCGAGAACTGTGTACTCAGATGGAATGCTAACCCCTATAGGCTGGATTGTGGCGGTAATGGTATGGTAGAGGAAGACAGAGTTTACTTCCTACTACCTTATTGGATGGGTAGGTACTACGGATTCATAAGGGAAGAGTAGGTTAAGAACTTTTTTAGTCTTTTGAGGAGTTTGAGAACAGGTTGAAGCTAATAAATTATTTCATATATAAAGTGGTTGATTCTCTCTAAAGCTTCAAGCAGATTAGCTCTTGAAGTAGCAAAGTTCATCCTAATATGTCCCTCTCCAGAGGGACCAAAGCCGGAGCCTGCGTAAACTAAAACCTTGTATCTTCTTAAGAGCTTTTTAGAAAAGAGAGTGCTATCATTACAGATCCACGAAATGTTCGGAAATATGAAGAAGGTACCCTCGGGTAAGTTACACCTAATCCAAGGAATCGTGTTTAAAGTATTGTATATTAAATCTCTGTTGACTCTTAAATAGTCTCTGAGTTCCGAGAGCCATTGCTTAAACTCAGGCAGAGTTAGTGCGAGGAGTGCTGCTTTCTGATCTATGACTCCAGGTTGTATTATTATACTTCGATTAACTGACTCCATCTTTTTTATGAACCTTTCATCGGCTATAATATAACCAATTCGAAATCCCGAAAGGCCAAAGGATTTAGTGAAACTTGAGATTGTGATTACTATGTCGCTTGCTCCGGGAAGAGAGGCTACACTTATGTGTCTTCTTTCGTAGGTAATGAATTCATATACTTCATCAGAAAGTATTATTGAGCCCCTCCTCAAGGCGAGTTCTACTAGGCATTCCAGCTCATCGCGAGTAAAGACGGTTCCCGTAGGATTGTTAGGATTACATAGAATTATCACTCTGATATCATCTTCGAAAAACTTCTTAAGTTCTTCTAAATCCAGATGAAAATTATTCTCTTCCTTCAATTTTAAGAAGACAACTCTAGCTCCTAGATCCTTGGGAGCATGAAAAAGCGGTGGATATGTCGGTTCTATTACCAAAACTCTGTCACCACTCTTAATAAAACAGTGGGTTACTAGCCATATGGCATTCATGGCTCCAATTGTCAATAGAACGTTTTTATCAGGTCTGATATC
>Ga0180302_10001877_pt1 | contig 10093 bp, 10 predicted proteins | sample GuaBasSediGuay17_FD_121794 | JGI IMG/M metagenome (GOLD analysis project Ga0180302, IMG submission 121794) | Subseafloor sediment microbial communities from Guaymas Basin, Gulf of California, Mexico - Guay17, Core 4571-4, 12-15 cm | ecosystem: Environmental > Aquatic > Marine > Hydrothermal... | reverse complement strand
GTTCAGGCCTGAGTACTCAATCAACGTAGAGCTAGCTGAAGGCTGGCCCCCTCCAGCCCTCCACCCGAAGGCTGTAGCTATGGTGGTCGGTGCTGGCAGACCTACTTCTTAATAAAACCTATTAGGAGGCCTAGGACGAAGCCGGCCGTAATTGGCCCCACCGTAAGTATCCCTAGAGCTGTTAGGGCACCCTTAACTATCGGCATCACCTTCTGAGCCTTAATGCCTAGCCCGATTACGAAGTCCTCAACGCTTCCCCCAATGCTCCACACCGATAGGGCTGCCCCGAGGACCAGGATACCTATTAGGGCTAGGACGTACTTGATCACCTTAACAGATACGTACCCCAGGGCCAGGCCCAGCAGGAATTGAACACCCACCGTCGCTATGACCTTAGGGTTGCTTACAGCGCTCGCTACCACGTCGTTCAAGCTGGCCGTAGCGGTAGCTGCAGCTGCTAGCACGATAGCCGTGGCAACGGGTATGGAGGCCCTCCTCAGGAAGCCTAAACCCACTTGAAACCACCGTAGTAGTATGTAGGTGGGAGGTAATTACTCTTTACCCCATGGTAGTAGCGCCTACATAGTTGAAGTGCTTTAAGCTGTATCGGAACGCTTTAAAAGCCCTACCCTAGAGTATGGGTTAAGGGGTCATCTATGGCAGCGCTCCATAAGGCGGGTGAGGAGGGCAGGGAGCTGGTTAGGGTTCTTAGGGAGGTCCTCACCCCCGGAGCCGTTGTAGGGGAGCCCGTAAGCGTTGAGGATAAGGTCGTGGTCCCGGTTGTCCAGGTCTCCATCGGTGTCGGCAGCGGTGGTGGGGGGCCTGCAGAGGGTGGTGGAGGTGGTGCTGGGTGCGGTGGCAGCATAACCCCAGTAGCGCTCGTAGTGCTCTTTAAGGGGGGTCTCCGGCCCTGAGGGCATTAAGGTCTTCAACCTAAAGCCCCCTAGCGCTATAGGTGAGGTGGTTAAGGAGGTGCTGCCTAAGGTCTTAAAGCTCTTTAAGCCAGCGGAGGGCTCTAAGGCTTTAAGCAGGGAGGAGAAGGAGGAGTTAATGAAGGTGTAGGGATTGAGCGGGGAGTTAAGGAGCCGTATCGGTGAGGCTAAGGCACTGGCTGAGGAGGTGCTTAAGAAGCTTAAGGGGTTCAGACTAGGTATTGAGGAGTTTAAGGAGGGTATTAACAGGATGCCCCTCATATTCAGGGCCTTCGTGGTGAGGGACCTGGTGTCCGGGACTGGCCTGAGCCACGATGAGTGGCTAGCCTTCACCTATAGGTTGATCAGGAGGGTTGAGACAGTGATTAAGGCTTTAGAGAGGGTTGAGGCATCCGGTGGAAGCCCTGAAAGCGTTGAAGCCCTTAAGGAGGCCTTGAAACCCCTGCTGGAGCGCGTGGACATAGCGTACAGGGTCTTGAGGGGCTTCGAGGCCTACCTACTAAGCGTGCCCGGGAAGGCCAGTAAGATACCTAGGTTCATGCCGCTGAGCGAGGAGATGAGGAAGGCATTGGAGGAGGCGCCTAAGCATGCAGGAGAGGTTAGGAGGCTAGCTGAGGATTTAAGGAGGCTAGTAAGGGTTATTGAGTCTATGGTTAGCTAAAAACACCTTTTTACCTTCTCCTGGCTAGGAAGGCTACCGCGACAGCGATAACTGCTACCGCAATGGCTACCGCGATAGCTAGCGTGGGGACACCGCCAGCTGGGGGCGGCGTGGTCGTAGTAGCTACCGTAGCCGTAGTTGCTGGGGATGTAGTGGTCTTAGGCGATGTGGTCGTAGACGGCGTAGTCGTTGTAGTCGTGGCCATCGTAATTGTCGTAGTTGTGGTTGCCGGCACCTGGGTGGTGGTAGTGGTTACCGTAGTCGTGGTTAGAGGGGTTGTAGTCGTGGTTGCAGGCGGTGTAGTTGTTATGGTCGTAGTAGTCGTTGTAGTCGTAGTGGTTGCAGTGGTTTTCGTAGCTGTCGTGGTTGTTACCGGGGGTTTGTACCCGCTGTACGTTATGTTGATTACGTCGGTAGATGCCTCGTTCCCTGCCCAGTCCACTGCTACCGCCTTAATGAGGGCCCACGGTACGTTTAGCGGGGGTACCTGGGCCCTATACTGCCCTGGGGACTGGAGTATTGCCCTAACGGGGACCCACTTAGTGGAGCCCGCCTCCCTGTACAGTAGCTTAACCTCCTTAACACCCCACCCCTCATCGGTGGCCGATATGCTTACAGCTACGGGCTGCTTACCAGCTATGGGCCTCCTAGGCATGTAGTACCCCACCTTAACCTTAGGCGACACCTCATCCCTGTACGAGGCAATCACCAGCGTGGTGTTCATGGATGGCCTTATGTCCACTCTAACCTCGAACACTACGTACTTGCCGTAGAGCCAGTGCTTGACCCCCTTAACGGAGCTAACATCACCGTAGAGCTCGTAGGACGCTGGAGGGGTTGAGGAGTTCAGGTAGAAGTAGAGGGGGGCGCTACTTAGGGTTAGGTCGAACTTAGGGTCCGTCGTTATGCTGACTGCGTACATCTTGAAGTCCTTATCGTGGTTTACCTTAACGTACATGAGGTCCGTGTTCACTGAGGCCTCAGTGCTGTAGGGGTCCTTACCGGGGGGCTCCCAGAACTCTATGCTGCCATTGGAGTACAGGGTCTCGAACCTTAACCCCCTGTAGGCGTAAACGTTGGCGTGGCCTGCAGCCGTCGCCGTAACCAGCCATATCCTGCCGTTTATTAGGGCTACGGCGTCCTTATGGGTGTCCCCAGCTAGTATGAACCTAACGTTCTCGTACCTGTTTACGAGGTTGAAGAATCTCCTCAGGGAGTCCATGTGGGCCCTCCACGAGCCGTGAACCGCCTTACCGTACTTGCTCACCAGCTCGTCGGCATCCTTAGCTGTGTAGTTACCGCTGTTAAGAACTATCGGTGGGTGTATTATTATGACTACTGTCTTGTCCGTGCCGCCATACCTCCCCAGCTGCTCCTCGAGCCAGTCGAGCTCCTTATCGGGTAGGTAGTTGTCGAACCCCGCGTCTAAGCCTATGAGCACGAACCTACCTACCTCCCTAACCCAGTAGCCGGGCCCTACGTACTTGCCGTAGTACTTCAGGTTGAAGTCGCTGCTACTGGATACCTGGGCCCAGTCGTGGTTCCCCGGGATCACGAATGTTGGCTTCCTGAGCTCGTTAGTCTGGGCGTAGAAGGTCTTGAGGGAGGCTACGTCGTTGCCCACGTCTACGTCGTCGCCCACGATGATTACCGCGTCTAGGTCGAAGGCGTTGGCGAGGACAATGCTCGCCTCGTACATCTCCCACGAGTACTTACCGCCGAAGAAGCTACCGAGGTCTGAGTCCCCTATGTGGGCTATGGCTAGCTTCTCCACGGGCTTGTTAAGAACCCACACCGACCTGGGCTCCTCGAGAACCCCCGGCTTGCCGTTGACCTTAACCTCGATGAGGAGGTCGTACAGACCCTCTTCAGCATCGCTGGGCACCCTAACAACTACCTTAGGGTGCTGGGTTCCCGCGCCCTCTAAGCCCTCAACAGGTGCCTCAACGGTCTTGTTAAGCGATACGAGGGTGACCTCGCCGACGTCAACGCTCGCACCACCCTCTACATGGAGCGTTATGTTTAAGGTGTCCCCAGCCTTAACCACTGCAGGAACCGAGTACCTCGGGTCCTCAACGTACACACCGCTGACCGCGGGCTCCTTAACGAACGCCGCAGCGGGGTGTGCTGTAGAGGCTAAAACCAGTAGCAGGGCTGTAAACGCTAGGAGAAACCCCTTTAAACCCCTAACACCGCTCAATGAAGCTACCCTAGTTTATCTCTAGGCCCGCGCTATAAATGCTTAAAGCACCCTGAGGTGCGTGCGGCTCAATACATACCCTCCAGTAGGGCTAGAACCTGGGTGCAGCGCTCCCTAACACGCCTAGCGATCGCCCCTACACCAACAGTAACCCTCCCGTCCCCGCACAGCCTCAGGAGCTCCTCCAGCAGCTCCGTTAACGCTTTAAACACCTCGGAGCTTAACCCATCAATAGCTACCAGCTCCCTGTACCGGGCGACCGCCCTCTTAAAACCCCTCCTCCACACGAACCCCCTAGCCCCACCTACTAGGGTTGCGAAGCCTGCTAGAGCAGTGATGGCTGCCTGCAGGGGCACCTTAACACCCTCAGGCAGTCCCTGAGGTATTAGGAGCAGTATCGCTAACGCTAGAGGTATGCTGGTGTACGCTAACACCTTATTAAGCACCCTAGCCTGCCTACCAGCTGACTCAATACATGCTACGGCGAGCTCCTCAACGCTGAACCCCTCCTTAGGTGTTTGAATGGTTACGACAGCCCTACCCCTACGGGTGCTAATGGAGCACCTATACGCAACACCTCCTCGACCCCGAACAATAACCACCTCCTCAACCCCCCTAACAACCCCTAGGAAGGCTTTAGCAGCCCTAAGCAACCTATCCCTAAGCTCTAAGTAGTCACTAACCACCTACCTCCAGCCCCTACAACTCTACAAGTACCTAGGGATATTAAGAATGTGCTGTTCAGGGCTTGCTTACACAGCACCACATTACGTAGAGGTAGGGCACTGTGTAGGTAGCCCCGCCAGCCCTGACCTCAGCGATGCGTACCTCAGCTACCACCTCGACAGCCCTGCCTATGTCGCCTGGCTTAAGCGGTGATAGACCGCAGTTCCCGGGTGAGTCGGCTGATACGTAGATCCAGCCTGTGTCGTCGGCTAGGACCCAGTCGCTCCTAGTTACCGGGGGCCCCTTGAAAGCAGGGCCTGGGAGGTTGCTAGGGATCCTCCACCCCATGAACCTGCCCTTAACAGCGATCAGCACCCCTAGGAACCCCCCGGGATCCCTAACTATGTTGGCTATGCACGCCCTAAACACTTCCTTAGGTAGCTTAGTCACCGTGGTTACGTATGTCTTAAAGTAGGTAGTGGTTAAGGTCTTGGTAGTGGTAACGGTTTTAGTAACTGTTAACGTCTTAAGCGGCAGGCTTACGAGGGAGTACGTCAGGGCTGCAACCACAATAACCGCGATCACTACCAGCCATAGCCTACCGGTAGGTATAGCCCCTGCTGGTTTAGGGGGCCTAGGTGTGTGGCTACCCATAGCTAGGCACCAGCCTCCAGGCGGAGTATCCCTCCGTCCCAGCTATGAGGACGCCGTTAGCTAGCTCTAGATCCCTAACCATGTCTGTTAGCAGGCCGTTAACCAGGGGTTTAAGCTCTAATGGCAGGCCCTCCCTTAAATTGTCTAGGTCTGCATACATAACGCCGTAGGTTCCCGGGTTAAACGTTGAGAGGTAGATAATCCCCGCGCGCCAGTCTATAACCATGTCCGAGTAGATCGCTCTAGGCAGCCTCGCAACCCTGTACACGCCCTCCTCGTAGTCCTTAAAGTAGAGGAGCCTGCTATCCACGGTGAGAGCCACCAGCTCCCTCCCCCTAACCGAGAAGCTAACAACCCTTCTCCCATGGTATATCTCCCTACATCCATCGCTACCGCACACGTAGATCCCGCCGATACCTCTAGGGTTTGAGAAGAAGTAGTTGTCGCTATCCCTATTACCGCCCCTCTCAGTCGATACGAAGAGGTAGCCGTTGCTGTAGAGGATGTTCATACCTGCCTCACCAGGGGGTATGCCGCCAAGCTCCCTGACCTCGTAGGTCTTAAGGTCTAGGACGTCAACGCCTGAGTCCATCCTCCCTATGTAGGCTACGTTGCCCACGATAACTATGGAGTAGGAGGGGTTCTTAGTAAGCCTCTTCACGCACCCCCTACCGCCCGACTTAACGCACTCGGTGTCCACAGCGTAGACGCCGTTACCCTTAAGGGTCGTCGGTGGGTAGCCAGTAGCTATTAGGAGGTCGTACCTACCCTCCAGCTTAGCTGGCGGCGATGCAGCGCCCCATGCGTACCCGGGTAGCTCGCCGGCAACCCTGCCTATGGTGAAGTCGATGCCCTCCTCCCAGGAAACCCCTAAGTCGTTAGATATCTGTATACCTGAGACGCAGGTAACGACTAGGTCGCCAGCCCTAACCCCGCTGCTGATGTAGCTAACGCTGTTTATAGTGTCAGCGTATATGCCGTTGTAGGCCCTCCTCCACGTAATCCCCCCATCCTCCGTCTTCCTTATATTGCCCCTGCCCGCCTGAGGTACGTAAGCTATCCTAGCGGCCTTACCGTAGGGGGTGTCTATGGTGTAGTACCCCTCATCCTCGCCCTCCTGGTGCCTATCTATAGCTACCATGGTTGCCCAGTTACCCGTTAGGTGAATATCCACTAACCTACCCCTAACCCAGAACCCCACACCTATGAATGAAGCCCCTGAGGTGTTTGGAGGCAGCCTGTAGGGGGTCCCTCTAGGCCCCCCGACAGCGCCGAACCATAGCTTCCTGGGGTTGTAGGGGTCAGGGGTTATGAAGCTAGCTACAGCGCACTTCTTCCCAGGAACAGTTATGTGCTCCCAGACCCACGACCCCTTCCTTAGGTAGCCCATGTAGTACCAGTCACCTATTGTGCCTACGTAGACGACATCCCTCGCGGTATCTACCGAGACCCTAGTCGTGTTCCTGCTCAAGATCTTGAACCACCTACCCGAGCCCATGTCGTACGTGTAAAGGCCTGCATCGCTGCTCGAGACGAAGACCACCTCCCTACCGCTGAAGTTGCTGTCATAGCCCAACATAACCACGACACCGGCACTGGCCCTCTCAGGTACCTCAACGAACTTAAGGCCATCTGGCCTTAGTATGAAGAAGCCATGCCTCGGCACCCTAAACCCCGATTTGTAGGCGCCCTTATTTATAGTGACTGAGAACAGGACTTCGTTAACGGATAGCGGGATCACTGAGGTTACTTCATACTTCCTGTTAAAGTCTATGTCGTCGTTACCCGTAACCACCTTCTCCCACGTGAGGCCCTCATCAAAGCTCCTCCACAACCCGTTGTTACCCCCAGCGTATAGAACTCCGTCGACCTCGCCCATCGCCATGAAGTTCGTGTTGATGAACTCCTCATTATAGACTAGGTCCCAGCTCTCGCCGCCGTTAACGCTCCTCCACACACCCCCGAACCCGTGGGACGCGAAGAGGACGTGGTTCCTAGTCACGTATACGAAGTGCATGTCGCCTCCGTCAGGGCCTATCTGAACCCACCTACCGCTAACGACCTTAGGCCTGCTCGTAGCTGTAGTGAGGGACCGCGTTGTTGAGGTCGCCCCCGGCCTTGCCGGTTGAGACTTAGTGGGCGAGGCCTTAGGCCTTGAAGCGCTCAGTGGTGAGGGGCTCGCTTTAGTTATTAATGCCTGTACCGTAGTGGGTGAGGCCTCCCTACGGCGATGCATTCCTGGCTGCGTAGTTGCTGCACGACCTGCCCCCGTGGTTCTAGGCGAGGTATGCGTGGTTAGCGATGCTTCAAGCCCTGCCCCAGTCCTAACCGACGTCTCCGTAGCCCTTGTTGGGGAGGGCTGAGACCTACTGGTAGGTGTTGCAGTACCTGCAGGTATGTGTGACCACCACATTGTGAACGCTATGGAGAGGGCTATAGCAACACCTAAGAGCACCGCGAGGGCTGCTTTACGTAACATGTAACACACCTCGAGACGCAGGTTACTCTAAGGAGCTAGGTAAATATGTTTACCTCATTTTATTATCGAGCTCTTTAAACCCCTAAGAATTTCGGAAAACACCCTAGCTGTAAACCCCTGCCCAGGCTCTAATTATAAGGTCCTTACCGATTTTGGGAGCGAACTCCTTTACCTCCTCAGGTGTCTTCATATACTTCCTAATGCGGATTACACCGGAGTAGATGGACATCCTAGCTATGTGATCATCCACCGGTATTGGAGGCTCCCTTCGGAATTCTACGTAGTGACCCTTAGAGATAAGCGAGATTATATCCAAGATCTTCATAGCATACGCTATGGTCTTGTAATCCATGCAGTTATTCATGCAACGTGCTAGCTTCCTCTACGTTTTCATGAGGTTGCTACTGAAGGTTTTGCAGCCCTCACTCCATAGGAAGTTGGCGTAGCCTGAATTAAAGAATCTCTTAATGCGCTTAATCTTATTCCTCCTGAGCCTAGCATTAACTCCGCATTCCATGAATCCTAGCAGAATGTTACAGGCATCATTCAGGTTGCTAACACTGAATCCGTGTTTCTCAAGGATCCTCCCTAAGCAGTCCCAAAAGTGTACGCACCGCCAGCACCTAACCGATAATCATCAACGGCTCACTCAAGCCAATAACGAGGACGCACCTTACGTCATTTGTTCGCTGGTAGAGCCTACTTAAGACGTTAAATTCGGGTTCCGCCCTATCAATAGCTATGAAACCGTTAAAGCCTAGAAGAGCTAAGGCATTGCTCACCTTCTCGTATCTATCATAATCTAGCGAAGCACCTACAGCACGGTACAACAGATATCACTACACTTATCACGCGATTAATGATAAGTTATGTTTCTGTTACTCCCTTAAGCAATCTCGCTCCGAAGCTTTAGGCTTAATTAGTAGCAAGACGGCTTAGTTCTCTCAATCGCTAATGTGTATAAGCTAGGTTGCTTGTGCTATTATTTTAGCATGGTGCGTACTCAAAGATATAGCCAGGTATTTGCTTAAACTTATCGTGTAGTGGACGCCCCCTAAGGACTAACGGCTGGTTCCTCGAGAGGTGAAATACATTTTACGTTGTGACGTCATTGGTACTATATGGGGGTTCGTTACGCCGTCTAAAGCGATCGTGAGGGAGGGTTTGGAGCTTGTACTGCGAAGGATTGATAGGGAGATCGTAGCTGTGGAGGTAAGGCTTCAAGGAATTGCCCGTAGGTTTGGCGTAAGGGATTGGAGAGAGCTTGAAAAGCTCTTCACTGCGAGGGGTGTGGGTACCCCTGAGCTCGACATGCTATGGCCCGAGTACCTGTACCTGCGTGAGCGCCTCGAGAACTTGAGGAGGCGTAGGAGGGAGGTCCTGGAGAGCCTTGAAAGGTTGTAAGCCTTGGTGAAGCTCCACCGGGTGCTCAGCCTCATCGATAAAGCGCTCGGCGAGTTCTGCCCAGTAGTTAGGGTTGTAGAGCACTACACCAATGAGGAGCCGGGCACAGAGTACATCAATGTAAGGATATCCATCCATCAGCTAAACGCCCTGCTCGTGCTGCGCGAGTATTGGCGGAGGGGGGAGCTAGTCGCGTACAGCTACTACATCCGCATTAAGGGGTATGAGGAATGGTGGGATAATAGACCGCATCACCCAGAGATCCAGACGTTCCCGCATCATCGACATGCAGGGGGAGGGATTCACCCCCTTCAAAACCCTTCACTAGAGGAGTTCCTGAAGAGAGCTAAGGAGATGCTGAGCAAAAGTGAATAGGGAGCTCCTAACGCGAGAATACCAGGTACGGGGTGTATGTGGGTTAGAATGGCGTAGCGGGTCGCTATTTGAAACCAGGGACTACTAGTTTGAAGGCCGGGGATGGAGGAATCGTTCACCGGGACATGCCCCCTGGTGTACTATAAACTCTTTAATAGGGGTAAAAAGCGGTTGCCGATGTGCTCCTTACCTCTTCAGGTACTTCGCTATTAGCCCTACGAACGGGGGTAGGGACCTGGTCTGTAGGTAAACGGTGCCTGGCCCCTCGACCTCGATGACTATTCCCTCACCACTTAGTAGGAACGACTTAATCCCCCCGAACTTCCTGACCCTCCACTTCATCCCCGATGTCATGGCTACGAAGTGGAAGTTATCGACCACCATCCTCTCCCCAGCACCTAGGCTAACGGTTTCTACACCGCCGTAGGCGTTCATCCAGACCCCCCCAGTGCCTACGACCTTAAGCCACACTAGCTGGCCCTCTGCTAGGAGGCCCCTGAAGCCTCTCCACCCAACGCTAACCTTAACGTCCCCGTGGTGGGCTAGGTAGCTAGTGTCCTGCACGAAGAGCTCCTCACCTCTTAACTCCCTGTAAATTATGTCGCCGGGTAGGTTAGGTGCGAACCAGACCTCGGCGCTCCCCTTAGCTACGTAGGTGTTCAACCACATGCTCTCACCCCCCGCTAACGCCCTAGCAAGGCCTGACAGGATGCCGCCGGTAT
>Ga0180302_10001876_pt1 | contig 10094 bp, 10 predicted proteins | sample GuaBasSediGuay17_FD_121794 | JGI IMG/M metagenome (GOLD analysis project Ga0180302, IMG submission 121794) | Subseafloor sediment microbial communities from Guaymas Basin, Gulf of California, Mexico - Guay17, Core 4571-4, 12-15 cm | ecosystem: Environmental > Aquatic > Marine > Hydrothermal... | reverse complement strand
ATTACGCTTAAAGACAGCCTTAAACATTAAGGCGGCCGCCGCCAGCACGGGCCTTTCCCCGACCCTCGCGGAATCGAGTACTCGGTCCCGCGGCAGAGGGCTTAACTTCCGGGATCTGACGAGACCGGGTGTTTCCCCTCCACCTATGGCCGGCGTACGGCCGCCGTGGAGAAACCCAGAGAGGGGTTTACTAAGCTTTACTGATCGCTTCCCAATGGAGGCTTCCGCTAATCAATAATAGGCTAGCTTTGCCTAGCGCTTTTCAATGCTTGATTTCTAAAGTCAATTTTAAGCCCGTAGCTCTACCTTCTGTGAATTCTCACCCTATTAAGGTAAAAAGAACATTTGTGTCTATTTCTTATGGCACCATGTGGATAAATAAAGTTATATATCTAATGTATGTGTAGGATTTTATTGTTTGATAAAAAATTGTCACCTGCTTAGATTATAATACTTTATGAAATTCATGCTAGAGACTGAACATAAACTTAAATATAGGAAGGACTTTTCCTACAGAGGAGGGACCATGGAAAGAGGAGAGTTTAGGAAAATTATAGAGTGGGACAAGAAATATGTCCATCACGGCCTCTTCGCCGACATAGAGCTACCCATTCTCTATGCAGATCGAACCGAAGGAGTCTACTTCTACGATGAGGCAGGCAGGAAGGTCCTTGACTTTGGATCGAACGTTTGGTGCAATACGCTTGGACATAGACATCCTAAAATAGTCCAAGCAATTAAAGAAGCCTACGATAAAATCGACTGCATGCACCTCGGTTTCATGACTGAGTACCGAGCAAAGGCGGCTAAGCTAATTGTTGAGGAATGCGCAAGTCCATGGGCAAGTGAGGTTAAGTTCACGGCTGGTGGAGGAAGCGAGGCTAATGAATACGCTCTATGGCTGGCGAGCGTGTACACCGGTAGACCCTACATAGTTACGCGCGACAACGCCTTCCATGGTAGGACTTGCGGATCAGGAGCGCTCACCAGGATGAGCCATCTAACCTTAACTCTGCTTTCCGCGAAGACTAGTGACGTACGTCGCTGTCCCTACTATGAGGGACAGAAGGTTCTCATAGCTCCACCACCCTACTGCTACCGCTGTCCCTTTGGCTGGACCTACCCTGACTGCAAGAGAGCCAACGGTGGATTGTTAGCGTGCATTAGGAGAACTAGAGACATCATTAGGTGCGCAGGCGCTGACACAGTGGCAGCCATCGTAACTGAGGTGGTGTTCGGCGTTGGAGGGAACATAGTACCACCCCCTGAATACATTCCTCAACTTAGGGACATCACTAAGAAACTAGGGGTGTTATGGATTGACGATGAAGTGATCTGCGGCTTTGGAAGGACAGGTAAGTGGTTCGCGTACCAGCATTACAACGTTGAGCCAGACATGGTGACCTTCGCTAAGGGCGTGACCTCGGCGCACTACCCCTTAGGGGGCGTCATAATAGGTTCTGAGATCGCCAAGTGGCTTGAAGAATGGCGCGCCATGAACCCTGGAACGTACGATGACTTTCCACCCGCACTAGCGGCTGCTATTGCGACTATCGAGACCATTAAGGAGGAGAACATCTTGGATCACGTTAGCAAGGTAGGCAGGTATCTCGGAGACCGCCTCAAGGAACTACAGGACAGACATAAGTGCGTCGGACACGTCGATGGGATAGGATTAATGTGGTCACTACACCTCGTTAAGAATAAGGAGACCAAGGAACCGATAGTCGAGGAAGACATTTACTTCGTAGGGGCTGGCGATGTCTCCTTCGTCCCAACAAACATCTTAACTGTCAAGTGCCTTGAAGCTGGCCTCTACATAGCAGCCTTCCAGCCTAACATAGTCTCCCTACAGCCACCCTTAACAATAACTGAGGAGGAAGTGGACAAGGGAGTTTCAATACTCGACGAGCAACTCAAGGAAATAGACAAGCTCTGCGATTAAAGACAACCATAGCCCTTGTTTTTTATCTTTTTAAGGGAATGAATAAAATGGGTGATTATGTAGAAAGCAGCCCTCGCTTAGCCAAATCCTCCGCTACTTCCTCTAAGCCTAGCTCAGTCAACTTATCCTTGGTGGGTATGCCTTGATCGACGGTCCATCCTCTCAAGCTGTAATACTCGTCCAGCATCTCCTTAGTGACTACCTTATCCTTAGTTAGACCCATGGTGCGTGCTCTCTCCATCAGCCTCCTTGGCAAGTAGTCATCCTTCCTCCTAACTCCCTCTCTGACGTTGAAGTACCTCGTTAGATTAATTAAGCGCCCCCCTAGCTTAAAGAAGCTCTGCTCGTCGAAGGACATGCCGGTGGCTGAAGAAAGCAAAGCCACAGAGTGGTTGGGGAATAACGGCGTGAATAGCACGAAGAGGCAATGGATCAACGTATCGTTAGCTGCTATAAACTCCTCGCTCTTCTTAACGGCGGCGGGCTTGCCCTCTATCGTAAACCTCTCCATTTTCTTAGGGACTCCTGCTAACTCAGCACCGAGTACGAACGAGTGTAGGTGGCAGGGCTCCCCTATCGCTCACTGCCATTGATAGTGCATGGCCCCAGTACGCTCTCGCTTCTCATGCTGGATGCTCTAAGCCCTTAGTTTGATTCGCATGGTACTCCGCTCCTTTACCTATCTTCTCAGCCGTTCTTCTTGTTCCTTCAGCTAAAACATCGCCTATCCCTCTACGCTCGGCGATACGCTTAATCATTTCTATTAAGGCCTCTCCGTTTCCAAAGCGTAACTCCAGTCCATCGACGTCCTGCTTGGTCAGAACTCCTCTCTCATAGAGCTCCATCGCGAAGCTTATGGATGAGCCGGTAGATATGGAGTCCATGCCAAACCTGTCGCACAGGTAAGCCGCGTAGGCTACGGTATTAAGGTCGCTAACACCGTGATTGGCTCCAAGAAGACCGAGAGACTTGAACTCTGGTCCCTCAATAACTGTGCCAGCGTAGGGTCCCTCCTTTATCTCGGATACCTTTCGACAGCCAATGGGACAACCGTAGCAGGCAAGACTCCTAACTACAAGCTTCTCCTTCATCTTCTCGCCGCTGATGTCGTCCGCTTCCTCAAACACCCCCTCCTGTGTGTTCCTAACTAACCATCCACCAGTAGCATTAGCGAAGCCTACGAAGGCTGGAGTACCTAGGGCTGGAAGTACTTGGCTCGTAACAGGCCCCTTACGTATTAAGTCACGAACCTCGTTAGCCGCCCTTTCAAATTCCTCGGTCTTAGCCACTTCAACCTTCTTCGTGCCGCTCACAGCTACTGCCTTTAACTTCTTAGAGCCCATCACGGCTCCCGCTCCGCCACGACCTGACTCTCTGCCGTAGTCGCTCGATATGCAGGCAAACCTGACGAGTCTCTCACCAGCAGGGCCTATTGCCGCCACGCTGGCCTTCTCATCGCCTACCTCCTCCTTCACCAGCTTTTCGACCTCGTCGGTCATCTTGCCCCATAGGTGAGAGGCGTCCTTAAGTTCGGCCTTGCCATTACTGATCCAGAGGTAGACCGGCTTTTCAGCTCTACCTTCAATAATTACTGCATCGAACCCCGCAAATTTGAGGCGTGCTCCGAAGAAGCCTCCCGCGTATGAATCTAGAAAATACCTATCAGTGGTGACTTGGTTACAACGAACTGTCTTCCAGCGTACCCTGGAGCAGTCGTGCCAGTTAGAGGGCCTGTAGCAAATATGAGCTTGCTCTCAGGGCTTAGAGGATCTACCCCTAGACTTAGTTCCTTAAACAGGTACCACGCGTAACCCTTTCCTCCTACGAACTTCTCCACGAAGCCTTTACCGAGCTTTTCCTCAAGTGTCTTATTTCTCGTCAGGTTCACTCGTAGAACTCTTCCCATGTATCCTCCATACTCAAAGCTCATTTACCTTTCTTCTTGTTTATTTAAAAACTCTAGTGGATATTAAGAGGTTTAAATACTTTCTTGCCCCTCATAACGACTTTAAATTATTTATACTACTTGTTTGTACTACTGCTTATCTGGTGAAGGGAAATGATTGAGGTAGAGGGCTTTGTGCTTAGACCTGACCTGTGGTATAGCGAGGACCATTTATGGGTTGAAGTTAAGGACAACACTGCCTACATAGGGCTTGACGACTTTGCTCAAAAAATGGCGGGGAGAATAATAGATGTAGATGTTCCTCAGACCGGAAGTAGGGTGCACCAAAATGAAAGTGGCATCGTCACCCTTACGCTGAGGAAGGGATCCAAATCTCTTAAAGCCCCAATCAGCGGAACCGTAGTTCAAGTTAATGAAGAAGTGCTTAGGGACCCCAGCATTATTAATGAACGTCCATATGAAACCTGGATTCTAGCAGTCAAGCTGGAGAATGAAAAGGAGCTCAAGAAGTTAGTGCACGGAGCAGAGGACGTTAGGAAATGGCTTGAGAAAGAGGTGGAGGAAGTTAAGAAGCGCCGTAGGTAAACGAAATGTCTACGTGCTGGCGGTACTTAGGATACAAAGTATATACACCTGAGCTCGCGAGAAAAGAAGGTTTTTTCTCACGCTCTAGCCATTCTTTATCAGAAGGACAGGCTATAGCTCAAGCGGTAGTTGAAGGCAAGGTCCCCAACACTCTCCGCTTCATAACGTACGACCCTCACGTCGCATGGGTAGGATACCATCAAGCCATAGACGCGGAGCTCGACGTTGAATTCTGCAGAGGCATGAACATAGAGTTCAATAGAAGGTTAACGGGAGGAGGCGCTGTATTGATTGGAAGGGAGGTTTTAGTGGCTAACTTCCTCTTAAGAGCTACTGATCCATATCTTCCCAGAGATACGGAAGACATACTCTCAGTGTTTGCTGAGGGAGTTCTATCCGGCTTAAAAGAGTTTGGCCTAGATGTCGAGCTAGCTGGAAAGAACGACTTTGAGGTCAAGGGTAAAAAAGTAGGGTCTATCACCTACTTTACTGATGGAAGACTTTTGAGGGTCGAGCTTGGGGTCTTTCTTGACTTGAACCTACCTCTCTTACTGAAGGTGTTAAGACTACCTGCCGTTAAGCTTGCCGACAAGGCTGTCAAGACCCTCGAGGAAAGGGTCACCTGCCTAAACAAGGAGCTTGAGAAAAAGGTTGATGTACAAGTTCTCATTGAAGTCATCAAGGAAAAGTACCAAGAGGTCTTTAATGTGGAGTTCGTAGAAGGCTCCCTTTCAGATGAAGAGTACAGGAGGGCTAGAGAGCTTGATGGGCTATACTCATCAAGCAACTGGATCTATCTGCGAGCTGTTCCTCGATGGCAGTTTAAAGAGTCTCTCCTAAAGACTCGCGGCGGATTGATTAGAGTTTATGTAAAGCAGGTCGATAATGCCATAGGCGATGTATTGATAACAGGAGACTTCATCTGCAACCCAACGGAGGCTATATTCAAATTGGAAAGAGAATTAAAAGGAGCCCGCGTGAGCGAAGTATCCAATATTATAAACGCCTTCTTTGATAGAGAATCGGTGGAATTAAAAGAAGTTTCGAAGGAGGACCTCGTCGATGTGATCACAAAGGCGTTAGCTGGTTAGCACCCTCTCACCTTTAGTCCATGTAATCCCTCTCTGCTCCACCTCCTGCATTAAGGATCTAGGCTCCAAACATCCCTCAGGGGCAAAGACCCCCTTCGCCTCAATCTCCCCTCTTCCAAGCATGATAGCTCCGATCGTTGCTGGTAAGTATGTTGCAGGCGAGTAATCACTTGCCTCATAGCTGTATTCAACGGATATCTTCTTGCCCCCTCTTTCCCCTATGACCTCTACTCTGCAGGCGAAGATAGGTTCAACTTCTTCTACTCTGAAGACTTCCGCTACGACCTCTGGTGAAAGCTGCTTAAAGTACGCTGAGATGAAATCTATAGGTCTGATTGAGTGACCCAATACGTCTATGGGCTTCTCGCTCGTGAGCTCCAAGTCCGCGAAGAGCCTATACATCTGAACGATCTCCTCAGGTATGCTCCCAAACTTATTACACACCGTCCTCACGCCCTTTACGTATCTCGGGATTGACACAGGCTCACCGTGTCCCACGTGGAACACTCGAACCTTCCCCAGCCTTGGAAATTCAACGATTTCCTCACCATCTTTAAGTGGCTTAACGTTTACCCATTTAAAGTCCTGGAAGGTGGGCACCAAGCCGCTCGTTATGTGGAACATGTGGTACATAACCGCTGGGCTCATCGCACCGGCCGACGACGTGAACGCCCACAAAATACGTATTTCATCTACCTTGTCAACCTCATCCGCGCCCAGCTTCGACAATATGTTCGTAAGCCCGGGAGAGACACCGAGCCCTAAGATAACTGTAATTCCTTTTTTCTGGGCTATCGAGCTAAGCTCCTCATCTCCGAGCAACGAACCTATTGGATCATAGTCATCCATGATGTCTACGTAGTTTACACCGACATCCACAGCAGTCCTAACTACAGCCTCTCCAAACTTATAGAATGGGCCCACGAAGTTCATTACTACGTCAGCTCCTCTCATCACTTCCTTAAGCTCGGGCGTCTTAGTTACATCTACTTGGCGGGCGGAGACCTTGCCTCCCATTATTCGGGCGATCTTCTCCGCCTTCTGAAGGTTTATGTCTGCAACTACTACACCATCTACCTCTTTGGACTTACTTAACTCATTAACTGCCTTACGCCCTTCCTCGCCACACCCACCTAGAACTACAACCTTCATTTTGTGACCTCCCCCCTACTTTTTCATTCCAGGCTTTTTAACTTTTATCAACTACTAAAAATTAATGTGCTACCCCTTTCGATAAGTAAAAACAAAGATTTTAGGAAAGATAGGAGGCCTTTAATGGCGTCTCGAGCTCATCATCACCTTTACTTGATTACCTAATGCCTATTTATGTATTTGTACGGATATAGAATCTTCATAAAAACTAAAAGGCTACCCAATAACTAGAAATTTATATGAGCCATCATGAGCAAAGAAAAAGTGGGTCTTAAGAGGGTTCTAAGGTTCTGGCAGGTCTTCGGAGCCTGTTTCGGCCTCGTCGTCTGCTCCACGACCTTATGGATCGTAAGCCTAGGCTATGCTGTCACGGGGTCCTCCTTCATAATATCGCAGTTCATCGCCCTATGTATAATGATCTTCACGGCCTTAAGCATGAGCGAGCTGGCGACGACGTGGCCTAGGGCTGGTAGCTTCGGTGTCTTCGTTAGGGAGGCCTTTGGCCATGAAGCAGGTATGTGGATAGCCCTAATGTACTTCTTAATGTTCTTCCCACTAGCCGTTGAGGCTTTAATAGTTGGAGAGATAGCGCACATATTCATACCGACGCTTCCATCGCAAGCTTGGGCAGTGATATTCGCCACCATAATGTTAATCGTTAACTTACTAGGGATATCGATAGTGGGCTGGGTCGCACTGTTGATGACGATCTACATGATCGGAACCATGGTGGTCCTCTCCATCGCTGGGCTGGCTGGACTAGGTGCTGTCTCCTTTGACTACACTAGGCTTACTGGAGTGATTGGAGGAGCGGATCTTAGCATAATCCTAGCTATGGCGATGCTGGCCTTCTGGCTTTACGTTGGATGGGAGGTCCCTGCACCCTTAGCTGAGGAGACCAAGAACCCTGAAAGGACCATACCACTAGCTAGCATCTCAGCCCTATTCGTAATATTTGCCGTACAGGCGATTTTCGGCTTCGCGGTCTTAGGCTTAATTCCACAAGACAAATTAATAGCTACTGCGGAGGGAACCTACCTAACCCCTCACATAGACTTTGGCTTCGCTACCTTTGGACCTGTCGGTGGAGCTATCGTTGCGACCGTAAGCATCATAGCAACACTATCAACATTTAACGCGGTCATGGCTGGCTCGTCTAGGCTGCTATGGTCGCTCGGCTGGGATGGATACTTACCCAAGGTTGGCTGGCTACACCCTAGGTTTAGGACTCCATGGATACCGCTGCTCATGGAGTACATAGTCATCGTGTGTTTCATCCTATGGTTAATGCCCTACGCCGAGCTGATGGTATTGGTTGACACCTTCTTCTTCCTCGTGATATACCTAATGCTCCACGCATCAGTAGTGGCACTGAGAATAAAGAAGCCTGACATCAATAGGCCATTTAAGGCAGGAGGCCCACGCCGTATCCCAATAGTCCCAGTGTTGGGAATTATAGGCATACTATTAACCATGTACTACCAGTTCTTCGATCCAACCGTCGGCAATATCTATGTGCTATACTACGGAGGTGCTGCAGCCCTCTTAGCCCTAATATTCTCCATCGTGGTCTGTCGAACATATGCAAAGAACAAGCTAAGAGCCACACGATGATTTTTTTATTTAATGATCTACTGAGAAAACTGGAGGCTATCGACTTGAAGGTGAAGGTGAAAATCTACGGGATGTTGAGGCTCCGTCTAAGCCAAGGCGAGGTCGACTTAGAGCTACCCAGCGACTCTACTGTTGAGGATTTAATAACCCACTTATCAAAGCTATGGGGACAAGACTTCTTCAGGTAGGTCTTGAATGAAGACAAAACCCTACGCTATGATATTGTCGCTTTAATCGATGGTATTAACATTTACTCGCTTCAAGGCCTCGAAACCAAGTTATGGGACAACTCAATAGTAACCATTCTACCCATAGCCATAGGTGGACGCTTAACTCGACCAAGTTTCACCTAACGCCTCTTTTAATGTGTAGGTGCTTTATCACTTTTAGTTCGCTGCAAAGTAAAATGGCGGGTATCATGATGCTTTTTATAGCGAATCTGTCACCTCTTACTGGGTTATAGCATGCGCCAAAACTTCCTAGTGCTCGAGATAACCGATAAATGTATGCTTAACTGTTCTCACTGCTTTAAGAAGGACAGGAAGGACTTTCACGTGCCCGTGGAGCACATTAAGGATAGGATGAGGGCGGTTCTAAGTGAGGTCTCAGCAATAGTCCTGTCTGGTGGTGAGCCCTTCCTCCATCCACACTTGGAGGAAATCATCGAGGCGGCAACAAAGGAGAGAAAGCACGTTGCCATCACGACCAACGGCTTAATTCTAAAGGAAAACATCCAGATCCTAACTTCCTATGTTGATCAAGTCACGATTTTATGCTCGCTCGATTATCCAGATGGGAGACACGACTACCATAGGGGATTCTCAGGCCTGATTAAGCTAATTAAAGAGTCGCTCACCTCGCTAAAGAGGGCTGACGTGGAAACGAGGATATTAAGCACCATTTTAAGCGATAACTGTTACCCTAGCGACATCCAAGGGTTGATTAGGTTCTCGAAAAAGTACTGTAATAGTCATACTGGCGAAACCATACTTTTTCAGAGGTACTTCCCCATTTATGGAGGGCCCCAGCCCTTAACGGCAAAGCAGTTTAGTGAGGCAATAGAAGCGATCAACAGATACTCAAGAGAGGAGTCGGTTGGTGCAAGAGTCATAGACAACCTGTATTTTCATGATGTAGCTAGGTGTCTTGAAAGGTATTTCTGCTCTACTGATGGTGAATGGTCCATCTGTAGGTTCTCACCCTTTAGGTTTCGCAACCTAAGCATGCTTAAGGACTTTAAACGAATGCTTCCCAAGATACCTGAAGACTGCGAAGGATGTAGGTATGCTGAGCAATGTAGAGGAGGCTGCTTAGCCTATAGGGCGAGCTTCTGTGAACGCGGATTGGGAGGGAAGGACTGTCTTTGCAGCGGGCCGTACGCCGAATAACCCCCTCATTTCTACCTTTTAACTTACTGTAATATAATCCGTCGACCTGCCCTGCTTGCTCCTCCTAAGCGTGAGGGTCCACCATTCTAGAGGTGATGGGGCCGGTGGGACTTGAACCCACGATCAACGGGTGCCTCCATCCCGCGCTCCAGAGGTTCATCATCCCTTTACGGTCCTGCGCACCCAGCTCCTCTGGAGCCCTTGACGCCGGGCTCGTTGCCCGGTGCCGTCCTACCTTGCTAGACTACGGCCCCCGTAGATTTGGTTAAGGAGAGCCCCCTTAAACCTTTCCGCCTTAACTCACCCTGACTCCATGAGGTGCCTATTGACCCATCTCTGAAGCCTCTCGAGCCTGGCTTCAAGCTCCTATACTTTACGCTCGAGGTTGCGTATGCGGCCGCTTCTAGTTTCTT
>Ga0180302_10001875_pt1 | contig 10095 bp, 8 predicted proteins | sample GuaBasSediGuay17_FD_121794 | JGI IMG/M metagenome (GOLD analysis project Ga0180302, IMG submission 121794) | Subseafloor sediment microbial communities from Guaymas Basin, Gulf of California, Mexico - Guay17, Core 4571-4, 12-15 cm | ecosystem: Environmental > Aquatic > Marine > Hydrothermal... | reverse complement strand
TATGGGAGCTGGATAGAATATCGGATAGCCTATGCAGAGCCCCTCGGCTACTACGATGAAGGAGGTCGGTGGCGCCCCCTGGAGTGTGCGCCATCTACTTGGGACCCCGTCTTCGAGCCATCGGAGGAGGAGCTGAAGAGCTTCTTTAGGCCGAGGAACGGGCGGAACGGCCTATTGATAACCATAGGGCATGTATCGAAGCACAAGGATATCCCCGTCCAAATAGATTTGAGCGAGGTAGCTAAAGGGCATATGTTCATATGCGGGATGACTCGCAGCGTCGATGCTGACGAGCCTATCCTGGTGTTGGACGCCGACACCGGGCTAGTGATGGAGCGCCGCATCGGGGAGTTCGTGAACGCCATCATAGATGGGCGCCTGAGGGGGCGCTACTACACCCTGGCCGTGAGTCCCGACCTAAAGGTAGCATGGGCGCCCATCAGGGCCGTCATGAGGCATGAGGCACCCAAGGAGCTCTACCTGGTGCGCACGAGGAGCGGGCGTCTGGTCAAGGTGACGGGCGACCACTCCGTGCTGGTGTTGGACGAGGACATGTTGGTGAAGAGCAAGGAAGTGAGGCGGCTGAGACCAGGCGATTACCTCTTGGTGCCCAGGCGCATTCCCCGCCCTCCTTCTTCACGCCTGAACCCGCACCTCGGGCCCCTCGAACTCACGCCCGAGCTGGCCGAGCTCGCTGGCTACTACCTGGCCGAGGGCAGGGTGGCGAGCACTGGGGTCATAAGGATATCCAATACCAATCCCGAACTCGTGGGGAGGGTGAGGGAGCTCGCCCATAAGCTCGGATTCACCTTCAGGTACAACGGGGAGCGTGGCTTCTGCTCCGTGAGAGGGCCAAACTTAGGGAGGCTCTTTGAGGAGTTCTTCGGCTCGGGAGCTGCTAACAAGAAGGTGCCAGATTTCTTCCTCCAGCTGCCAGATCGCCTGCTATTGCCATTCCTCTCAGCCTACCTGGCCGGCGATGGAAGCTTCGAGAGGGGGCGTGTGGCGGCCTGCACTAAAAGCCGCTTGCTAGCCCACAAGCTGGCCCTCCTGCTCAAGAGGCTCGCAGTGCACAGCACCTTAGCTGCCAGGATAAAGAAAGCCCTGAACTCGAATCATGCAGGGGACCTTTACTGGCTTGTCTCAATAGGGCATGATGCAAGGCGCCTGGCGGAGCTCCTGAAGTCCGTTAACCCGGTTCTGACCGTCAGAAGGATAGAGGCGAGCCTTGGGGACGAGCCAGCTGGGCAGAAATCGCCGTATGAGGCGGTGCCCTTCGCCGGCAAGCATATCGCCCGCATAAGGGCCGTGCTCAGGTGGAGACAAGCCGATCTGGCCGCTGCCTCCGGCTTGACGCAATCAGCTATATCTAGGATAGAACTTGGCCAGAGGAGGCCGTTTAGGGATAGCCTGTCCAAGCTAATCCGGGCGTTAAGGGCTAGGTTGGCGGAGCTGGAGAGCTTGGAGGAGGATATAGAATTCTTGGAGCGCCTCAGGACGATAGATGAGAAGGCCGTCCTCGCTGCCCTTAAGGAGCTCAAGGACAGAGGCGTGCCGCTTAAGGAGGCGGCTGAGGAACTTGGCTGGCCTTGGGGCACGGTGAAGAGGTGGCTTAGGGGAGCGGGCTGCTCCCTCCGCATCCTGGCGTTCTCAAGCCAACTGGCAGCCTGGCTTAGGTCAAGGGGCCTAAAGCATCTGGCGACAAGGCTGGAGGAGTTGACGGTGAACCCGGATGAGGCCGTGAGCAGGCTAATGAGGTGCGCTCGTGTTCTCGGGCTCCAACGCCATCGGGTATCGCTTAGGGGGCCGACCACTAGGATAAGCACGCTCAAGAGAGCAGCTGGCAACGTGATCCAGGCTTACCGGGCAATAGATATGGGCTTGGCTGAGGAACTCCTGAGGCGCTTAGAGCTCACGGCTAGCTCGGACCTGATATTCGATGAGGTGGTCTCCATAGAGGCCGTGGAGCCCACCGGCCCCTACGTTTACGATCTGTCCGTGGAAGGGTGTGAGAACTTCCTCTCCGGCTTCGGCGGCATATTCGTCCACAACAGCGGCAAGAGCACCTTCGTGGTCAACCTCGCCATAAACGCCATGAAGAGCAGGCCAAGGCCCCGGATAGTCATATTGGATAGGCGGGGGGAGTATGGGGTCCTCAGCGAATACGGCGCCCTCGTGTTCGATTACAAAGCCTTCTTGCCGAGGCCAAGGGATGTGGAGCCCGTCCTCTTGGCCGAGGTGCTTGCCGACCTCGTAGGCGTCCCAGCCAACGACAAGACCGTGCGAGATGCCATAGCCCGCCTAATAGGCATGATGAGGAAGGACATGAGGAGCGGGCTTGACGTGGGCTTCACGCCAGAGGCCATAATCGATTACGTGGACCATGTGCAGGGCATAAAGGAGGCGACCCGTGATAGGCTAAGGCTATACCTCGACCCAGATGTGCTGGGCAAGCTCGTCATCCTCGATCCAAAGAGGCCCTGCCACGATATACTCGATGTGCTCATGATGAGCCCCGTGGTGGTCATAGATCTCTCCACGGATTCCAACTTCGTCTACCAACACCTCACGGTCGCCAGCCTCATAAAGAAGGTCGTCCGCCATGCCATGGAGCTCGCAAGGCGGAAAGAGCCCTTCGCAGCCATCTTCGTGATAGAGGAGGCCCAATACATCGCTCCTGAGAGGGGGATGAAGATAACGATCGGGCAGCCGGAGAAGGTAGGGGCCGATAAGGCCCTCGTGGAGGGCGTCTCCCAAGCTGGCGGATATAACGTGGGCTTCATCGTGATGACCCAGAGGCCAGCTTACGTGATGAAGAGCGTGATAAGCCAGTGCAACACCGTCATGTGCTTCAGGCTGAGGAACCCCAACGATCAGGATACGGTGGCCCGCTACACCGAGTATGGGGGTGAGCGCCTCACCACCTTCATGCCCGGCTTAGCGGATTTCGAGGCTATCCTGTGCGGGATGGCGAGCACCATCCCCTTCCCCGTGATGGTGGAGACCCGTGTGATGGAATACCCGAGGAAAGCCACCATAACGGCTCGTGAGGCCTGGGAGAAAATGGATGCTGAAGCGGGCTTGCCGATATCGCTTGAGGAGGTCGCTGAAGGAAGAGAGGAGGCTTCTCAGCCAGGGGAAAGCCCCGAGGCAACGGCTTCGTCAGAAGAAGAACGGGAGGAAAGCCCTGAGAAAGCCTTGGAAAGCTCGGGAGAAGAGGATGGGGCATCAGAAGGCCGGGAGGATGATGGGGGCGAGGAGGCGAGCGCACGGGCAGATGAAGAGGAGGCCCCTCATGGAGAAGAGCTTTCTGCGGGGGAGGAAAGCGGGGGCCCCATCGTGGACCTCTTCGAGCCCCCTTATTGAGGTCTGTCAGCGCTGTGGGCGGGTGCTCTCTTTAAAGCTTAAAGCCCGGTTGCCCGACCTGTGGGTGGCCTTGAGCCTTGGGTATGAGGCCAAGAAGCTAAGGGCCAGGTTCTCTGAGGTAGAGGAGGCCTTTAAGCATCTCAGCGAGGCAGTGGAAGCTTGCGTAGAGGCCTTGGAGAGGGCGGGAGAAGGGCGTGTAGAGGCCAGAGGTATCTTGGCCCACATATCTAAGCTCTTAGAGGCTTTGGGGAGGTTCGAGCACGAGCTAAGCCATGTGATAGAAAGCGCAGCAAGCTCTATATCGGCCGTGGCCCTCTCTCACGAGCGCTGAGAGCGAGGTGGAGCTGAATTGCCATCCGTGGAGGTAGATGAGGCCACTTGCTCAAGGATAGCTGGGAGAATAAGGGATATCAGGCTTAGAAAGGTCTATCAGACCGTTATGCCCAAGGGATTTGATAGAGAGCTGGCCCTCCGCATTCTGTTCTTCTTCTCCGTCATAAACTACGATACGAGAGGGCTCTGGGGCATCGTGAGGGGCAGGCTCGTGAGGGGGAGCGATTTCCTTCTCCACGTCCTCATCTCCTTGGCAGAGGAGGACCCCTCTCACCTCGCCCCCTCCTCTATGGCCTCGTTAAAGCTCGAAGACCTCATATCTTGGTTTGGCGAGCCAGGAGAGGCCCAGCTCCCCCGCAGGCCCTCTGAGAGAGTGGAGCTGCTCAGGGACGCAGCCGAGAAGCTCATCAAGTATTACGGTGGATCTGTCAGCGCTCTCTTAGATGCTTGTGAAGGGCGTGTGAGCGGGCCAGGGGGCTTGAGGGAGCGCTTCTCGGCTTTCAAGGCATTTGACGATCCTTTGGCCAAGAAGACCATGGTCTTCGCCATTCTGGCCCGTTCCGAGGGCCTTTGGGAGCCCCTGGACCCAGAGAACATAACGGTCGGGGTAGATTACCATCTCCAAAGAGTGGCCCTCCGCTCGGGCATGATTATCATATCGGATAAGGCCCTCTTCAAGAAGCTATTGTTTAGGCGTTTTATCTCAGAGGAGGAGCATAATGCTATAAGGACGGCTTGCCTCAGGGCCTATGAGCTCGTCAGCCGTTTCTCAAGCCGTAGCCAGATCGAGCTTGACCAGCTCTTCTGGCACCTCGGGAGGAGCTGCTGCCATCACGGGCGAGCTCCTGCGTGCGGGGAGAGGGCGCCCTGCAGGCGTGAGATGGCTTGCTCATTTTTAGAAGCCACGGATTACGATTGCGAAGGGGCCTGCCCCCTCGATGGGGCCTGTCGTGCGAGCCTTGAGCCCGAGATGACGAAGTTGAAAGAGCCCAAGGTCATCACGTATTATTACTGATCTGGCGAGCTGCTCAACGGCGCTTCTTAAGCCAGATGGTTAGGGCAGTGGAGGCAGATAGGGCTACCCCGATGGTCAGAGCGGGCATCGTGATATCGCCCATGCCTTGAGACCCTCCCCCTGGGCTGGGCTCTCCCTCAGGTCTAACCGTTATGTCCAAGGTGGCCTCCGACCTCGCATAGATGTCGTTTCCCTCAAAGACGAGCTTGAGCTTGTGCTCTCCTACCTCAAGCGTTATGGAGAAAGATGTCATCCCATTCTCATCCGTTCTGTTCTCCGCTAAGAGCTCTTGAGAAGAGCCCTTTAGAACGTATAAGTGTATGGTGGCGTTTTCTATTGGCTCGTCATCCTCGCCTTTGAGGATGCCCTGGATGATGAAGGGGCTCTCGGGGATGGCCTCCGATGGGCCTTTCGCTTCTAAACTGCTGTTCCTCAATCTAATGCGCAACGATGCCTCTGCGCTGCTCGACCCTACGAGCTGTGTCCCCGGGAAGAAAGCCTTGACCACGTGGAGCCCTGGGCGGAAATCGGCTTGAAAGCTGGCCTCTGCTATCCCGTCTTCATCTGTCTTCACGCTCGTGATGAAGGCATCATCTACGTATATCTCGATGTCCACATCGGCCAAGGGCTCGCCAAGCTCGTCCACCAGCTCGACATGGGCGCTTACCAAATCGAGGACCCTCGCCTCTTCTGGCTCAAGCGTTAAGGAGAGAGAGGAGCCCATCACGGCCACCTGCACCTCGATGGTGAAGTTCTCTTGATGTCTCACGCCCCTGAAGTCCGAATATTCTGCTCGGAAGAGCAGCTCTCTCGTCCCGAGCTCTGCATCAGCGGGCACAGAAGCCGTTAGGTTGAGCGAGCGCTCTTCTCCTGGCCCGATATGCCCTAAGAAGGTGCTCTGGGGGCCGAGCGAGATATCGCAGCTGTTCACCACATATAACATGACATCATACATCAAGTCGTTCCCCCCGTTCGAGAAGGACAAGCGTATATCTTGCTCGCTGAGGCCCCTCTTAAGCCATCTCGGCGTCCACGAGATATTGGAGATGGCCAGAGAGACGAACTTGAGCTCTAAGGCTTGCATGTCCTCGTTCCCGGAGTTGTCCACCACGCTGACCTCGGCCGTGTATTCCCCAGGCGCCACGCCAGAGGGGTGCCAGCTCAAGGCGTAATCTGTCTTGAAAGCCCGTTTGTCCGTGAGAGCTTCTGCCGTGCTGTTGAGGAGGATGTGCGTTGAGTTGTAGATGAGCACCCTCACCTCGGTCACATCTAAGTTGCTGAAGGGGTCAGAGGCAGATATCTCGAACCTCACGGGCCCCTCGCCTACATAGAACTTCGTCCTGTTTTGGCCATCTGGGCTCTTCACGACAAGCGATGTCAAGCGGGCGTAATCTGTCGTGGGCACGGAGGCCCTGGCCAAGTAAGGTTGCCCGCCGAAGGAGGCCGATGCCACGTAGCCATATACGGTCGAGCCCACTACTACCCCAAAGCCTATCCTGTGATTGGCCACGAAGGTATGCTCATCCACCTGGATGGAAAATGAGAAAGCCGTTGGCTCAGGAGGGAGGCCACCAAGGAGTATTTGGACATCGCTTTCCCAATAATCCGTTACGTTGTTCGTCTCATCTATGTCTGCTACGTAGGCGATCAAGCCCGCAGAAGCGCTGCCTCCTCCTGGAGCTGTCCCATTAAGCCATACGTGGATGTGCACCTCGCCATCGACATATAAATCCCCCAAGAGGGGCTCTGACACCCATGCTGTTCCCCCCGTCCAGACGTCCGTATCGCCGTATATGTGATGGTCGGTGCAGGTGAACGTCCAGGTCAGGGCCTCTCCCGTGGGAGCAGATGTGTTAGCTGGCCATATCGTATATGTGCCATTTGTCCAATAGTATTCCTCGGCCCTGAAGTATATCTTAACGGTTCTCACGGGCCTCACGGGCTCGGTGGATAACGCTATCGCCTGAGGGAGGAGCGCCCCGAGGAGGAGCGAGCTCAGGATGAGGATAGAAGAGATGATGAGAAGAGAGCGTGTCTTTTTCAACGCCCCTCCCTCGCCCATCATGTCGCCTCATCTCCCGGCCCAGGCTTATAAGGCTTCATAGAGCCCCCAAGCTCGGTTATGCGCTCTGATAAGGTCATGATGACACTCCCCATCTTCCTCCTCGCCTCCTCTGCCGAATTAGTGATGATGGACACATATATCTCTAAGTAGTAGTGGCCATCCTCAGATTTAGGATGGGTCTTCACGTAGACCTCTGGCGCCCTCTCGGCGATATCCTCAAGAACATCGGCTATATCGGCTTCTCTTACCCCAAAGGTGAGGAAATGGGCCTCGAACCTCGTGATGCCCTTTGCCAGCTCAGCGAGAATGGGCTCGACGTGGGCCTCGAACATGGCCTCCATCTCCGCTGGGACACCCGGGAGGGCGATTAGCTTCGTCCCCCCGTGCTCGACCATCATGCCCGGGGCTGCTCCCACGGGGTTCTCAAGCGCTCTTGCTCCTTCTGGGAGCCAAGCCATCTTCTCCCGAGCTGGCGTTAGCTCTTGGCCGTAGAAGCGTCTAAGCATGGCCAAGGCATCCCTATCGAGCTTTAGCTCTTTTCCAAGCGCCTCCGCTATGGCCTTAGCGGTCATATCATCTGGCGTAGGGCCGAGGCCACCCGTTATGATGAGCAAGGCTGGTCTCCTCGATAAGATCTCCCTTATGGCAGAGGATATCTCGCCTAACTCATCGCCCACGACCGTTATGCGCCTGACCCTTAAGCCATGGGCCGAGCAGCGCCCCGCTACCCATGCCCCGTTCGTGTTCACCACTCGCCCATCGAGGAGCTCGCTCCCGGTGTTCAAGATCTCCACGTAGAGGGCCATCCCCGCCAGTTCGCTTTCTCGTCCCTCTTAAGGCTTGGCCATGCTCTTGGCAGGAAGCTCTTTAAAGAGAGGCGCCAGCTCAGGGGCGGTCGAGAGGGCTTGGCAGAGGATAGGCCCCCGGTGTCCGATAGCTTGAAGGTGCTGGACTACATGACGCTCTTCAAATCCGCTAAGTGGTGGGCAGCGGTCGTGCTCCTTGAGAGCTTCGGCCGCCGCCAGATAGGGCTTTACCTCTGGGTGAAGCGGGGCGGTTCTTGGCGCAGGAAGCACAAGTTCGTCATACAGGATGAGGCCAGCTGGGAGGCCGTGAAGGAGGCTGTCGAGCGCTTCCTGCCCAGGCTATCGGAGCCGTGACGAAACCCTCAAGTAGGACGGGTTTTACGGGCCTGCTGGGGCCATGCGCAGATGCTCCTTCTTCGCAACGACCGTGATGGGCCTTGAGGACGTGGCCGCCCGAGAAATAAGGGCCATCTTGGGCCCTGGCGTGAGGGCTGAGCCAGAGCGGGGCAGGGGGCGTGTCCTCTTCGAGGGGCCTTTCGAGGCCATTTATGAGCTTAACCTGAGGGCCAGAGCGCTCCATAAGCTCTTCTTGCTCCTCCTCAAGGGGCGTTTCAAGGACCTCAGCGATATCTACCGGATGGCCAGGGCCTTGGATTACACGCCCGTGATAGGGCCTGGGCAGAGCTTCGCCGTCAGGGCCGAGCGGGTGGGCCAGCACGACTTCACGAGCATGGATGTAGCTGCCCGAGTGGGCCAGGCCATCATAGATAGCTACCTGGCCTCCGAGGGCGTGAGGCTTAAGGTGAATTTGGACGAGCCTGACGTGGAGATCTATGCCTTCGTGAGGGATGATGAGCTCCTCGTAGGCTTGAACACGACTGGGCCATCTCTCCACAAGCGGGGCTACAGGGTTTACAAGCACCCCGCAGCCCTAAGGACGAGCGTAGCAGCTGCCATGCTCTACCTCGCTGGCTGGCGGGGCGAGGGCTTCTTGCTCGACCCCATGTGCGGGGGAGGGACGATACCGATAGAAGGGGCTCTCATGGCCAGGCGTTTCCCGCCCGGGGCCTTCAGAGGCCATGCCTTTGCTTTCCTCAAGCTTTGCTTCTTGGATGTGGAGGAATTCGCCAGACGTAGGGAGAAAGCTCTGGCAGAAGCGAGGAGCGATCTCTTCAATATAACAGGCATGGACAAGTTCAGGGCCGTCCTCCTCGGCGCAGAGAAGAACGCTTCTTCAGCAGGGGTAGCGGATACAGTGCGCTTCTTGCTCGGGGATGCCACAAGGCTTGAGGAATTCGTGAAGGAGGCCCCTACCCACGTAGTCGTCAATCCTCCTTATGGCGTGAGGATGAGGCCGAGAAGCTTGAGGCGCTTATACTATGGCTTTCTCTCCTCCCTCGCCAAGATATCGCCTGGCTGTAAGCTCGTCCTGATAACAACGGCTAAGAGAACCTTCAGGAGTTCAGCGGAAGCGGTGGGAGTAGAGGTCCTCGATGAGAAGGCCATAAGACATGGTGAGCTATGGGCCTCGATATTTGTGTGCCGAGCTTGAGGCGTTGGCTGAGGCGCCCGTTATGGTAATTAAGGGCCTCTGAGGGGATATGTCGGGGGATGAGCGTGGAGGTCGCCGAGCTGCTCTCCCTCCTGGGCCTTGCGCTCTTGATAACCGGCTCTTTAGTCCTGCTCTTCGCCTTGTTAAGGGCCTTCTTGGCCCCCTCTGGCGAGCAGGCCCCTCAGAGGGCGGTCGGCATCGTATTCATCGGTCCTTTCCCAATAATAGTAGGTGGGAGAAGCGCTAAGCTCGTCCTGGCCCTTTCCATAGCCTCGCTCGTGTCCTTTCTGGCCCTCTTTTTCCTCATAGCCTTCTCAAAGGAGGTGCCGTGGCCTTGAGGGCCACCTGCGAGATATGCGGTCGAGCAAGGGCCATGTTCGTGTGTGCGAGATGTGGTAGGAAAGCTTGCCCTTCTTGTTTTATCCCATCGGCCTGGCTATGCCGTATCTGCTATGAAGCGGAGGCGGGGGACAAGGCCTTAGGAGCACGGATATCAGCTCAGCTCCCTTGGAAATGGCTCATATCTGGCCTGGTCCTCATGGCCGTGGGCCTATCGCTCGTGCTCTTGGGGCTTGCGCTATCGGGGAAAGTGGCCATCTTGCTCGCCCCCCTCCCCATCGTGATAGTGGGCCCCGTGGAGCTGGTCATCTTGCTCGTGATGATATGCCTCATCCTGGCCATTCCCCTGATATTCCTCCTTGCCCTCAGGTGGGGCTTAGGCCCAGCCTGGCGAGCGCACGGCTGGAGAGCTCTGCGTAGGCCTTAGGGCTCATCATCTTGGCCGATAAGGCATCTACATCTATCACCATTATCCAGTCCAGCCTCGCCTTGACGATCTCCTCCTCGCTGACGGGGGGGTTGTGGTAGTAGTAATCGCAGAGGATCTTTATGCGCCTTACCTCCTCCTCACCTCGCTCCCTCCCCTCCTTCAAGAAGGCTTGAGGTATGATTGCGATGT
>Ga0180302_10001874_pt1 | contig 10102 bp, 6 predicted proteins | sample GuaBasSediGuay17_FD_121794 | JGI IMG/M metagenome (GOLD analysis project Ga0180302, IMG submission 121794) | Subseafloor sediment microbial communities from Guaymas Basin, Gulf of California, Mexico - Guay17, Core 4571-4, 12-15 cm | ecosystem: Environmental > Aquatic > Marine > Hydrothermal... | reverse complement strand
GAAAAGACTGTGTTTAAAAGATAGCTATAGTTTCTAATGCTTTTTTCTATCTTCAACTTCCGCTCTTCTTCAGAATCCATGGGTGAAGGAGGGTAATCTAATGATACATAGAACATGTCAGATGAGTTTAATGCCCTAAGTTCCTGGTAGAGTCTAGCCAGCCTACGTACTGAAGGATTAATGCCATGTGTAAGAAACTGATAACCCCCGCTATCAACCCATAATGAAGTTACATCATTAACATTCAGGAATTCTCTAAGACCTCTTCGAACCACTGACTCATATACTCTTCTTCTAGAAAGTATTTCGAAAGAATTAACCATAACCCCATCCGTATGAACATAGCGCCAAACAGCCAACACGTGAGCCAGCAAGGAGCCAGCAATAAGCTTCATATGCTAAGACACCTGTTTCCTACTCTCTAACTAAGCGAAGCAAAGTCTCCTTGAGCTTAGGAAGATAATACACGTTATAGGGCACATAAACAGCCTCAACATCAAGACCGCTGATAGCTTCCTCAAAAATCCTCTTATGAAACCTAGGTAAAGAATAAACAATCCTATCATAGTTCCTAGCAATCTTATCCTCAATAACTTTCCTTAACAGTTCAACATAAACTCTCCTCTCCTTAGAAGAAACCATACTCGGATGATAATCATAATGAGCAGCAGGAAAATAATAAGCAAACCTATAAGGTATAAGAACCAAAGGCTCAGAAACAATATACCTATCAACATATCCTTCAAGACCATACTTCCTCAAAATACCATCAATCTTAACATTCATAAAACTCCTAGGAATAGGCTTAACACTAGAACAAGGAGTAAATAGGGCTGATATCTTCCTCTTTAAAGGTTTCCAATAGTTTATAAGGTAATTATGATAGGTTTTAACATGCTCATTAAAGAATAAATTATTTCCTCTTAAAACAATTTCACCAGGAAAGGTTAAAGCAATATGAGGATTACTTGGATTACCCCATTGAAAATGATGATGATAAACATAAGACATAGAAGTCAGAATTACTTTTTTATCAATGAAATATTCATACGGATCTATAAAAAGCAATAGAGCGAGCGCATTAAGAAGCCTACGTACTTTGTCTCTATGAATTTCCTTACCCCAATGAAAAGATTCGCTAAATAACTTTTCATAAAGAATTGGGAATACTTCATCTTTAATTGTAGGCCCTATGCTTGCCAGCACGTTTAAAGTAGTGATTATTATTCTCTTATTCTGTTTAACATTTAGTATCTTCTTAATTAAGTCTTTATAGAGCATGTATTTTCTCTTGCTAGAGTAGATTCCCCTTAACAGGGAGTAAAAAATGCTTTTTACTCTATATTTCTTCTTACAATTCCTCATATCATGGTCTAGTTTGTTAACTAATTCACACGCCATTATGTTAGTTAGCGTTTTCATTCAGATACCCTCATTAACGTATCTAGGAGATGAGTTAAGAAAGCTATTTACTAGACCTTTGCTTCTATTGTTCTAATTAATTTCATTTTTAACAGTTTTGCCAGGATAAGAGCAGCCGTCTCGATAGGTATATCAAGCTTATCTCTTAGGTCTTCTATTTTTATAAAAGCACCAGGCTTTATCATTTCAATGAGATAACCTATATGGTCATCTTTTATTCCTAGGCTAGCTAATTCTCTTGCAACAATGGACTTAAGAAACTCCCTAATACTATTTATGCTTTCTAGCATTGATTTTACATTACCTAATAAGCCTCTATCTATTATACCTTGATTTATTAGTTCTCGGGTTTTTGCTCTGCTTTCTTGCAGCCTCCTTGCATTATCGAGAAGCCGTAAATCAAAGGTTTCACCGGCTATTCTCTCTGTTATAGTAAACACTCTATCGGCCAGATCAAGTATGTTTTTCGTTGCAGAAAGTATGCTTCTTCTTATTTCCTCTATTAACTTGTGTACGTTTTCCGAGGACTGATTATAGTTCCTTACACTATGCTTTAATTCTTCATAAACTTGGTCATTTAATAGAGAGAACAATCCTATTTTCCCTAGCTCCAAGTCTTTCCAATGAGCATCAATATTCTTTTTAACCTTTAGCCAATGGTTTATATTTCGTGATAATTCTAACATTTGTTTATCTATAGGTATTATGTTCTTAAGACTAATCCTCTTAATCTCTTCATATATGCTTTGCAAATATTCTATTTCTTCACTTAATTCTTGCGCATCTTTATACACTATGTCTTTAATGGCCTCGTATATCTCATTGTATCTTCCGATGGCTTTCTCAATGTTCTTTACCTTTTCATCTATGTTTTGTCTTAGCCTCTCTAATGCGTTCTTTAAATAACTTAATATTCTGTAGCATAAGTCATCAATACTTGTAATGCCTTTGAGTAGTTTGAGCGATTCTCTCTTTAAATCATAAGACTCATTAATTAACCTTTTTACATCCTTGATGTATCTCTTGTCTTTTATCTTTTTAGATATAGCCTCTACATGTTCTTTAATAGCTTTTTCTATTTCTTTTATCTCCCCGATTACTCTTTTAACATCAATTAGCTTTTGTCTTAGCCTATCATAATGATCTTTAATGTCTTTCTCTTTGGCACTTAGTTTATATAGTATTATGTTAAAGTAGGAAGCCTCCTCTGGTGTTTTGCTAAAGAAGAAATAGGGTCTTATATGCTTTTTAATATATTGTTTTCTCTCTTCTTTAAGGACTTCTCTTATTTTGTCTTTTCTCCATGTTAGAAGATCAAGACCACTATTAAAAATTTCATGTGCTCTTAAATGCTCTTCCATATTATTTACCATGTAATTTAGTAGCGTGTTATAGTCTATCAGACCATTATAGAGTATGCTTAAGGTTTTAGCAAGTTCCTTAAGTGACTCCGTGCATCTATTGTAATAATCAGTTATTTTCTCTAAGGTCTCGTCTATCTTAACTAGCGAATTTTTCATGAGAGAATCTATATGTTTTCTACTTACGTAACTCATGAAATCCTTTAGTAATGCTATCTGTGATGTACTAAAATGTAAGGCATTTTTGTCCATAGTATCGATAAGCTTTTCAATATCCTCGATACATAGTAATAGTTCCTCATGTTTTTTAACCATGCCAATATGTATTACGTCATAGTTAACTTCGGAAATTCCATGTTTCTCCATGAGTCCATAACATAGTTCTTTAAGCTCTTTTACTTTCTTCCTTAATTTTTCTATTTCTTCATAAAATTCTCTTATAAGGTCCTCTTTATCAACAATATGATATATGCCTGCTTTGCGCACTAACATTCCACGTCTAACAAGCATATTAACATATAGCCTTGTTAAGACGTTAGTAAATACTTTTTCCATAATTATGAAGTGTTCTTTAAGTCGTTGCTCAGAAACTTCACCCTTATAAACATCCCTTATAATGTCAATTATTCTCTTCTCTACAGGATGTAAGGCGACCTTGCACGTACCATTTTCTCTGAGTATTAAAGAATTTTTCACGTATATGTCAATTGAAGAATATAATTCACTCCTAAATTTATCATATGATTCTATGTCAACTCTAAGTATTGGAGGTTTTTCTTCACGTCTTTCTTTACCGTAAAGGCGGAACGTGTTCAATAAGCTATAGATCTCCCATGACTTATCTATATCAACAATGTTATTGAAGGACCCTAATAGTACAAGAGCATAGTAATTTAGGAAATCCTCTAGGCTTCTAATTGGTTTTTTCAAACCTATGGGATCTTTAACTATAAATCCCTTTCTCTCTAAGTCTTTAATCTTCATAAATAATTCATCGTAAAAACCTGTTTCTTGCATTACTCTCGTGAGAAAATCATTTGCAGCCTTGAGGTTGATACGTTTTCCTCTATTAAACGCAAGTGAGTATACTATTACTTGCGCTAAGACGTTGGTAGGTAATTTTAATATCAAAACATTTTCTTCGCGGGCTATGCTCCTATGTTTTATGTCTGGGTAAAGTTGGGCTAGGACAAATAAGGCTAAGACATGACACCTTTTCGCTAAGTCTTTAAGCGCTTTCTCTTTATCTGGAAGTAAAGGTTGCAGTACGCATGTAATGATCAGAGAGAATTCATAGTCTTTATATTTTACTTCTGCTACTAGGTTACTATCCATTATTCTTCCTGCAATTCTAAAGTCTCTACGTAATCGAAATGCCCTATTTATAGATCTTAGAAAGTGACCTATTATTTCCTTCTCATATATTCTTAAACTTGATATTTTATCATAAGCTTCCCTCCACAAGCTAAAGGCAGCAGTTATATCTTCTATAAATCTTAAAGCTAAAGGTACAGGTATGGGGTAAATAAGCATTTGCAGTTCTGGAACGATCATGTATCCTTCTATATAGTCTTTAATTTTATCTTCTATTGTGTCGCGTAAATCCTTATACAAGTCTTTAGTTATTATTATTGGTGTTTCCATTGATAGTATTTTTGACAGTATTTCGGAGTTTTTCTCATCGCTTTCTGTAGCAGGTAAGCACAAGAAAACGTCATGATTAGTTATTAGAACTATGTTTTCTAAGGCTCTCTCAATATCTATGTCATCTAGATTTTCATTATACTGTTTAATTTTTGCTTTGAGCATGTTTAAAATGAACCTGGAATTTCTCACATCACCTACTTTATACATTAGCATATTTACTATAGCGTTTTCTAGAAAATACCTTTCTCTAAGAACTTGGTTAATATTTCTCTCCACATAGAACCTACTAGCTCCATATTCTTTAGCCAATTCAACTAAGCTCACAATGTATTTAGCTAATAGAGCCGAGAAAACCTTTTGAGATATTGGATCAAGCGCTTTCATTACACTGTTTACAACATACTCTGATATAGCAGGAGCTGAACCCATATACGTAAAAACTTTATAGTCTTTTAATGCCTCTATGAAAGCGTCATCGTCTATTACTTCTAAGTCTCGGGCCACGGCGAAGTTAATTAGTCTGTTCAATAATGCAATTAAAGCAGCAATGTTACCTTGACTTATAACGTGAAGTGTTTGAAGCATTCTCGAGTCTTTAAATACGCTATGTATAGGTACTTTGCAATATAGCTTTTCTACTAGCTCTTTAATATAATTATAGGCTTCGATTCTTGAAAGCCCTCTTAGGTCTATAATATCTTCAAAAGTTCTTTCTATTTTGCCTCTAATTACTTCAGAAAATGTCTGCATGTATTCACTATACGCATATGGCGTTGTCGCGATCACTAAGTGATACATGAACTTCTCATTTGCCATTGATCTTTGCAGTTTTCTAAGTAACTGAATTCCAGGATCTCTTCTTAAGTCTCTTAAAGCATAGCTTATTATGCTACGTATGCTTAGGGGCTCTATAGCGGAGTGAAGTTTGATTCTTTCTTCCCCGCGATCCCCAAGTATTTCCTCAAATTCGTCAAGAAATAACAGAAGTTTACTGGGCTTCTTTCTCTTTAACACATCAAGTATTACGTCAAATGCTCTTATTACTCCTATCTTTTCATAATTACTTGCATATATGCTTCTATTGAAAAGCATAAGCCCAAGAAGAAGTTCTGGATAGCTTTCGAATGTCATTTTTGGTCCTATTTTTTCAAGTAATGGTATAATGTTTAGCATTGTTTCTCTTACTGTTTCAAAGCCTAATTCCTTAGCCTTGGGCTGAACGTAGAGGTAAAAACTTGTTGATTTGCCTTCTCCCCATTCTCCTCTAATAAATACGATTTGAGGTGCTTCTTTACGTCCAAGGCTAACTAGCATTGATGATATTTTGTTCCTTAATTCTTTACGGGATTCTAAGATTTCTCTTTGCTCCATACCCTTTATGATGTCATATAGTTTTTGTAGACTTCTTTTATCTAGAACTTCAGCAACTACATCTATTAGAACTTTACATTTATCTTTTATTTTCCCATTGTGCATGTTATCTAACCTTTGATTCCATTATGTTCCAAGACATGATCCTATATTGAAAGTACCGGCTCTGTGAGGTGCCCTTCTTCTAGGTATTTCTATTATCATGGGAAAAGGCATTGTTGACATTTGTCCTGTAACAATAGCTGTTCCTCGCTTCAGATTTGCGAGTCTAGATACTAAGTGTGGCGGCAACCCGCCAGTCACCTTTAAGACAAAGTCTATGTCAGAATACGACACCCTATGTATTATGTATGTATTAATCATAGACATCACGATAGGATCCACGAAGCTTGGACGTTGAGTTATAATAACTAATGAAACACCAAATTTCCTACCCTGTGTAGCTAATGTTGCGAGTACATTCTTAGCTATACTAAAAGCTACAGGGTAAACATAAGTGTTAGGTGCATAATTTTGTGCTTCTTCTAATGCTAGAAGCAATAATCTTGTCTTCCCTTTAATCTTATACTTAGTAAACTTATCAAACACTAATTTTAGTATGTAGTAAACTACAACTTGTTTTATTGAGAGAGGAATGCCAGGAGCCCCATCAGCAGAAAAGTCTATCACCGTAAATCCTGGATTCCTTGTATCAGTTATTCTTTCAATAAATTCTTCATTAATTGTTGAGTCGCCTTTAGACGAAGGTATTATTACTTTCAACTCCTGGCTAAACTTTGAAAGAGCTCTTTTTACTGCATTTAGTGTTTCTCTGTGTTGTATTCTAATAAGGTCTAATATTTCCTTAGCTAGTCGCTCTTCGTTTTCTTTAATCTGATTGTTTAACCTTTCATACACAGCTTTAATGAAGTTCAAGAATGATGTTGAGGGCTTATCTGTTTTCTTATATTGAGGCAATTCTTCAAAACTTCGCTCTATAATTTCTTTTAATATATTTGCTGTTATTAGTCTATTATAATCTACTTTTTCATATGCATATTTTTCCAAAATATTTAACAATTCCGTAAGAAACATTAGTTGTAATTCTGAACCAGCCAGTTCGCCTCCTCTATAATACTGCATTATTAATTCCGCTAATGATGAGCTATTAAGGATATTCAAATCTATTTTTATTTCATCAATCGTAACATGTTTTGAAGGAGCAGCTCTAATGCTTTCTAAAGCTTGGGAAAAAACAAATCTATAAAATTCTTTAAAACCTTCTAAATATTCTCTAGGATTAAGTGACATCACATAGTCCAAGTAATCGCCATTAGCATCGAATACTATAACAGGTATGGCTTTATTGGAACCTTTTACAGAAATTCTTGAGATTCTCTCGAAGAAGTAGCCAGTAGTATATGATTTTCCACTTCCTGTTGTACCAACTATGGCTAAATGCATAGTTATATTATTTAGGTCCAATATTAATGGGATGTTTCTATAACCTAGTAGATTACCGAAAGTAATTTTGTATTCTAGGCTTCGGTCTTTCTCTATTGCTTCCTTTAAATCTTCGAAATTTATGTTAAATACCTTACAAAGGTCTTTCATGGTAAGCTTATATACCTTGGATCCTGGCTTAGGTGCTTGATTAACCATTTCTAAGCCATGTTCAGTAACTAAATTTAATAGTTCTAAGTCTGCAGTAGTGTATGCTCTTGCAACTGTTGCTGGAACCTCTTCACCGAATCTGCGAGCTTCAGTCCATATATCACCCTCTTGATAAAACTCATGAACATGTTTAATCTCAACTATTCTTGAAAGGATGAATTCTTGGCCTAAGTCTATTTTCACAAACATGCCTTCTTTTATCACATTTTCAGCATCGTAACGTGGTTGCATTTTTGCTCGTCTAACCGTAGCTCCTGAAAGGACAACTCCAAGTTCTTTTACATAATCATAATCATGCATAATCTCACATCAACGAAGTTACTATGTCCAGAATAGGTGCAATTTCCTTTGTTTCCTCTCCAACGGTTTTAGCAATACTTCTTGTCATTACCTCTTTAAGCAGATACGTAGCTGAGGTTTTAGGTATTCTGCAGACAGCATGGGCAAGTTCAATAGGCAGAGGATATCTAAGACCCGACATATAAAGGAGAGCAATATTGCGAATTATTTTTTCTTCTACGAATTTCTCATTTAAAGTCTCCATTGTTGCAATATCTACTCTAGCTACGTGTCTCCTTACTCTTGATTTATCCAGAGTAAGCATGTATATTGAATAAATGTTTACACCATGACTCTTAAAAACACTATTATAGTTTATGTCTTCTTCTTCTATGGGAGGATAAGTATAAAACACGTAGATTACATCCTCCTCCTCAATTTTCTTTTTAAGTACAGCATAGTGCAGTCTATATGCAATGTTACCTAATATTGTATTGATAAAGCTCCAATCATTCCTTATTGACTCAGGGATATCATTTATTCTTAATTTAAACTTAGATTGAAGATAATTCAATACTGTTCTTCCTTGGATACGCTTTACAAAACCTACCACGTTAATGCCTTTTTTCAATAGAGCACTTATGGCTGCTCTTCTTTTCTCAAGGTACCTTTTAACTTCATCTCTCTTAGCATTTGGGGGATCTATTATAGGTCCATCTATTAGTATCATTGATTCTTTTTCCGCTCCACTTCCTAGTTTCTTAAGTACTTCAAGCTCTTTTTTGAACATCTCAAGTTCGGCTAAAAGCATAGCAACACTTGGATCTACGCCATCTATTGGTGGGCTAGGTATGTCAGCAATTATATAGGGTCGAGAAGCATCAACTCTAATACTGTTTTCATTTTCTTTTAGAAGGCAAATTTTTACGTAGGCTGCAGAAACAGGAACCAAAACATAGCCCATATACCTTAGTATTCTACCTCTACTACTATCTACGCCATAACTTACAATCCTATCTTCATTTAGGATTCTTTTAAAATGCTTTCTTTTAATAAACCCTTTCTCCTTAAGATCATTTGCGATATCGTTTACTCTTTTCCTAAAGAAGTTCTTAATACTATTAGCAATCTTACTGGTGTAAATGTCTGCCTTCTCAATAAGCCTTATCCAAGTTTCTGGATACATATCTGGGAAGTCGCTGATTCTTCTATCACTCCTCTTAGACTCCATTGGAAGAAATACCTCAGTATTACCTCTAAGAACATTCTCTAAGCCGTAAAATATAAGCTTTAAAATGTCAAACTTGCTAAAAACAGTAGATATAACCATGAACATCGCAACTTTTAACGCTTTAACCTTCTTAGTAGCTTCTGCTGTTCTTTAATGAAGAAGCCTCTTAACTCTTTCTTATTTAGGTCTTGTAATTCCCTTTTTACGGCGCCAAACGATTACGTGGGGTATTTTTGAAGCAGAAGCCTCTTTTGCTCTTCTTATATGTATTTCTAGTCTTTTACCGTGTCATCTGTGCTTAGTGTATCGCTCAATAAGTTCTCTTAAGCCGAAATACACTATTGGTAAACTGCGATCGACGCTCCATCGGAAATCGGAGACGCGTGTCCATCTAAGCCACTCTTCTATCCACCACTCCTTAAAACCTAATCTAACTATTTCATCATAGAAATTCTCTATGACAAAATCCATAGTAACCCTAGATGTAAAATATGATGACTCAATTATTAATGACCATAATTCGCCAAAATTTCTCGTGAAGTTTTTTCATGAATTTCTCCCATTCCTCGGCAAATCTACTTCTAGGAGTGCAGCGGAGGACAATATCGATGTCTCCTATTTCTTTAGAAGTAAGTGCGGAGCCGCTGAGGCCGATGGCTTCGACTGTTATGGGGAACTTAGCCTTATTTAAAGAATTAACTCTACTTATCACATGAGCTAATGCCTTGAAGGCTACATCACTTTTCACTACGTCTCCTAAAAGCAGTTTTAAACGCTCCATAGGCGCATCCTCACTTAATATGTTATCAAATTATTACCTTAACTAGTTATGTTTAATTGGTTGATCGTTTATATCTTTGGCTTGAGCATTAACTTAGGATAATATATTCTAGGGCATGTTAAGTATATGATTTAAATACTTTCTAATGCAAATTTTTCATGTTTTATGCTGTTTGTTTAGAGAACGTGTTTTACTATGACCATTCGTATCCTTGTGCTATGTATATGTGTTCTTTGTTTTTGCAGTAGGCTTTTAGCTCCATGGCGTATACGAGTGTGTCTGTTATTTCATTAACTGCGTCGATTACTTCTTTGATCCTGTTTGTTAGCTTGTCGACAACTATAACAGCTATAGCAT
>Ga0180302_10001873_pt1 | contig 10104 bp, 8 predicted proteins | sample GuaBasSediGuay17_FD_121794 | JGI IMG/M metagenome (GOLD analysis project Ga0180302, IMG submission 121794) | Subseafloor sediment microbial communities from Guaymas Basin, Gulf of California, Mexico - Guay17, Core 4571-4, 12-15 cm | ecosystem: Environmental > Aquatic > Marine > Hydrothermal... | reverse complement strand
GTGTATGTTCCTTCAGTTAAGAACTTAGCTATTTCTAAAGCTTTCTTCTCACCATACTTATCTCTTATGAGTTCAACAATGATTTCTTGAACTTGCCTAATAGCTTTCTCAGCAATATCTGCGAGCATTAAGGTTTCATCAGAAACCTTCTCAGCACCCTTCTCTCTAACAACTTTTAGAACGGATGGTGCTGGAACTTGCATCCCTCTCAGGGTTGTTATTTGCGGATCTAAAGGTCCTAGAACAGCATTCGGATCCATAATTATTTCGTCGGCTGCTAAAGCTATTAAGGTGCCTCCTGACATAGCATAATGGGGTATTACGACTATTTTCTTAGCTGGATGTTTCTTAAGTGCTTGAGCTATTTGAGACGCCGCTAAAACTAGGCCTCCCGGAGTATGCAGTATTAGCATTATGGGTTTATCTGGTGGTGTAGACCTTATAGCTCTAATTATTGCTTCGGAATCTTCAATATCTATAAATCTATACACAGGTATTCCGAAGAATCCTACTCTTTCTTGCCTATGAATCATAGTTATAATTCTAACGCCATATTTTCTCTCAATCCTCCTGATCATAGACATCCTAGAGGCATGAAGGCTTCTATATTGCCACTGAGGCCACACAATCATAGTTAAAAGCAATAACCAAAAAAGTAAGCCAATAATGTCTACCATGCTGAACACCAGCTTAAATAAAAATTAGGTTGCAAATATAAGTCTAGCTTAAGAACTACTCTAGTTTGAAAGACTTAAATTGCAAATACATATCTTCAACAACCCATGATGTTACCGCGAAAGCTGATAGAATTTCAGGAACAGAAACCCCTATTTCAAAAACTCTTAAACCATAAACCACCCATGAACATACCCCAATAATGAATGCTATTATTGCTATTTTCGATCTCTTTTCATAAACGTAAACTAGTGTTGTAAGAAGAACGGTAATGAAAAATGCTAAGGAAACTATGAAATGTATTAAACCGTATACTTCATCGAATACTCCAATTAGTACAAGGAGAAGGGCAGAAAACGCTAAGAAGTAGTGTGTTAGCATTTTACTATAGTTTGATAATGAAGTTGAATATTGATATATAAGAATTCCTCCAATAACTAGCCCCAAATTGAATACTGGAGCTACATTGCTTTTCACAGAGTGGCCTAAGTCACTAAGAGCGTTTTTGGACCAGCTAAACCATGGAGATAAAGCTATGGAAGTAAATATGCAAACATAGGGTATTAATAAACCGAGTATGCCAGCGAAGAAAGCCTTATGTTTTAAATTCATATAAACTATCCTCTAAACCTATAATGTTCTTGTTCAATTATAAAACTAGTTGATTGCTCTTTAGGTCTTCACATATAAGGAGCACTAGTTAATTCATTCTACGTGTATTTTTACGGCCTTCCTCTTTTTTGGTACATTTACGATTAATATGCCATTTTCATATTTTGCCTTAGTTCTCTCTCTATCCACCTCGCTTCCAAACCTTACTTTCAAACGATAAACTTCAGGCGTCCATGGGAGTTTAACTGACGGTTTAGCTTTAACAAGTAAACCATGAGCTGCAACATAAACTTCGATGCTATCCTTTTTCACACCTGGCAACTCTGCATAAACGACATATTCCTCAGGTTTGTCCTCAACGTAGTACTTTACATTACTCTTAGCTACTTCATCTAACTCTAAAAATTCACGTATTATGTGAGGTCCTAGAGAAAATACCAGCACATGTCCATGAAAGCACATGTTGAACACGCTCAAGTCAGTACTTTTCTTGTTTGAGCCCGTACATATTGATATACGGGCCAGTATATAAGCTTTACCTAAGACTAATTAAACTTAGAAGTTCTAAGCTAATTTAGAGGAATATATAGGTTACTCCACGGGGACTTTCTTCCAATGCTTTATTTTTTCTTCAACTTTCTCTAGTTCTTTATGAAGAAACTTCTTATATTCTATAAGTTCTTCAGGCTCCTCTAATGCTTCAGCTATACTGTAAATTTCGCCTATTCTTTTTCTTAAGCACCTAAGCAGCGTGTTGATGATGCGTATTAGAGGATATAGTTGTTCATCTAGTATTTCAGGTATTTCATTAGCTATAGTTAAACCCTTGTTTGTAAGCTTAACTACTATGTCTCCTTCTCCACTTATTTCTCTTCGAACAATACCTCTTTTTTCGAGCTCATATATTGCTGTGTAAATGGAGCTTCTAGATTTCACACCTTTACTCTTAAACAATGTTAATATTTCGCTCATAGTCATAGGTTTCTCACTTAACGAGAGTATTAAAGCTGCTTGCAAAGGGCTAAAACGTTCGCTCTTAAACCTAATAATCATTACGCTTAAACACCCTATCATAGTTAGTTTAGAAATATTGATATTTATTTTTCTTACACAATATCGTTAGTATTTCCCTTAAACTACGTATTTCAGTAGTGCTTTTAGGTTTTCTACCTTTCCATGCATAGCTTGTTGGTAGTGGAGGCTTATACTTGTAAAGCACTGTATTTACTTTTACCTTAGAAGCTTCTACAAGGTTTTTAGGCTTATCATCTACATAAAATACCTTTGCTGCTAAATGTTTCTCTTTAATCTTAAGTAAGGCTTCTGCTAGCGATCTTACTTTCTCATAGACACTGTAAACTAAAACATCTCTTACTAGCTTGTCAAGGCCTGAAGCTACTACTCTTCTATATTTCATGCCTGGTATACCGTCGCTTCCACTTACGATGTACGTGGGTATTTTCATGGCGTTTAGTTTTTTAAGAACTTCTATGCTTTCGCTTTTAACTATGCTGTGTCTTATTCTTAGATTCCAGTATGTGGAAACTAACTTTTCGGTATCTGAGTTACGAATTTTAGAGGAACGTAGAATCAGGCTGAACCACAATCTTCTATCCCATATTCCAAAATAGTCCATTATATCTTCGAAGTTCAGCATAACCCTTATAAAGCTTTTAACGTCTTTTATGCCTATTTCCTTAGCTATAGTCTCATATATTTTAGGTAGACAGCTATAACTGTCAACAAGTACCCCATCAAAATCAAACGCCACTATAGTGTTTGCTTGCACATCCTCTGACCTCATACGTGCTTCCATAATGTTAACGGGGTCATTTCCTTACTTTCCAATATGGGGTACGTCCGTCCTTTCGCCACTCTAGCAAGAGCATTTGATAGTGTTTCAGCATCTAAAATTATTGTTGTTATAACCGACGATAAACCACCCCATTTACCCCATATTTTAACCCATGTTTCTTCAGCCAATCGCTCAGGCACCTTGTAAACTACTGAGATTATTTTCCTTAACCATCTATCTATCGGCGGTCGTTCATACTTCCTTGCCGCAAGTACTAGAGCTAATCTAGCAGTGTATGAGCCCACACCTTTAACTTTAACCAAATCTTCTTCAACATATTCACTAGATTTGTCTTCACTAAGCACATTATTTGCGAAGGCTTTAGCTACGTTAACCACAGTGCCTGCTCTATATCCGAGCCTACATGCTTTAAGAAGATTAATGTTACTTAAAATATCTCTAGGTGACGGGGGAAGATACGTCATTCCCCAACGTTCAACAGTTACCTTCTTCCCTAAAATCTTATACATCATTGCCAACATTTTCCATCCCTGCTTGAAACTAGCATTTTGCTGGCAAATACCTATTAATAAAGCATTCCATAGCGATGTTGATCTTAAATGTATTCCCTTAAGTATCCCAAGAGACTTTCTAAATAGTTTATCCTTAGCCCAAATATTGTAGAATTCCTTAAGATCTTCTTCGATACCAAGCACAAACTTTATCTTAGCTAAATACTTATCAACGTCTACTTCTTTTTTCATAGACAAAATACGTGCTTGCAGCTGTTTTTCACTTTCCTCTTTAACTAAAGCTACAACAGGTTCTTCACAGCTTAAAGGTATAAGCAGTTCCTTACCATTAAAATACCATGAGAAATTATATGCTGCAGCCGTTAGCTTAAAATCATAGTCTACCTTAATGTCTAAAATAGTAGTAACTATAGTTTGTAACACCATACAAGTTTAACCTCGCTACTCCCCTATTTAGGTTTGAAATATAGGGTATTTATTGCTTCTAAGTTTTCCGTTATAACTGTAAATAGTGGTTCTAGTCTAAGTTCTAAGCTTTGAAGTAGGATACGGGAAACTATAAGGTTAATAGTACGTGAGTGCTATGATGTTAGTTAAAATTTCTTACCACTAATTCCAAGTCGAATGTTAGGGCCATGTTTAAGATAGGCTATTAGTTTAAGCTCTACATTATAGGTATTATAGGGGAGAAAAAAAGTTTATACTTCAAGGTTATGGAGGATATACTTGGTTTATTTCCTCGGGTTCCGGTATTCCATTGTTGTTGCTGTCGTACCAGTGGAAGACGTAGATATCGTTAGTTAATGTTTCTAATAAGCCTTGTTTAATAAGGTAGTGCATGTATATTGATGAACCCCATGTTCCTTTCCATCCAAAACCGTAGAATATTATTACCGTTATGTTTTTCTCTACATCCTTAAATGCTTCAATAATAAACATTTCTTCATGCTCGAAATCTATTGGTTGGTCAAGATATGCTAAGACAGCGCCTGTTCTAATATCTATAAATTCAAACCGTGTACCTGTGTCTCTAAACTTTACCGGAGCTATTTCGTTATATTCATAGTATCTTACAAACCAGTTGGGTATAGGGCCTCCAAACGTTAGGGCTATGGTGTTCTCCAAGTTCATTACTAACGTTTCGGGTTGATCGCCATTGCCGCTTAATGCTTGATAGTCGAATATGTTATGTTGAGAATTACTGCATAACCCATATATTATTCCCCCCGCTGAAACATCGTAACCTGAAATAGCATATTCCATCCTATAAGGATCGGCGTATACAAAGTATACGCTGTACTGTTCAGCATTAAATGTTGTTAGAAGATCTTCGCCAACACTTTCCGGAGGATATACTATATACTTGTCTGGGTATAGTAGCTCATCTTCTACATCTCCCCAAAAGACATCGAACACCACATAAATCTCAGTTGTAGAGGCAGATACGTTCAAATATGAGATGTCGATTCCAAGTTCAACGTATTTTGTTCCATACCAAACACTTTGATATCCTTCTCCTAGCTTTACCCGAATACCCTTACCTGATGTAGTATTCCATATTAATGCTTCTCGGAGATAGTAGTAAACTATGATATCAGGCGAAGTGTCTCCATCTATACTGTAGTCTACTACGAAAGCAACGAATGTACCTATGGTGTCTTGGGAGTATTTTGACTCATCGAAAACATCTCCAAGATCTATTCTATGGTATAACATATTGTTGCCCCATAAAGCATACGCTGCGGTTACATTGAATTCCTGGTAGTTTGCATCAGGGATTTCATCTCCTTCATCAACATATGAAACAGCTGGAACCGTAGCCCAGTCACCTGGGTCACCGTCGACATTTATTGTGGCTGATGTTTTCGAAATCCATGCACCGTATTCCAGGTAGTCATCAAAATACGACCACATATCGATAAGTACTATTCTAGAGTATGATGTTGGGTCTAGGTTTAAGCTAGTAAGCGGAATCTTGACTTCAAGATACCCTATTGTTAACCCATTTTCTGTTTCGTAGCTTTCAACAATGTTTTCCGAAGGTATATCGGACTTATGTATCCAACCGCCTGATGGGTCATATTCATATATACTTCCAGTAACATAATCCATCCATACGAGAACATCTATCCGTATTTCGTATCCATTATACCCTGTTGTCTCATTGAAGTCTTTATCGATATATATGCTAAATCCCCTACCGTAGGCTACGGTTTCCAAGCCTGTAGCGGGATAGAGTAGGTCAGGTTTAGCGCCATACCATTTGAGTTTAAGCGTGAGGTTTTCTTGGTCTCTCCCTATTTCGGCTAAGTAGAGGTCTCTCCAACCACCTGTATTGTATCCATCGAGGATTATTGATTTCTTAACTCCGGCAGCGCTAACATTTATTACTCCATCGTATGGTACTAGGTTGTGTCCAGTAGTGTCCCATCCTGAAACTGTGATGTTTAGTTTGTCTGTGGTAGGCGTTGTAGCTAAAGTTATTTCTGCTTCTCCTAAGCTATTTGTCTGAGTAACTACATATGTTGAGAAGTCTTGAGAGTAAACAGTGACAGTAGCTCCTTCAACAGGGTCTCCTGTATCGGCGTAGGTTACTTTTACGGTAAACGTGTTTCCAGTTAGTGTTGATGGGTGTTGTACATTTATGTTTCTAGGATAACGCCATAGTGTTGTAAGCGGGTCTCCAAAGAATATGTATTCTAGGAAGTCTTTTAGCCTGGCATACACGTAGGTGTATGAGTAGTCTACGAAGTTTAGTCCAAACTCTACTTTTGAACTGTAGAATGCTTCGCTAACTCTTCTAGTATTAGGGTCTGTTAAGTACTTTGCAAAAAGATAAACTAGACCTTGATTTCCATCTTCCCCTCTTTCCCAACCTATTGTGTAGTAGCTAATCCTAGAGGAAGCTATTGACACTATTGCACCGTACTCGTCTTGCACTAAGAACTCGCCGTAGGCTTCATAGTCTAAATCATCAAATTTCCCTAATAGGCAAGCGCTGACATAGGTTATAGGGGTTTTTCCTCCATTCTCTAGATTAATGTTCGTATCAGCATACTCATACCATTCCATTTCATCGCTTTCAGGAACCCCATCTCCATCATCGTAACTCCATACTTTCCTCCAATGTTTCGTGGGGGAGCCATGACCCATTTCTATGACAACGTAGGCTCCATAGGAGCTATAGTAGTAATTGTAGTTATCATAGGTTAAGGGGGCTTCATGCGGATATATTGATGGATCAAGTCCCTCATCCTCATAGAGCCTAATGTACGTATAGGAGTATAGGAAATCTTCTCTTACAGCTTCTAACGCGGCTGCGTCGTCTGTTTTAGGGTAGCCTTTATCGTCTTCATTTTCGTAGTTTGATATTGCTGCTGCTAAAAGCCACTTATAAAGCCATGACCCTGTGATTATGTTTTTCTCATATCTAATAAGCTTCGTAATAATGGCTAATGTGGAGCCTGCAGTACATGTTGGGATTCTTCCAACGTAAACTTCAGGCATGAAGTCTGTTAACTGTTCAACACAAGTTTCAGGTATGTCATCGTCGTCTAGGTCTAGGCATTCTAAGAGCTTACCATCATCGTCAGGGTCCCAGTCTTCATACAGTAGGGCATAATATAGGTCTGTTGCCTTATATGGGTAAGGTAGTCCTCCTCCCTCCTCCTCAGAATACGGGCAATCTTCCATATAGAAGTATGCTGGAGGTACGACGTCGTAGTCTCCTCCTAAAATAACGTATTCTGTGTTCCAGTTTTCATAGGCGTATGTTATGAAGTTTCTTATTTTATCTTGTATACTGTTTCCTGGAAAGCTATCTTGAATCCATTCAATAGTAACTATTTTTGCCCTATATCCTAAGGATGATCTTAGGGAAGCTAAGTCCTCATATAGTGGCGCCAGGTTCTCGCTTGTAATTATTACGAATGGGTAGTTATCTGATGATTGCTTGGGGAGGTTGGTTAGTAGTTTTTTATAGTACCTTCCTACCCCACTAGGGTTAACAGCGAACTTATTTAACATGGTCTTTATTAGCTCCGTGGATGGTCTTTCCACAATAATTTTAAGCTCTGTTTTGAAGCTCACTTCAACCTTAACTTGCTCGTAGATTGTTAATGCATTGTCTCTGGTACTGTATTGGAATAAGTATAGTGCAATAGGTAGTAGCTTATATGGGCCAAGCCACTGCTCGGGAAACATTTTATATAGTAATCCTGGAACCTCATCTTTAGACTCTACGCTTACACTTGGTAAGTCAACGGTTTCCCTTACAGTGTCAGGTTGCAAAGGTAATGCTATTTTAAGGGGTTTACTTAGAGCAACAGTGTTTGTCTTTAATACCTCAATACTTACTGCAAAATTTTCAGCATCTTGAGGTACTAATACTAGTAATTTAACGTAGGGAACTACAGGCTCTCCTGGATTATAGTAGTATGGCAGTCCTTTCGCTTTAACAGTACAGTATTCTTTCCCATACTCCTCAATAGAATAGGACCCTATGCTAACGTAGAGTACAATCTTGTTGGAAAATGTTTGCGCTTCAACATAAGTTTCTTCACTAAAAGAGTACTTATCCATTATGGATGTTTCAGTAACTATACTATGGGCTACTTCGTTTTCTCCAAGAATACTATTGACTGTTGCTGCTAGGAAAAGCACTATAACAATTATTGACGTTAAGTAAAGTAGTTTTCTTTTCCCTTCAAATTTTCTTTTCAAAACGGGCATGCATTACCACTACTATAAGTTACGCCTTTTAGGTACTTAAATAATTCTAGGCGAAAATATAGGCGGCATATGATATATTAATTACCTATTATATCCATTTTATTAATAACCACGGTACAGCATTGTGCTTCTCCAATATCTAGGGAATTATGCAGTTAAAAAGTTAAACGTAGCCGAAGATTATGCGAGGTCTATATTGATTTAAAAGCAGTAAATAGCTATAGAACATGATCGTTTGCTTTTCTGTACTTGAAAGTACTGTAATTAGTAAACATTTGCAAGCATAAATTCGGGGAGTATTTTTAAGCTATGCATGTAAGTAACTGGGCGGTATTTTAGATTGGCTATTAATTCCAATGTATGTTCTTGGTATAATGACGTATTTTTCTTTAATAATAGCCTATAGTTCTTTTGCAAAAATGACATCGTAGCCCCAAGGTACTTTAATTTTGCTAACTATTTTATAGCCTAGTTTCCTATAGAAGCTTATGGCCCAATATGCTTTTTCCGAAGTACGTAGTTTAAGCTTTCTTATACCTCGCCTCTTAGCTATGTTCTCAACGTGTTTTAGTAGAGCAGCACCTATTCCTCTCCTCTGATATTTGGGAAGAACATAAACCCATCGTACGATTCCTGTCTCCTTATTTTCCATAGTTAAGCCTGAAACACCAACTATTTTACCTTCAAGCTCGTATATGTAGAATTCTATGTTCTCCATTTCCTTTAGAAGTTCTTCCCTCGTTAATATGGGGTCTTTAAAATATTTCTTCGGAATTATTTTGCTAAAGAATGCGCGGTTCGTTTTAACTATAACCTCTAATATTTCATCAGCATCTTCGCAACAGGCTTTTCTAATCATAGTCCTTAACAGCTCCGCAAAACTCTAAAGAAGTAAATATTGTTGTCAGCTATCCCAACCATCATCACTTCTCAGGAGTTCCAGCGGTCATCATCTAATATGTTTTTATAGACAGGTAGCTTATTAATTTCTCATGCTCTTCTAACTTTAAGTATTAAGCCTTCAACACCTGTTACAAGCACTTTATCTCCTTTCAAAACCTTGCCTTCCACCTTAGCTAACCAATATTCTCCATCAATAAAAACAAGTGCTTCTCCAGGCCCTTTAATTTCGCTTACAATACCTTCTTTCCCTATTAGGGCTTCAGAGCCAACTTTAGGTTTTGCAAGTTGAGGTTTCATAGCTACGACGGTTATAGCCAAAACTATGGCGCTGACCGCTAAACCAAGTCCTACGGCATAGAGTAAATCTAATAGCCCAAAGTACATGAGAATAGCCAAGATCAGGATAATTATGGCTAATTCGTCAGCTATTATGATAAAAAGTTTAACCCAAGGTTTCACAGAAGCTCCCTTGAATTATTCTTAGGTATCATTAACTAATTCGGAAAACAGTTATTTAATAGTATCTGCTCTCATAAGGATTCAAGAACGTAATTGCAGATTCTCTGATCATCTGTGACATAAAATATTCTTCTATGTGAACAGCAGACAATTATACTTGGTGGTTTAGGGCATGAGCAAAAATCTGAAAAAGGATTCGAAAAAGAAGATGTTAAGAAAGATATTGAAGCATTAAAATGTTGATAATGAATATGTACCTTTTGTTTCATACGGTATATCGACGCTTGCTATTTTAACTAAGTTAAATAATTTAAATAGGTATCCTTATTACTCCTCTTATTTTCCAATGGATTTCTTTTCTGCCTTCGGAGATTATAATCGCTAATGTTCTTAAAG
>Ga0180302_10001872_pt1 | contig 10106 bp, 8 predicted proteins | sample GuaBasSediGuay17_FD_121794 | JGI IMG/M metagenome (GOLD analysis project Ga0180302, IMG submission 121794) | Subseafloor sediment microbial communities from Guaymas Basin, Gulf of California, Mexico - Guay17, Core 4571-4, 12-15 cm | ecosystem: Environmental > Aquatic > Marine > Hydrothermal... | reverse complement strand
GGTTGAGATTGGATTGGACGTCCTCAGAAGGGCCCCTGTGGGACCGGAAGAGTTCGGGCTCCAGCTCGTGGGGGTGCACCTCGGAGGGGGGGACATGGAGCTGGCGGAGGAGGCCATGGAGCTTTCGGGGAGGTTCGGAGGCAGGTTCTTGATATTCAGTGGAATAGGAGAAAGGACCGGCGACATAGAGAGGGACTACGGCAGGGGGGCGGAGTTTTTAAACGAAATCGGGAGGCTGGCCAGGGGTCAGGGTCTTACGGTCCTCTACCACAACCACGCTCACGAATTTGAGCAGGACGGGACCGGGATGAGGCTGCTCCTTAGGGAGACCGAGCCCGAACTTGTGGGGTTGGCGGTGGACGTATGTTGGGTCTACCTGGGCAGGAGGGACCCTGTCGAGTTCCTCAGGGAGAACTTGGACAGGGTCAAGTATGTGCACTTCAAGGACTTCCGCCACCACTCGTCCAACCCCTTCGCCGAGGTAGGAAGCGGGATCTTAGATTTCCCCGGGATATGGGAGGTACTTAAGCCCCTGGAGCTGGAGTGGGTCTGCGTCGAGCAGGACAGGACCGACCTACCTCCCAAGCAGAGCGCAGGGAAGAGCCGAAGGTACATAAAGGAGAACCTCGGAATATAGGAGGACGGATGGGAAGGGTGAAGGTAGGGGTCGTAGGGTGCGGCTCCATAGGCACGTGGCACATAGAGAGGTTCCAGAGGGCCGGGGCCGAGGTCGCCGCTATCTGCGATATTGACGAGGGCAGGCTTGAGGAGGTCAAGGCGAGGTACAAGGTCCCGAGGGCTTACACCGACTACGAGGACCTTCTGGGAAGGAAGGAGCTGGAAGCGGTGGTGGTGGCCCTCCCGAACTACCTCCACAGGCCCGTTACGATAGCGGCCTTCAGGGCTGGAAAGCACGTGCTGTGCGAGAAGCCCGTGGCCTTGAGCTCCGAGGAGGCCGAGGAGATGCTCAGGGCCAGGGACGAGGCCGGGAAGGTCCTGCTTTTGGGCCTTACCCAGAGGTTCAGGGACTCCTCGCGGGTGCTGAAGGAACACATCTCGGCAGGCGAACTCGGGGAGGTGTACTACGCAAAGTGCGGGTACCTCAGGAGGTCCGGAATACCTGGGATGGGGAGCTGGTTCACCAGGAAGGATCGGGCAGGAGCCGGACCCATATTCGATATAGGTGTGCACGCCTTGGACCTGGCCATGTGGCTCATGGGGGATTTCAGGGCCAAGGAGGTCATGGCCTCGAGCTACTCCAAGTTCGGCCCCCTGGGCAAGGGTGCCGGCGACTGGGGGTTCCCCGAGCCCGGAGGGCCTTTCGATGTGGAGGACCTGGCGTCGGCCCTCATAAAGATGGAAAGCGGAGCCACGGTCTTCCTGGAGGTCAGCTGGGCCGCTCACATAGGCGGGGCGCAGTTCTACGTCACACTTTTAGGCGACAGGGCGGGGGCAGATTGGGGGTCCCTCACGGTGTTCGGCGAGGAGATGGGGCGTCATGTGGACAAGAAGCTTCATGCCGAGGCCAACGATCCTTACCTTGCCGAGGCCGAACATTTCCTGAGGTGCGTGAGGGGCGAGGAGGAGCCCATAACCAAGGACGAGGAGATATTGGGGGTGCAGAGGACCTTGGACGCCGTACTTCGTTCGGCCGAAGCGGGGGAGGTGGTGAGGCTCTGAGCGAGGCTGAGCGGATAGGGAGGTTCCTCCTCAGGAAGGCGGACAGGCTCATATACAGGTACGGGCTCATAGAGGACGGGGACAGGATACTTGTCGCTGTCTCCGGGGGCAAGGACAGTTTGGCCTTGGTCTCCCTCCTCAGGCTGAGGCAGAGGACGGCCCCGGAGCGGTACGAGCTTCTGGCGGTCCACGTCCACATGGACTTCCAGGAAGGACCGCTGGACAGGAGGGACTTCGTCGAAGCTTGGTGCAGGAGGCAGGGGGTGGACCTCAGGATAGAGGAGGTGCCCTTGAAGGAAACTGAGGGGAAGGTGGACTGCTTCAGATGCACATGGAACAGGAGGAAGGCCCTGTTTACGACGGCGGACAGGCTGGGGTTTCGTAAGGTGGCCCTGGGCCATCATTCGGACGACCTCCTGCACACCGCCCTCCTGAACCTCTTCCTCCACGGAAGGCTCTGCTCCTTCCCCCCTAAAAGGGAGATGTTCGGGGGGCGGATAACCTTGATCCGCCCTTTAGCGTTGCTTTCGGAGGCGGAGCTGATCAGGTTCGCCCACGCCTCGGGAGCCGAGGGTGGAGTTCCCTGTCCGTACGAGAGCCCTTATAGGGCCTGGGTCAGGAAGCTTTGGGAAGAGGTGGAGCGGGTCCACCCCCAGGCGAGGGACAACCTCCTCAGGCTTTTGATGCAGTAAGGAGGGGCTATGGAACCGAAGGCCTTCGGAGAAAGGGGGACCAAGGTAGGGGTAATAGGTCTGGGATACGTGGGCCTCCCCCTGGCGCTCAGGTTCTGTGAGGAGGGGTTCGAGGTGATGGGCTTCGATGTGGACCCGGCCAAGGTGGAGAAGCTCAACAGGGGAGAGTCGTACATAAGGCACATCTCCCAGGAGAGGCTCCGGGCCTCCCTTCCGAGGTTCCGGGCCACCACGGATATGGAGGGGCTCAAGGAAGTGGATGCGATAATGATCTGCGTCCCCACCCCCCTCACGGAGCGGAGGGACCCCGACCTCAGATATGTGAAGGGCACGGCGGAGGAGGTGGCAAAGCGCCTGAGGCCAGGACAGCTCGTAAGCCTGGAGTCCACCACCTATCCGGGCACGACCAGGGAGGTACTGCTTCCCCTCCTCGAGGGCGCAGGGCTTAAGGTCGGGGAGGACTTCTTCCTGGTCTACTCCCCGGAGCGGGAGGACCCCGGCAACCCCCGCTTCACCACCGAGACCATCCCTAAGCTCGTAGGAGGCGTCACTCCGAAGTGTCTGGAGGCGGGGGTAGCCCTGTATTCTGCGGTGGTCAGGGAGGTGGTCCCCGTCTCCTCCCCGGAGGTGGCCGAGGCCGCTAAGCTTCTGGAGAACATATATCGAGCGGTGAACATAGCCCTGGTGAACGAGCTTAAGATGCTCTTCGACAGGATGGGGATAGATATATGGGAGGTCATAGAGGCCGCTAAGACCAAACCCTTCGGCTTCCAGGCCTTCTATCCTGGCCCGGGTCTCGGGGGACACTGTATACCTATAGATCCCTTTTACTTATCTTGGAAAGCTAAGGAGTACGACTTCCCTACGAAGTTCATAGAGCTCGCCGGGGAGATAAACACTTCCATGCCCTATTACGTGGTCCAGAAGACGATAGATGCTCTGAACGACAGGGGGAAGAGCATACGGGGGGCGAAGGTCCTCATCCTGGGCGTGGCGTATAAGAAGGACGTGGACGACGTGAGGGAATCCCCGGCCCTGAAGATCATAAAACTTCTTTTGGAGAAGGGGGCATCGGTGGAGTACAACGATCCCTACATACCCCTCATGCCGCCCACGAGGAAGTACAAGTTTAACATGCGTTCGGTGCCCTTGGACGGGGAGAGGCTCAAGGAGAGCGATGTGGTCATCTTGGTCACCGACCATACCGCCTACGACTACGATTGGATACTGCAAAATGCCTCCCTGATCGTGGACACGAGGGGGGCAATACGGAAGGCGAGCCACAAGGTAGTGCGGGCATAGAGGAGGAACCTATGGCGTTGAACCGGGGGGTATCCCTGTTCAGGAGGTACGAGGGAAACCCCATACTCACCCCGAGGAACTGGCCCTACCCTGCCAACTCCGTATTCAACCCCGGGGCCGCACAGGTGGACGGGGAGACGCTGCTTTTGGTCAGGGTGGAGGACATGAGGGGGTTCTCGCACCTTACGGTGGCGAGGAGCTGGGATGGCAGGACGAACTGGGTGGTGGACCCCGAGCCGGCCTTGGAGCCGGAGCCGAACATAAGGGAGGAGCAGTGGGGCCTGGAGGACCCGAGGATAGTTTTCTTAGAGGACGAGGGCAAGTACGCTGTGACCTACGTTTCATTCTCCCAGGGAGGACCTCTCATATCCTTGGCCCTGACCGAGGACTTCAGGAGGTTCGAGCGTAGGGGCCCCTTACTTCCTCCCGAGGACAAGGATGCCTCCCTCTTCCCTAAGAGGTTCGGGGGACGTTTCGCCCTCATACACAGGCCGATAATAAGGGGGGAGGCTCACATATGGATATCGTTCTCCCCTGACCTCAAATACTGGGGGGAGCACAGGGTCCTGCTTCCCGTGAGGGCCGGCTGGTGGGACTGTCACAAGGTCGGCTTAGGTCCACAGCCCATGGAGACCTCGGAAGGGTGGCTCGTGATATACCACGGCGTCAGGAGGACTGCCTCCGGGAACCTCTACCGCCTCGGCCTCGCCCTCTTGGACCTGGAGGATCCGTGTAAGGTCATAAGGCGCAGCCAGGAGTGGGTGTTCAGCCCCAAAGAGGACTACGAGCTCATAGGCGACGTTCCTGGGGTGGTGTTCCCGTGCGGGGCCGTAGCGGACGAGGAGAGGAACGAGCTCAGGATGTACTACGGTGCTGCGGACACTTTCGTGGCCTTGGCGGTCGCCGATATGGATGAAGTTATAGATTACATAATGCATTGTCCATCGTAAAGGAGGGAGTATGCGTAATGTAGAAAGGTCTTACTTTAAGCCTTTGTATATATCGTTCATAGCGACGTATCCACCCCGTCAGTGCGGGATAGCTACCTTCACCCACGACCTCGCCAGCACGGTGGCCAGGCTCCAGGGCGAGGAGATAGGCCACGGCGACAGGGTCCAAATTGTGGCATTAAACAACATCCCACAGGGATACCCCTACGGCGAAGAGGTGAGGTTCGAAATTCAGGCCCAAAAGCGCATGGACTACAGAAAGGCTGCCGACTTCCTGAACTACTCCGAGATAGATGTCGTGAGCCTCCAGCACGAATTCGGTATATTCGGGGGGGAGAAGGTAGAAGGTGAACACATCTTGGGGGAGTATGTCCTGAGCCTCCTTTCCAACCTGAAGAAGCCCGTGGTCACCACCTTACATACGGTGCTCGGGGAACCCTCCCCTGGCCAGAAGGAGGTCCTCCAGGCGGTATGTGGATATTCGACTTTGGTAGTGGCCCAGTCCAGGAAGGCCGTGGAGCTTTTAGAAGAAGTTTACGACGTCCCGAAGGAGAAGATAGTGATGATATACCACGGAGCTCCGGATGTCCCCTTCCTGGACCCAGCATACTACAAGGATCAGTTCCACGCCGAAGGAAGGAAGGTGGTGCTCACCTTCGGCCTGTTGAGCCCCAACAAGGGTATAGAGGTGGCCATAGAGGCGATGGCCCAGGTCGTCGAAGAGGTGCCAGATGTGCTCTACATAATCTTAGGGGCTACCCACCCTGAGGTCCGAAGGAAGTACGGGGAGTCGTACAGGATCTCCTTAGAGCGGATGGTGGAGGAACTGGGGCTCGAGGAGCATGTGGCCTTCTACAACCGCTTCGTCACATCCGATGAGCTTATAAGGGCCCTGGTCTCGGCCGACGTCTACATAACCCCGTACCTGAGCAAGGAACAGATAGTGTCCGGCACCCTGACCTACGCGGTGGCCTGCGGCAAGGCGATAATATCCACGCCTTACTGGCACGCCGAAGAGCTGTTGGGGGACGACAGGGGAAGGCTGGTGCCGTTCGGAGATTCGGAGGCGCTCGCTGAGGAACTGATAAGGCTTCTTGAGGACGAAGAAGAGAGGCTCAAACTCCGCAAGAGGGCGTACCAGTTCGGCAGGAAGATGGTGTGGAGGGAGGTGGCGGGGACGTACATAGAGGTGTTCCGAAGGGCCTTCGAAGAATACGGCACCCTGAGGCCGAGGGCCCGCAGGAGCATGGCAAGGAGACCCTCCCTCCTAGAGGTAGACCTCAGGCACCTCAAGACCCTGACCGACGACACCGGGGTCCTGCAACATTCCATCTTCTCCATACCCGACAGGTACCACGGGTACACCACCGACGACAACGCAAGGGCGGCCATAGTGGCGGTCACACACTGGCGCCTCTTCAAGGAGGAGGAAGTTGTGCCCCTCCTTAGGATATATCTCTCCTTCCTCCGCTACGCCCTGGACGAGGAGACCGGCAGGATGCACAACTTCCTTTCCTTCGACAGGAGGTGGTTGGACGAGGAAGGCTCCGAGGACTGCCACGGAAGGTCCATCTGGGCTTTGGGCTCCGTCGTGGCACATCCTCCCGACGAGGCCATCCTGGGGTTCGCCACCAGCCTCTTCAACATGGCGCTGCCCGCCTGCGAGGGGTTCAAATACCCGAGGGGTTGGGCTTACTCGGTCTTAGGGATACTCAGCTACCTGAGGAGGTTCGGAGGGGACAGGGACGCGAAGGAGACCTGTATCGGGCTCGCCGAGAGGCTGTTGGATATGTTCAAGAGGAACTCCTCGGAAGGCTGGCCCTGGTGCGAAGAAGTGCTGACGTATGCCAACGCCCGCCTTCCTCAGGCCCTGATAGGCGTGGGGAGGACGTTCGGGATCGAGGGGATGCTCGAGCAGGGCCTTCGTTCCCTTAAGTGGCTTTTGGAGCTACAGACGGCCGAAGGGGGGCATATATCGGTCATAGGCAACAAGGGATGGTTCCCCAAGGGGGGTGAGAAGGCGAGGTTCGACCAGCAGCCGATAGAACTTGCGGGGCTGGCGGACGCATGTTACGAGGCATACTTAGCCACCGGGGAGAGGAGATGGTTGGGGGAGATAGCCAGGTGCTTCGATTGGTTCTTGGGAAGGAACGACCTCCACGAGGCCCTCTACGACTTCCGCACGGGAGGGTGCAAGGACGGCCTGCGGCCCGCCGGCGCAAATCAGAACCAAGGTGCTGAGTCCACCCTTTCGTGGCTCATGGTGTTGCTCAGGATGCACGAGATAGCTAAGGAGGAGGACGTATACCGCGGCATGGAGGGCATAGTTTAGTCGGACATTTTGGCATATTCCGTCCGTCGTGTAAGCTGGCATATTTTGTGCTTAATTAAGCATCTCGGGATGAAGAAGGACTATTACAGAATATTGGGGGTTTCCGAGGACGCTACCCAGGAGGAGATAAAGAAGGCCTACCGAAGGCTCGCCCGCCAGTACCACCCGGACGCCAACCCAGGGGACAAGTCCGCCGAGGAGAAGTTCAAGGAGATATCCGAGGCCTACGAGGTGCTCTCGGACCCGGAGAAGAGGAGGCAGTACGACCAGTTGCGCAGGTTCGGCGCGTCCGGGAGCTTCAACATAGATGAAATCTTCCGAAGGGAGGGGGGCCCCCACAGGGGCTTCTCCTTCGACCTTGGGGGGTTCGGATGGCTGGGCGACCTTTTAGGGGAGCTCTTCGACTTCGGGAGGTGGGGAAGGCCCAGGAGCTACGGGCCCGTCAGGGGGGAGGATGTCTACGCTGAGGTCGAGGTCCCCTTCGAAACGGCGACCTTGGGTGGAAATGTGACGGTGTCCGTTCCTAAGGAGGAGCCCTGTCCGGTATGCGGCGGCACAGGAGCCCAGCCCGGAAGCGCATCCGAGGTCTGCCCAACCTGCCACGGCCTCGGGACGGTATCCTACGTGCAGGGTGGGTTCGCCGTGAGCAGGACCTGTCCCACCTGCTACGGCAGGGGAAGGACGATCTCCCAGAACTGCGAAAGGTGCGGTGGGACGGGCCGGGTCTCCGTCGTGAGGAAGTACAAAGTCGAACTTCCCCCCGGGATCGAGGACGGCGGCCAGGTGCGGCTGAGGGGACAGGGCGGTCCGGGGGCCGGAGGGCCTCCGGGAGACCTCATCCTGACCGTGAGGGTGAGACCTCACAGGTTCTTCACGAGACGTGGGGACGACCTGCTCTGCGAGGTTTCCGTACCCCGGGAGAAGGCCGAAAGGGGGACGAGGGTGAGGTTGAGGACATTGGACGGAAGGAAGGTGGAGCTCAAGGTCCCTCCAGGTACGAGGGACGGTCGAACCTTCAGGCTCAGGGGACTCGGGGTCCCCGGAAGGGGAGACCTGTACGTCAAGGTAAAGACGACTTGAGGGAGGTTTGCCATGCGTAAGGTTTCCGTCATCCTGGGGCTTATAGGGATACTATGGAGTGTAAATACAAATGCGTTCACCGAGGACGAGGAGAGGGCGATATCCCAGGTAGAGGCCATAAATAAGGCCTTCGCCGCCGTGGCGAAGAGGGTCATGCCTTCGGTCGTGGTCATAGAGACCGTGGAGAAGGGCAAGAGCGTCCATGTCCCATCTCCCTTCGAGGAGTGGCCCTTCGGAGACTTTTGGAAGAGGTTCTTCCAGTTTCCCGAACCTCCCCCTGGGGTGCAGAGGGGCCTGGGTTCGGGCGTGATAGTGGACGGAGGTGACGGCAAGAAGTACATCCTCACCAACAACCATGTGGTCAAGGGAGCGGACAAGATAACAGTAGTGTTCTACGACGGGAGGGAGGAGGAGGTCAAGGTCAAGGGGAGGGACCCGGAGACCGACCTTGCGGTCTTGGAGATGAAGACCCAGGACGTGCAGAGCCTTCCTTTCGGGGACTCCGACAAGCTCGAAGTTGGGGAGATAGTGCTCGCCGTCGGCAACCCCTTCCGTGAGTACCATACCCTCACTATGGGGGTGGTGAGCGCCAAAGGTCGCAGGGGCCTTAACCTTCCCGAAGCACCCACCTATCAGAACTTCATCCAGACCGATGCTGCCATAAATCCAGGAAACAGCGGAGGGCCCTTAGTGAACATAAGGGCGGAGATAGTTGGGATAAACACCGCAATACAGACCAAGCCGACGGTAGGGGCGTACGTGGGGATCTGCTTCGCCATACCCTCGAACATGGCCAAGGAGGTGCTGGAGGAGATAGTCCAGACCGGAAGGGTGGTGAGGGGGTTCTTGGGGGTGATGATAAAGGACGTGGACAGGGACATGGCGGACGCCCTCGGGCTCAAGGAGAAGAGGGGGGCGTTCGTGAACGAGGTGATAGAGGGAGGGCCTTCCGAGGGGAAGCTCAAGGAGAAGGACGTCATACTCGAGGTGGACGGGAGGAAGGTGAAGGACGCCTCCCACCTCATGCGCATGATAGCCAAATACAAGCCCGGGACCAGGGTGGAGCTGACGGTCTGGAGGGACGGCAAGCTCCGTAAGGTGAGGGTCAAGCTCGGGGAAAGGCCCCCGAGGGAGGCCCTGGCCGAAGGCAAACCCCGGACCTTCGGTAAGCTCGGCATGGAGGTCCAGACCCTCACCAAGGACCTGGCCGAGAGGCTCGGGTACGAGGGCGAGGAGGGGGTGGTGGTCACATCGGTGGAACCTGGGAGCCCGGCGGACGACAAGGGGATAAGGAGGGGGGACCTGATAAAGGAGGTGGATGGGAAGAAGGTCCGCTCGGTGAGGGATTACAGAAGGGCCCTGGAGAAGCTCAAGCCCGGCCAGGCCGTGCTCTTCCTGATCCGTCGGGGCGATCGCACCTTTTATGTAGCCCTCAGGGTGCCGGAAGAGGAAAAATGACAGGGAGGTGGTAGCTATGGACCAAGAGAAATTAAAGTACTTCACCAAGCTCGTGTTGAAGGAGAGGGAGCGCATCCTCCGCGGCTTGAGCAACGTCCAGGAGGATCTGGAGGAGACCTCCGAGGAGACCTTGATAGAGGAGATAGACAAGGCGTTCTCGAGCGAGGGGAGGGAGCTCCTGAGCAGCTTCATAGACAGACACACCGAGGGCCTGGAGGCCGTCAACCAGGCCTTGGAGAGGATAAAGGAGGGTACCTACGGGATCTGCGTAAGGTGCGGTAAGGAGATATCCGAGGAGAGGCTCGAGGCCATACCCACCGCCTCCCTCTGCCTCTCCTGCCAGCAGGAGCTGGAGCGTCAGAGCAGGGCGAGCCAGGCCCTAATATCCTCCCCCCTCAGGCAGTGGACGGATGAGGAAGAGGTCCTCGAGCCGACGGCGGATGAGGTCGAGGAGGAGATATAGGCTGCCACATCGGCCTAACTTTGCCATAATGGCTTTATCGCATCGGGGCTTCGGGCCCCGTTTGAATATGGTATGGATTTTGCTTTTGCTTAGGGCAAACCCTTAAAGAAAGGAGATGGTGCATATGGGAAGGGTCATAGGTATAGACT
>Ga0180302_10001871_pt1 | contig 10107 bp, 11 predicted proteins | sample GuaBasSediGuay17_FD_121794 | JGI IMG/M metagenome (GOLD analysis project Ga0180302, IMG submission 121794) | Subseafloor sediment microbial communities from Guaymas Basin, Gulf of California, Mexico - Guay17, Core 4571-4, 12-15 cm | ecosystem: Environmental > Aquatic > Marine > Hydrothermal... | reverse complement strand
GGGCCAAGCAGGGCCTGTGAACTCCCGCGGCGAGGCCCGGGTGGGCCCCTAGATGAATCCCGCCTAAAACAGAAGGCGGGCTACCACCGGCTGACCACCGCTGTCCTCGAGCTCTCATTAAGCTTAAGTCAAACTTGATATACCCCCTGTGGAGACTCCCTCAGGGATGTCAACCGCGTTTGTGCTAGTCAGTACTGAAATAGGGGCTGAGAGAGAGGTGCTGGAGAAGCTGAGGGAGTTCCCCGAGGTGGCAGAGGCTTACATCGTCTACGGGGTGTACGACCTAGTCGTGAAGGTTAAGGTGGAGCGCCCGGAGGAGCTTAAGGAAGTTGTAACGTCCAAGATTAGGAGGCTTGAAAAAGTTCGCTCAACGCTAACGATGATAGCGGTTGAAGGATTTGAGAGGTAGGGGGAATAACGTCCTACATATAGGCCTGGACGATGTAGATAGCCCAGATGGGATGTGTACGACCTTCCTAGGTGCCCTGCTAGCGCGCCGCTTAGCCGAGGCTGGCTATGAGTTCCTGGATTACCCCTACCTGGTGAGGCTGAATCCCAATATTCCATTCAAGACCAGGGGTAACGGCTCCGTGTCGCTTCATGTGAGGATAGGGCGTGATGACTTGGAAGCTGTTGAAGAGCTCGTACGGAGCTATATTGAGAGGCTGGCGGAGAGGCACGGGAAGACTGACGCTACCGCCGTGCTCGTAGTGGGGAGTACTGAGCCGTTATACGAGGTCTATAAGCGCGCGCTAGTGGAGCTCATCTCTCCCTCCGCTGTAAGGAGGCTACTCAAGGCCGTGGGGGCGCGCGTAGTTGGAGGGCATAAGAGAGGGGTTGTGGGGGCAGCTGCCAGCGTAGGGGCATACCCGCTGCGTAGCTACACTTATGAGTTGCTCCTATACAGGCCCCTCATCATTAAGGAGAGGCTCAGGGGGCTTGACGATGAGGTTAAGGAGCTTGACAGGCTGTTAAGGCCCTACATATTCGCTAATGTGGACTACGCGGCGAATAGAGTTCTAGCGACGCCGCACGGCCCTGACCCCGTAGTGGCTGGAATAAGGTCAGTCAACCCCCTCCTCCTCTCCGCCCTGGCGCCGAGGCTCTGTGAGGCATGGGGCGCGCTAATGGCTATAATTTACAAGAGTAATCAAGCTACAGGTCAGCACTTAACTCTGTTGAAGAGCGTTACAGACGTTAGGCCCTACGACTCGGTGGTAATTAGGGGTAGGGTAGCTAGTGGTCCGATGGTGATTAGGGGGGGTCACGTCATCTTTAGCCTCGAGGACTCCACAGCACGCATGGAGTGCGCTGCCTATAGAGAGACGGGCTACCTGGCTAGAGCGGCCAGGAAGCTGAAGAGAGGAGATTTGATCGAGGTGGGTGGCGGCGTGCGCGTGCGCAAGAAGGGTCTCACCCTGAACGTTGAGTACCTAAGGGTGCTCAGGCCACTACCCAGCGTGGAGCTAAAGAATCCTCTGTGTCCCCGCTGCGGGCGCAGGATGAAGTCAGCTGGCAGGGGTAAAGGCTTCAAGTGCCCTAACTGCGGCTACAGGGAGCGTGGCTTGAAGAAGGAAGTGTACTTTACGCCTCCGCTACTCGAGCCTGGAACCTACCTGCAGAGCCCATCAGCTTACCGCCACTTATCTCCGCCTAGGGAAGCGCTGGGGCTACGCTCAATCCCGGCGCCTCCCCTCCCGAATCTCTTCCTCTACCCTCCAGTCCACAAGCCTTTTAAAATCTCTAAAAGGTAGGGGAGAGAGACATGGCCGGGAGGTTAAGGATTAGACTGCTGGGAGGAGCTAGGAGGGTGGGTAAGAGCGCGATACTAGTGTCCAGTAGGGACGTTAACGTGCTCCTAGACTATGGCGTAGATATAAGCGGGGAGGAGCCTGAGTTCCCGCTCCACGTGAGGCCTAGAGACGTGAGCGCCATAGTGCTCACTCATGCTCACCTCGATCACAGCGGCGCGCTCCCCCTACTCTACGTCTCAGCGCGCCCGAAGCTTTACGCCACAAGCCTCACGGTGGCTCTAGCTGATGTGCTGATCAACGATTTCCTCAAGCTATCTAAGTACTATGCCCCCTACGAAGCGACTGAGCTGAGAGTTATGGAGGAGTGTGTCGAGTTCGTAAAGCCTGGCTCTACCGTCGAAGAAGGGGAGGTCACCCTGAGATTCCATGAGGCTGGCCACATACCCGGCAGCGTGATGGTTGAGCTAGAGATCGAGGGTTACAACGTCCTCTATACGGGGGATTTCAACACGGTGGATACCTGCCTCCTGAGGGGAGCTAGCCTAGAGCCGTTTAAGAAGGCCGACATCGTGATTATGGAGGCCACGTATGCTGAGTACGATCACCCGAGGAGGGAGGATGTGGAGGAGAGGTTCATTGAGGATCTAAGGGAGGTGCTCGACTCGGGGGGCACGGTGTTGATACCAGCGTTCGCCGTCGGCAGGTCTCAGGAGATACTCTGCGTCTTAGCTAAGTACGGATTTGAGTACCCGGTGTACGTAGATGGCATGGCGCGCAGGGTCAACACAATATTACTGGGTGAGAGGGACGGGCTACGTGACCCTGGCCTCTTTCAGAGAGCCTATAAAATGGCGAGGAGCGTGAATGGGTGGAGGGATAGGAGGAGAGCCACGCAGGAGCCCTCAGTAATAGTGTCTCCAGCTGCTATGCTCAAGGGAGGAGCCTCAGTCTACTACATGAAGGCGCTACTAGACGACCCGCGCAACGCCGTATTCTTCGTAAGCTACTTGATAAGGAATACACCTGCACGCAAGCTGATAGAGACGGGAGTCTTTGACCATGAAACTCTTAGGAAGAGGGTTAAGGCTAGAGTAGAGTGGTATGACTTCTCCTCGCATTGTGGAAGATGCGAGTTGATAAAGGCGCTAGAAACTCTGAATTCTGATGCGAAGCTGGTTATCGTGCATACGGAGGAGGAGGTAGGTGCTAAGTTCAGTGAATGGATTTCTCGAAACTTAAGCGTTGAAGTGTCATTCCCGAAAGAGGGGGAGGAGCTAGAATTCTCCTAGCTTAACTCCCCTGGGGAAAAAGCTCCCCTACGCGTTAAGGCAAGACCTTAAGGCTTGGACTATGCGCACAGCATATAACCTATAGCCAGAGCGCGTAGCTCTGTGCATCAAAAGCTTTAGCTACGCCCCTTCAAATTTATAATAGTCGCCGCCCCCGGCTTATGGGGCCGTGGTCCAGCCTGGTGGGATGCGCGGCTTGGGCCCGCGTAAGCCCCCTCACGGGGCTGCGGAAGGACCCGGGTTCAAATCCCGGCGGCCCCACCACATTTTAGTCACATCTGACTAACGTTACTCAACCCTTATCTCCCCGCCTGGTAGTAGTTAACGATGCTGGATGAGTTGGATAAGGCTCTGTTGAGAGAATTATCTGTTAATGCGCGCGTGCCGCTAGCTGAGGTCGCTAGGAGGCTTGGTGTGGCTAGGACCACGCTGGCTGAGAGGCTTGAGAAGCTTGAGCGGGGAGGATTCATAAGGGGTTATAGGGTGCAGGTCGACCCTCGCAAGCTAGGTTACAAGTTCGTGGCCTTTATCCTGGTTAAGGCTAGGAGGGGGGGGCTAAGGGGGGAGAAGTCAAACCAGGAGCTCTTGGCTGAGAAGATAGTCGCGGACTGTAACTCTAGAGATTTCATGCCATGGGTCGAGGAGGCCCACATAATAACGGGTGAATACGATCTACTACTTAAGGTCTGGGTCCGCGAATGGGAGGAGTTGACAAACTTCCTCATTCGCTACATGCCCAAGCACCCAGACGTGGTGCAGACGCACACCATACTTGTGTTGAAGACGGTCCACGAGGGGGTCGCCCCCCCTCCCTAGCCTACTCCTTAACGACCTCCAGCACTAACGCTGGCCGGATATCACTCACGCCGTACTTAGATTTCAGCTCCTCTATGAAGCTCTCTAGCTCCTTGTTGTCCCTCGCCCAGTAATCAACCATAACCATGTGATCTCCGGACGTTATTGCTAGGAACTTAACTTCTGACCTTTCAGCCAGCTTCTTTACCACTTCAAGTAGCCTAGCTGGGTCTACGTCGAAACCTATTATTGCCCTCGCCCTATAACCTAGCTTAGCGTGGTCCAGCTTAGGCCTATACGCCTTAATGACCCCCTCCTCCTCCAGCTTCTTCAGTCTCTTCCTTACTGCAACATCACTCATCCCGACCTTAGCGGCTATCCTCGTGAGCGGCATGCGGGCATTCTCCTCTAGTAACTTTATTATTTCAAGGTCCTTCTCGTCAACCACCGAGCTCATCTCGTCTGGCATCATAAACCCTAAGTATTTTAATCTTGGCATTGCGCAGCGAGACCTAACTCTTTAGGCGTAAAGACGACCGGTAAGGTTATCTTACTGCCCCCCAGTTATCCGGCGGCGGTGACTGTGTGGAGGCCTGATAGGCTCCGATTCGGCCCAGCCGGTATTCCTCGTAGGGCTAAAGCTAGGAGCACAAAGCGTGGCGTAATAGAGGTTAAGGCGCTTGGCCTAGATGCAATGGAAATAGAGTTTGTGAGGAGGGTAAGCCTGAGCGAGGCGTCAGCCAGAGATGTGAGGAAGGTGGCTGAGAGCTTGGACGTGGCGCTGACAGTCCACGCGCCATACTATGTCAACTTAGCGTCGCCCGACGCGGAGAAGGCGAGGGCAAGCGCTGAGCGCGTTTACCGCGCGGCCGTGATAGGCAGCATTGCGGGCGCGTGGAGCGTGTGCCTCCACACGGCGTACTACATGGGCAGGGAGCCCGACAAGGTCTACTCCATTGTCAAGGACTCCCTAAAGGAGATAGTGAAGAGGCTTCAGGACGAGGGCATAGAAATATGGCTGAGACCCGAGACGACGGGCTCACCCTCAGAGTTCGGTACGCTCGAGGAGATACTGAGGCTGAGTAGCGAGCTTGAGATGGTACTGCCGGTTGTGGACTTCGCTCATATGCACGCCAGGAGCAGAGGCAGAGTCAACAGCTATGAGGAATTCAGCGAGGTTCTTGCCAGGATCGAGGAAGTGCTGGGGAGGGAGGCTCTCGAGAACATGCACATACACGTGTCAGGGATAGAGTACGGGGAGAAGGGGGAGATTAGGCACCTGAACTTAGAGGAGTCCGATTTCAATTACATGGACCTACTGAGAGCTCTCAGAGATTTCAGAGTTAAGGGCGTGCTGATATGTGAGAGCCCTAGCCTGGAGGACGATGCGCTGCTGCTCAAGAACAGCTACGAGCGGCTGCTCAGGGAGGCGTAGCAATGCTTGGGAGGCGTTGTGTCAGCGCCATCCTAGGCGTGTAGCTGCTGAGATCTCCCGATAGGAGGCAGGGGATCTCGCCTAGGTTTATCACAGGGCTCGGAAATAACTCGTAGTCATCAATTGCAAGGCGGGGGCACGCAGTATTCACGTAAAAATCCGCGGGCCCGTAATCCTCTAACAAGCTTCTCTCAACGTCATTCACTACTAAGGTCCTGCACTTAATACCCTTCTTCGCAAGTAATTCCCTTATTCTCCTCAGCACGCTGGCGCCTACCCACTGGCCCGGTTTCGTGGAGGTTATCACGACAGCTTCCCTGGCATCAAGCGCCTCTGAGAGCTGTGATAATCTCAACGCTACGGCTCTCCTAGCTTCTTCATCGATGCCAGTCACCCTGCCGGTATAGGGATCGGCTGCCACCACCTTAGCTCCGGTCGCCAATGCCACGCCTAAGGCGTGAAATAGGCCTCCACTTACTACTAGGAACGCGTCTACCTCCCCCCTTACAGATTCTGCCGCTCTCACATCACATCCGGTGATCAGGCTCTTCCACATGTGGGGGTCTGGGCTTCTCGACGAGACCGCCTCTAGCCCGCACTCCTCCAGGACGGCCTCGGCCTCCTTAAGCAGATGCACGTGCTGGACTGTGGTGAGGAGGCCGACCTTCCTAATGCCTTCCTCGGCAAGCTTGAGTGCAGCCTTCTCAACCACGCCAGCTATCTCCACGCTTGAATAAGCTGGGACGAATAGCACGTTCGAGGGAGGCTCAAAGCGTACGGGACCGTGATGCCCTACGTGGATTATTGCATCAGCGCCTAGCGTCTCCGCATCCTTCATCGCCAGGTCACACCCACCCCACGTGTGGCTTCCTGATAGCAAAACCTCGAAGCCCTCCTCCTCGAGCTTATCAATCAGGCTTGAGAGGCAGCGCTTAATGCCGTCTGGCGCCTGAATTAGCAGCCTCCTGTACCCGTGGCGTCGGGCCCACCTAGCTACGCGATCCTCCTCTAACATGTAGCTGCACTCTACGCGCACCATCGTGAAGCATCCTTATAGCGCCTAATAAGCCCGTTGACTTGTGGAGAGCCTTCACAGAGCTGAGCATGGCTTGGTGGTGATCGACGTTGAGGGAGTCTTATTGCCGCGTAAAGCCGTCCTCCTGCTGCGCTTGGCTGGGAGGATGGGCCTAGCCTGGCTGCTTAAAAACGCGATACGAGGCTTAGCGTATGAGCTGAGGCTTAGGAAGCTCGAGGAAGTTGTAAGGAGCTTCTACGCCGACTTGAGGGGCATTAGGCTAGCTGACATCGTAGCGTGCTACGATTTGCGTAAAGTCGAGGAGAGGCTATACGAGCTCAGGGCGCTCAGCGAGCTGGGCTATAGGCTGCTGCTAGTCGGCTCGGGAGCCCCACAGCAGGTGGTTGAAGAGATGGCACGTAAGGCTAGGGCAGAGGCGGGCTATGGCGTGGAAGTGCTCCTAGATTCTGAGGGGAGGATCCTGGGCGTCGGCGACTTGACATGTGCTGAGGAGGGGGGTAAGGTGAGGCTTGTCCGCAGGCACGTCAGGAGAGGAGAGGGAGTTATAGTGGTGGCGGATGACTGGAATAACCTTCAGCTCCGTGAGATAGGCAGCGTACTGATCGGCTTTAACCCGGACTCCATGGTAGCTGCTAAGGCGGATGTGATAGTGGAGGGCAGCAGCTTGAAGCCAGTGATAGAGGTGCTAGCGCGAGGAGCTAAGCCGAGGCGTGACATGTGTAGAGTCATGCTTAGGAAGATGATACACATAGCAGGTGCACTGCTCGCCCCCCTCTGCACCTTCTCTCCCGGGATGGTACAGGTCTTAATCGCATTTGCCGCGCTCCTCTACGCTGTAGCCGAAGGCCTGAGGATCCTAGGCGTTAACGTCCCCCTCATAACCAGCGTGATTAGAGCGGCTGCTAGGGGGCGCGAGCTCGAGGGCTTCGCCCTCTCCCCCCTCGCCTACGCGGCTGGAATGATGATAGCAGCCATGATGCCGCCCCCCCTCTCTACTCTAGGGATCATAACTCTAGCAGTGGGCGACGGCGTAGCCGGGCTGGTTAACTCGCTGATTTCAGGCCACCCTTATCCTCACAACAGGGCTAAGAAGGTTGAGGGGACTCTGGCGGGCTTCGCAGCCGCCACGGCCCTATCGCTGCTGGTAGCGGAGCCCCCCCTAGCGCTGGTAGCCACGGCCGCGGGCATGGCCGCCGAAGCGCTAGTCACCGTTGAGGATGACGTACTAGTCGTGCTGGCCGCCTTAATTTCCGCGTTCTTAGTCGGCGCCTAAGCTAGGATACCGGCCTCCAGCATATGCCGAGCTCATCAGCGTACCTATACGCCTCCTCTAGCTCTTCAGCCCTAGGCCTCCTAGCTATATCTGGGTACTTCTCAGGGTAGAGCGCGACTAGGTGCTCGGGCCTATATTGATCCATTATGTTGACTAGGGCTCTCGGGCAGTTCTCAGCTATCCACTTCAAGACGGGCTTAGTACAGCACTCCACGTGGCCGGGCAGGACGAGGTGCCTGATTATCATGTCGCCGTGCTCATACGCCACTTTATGGTTCCTTGAGACCACCTCGAAGTAGCGCGGGACTTTCGACAGCCTTAGCGCACATTCATCGTTCCCGTACTTGAAGTCGGGGAGCCATATATCGATCACGTCTACCAGTAGCTTCAGCGACTCGAGAGTCATGTACATGTTGGAATTCCAAAGTAGTGGGACGTTAGCGTCCATGTGCTTCAGAGAGGCCAGTATCACGTGGAGTTGTTGATCGGGATTGCCGCCTACGTAGTTTATGTTCCTCGCCCCCTCCCTATAGAGCCTCACGGCTAAGGCAGCCAGCTCCTTCGGGCTAACTGCGATGCCGTTAAGCGGATTAGTGGATATGTCCCAGTTCTGGCAGAATACGCATTTGAAGCTGCAGCCAGTGAAGAATATGGTGCCGGAGGGGACTAGCGGCGCCTCCTCTCCCATATGGAGGAAGGCTGAGGCTACCCTGACCTCCCCGCTCAGGCCGCAGACCCCCTTCTCCCCCTTAAGCCTATTGACCCCGCACCTCCACTCACACAGCCTACACGCCTCCACCATCCTATAGGCTATATCAACTTTCAAGTCGAGCAAGCTGTAGCTGGGCACGGGTATTTCATCCACTTTAGAGGGGTCGTAGGCCAACTCATTGTAGAGATCGCTGAACTCCTTAACCTTCTCATCGTGGATACGCCACATCTCCTCTAGGCAAGCATCCTTCTCGAGCTCTACCGGCACGCGTTTAACGACCCTGTATTTGGCCGGCTTTAAGCCCCTCATCACACCGTAGTAGTGGCTGAGCCTCTCTCTCACCTCCTCATCCCGCCACACGGCTATCGAGTCGGGCCTTAATAGCCGCCACATCTCATGTAGATTGAGCGGTCTTCGCTTTAAAGTGAGCGCCCGTCAAGTTTAATAGAGTACGCCGCCCGCTGCTTGTGGGTGCCCAGCTTGAAGGTGAGCTTCCCCCTGATATTGATAAACTTCAAGGCGTATAGGGAGGCTAGCGGGAGGAGGGGGCTCGAGCTCGCTAAAGTGGCGGAGAAGGTCAGTAAGGATACTGGCGTGACGATAGCAGTCGCCCCCCAGCTGACGGACCTGGCCTTCATAGCCTCACAGGTGGAGATACCCGTCTTCTCCCAGCACGTGGACGCCGTCGAGCCCGGCAGCCACACAGGCCACGTCACGCTAGAGGCTGTGAGGGACGCTGGCGCAGTGGGCACGATGCTGAATCACTCCGAGCGCAGGGTTAGGGCGGATCAGGTAGACGTAGTGGTGAAGAAGGCGCGGGAGCTCAGGCTCTTAACTGTAGTCTGCTCCAATACACCAGAAGTCACAGCTGCGATGGCCGCCCTGGGCCCCGACATGGTCGCCATAGAGCCCCCCGAGCTGATCGGTACGGGCATACCCGTCTCCAGGGCCAAGCCCGAGGTCGTGACGAGCTCCGTCGACCTCGTGAAGAAGATAAACCCGAACGTCAAGGTACTTTGCGGTGCTGGGATCACCACTGGTGAGGACGTGGCCGCCGCCCTGAGGCTCGGCACCGTCGGCGTGCTCCTCGCCTCCGGCGTCGTTAAGGCTAAGGACTGGGAGAAGGCCATCAGGGGACTCATAGAGCCCATAATAAAGCAAGCTTAACGCTTTTTACCTCCACCCTACCCCTTTTACAGGGCCCGTGGCCTAGCCTGGAAAGGCGCCGGCCTGCGGAGCCGGAGAACCCGGGTTCAAGTCCCGGCGGGCCCGCCACCTCTCTCTGCGCATAGGCCACAGCTATAGCTCCATGAAATAAGTGATGTGCGTCATTAAAGGCTTGAACCCGCACTTCTCGTATACCCTCCTCGCGGGCGCGTGGGCTTCATCTAGCCAGGTGAATACCATGGCATACCTCATGCCTCGCTCCTTGAATATCTCTAACGCCCTTTTCACAAGTCTCGTGCCTATCCCCCTGTTCCTGTACCTCGAGTCTACTGCGTTGTAGCTTATGTGGCCTATCTCCCTGTCATGGTCGAGGTCGAAGGTGAGGAAGCCGACAACTCTCCCGCCGAGCTCAGCTACTATCACGTTCTGGGGCTTCTCCTCGAGGATCCTGGATATGGTCTCACGTATCCGCTGGGCGGGGGTCTTGCTGCCCACTATCCCGAATCTCGTGGCTAACAGGTGATTCATCCCTTGCCTAGACCAGGCCTCAGCTGCTATCTCTAGAATCCTCTCGTAATCCTCCCTCCTGGCAGGCCTGATGACGAGCTTCTCTACCACAGGCTTACGTGGGTAGCCAGCCTATAAG
>Ga0180302_10001870_pt1 | contig 10109 bp, 12 predicted proteins | sample GuaBasSediGuay17_FD_121794 | JGI IMG/M metagenome (GOLD analysis project Ga0180302, IMG submission 121794) | Subseafloor sediment microbial communities from Guaymas Basin, Gulf of California, Mexico - Guay17, Core 4571-4, 12-15 cm | ecosystem: Environmental > Aquatic > Marine > Hydrothermal... | reverse complement strand
GCTTAGAATTGACTGTAAGCTAGATATCGCATTCAGTATCTTATTATAAGCTGCTTTTGCGTGTTTTAGCGCTTCGTCACTGAATGCTAGTTGACTTCTGTAGTGGCAGCTCAGTAGGTAGAAGCGTACTTCCATTGGCTTGTAGCTTTTCAATATTTCTTCAACTGTTATTACGTTGCCAATTGACTTTGACATTTTCTCAGTACCCATGATTAGCATTCCTGTATGGAGCCAGTACTTAACCCAAGGGTTGACTCCGAAATATGCTTCGCTTTGAGCGATTTCATTTTCGTGGTGTGGAAATATCAGATCTTGACCTCCGCCGTGTATGTCGAATTGTGCTCCGAGGTATTTAGATGACATGACTGAGCACTCTATGTGCCAGCCAGGTCTGCCCGGCCCCCACGGGCTTTGCCAGTAGGGTTCTCCAGGTTTTGCTTTTTTCCAGAGTGCGAAGTCATATGGATTCTTCTTCCCAGGTCCTTCTTCTTGAGGTTTTAGTTGGTCTCTACTTATGTTGGATAGTTTTCCGTAGTCGCTGAATGAGTCTACGTCAAAGTACACGTTTCCTTCGGCTTCGTATGCATGCCCCTTTTCTATTAGCTTCTCTATGAAGTGAATGATGTCTTCTATGTGCTCGCTGACTCTCGGATATATGTGTGCTCTCTTGATGTTGAGTGCGTCTACTGCCTTGAAGAAGTCGGCTGTGTATTCGTCGGCCACTTCTTTCCAGCTTTTACCTGTCTTCAACGACTTTGCTATTATTTTGTCTTCTATGTCAGTTATGTTTACTACGTAGAACACGTTAAATCCTTTGAATTCTAGGTATCTCCTTATCACGTCAAATGTGACGTAAGTTCTCGCGTGGCCTATGTGGGTCTTGTCGTAAACGGTTGGGCCACACACATAAATTTTAACTATATTGGGGTCTAGTGGCTTGAAAATTTCCTTCTTCCTAGTTAGAGTGTTGTATACTTGCAACACAATATGCCATCACCTGCAAAAGTATGAACATTTCGACGATAAATAAAAGTTTTCGTTACCAAGTGAAGTATAGGGCTAGAGCTGATAGTAGTGGGACTGTGAAGTTATCGAAGTGCTTTAGTGGCCCTATTGATAGTGCTTCAGCTATTGTTCCCACAATGCTTGCGATTGCTGCTCTTAAGATTGCTAATTGCCACGTTATGTAGCCTTGCTCGATTTGCATTGCAGTTGTTATGGCTAAAAGTGCGCCTAAAAATCCAAAAGCTAGCATTGAAAGTGAGCCTTCTATAGTTCTATTGCCAATGTACTTATGCGTGTTCTTAACCTTTCTGGCTATGATTGGTGCAGAACCGTCTCCCCATGCCATCACCATTGTTGCGGCCATTGCAATGTACTTTTTATCCCATAATGTTAGGACTAAAATTAATATTGATATGATGTAATAAACTGGGCCGTATGCGTGAAGTGCGACGTCTTCCTCTTCAATCATAGTAGTTGTTAGGAAGCTCTTTTTGAATGCGAATGCTATTGCAGTCATTAATCCAAGTCCGATGGGCAGTAGTGCCGGATAAATTTTGTCAGTGAATAAAGGTAAGAACAATATCGTATCTCCAGCGAAAAGGTGTATAACTCTTCTTGTAATTTTTGAGCTTAAGTTCAATTTCTTCCTCGCAATTTCTGTTAATCCTATGATCATTATGACTATAATGTAAACTATTAGGACGAGGGTTAGGTCGTAGAGGGAGGCCAATTACTCGTCCTCCGATGACGTCTGCGATTATATTAAAATAATTTGTTAATATGGTTTGTTATTAAAATGAGAACTTTTAATAAAATATCGCTATTAATGTTTAAGTTTACTAGGCTTATTGGATGCTCGGTGCATATAGTGGTGCTCTTTTGTTTGGTGCAACTAGCGTTAAAGTTCCATTTCCAGCTAGCTCTTTAAGAATGCTCTTTGCTAGGCTTAGTCTTAAGTTGAATTTCGTGGCTATAATGTACGGGGTTATGTATTTCATATTTGCGACGTCTCTTTCTATTTGCTTCAATAGTTTGTCATCTACAACTACTTCTCTGACGACTCTTTGAAATTCTGCCTTTTTTACTTCAGGCTTCTTTCTGGGTGCTCTTCTTGTGAGCGGCTTCTTCTTTTTAGGTCCTCCCAAACGTTAACCTCCTATCTTTGGTGCTCAGCCTAGCTTTGTACGAGTACTTAAATTTTTTGCAAAATTAATGCGATTATATATGAAGCTATTATGATGGTTCCAAGCAGTATTAATAGTGCATGGTGCTTGACCTTTTTAGAAATCATTATCATTCCCTTCATTGTTATCAATCCGAAGGTGAATGCGGTTAGAATTCCTGCAATTATGGTGGGTGATGCCGTATTGATTATTTCAAAGAGGCCGGCAGCAAATGTTACGGGTATTGCTGCAATAAAGGAAGCATTAAATGCATCTTCGGATTTAAAATGCAAGCCAAGTAGAAGGGCTATGGTTATTGCGCTTCGTGAAACTCCAGGTATGATAGAGAGCCCTTGCACAATTCCTAGTAAAATAGCCTCCTTTAAACTGAAATTCGAAATATATTTTACTCTTTTCATGCTTGATGATCTTAAGCTGATTAATCCAGTTGCTATTAGAAATAAGCCAATTATTGCCGTTATTTCGTCAGCACTCAATTTTTGGAACTGTAGTCTAATTAGTAGGAAAAGTGGGGCGGCGACTAGAAATGAGCAGGCAGGTGTCACAGTGAGTAGCAGTGATGTTGGATTTCTGAATTTAAGACTATAATTTACTTCTCTCAAAGCTTGAGATATTGCTTTCCTGTAAAATGTCAGCGCTGCAAGTGCTGTGCCTAAGTGTAATGCCAAGGAGTACTCGTATGCTAAACCTGGACTTATACCTGTAATTTTAGATAGTAGTATTAGGATTTGTCCACTGCTACTAATTGGTATCCATTCTATGATACCCTGTATAGCTCCTATTACTAGTAATGCAATTACTTCCAATTTGCTTCACTGGGACAGTATAGCCTAATTAGGTGGTTATTAAGCTTATGATTAGACTTGCATTTCCAGTAGTTAGCTTTCGAGTCAGCCCTGCGCGGGTCAATCATCCCGTTTCGGTCAGCCCTTTCGAGCGCAATCATCCTCATAACAAAATAATGAACTAGTTCAACATAAGTATTATGTCCATAATCATCAGTGTATAGTTGATATTAATCTCTTAACATGTTCAAAATTCGATTATTGAATAAAATGGCTGGCACGATTTTAATCTAGTCCTTTAGGTAAAAGTTATATACACATTTCCATGAGACTATTTTACAGTTAACTTCAAAGTCTAGGGGAGGAAATCTATGATTGTGTCTGGGCGTTTCATGGAGTTTGTCGCACTAATACTAATATGGGTATTAGCTATGATTGCAATAGACAAAATCAAGAAGGGCTGGACAGTATCGTTCAGGAGAATAGCTGGTCTTGATGCCTTGGAGGAGGCTGTTGGAAGAGCTGCTGAGATGGGAAGGCCAGTTCACTTTACCTCTGGACTAAACAGCTTAACTGGAACTTGGGCTCCATTAACAGTTGCAGGGCTGGCGGTATTCGGAGAAGTCGCCAGGCTCTGCGCTAGGTATAGAGTTCCCGTAATTTACTCAGTGTACGGGACTCAAGTCATCCCAATAGCTCACGAACTTTATAAGCAGGCTTTCTTGGCAGAAGGTCGGCCTGAAGAGGCCAAGCCTGAGGAAGCTATACGATATCTCTCAAGCTCGCAATTCGCTTATGCAGCGGCAGTGCAGGGTATTGCAGAGCGAGAGAGGCCTGCTGCAAACATAATGGTTGGACCATTCTACGCAGAGTCATTAATCTTCGCAGAGACATTCTACAGAGTTGGAGCAATACAGGTTGCAGGTACTGCGCGACTCTACCAGATACCATTCTTCGCCATAGTCGGTGACTACGTCCTAATCGGCGAAGAGTGCTACGCTGCAGGAGCATACTTGACTAAGGATCCAGCTCACACTGGCAGCCTATTCGTCCAAGACCTCGGCAAGATGGTTGCAATAGTTCTAGGAGTTATTGGAGCACTACTGACAACTGCTGGAACTAAGGCAATTGTCGAATTCTTGAAGTTGTAGGCGGTGTGGTGAGATGTCCCTAGCCTATAGGAGGCACTTGCCAATTATAATAACCTTCATAATGGGCATAATCATGATACTGCAGTACTTCATAGTTCCAAAACAGCCTGTTGAGCCATACCAAATAACAATGCAGAAGGTTGGTGAAACGCTTACAAATTGGGCAAACCTACTTGCAGCATTCACAATCGGCTTCGGTATGGTAAACATCGCCCTCATACACAGCAGGCATGTCAGTAGAAAGACTCCGGGTCAATGGTACTACAGCGCTTGGCTACTGTTTGTAGCAGTAATCATGGTTATCGTAGGTATAGGTGGAGAGCCTGCTCTTGGCATAAACGTTAGCAAATACCAGTACGACTGGATGACAACTTATGTATTCGCCGCTTTAAGCGGAACCATGTACTCATCACTAGCATTCTACATCACCTCCGCATGCTATAGAGCTTTCAGAGCTAGAACTATTGAGGCTACTGCACTGCTGATCGTCGGATTCATCACTCTAATGTCAAGAACACCTGCATTCCAGGCATACTTGCCTCAAGTAATTGAAGTAGCTGATTGGATAAACAAGTACATAGTGAAGTCTTCATTCAGAGGTATCTTGATAGGCGGTGCACTTGGCGCAATATTGCTAGGAATCAGAACGCTGATGGGAATGGAGACTGGATACCTCGGGAGGAGGGATTAGAATGGCTAAGTCTCCACTTGAATATATAGAGTCATTACCTAGAGAAATAATCTACACAATTCTAATAATATGCTTAGCAGTACCATTAGTAAAGCCGTTAGGCCTGCCAGTACCTATCAGTAGTAGAGTGAAGGAGTGGCATCAATACGTTGAAGGTTTACCCGATGGAGCATATGTACTAGTAAGCGTAGACTACGGTGTAGGATCACTTCCAGCTCTAGAACCATTCATGGTAGCTACCCTACATGACCTATTTGAAAGAAACGTCAAAGTAGTCATCATGACGCTATACAGCGACGGGCCAATATGCTATGAATCATTAATTACGAAGGTAAATCCGGACGCTTACGGGAAACAATATGGCGTTGACTATGTATTCCTAGGATACATTCCAGGCGGAGAAACTGCAATGAAAGCAGTTGCAGAGAACCTACACGCTGCAGTTCCAACCGACTACTACGGCACGCCACTAAATCAAATACCAATGCTTAAGGACATTAGCGGAGCATCTGACTTCGCGATGATAATTAGCGTTACGCCCTCAGGAGACGTAGCTCAAGGATGGATTAGGCAGTGGGTAACTCCATACGGAATTACATACATGTCCTGTGTACTAGCAATGATGATGCCTACAATGGAGCCATACTACCCAGCACAAGTTAAGGCATTAACAGACGCTGGTAGAGCTGGAGAGTACGAGTACCTAATCGGTAAGCCAGGCTCCGGTATTAGGAAGCTAGACGCATTCAGCGTTGCTCACATAATGCTAATTATTGCAATCATAATAGCGAACATAGCGTACTTCGCTTTGAAGGCTCAGAAGAAGGGAGGTGCATAGGGTATGGCTGATATTTGGACTGAATGTGGAATTTGGGTTGCAGCCATATTAACCATCGCAGTTTACAGCTTCGCTTACAGAGACAACCCTCTATTCAAGTTTGCTGAGCACACATTCGTTGGCGTTGCAGTTGGCTACAGCTTCGTACAGGCAATTAGAGGTGTGAAGACCTTCGGAATTGACCACTTAACGGCTGGCGAGGCTCTATACATAATACCAATAATTCTAGGCTTCTTGATGTACTTCAGGTATCACAAGACACTATATTGGCTTTACAGGTACGGCATTTCAATAATCGTAGGAGTAGGTATAGCAGCTTCATTCGTCAGAGATATTGAGACAAGCTTCCTAGCTCAAATTGCAGCAACAGCAGGTATAAACATTATAAAGGCAGATCCTGCAGCCACTCTAGGCAACATTGTGTTCCTAGCCGCTGTTGCAACAACTCTGTACTACTTCATATTCACATTCCCAATGCTTCACACTGGCAGGGCTAAGACATTGGCTGACGCTGGCAGATGGTTCATGATGCTAGCATTCGGCTATGCCTTCGCGAAAACAGTAGTTACGCGATACAACCTGATGCTAGGAAGACTTGAATTCCTATTGTTCGAGTGGCTGAAGCTGCCAAAATAGCGTAAATCATCATTTTTTATTAATTTGCATTAGAATTTCACCAATTTTTTTAGTTTTTTGAACTACATCAATTGCGTTTCTCCCTAGTATCCTTATCATAGGCTCTTTGCCTACTTCTCCCAAATCGTATATTATGTCTGGGAATTTTTCTGATTTCATAATGGCTGTTCTTATTCCCCAAGGTATGCTTGCACCTTCAGTTTCTTTGATGTGTATAGGTTCTTCTTCTCGGCTAAATGAAGCTACTATGAGGCCTAGCTTTCTGCATGCTTCTATGATTTCTTTACTATACTTTATGTTCATTGCAGCTCTGATGTTTGGATTGATTTTCATTGCTGATAGTATTGCTCTAGCAATGTGCTTTGAAGCTCCGAATTTCGGGCACCCTGCAGCTCTCAATTTTCCATTAACTTCTGTTATTCTACCGCTTATCGCACATACGTCTTCAATTTCCTCTGCATACATTGATGCCTCCCCAATGTTCATTCTCACTTCTGGAAGCAGTTGCAGAAGCTCAGGTGATTCTTCGATTAGTTTGAGTGCTTCACTCACGTTTTTCCATGCGATGTACTTGGATGATTTTTCATAGAGTTCTACTAGTGGATTGACTGGTCCGTGTCCTCCTCCTATACTGTAACCATGTTTAATTGCCCTGTTGATGAATTCGCTTGCTACTTTAACTGCTTCTGGAATTCTCTTTCCCTTTGCTATTAAAGCTGCGATTGCAGCTGAGAATGAGCAGCCTGTTCCATGAGTGTTTGTCGATTCGATTTTCAACTTCTCAAATTCGAATGTTTTACCTTTATAGTATAGAATGTCTACTATCTTCTTCCCAGGTAGGTGCCCTCCTTTAATGACAACTGCATCCGCACCTAATTCGTGAATGTCTTTTGCTGCTCTTTTCATGTCTTCAATGCTTCTAATTTCATATCCGACGATGACTTCTGCTTCAGGGATGTTTGGCGTTATTACTAGTGCCTTTGGAATCAATTTTGATTTCAAAGCTTCTATAGCATCTTCAAGTAGTAGTCTTGCTCCTGACTTTGCAACCATTACCGGGTCAACTACAGTTTTAATCTTATGTTCCTCTATCTTCCTAGCTACTGCTTCAACTATTTCCTTCGTGTAAAGCATTCCTGTTTTAGCTGCATCAACTCCTATGTCTTCAATGATGGCTTGGATTTGCATTTCGACCATCTCTGGAGGGAGGACGTGAATTCCTTTTACCTCAACGGTATTTTGGGCAGTTACTGCCGTTACTACGGTCATTCCATGAACTCCAAATGCAGCGAAAGTTTTTAAGTCGGCTTGAATTCCTGCTCCGCCACCTGAGTCTGAGCCTGCTATGGTTAAGGCTTTATAAATCTTCTTCATGAGTTTTCACCTATAAACTAATTACAGAAAGCATACTGATAAATCCCGACGCAATTATTAGATAGCTGGCGTGATTTTTAGCTTTATCTATGAATGATTTGAATTCGTTGATTCCTTTCACAGTTCTTGCGCCGAGGAGCGTTAGTAATACGCTTGTGAGTGTTTCACCTAAATATAGCATTGTGAAGAAGAATATTGCTTTGATTGCGTCGAAAACAATCATTGATATTAATAGAGCAATGGTGGTTGGAACTGTCGGCTTCAAGTAAGTTATGAATCCTAATATTGTTGGAGAACCGGAAGGCTTGCCTTCTAGTGGAGTGTACGGGGGTTTGATTGGAGCTCTAAATAATGATATTCCAAAGACATCTGACATGATAAATCCGTATACTATCAGAAGTGTTGAGAGTAGGGCAATTACGATTTTCACGGTAGTTTCACTTATTACTTCACATAATGCTAAGTGAAATCCGGTTGACGCGGCATATAGTATTGAAAGTGATATTAATCCTCCAGCTGCCATTCTTACGATTGCTAGAATATCTCCATTTTTAACATAAGAAATTAGTGTTGCTATTGTTGGTGATGAGTATGCGATAGCACTACACCCTAATGTGATCGCTGAAAGCAATAGCATATATTCGTTCATTATTTCCCCTAAGCTATTATTTTTGCGTTAAGCTTAAAATTTTAAGTTTTTCAATTATAGCTTAGATGTGAAGGTGATAATGAGTGTATACATCGTTGGCTGATTTAGTTGCAGCTGTAGCCATATTGACTGTTCTCGCCATAATATCAATAAGGCTTAAACTTGTAGATTACACGGGTACTGCAGCTGCTTTCATTGTTGGTTTTATAACGCTCATCTTTGGCGGTTGGAATTGGTTTGCAGTTCTACTTGCATTCCACTTATCTGCTGGTTTATTGACGAAGTATAAGTATGATATTAAGCGTAGATTGGGGGTTGCGGAAGCCAAGGGTGGAGCTAGAGCTTGGACTAATGTTATTGGCAATGGAGGGATTGCAGCTTTCTTCGCTTTAGCTGAGGGGTTATTTGGTGGAGGTGCATTTTTCGGGGGATATCTTGGCGCTATAAGTACTGCTGCAGCAGACACACTTGCAACTGAAATCGGCCTTCTATATCCAGGAGAACCTAGACTCATAACTAATTTGAAGAAGAAGGTTCCGAGGGGGACTTCTGGAGGAGTTTCAATTTACGGTGAATTAGCAATACTATTAGCTTCAACAATAATTGGAATGGTTGCAATTATAAGTGGAGCGGAGCCATCTTTCTCGCCAATTAAGATTTTATTGATAGCGGTAATCTCTGGCTTTGTTGGCTCGACTATTGATAGTGTTTTAGGTGCAACAGTTCAGGCGCAATATTGGTGTGAGACGTGTAAAAAGTTCACTGAAGTTAAGCATCATCGGTGTGGTTCTGAGGCTAAGCTTGTTAAAGGTTTTGAGTGCATTAATAATCACGTAGTCAACTTTACTTCAACAGCAATTGGAGGAATCATTGGATTTACCTTATGCCTTCTACTCTAAACTTATATTTGACTGATAGAGCTGTTTTTATTGGTGAATATTTTGAGTGTAAAAATTGAAAGACTTTCTACTGGAATTCCAGAGCTTGATAAAATGCTTGATGGCGGTGTGCCGAGAGGCTTTTTCGTAGCTGTAACAGGTGAGCCTGGAACTGGTAAGACGATTTTATGCTTGCACTTTATTTGGCAGGGCGTCAAAGATGGTGACAAGTGCATTTACGTCACAACTGAGGAGAGCAGAGACTCAATAATTCGTCAGGCAGCTCAATTTAAAATGGATTTTTCAAGTGCAATTTCCAGTGGGAACTTGATTGTTATTGATGCTCTACTATCGGCTACAAGTGATCCTTGGTGCCTAAAAACGCTTGACATCGAAGAGCTGGTAAGTAAAGTTATTGAAGCTAAGAGGAAGTTGGGTTATGGTAGAGCTAGATTAGTTATAGATTCCCTTTCTGCGTTTTGGCTCGACAAGCCTGCCATGGCTAGGAAGTACAGCTACTTTATTAAGAAAGTTCTCTCTAAGTGGGATTTCACTATTATGGCTACTTCGCAGTACGCGGTGACAACTTCTCAAGCTTTCGGCTGGGGCACTGAGCATATTGGTGATGGAATTATTAGATTTAGGCGATTTGTGAGAGGTGGTAGGCTTAGAAGGTTTATTTTAATTGAGAAGATGAGGCAAACTCCTCACGATTTGAGAATGCATGAAATAGAAATTGTTGATGGGCGCGGCCTAGTAATTTTAGGTCCTGTTGAGATGAGGCGCGAAGACATTTCTCTCCCTAGTAGGGTTGTTAAGAGGATGTTGAGGATTCAAAAGCTTAAGGAGCTTGAATACCCGGATGATTCGGGTGAAGATGTTGACCTTTAATTGATTGTTTTCTAACTTTCTAAATTG
>Ga0180302_10001869_pt1 | contig 10110 bp, 5 predicted proteins | sample GuaBasSediGuay17_FD_121794 | JGI IMG/M metagenome (GOLD analysis project Ga0180302, IMG submission 121794) | Subseafloor sediment microbial communities from Guaymas Basin, Gulf of California, Mexico - Guay17, Core 4571-4, 12-15 cm | ecosystem: Environmental > Aquatic > Marine > Hydrothermal... | reverse complement strand
GTGATAATGTTACTGAGTTGGTCTTCTCATATTACGATATATCATCTAAGATATTGAATGTAACATCTTATAACTTAGTTTCTGGCATAGTCTTCTCGAAGACATATGATATGTCTAGTTACTTGCAATCGGGGGAAGTATATTCTGAAAAGGGTATGAAATTATTTAATTTTGATAATGATTCGTCTAAGGATATAGTTATCAGGTTTTTTAAGTTTAGTATTAGTTCCAAGTCTTATGATTTCTTTGGGATTAATAATACTGGTGAAACTATTTCGAAGGTTTTGAGTTTAAATGCCGTGGACTCTGTTATTGTTGATGATTTCGATGTGGATAGTGATGATGAATTTATTGTTAATTGGTGTAACTCGTCCTATACAGAGGTTCAGATATATAATCAATCATTTGAAATAGTTGAAAAGTATAATTACTCAACCGGTGATTACGTTCTAAGGGAACTCGTGTGGTTAAAAGATGGATATTACAAAAAGTTCCTATTTTATAGGGATAGCATTAGTAGTTTCTTATTGAAGAGGAAAAGTAATGTTAATTTCACGTTCTCTATACAAGATCCCCAGATTAGTGGACTTTACGTCTGTAGTAATAATTCTTTAAACACCACATGGACACTTGTAATTGATTCTGGGAATTTTCTAAACCTTAGCGCTATTTTAAATGGCACAATATTAGCAACTAATCTCCTAGGTAATAGTAGTCACATTTTTACATTTTCTAGCGAAGCAATTTATCTAATCGAGTTAGAGATCGAGTTTGAGGATTTTGGTACTGATAAATTATACTTCTACGCAATTTATGATATCACAAAACCCTGTATCTTGGAGCTCTGGCCAAGTAATAACTCCTATTTTAATAACACCATAATTGATTTTAAGTGGAACACTAGTGATAACATTGAGGTCTCTTCTGTAGAACTAGTAGTGGATAATGTGACACAGTACACGTATTATAGTGAAAATGGGACAATTCAATTAAATTTGAGTGAAGGAGTACATACTATTAACATTACCATTTATGACTTAGCTAATAATTTCGAGAAATCCCTTGTTAAGATTTTTGTCGACTTAACACCACCAAGCATTGATATTGTGAATCCAAACAAAACGCTAGTATACACAAATAAAAGTATTTTATTGGAATGGGTTGCTAGTGACAACTTCGTTAATGGGATACAAAAATACGTTGTTTATCTAAACCAAACAGAATACTTTAACACATCTAATCAAAACAATGTATTAGTAAACTTCACCCAACCAGGTTTCTATAACGTTAGAGTGTACGCATTTGACAAAGCTGGTAACTCTGCCTTTGACGAGATAAACATAATAGTTGATTTCGAAGCTCCTAGTTTAGTAATTCTACAGCCTTTAAATAACTCATATACAAACAATGCTACTGTGGAAATTGAGTGGAATGTCTCTGATGCAAATTATGAAAAGGTTTTAGTAACTTTACCAAATGGTACAACAATTGAGATTATAGATGATAATGAGATTGAGGCAAATATCGTTGAGGGTGATAATGTCTTTATTTTAAGAGCCTATGATAAAGCTGGTAACAAAAATGAAACAATTGTTAGAATTATCTTAGACATAAAAGTGCCACAATTAAACATTCTTGAACCCAAGAATGGAACAATTTACAATACATTAAACATAACGATTATGTGGGATAGTTCTGATAATTGTGGAATAGCTGAAGAAAAAGTCTTCATAAACACAACCGAGGTAAGTTTAGGCTCTGGTACTAACTACATGTTGACATCTGATGGAAAATACAATTTAACGATATTGGTTATCGACTTAGCTGGAAATGTTAACGTAAGTAAAGTGTTTTTTGAGGTTGACACAACGCCTCCGCTTGTCTCTATAATATCTCCTCAGAATAACTCTAAGCAATCTAGCGACTTAATAGTTAGATGGTCTATTAGTGAGAAAAATTTCTTATATGCTAAATTGATTATTAATGGGTCACAATTTGCAGTTTTTTACGAGGACAATTACACTGATGAATTCCAAGTAGAGTGGTTAACTGAAGGAAACATTTCAATAATAGTAGTTGCTACAGATGTTGTTAACAATTCTAATTCTTGCAAGATTCATGTTTACGTTGATTTATCCCCAATAGAATTTAGCGTTTCAGAGCCTGAGAATAATTCATATGTTAACAAGTTAAATATCTTATTGGAAATTTCATTTGACGATGTTAGCGATTTCTATTCCATGGAGGTTCGCGTTAACAGTACCTTGTATAACGTTTATAACACGCCAGTAACCATTTTGAATATAACTTTAATTGGTGAAGGCTTTAATTTGATAACTTTAAATGTATCTGATGATGTTGGAAACTTTAAGTGTGTAATGGTTGGCCTATACGCTGATTTAACGCCACCCAGTTTGAGCATCGATTATAAGGAGTATGTTAATGTCTCTAGCACAACTGTGAGATTAGATTTTAGCGATAATTATGGTTTATACGAGCTAGTTATCTATAGAAATGGTTTCCTATACAACGCTTATGCGCCTGTTCCAGAAGTTATCGAACTGGATTTGCTAGAAGGTAACAATACGTTTGTTTTCAAATTAATGGATTTAGCTAATAATTCTGAGAGTGTATCAGTTTGGATCTATTACGATAATGCTAAGCCAACTATTATAGTTAATGAGCCGTTGAATGGCACTTATACTAATAAGTTTTACATGAAGTTTAACGTGAGTTTATATGATTTAGAGACAGGCGTTGAGGCTACAGTTGTTTATGTTAATGATCATGAAGTAACTGTTGATGATTTCAGCAATTTTAGTATCTTCTTGGACATTGAGGGTGAAAACTTTGTGAAAATCTATGCTGTTGATAAAGCTGGTAATGTAGAGGTGGTATCTATTATCATTATTAGAGACACAGTAGAACCTGTTATCAATGTTTTATCTCCGGAAAATTTGAGTTATATTAATGGGAGTGTAGAGGTTGAATTAAGAATTGTGGACGAAAATCCATCCTTCATTAGGCTGATTAGTGATGATACATTTCTAGAGGAAAATCTAACATCTGAGAATTTCTCAACGACAATTTACAGTAATAGAGAGGGTTATCTAATTGTTTTGATCGAGGTTTTTGACCGAGCTAACAATAGTGCATCAGTGATCATAAAAGTTTATAACGATTTAACACAACCAAAAATTAATTGCTTAGTAGATAGAGATACCGTGTATGTTGGTGATTCAATAAAATTAAATATTTCTGTAACTGATAATAGTGGCGTGGACAAAATTATAATATTTATTGACCAGGTAAAATATGGGGAATATGGTAAAAATGAGTTGAGTTTAAACATTACATTGCAAAGCGTTGGAACACACATAATTAAGGTTTACGCTATAGATAAGGCAGGAAACATAGCTAGCGCAATTATTATGGTCGAGGTTAAGGAAAAACCTAAATCTGAGCCTCTTTCATTTGATATAACCATGGGAATTCTCGGTATATTTGGTGGGTTAATCGTAGGGTTTTTATATTACATATATTATTCGTGGAAAAGGGAGAGAAAATGAACATTTTGTCATATATTATCTTTTTAATAATTTTCTTAATCTCTGCTTACATTGGTGTAAAACTTGCAAAATTTTTCCTAATAAAACGTAGTAGAAGTTTAAATTTTGAGGATGAGCTAAAGAGAATAGTGGAAGAGTGGAAGAGACGTAAAAAAGAAGTTATTTAAGCAATCTATTTTTCAACCTAGCTAGATATCTAGAAACTTTAACAACCTCATAAGGAATTTCGACTAATTCCCCTCTTGTCGCGACAAAATGTCTTGTCTTGACATTAGCAAAATTTTTCTTAATATCATCAAGCATGTGGTGTAATTGGATGCAATGGGGGGATCCCTCAACTGTTACGATATGAACCTCGTCAACGTTTGAATATTTGATAAAGCTGAGAACCTTGTACGCAACCATATTAAAACACTCAGCTTCCATACAAACTTTTAAACCAAAAAACTCTTCTCCATATTTCTCAAAAAGTGAGGGCATATCATCAACTAAACACGAGGAAGCTATCAGGAGCTTTTTATTCTTCGCTCTAGAGACATTAGTCTCCATAAGTCTTCTAAATTTCATCATGATCAAGCCTAGTATATATGTTATCAATAACCTAAATCACTTGGTGTGTAAACATTTATGTTTTTACTCCTAGCGAACTCTTTAGCATTTTCGTCAATAAATGGGGTGACCAGAGCCAGGGATGGTTTTATCCCTGTCTTTTCTCTATAAAGTTCACCAACTCTTAAAAGTTCTGCAACATCACTTTTTCTAACATGTGATTTTATCTCTATCAAAATGTGCTCACTATCTTTTATTAAGACATCTACGTCAATGATACTTGGATGGCCATAAACAATTCCCTTTTCATCATAAACTTCCCATTTCTCAACTTTTGCTCCAAACTTCTCCTCTAAAATACCTCGAAACGCTTTTCTAATAGATTCCTCGGTAAAAATGCCCCATCGAGCTCCAATAGCCGAAAGTTTTAGATCGAAGCCTTCCATGCGTTTTTCGAAGGATTCCATGCGCTTGTTAAAGTCTTCTCTCATTTCTTCCATGCGTTTTTCGAAGGATTCCATGCGCTTGTTAAAGTCTTCTCTCATTTCTTCCATGCGTTTTTCGAAGGATTCCATGCGCTTGTTAAATTGCTTCGCTAGGTTTCTTATCTCCTTTAGAAGCTCTTTAATTTCCTCTTTAGTAACAAATGATTCTGTTAAGGCTCCAATAATAGCTAAACGAAATTCTTCGTCCTCTTTTATAAGCTCTAAAATTTTTTTCTTAAGAACGTTCTTTTGTATACTTGACATCTATACTCACTCCTTTTCTAAATAATTATATCCTTTTTTATAAATTTTAAATATGAAATAAATCTTTAGTGTCGCTTCGCGACTATTTACACTAGGTGCTTATTTTGTTCATTGTCTAGATAACATGTTTCGCGGATATTAGAAGGCTTTGCAAGAGGCCGAGATAGCTAATGAAAATGAGAGAATCAAGACAGTTAAAAGGTCTTTAGAGATGCCAGAGGAAATTGAACGACATAATAAAGTTATTAAATCACCAAGAATCTTCATAAACTAGGCTAAAAAGAATATAAAAGACAAAAATAGGCAAAAATAACATAGCAAAAAATCAAATTCATCACACAGTTATAAACCATGGATCTTAGAATTTTAATTAGGCTAATTCGGAAGTATTGAACCTCCTAAATTTAGTTTAACATAACGCTTTTAAATGGAATATGGTATATATACACTATATTATATACTTTTAGCTAGTATTTGTAACAGGTATTGAGAGGATGGAAAAGGCTACAGTAATCACTAGAACAGCATCAAAAAGTATATTATTAATAATCATAATCGCCCTAAGTATTATCACTTTGATTGTACTATGGACAGTTTCGCTATTTTTCGCATGTGGATGCTTTCATGAAGTAAGTGGTGTAGCTGATCAGTATGTGAATTGGAAGAACGGGTTTGAAGATGTGGAAAATTTTAGAAAGGCAACGCCCACAGAACTAAGGAAAGCCGTTGAGGACTGCATTCTTCGGGGAAATTGTTGGATTGAAGAGGAAAACTGGTTAGAGGTAGGGCTTACAGATATGGAAAGAAAATATGAGCTCTCCCCAGATATGGGGGATGCAAATATAGCCTCTGAAATAGTTTATGAGGGAGAAAAGAGTGCAAAAATAGTTTCGCATGAAATTCCTCAAGGTTACAAGGAACTATTTGTTGCTGTTGCCCATTATGTTAGAAAGCAATCCCTTATAAAAGAGGCCATATATGAGGTTGGGGCTTGGTTCTATGTTCCTGAAAACAAAGATCCATTAGTCATTATAGGTATGGAATACCATCCATCATGGATTATTCAGTATTTCGCCTATGTAGCAATTGATACAAGGAACGGCTCTGTATTGGTGCCAAACCCAAAAGGTTGGACGAAAGTGGGTCAGGTTGAGTTTGAGTACAATAATTGGTTTAAACTTTGGGTGATCTTTGATATCACAGGAAGCAAAGAAAAATTTTCGATCGGGTATAAATCATCATACGAGGTAAAAACTTTTAAAGGGGATGTATGGGTTGGATATTTCAATCCTGCTTATAAAGGATATAAAGCTTTTAATTTTTATGCTGGGCTTGTTAGCTTTGATGGGAGAGGCGATCAGGAAGTATATCTTGACAATTTTTATGCAAGGAAAATTGAGACTCAGGAATGGATTCTCTTAAAGAAAGACAGTTTTGAGTATGAAAAAACATTTGATTTTCCAGAGAATTGGCAAGATCAAAGTGCACATCCTGAGTATGAATGGCATTTAGAAAAACCAGACCAACATGCTCAAACTACCACAGAACTTTCTCTTTTGGGGGATAGAAGTGCAAAGTTATGGACAGTTCCACAACCTAGTAGGAATGTGAGAAGTGTTTTGGTTGCACCAGATTTTACCCATTGGAATAATCCTCTGAAGAAAATTTCGGTTTATTTTTACCTTCTTGAAGAACGATTTGGAGAGTCTGATGCAGGTGTATGGTTGGATGTTGACCTCTACGATTATGAAAATGGCAAATGGTATATAGCTATTGTGGGTTTTAACCGTGAAGGACTTATCAAGTATGGAATTGGTTACGGGGAAACTGGTGGACAAATAAGTTATGAATCTTTGGATGGCGGATTTACTCTAGATTGCAACAAATGGTATAGAGCGGAATTGATTGCGAATTTCAGCAAATTTGGAAAGGATGATGGGATGACTTTTAGGCTCTACATTGATGGTGAGGTATATGAATGGAATTTGCCACTCAAAGCTTGGACCGATTACATGATATATAACTTTTCCTTTGGAGCTTACTATTTTGGTATCTCAAACTATTTAAATTACGAAGCGGTAGCTTATTTTGATGAAGTAGAAATCTATGTGGGAGAGAATGAAAATACCACAATTGTTTCACAACCTCCAACATCATCAGGATGTAGGTCGGGAACTTTCGCACTATTGATCGGAGCAATCATTATATCAATTGTTGTTGGTATTATTTTATTAAGGAGAAAGCCTTGATTTTTTCTTTTTTATCTACATGTCTAACCCTCTAGCAATCTTAATAACAATGACATCGGTTCGATCTCCTCCCATGATTAAACCTAACTACCCCTATTTTTTATCTGTATGAATTCATCTCACGATTAGGAACCTTGTGCTTTTTCCACGAATTCTTTGGGATCTTATTTTGCCTTGATGAGTTTTTTAAAGTGAGAGATGATTTTTATTTTTATTTATCTCTAATGTTTTTGGTGTTGGAAAATGCAAGATTTTCAGCCCTTTATCGATCTAGCGCTTGAATATGCTCAAGAAAAGGGAGCTGATTTCTGCGAAGTGCGTGCCGAAAAGACAACGTCACTATCTATAAGGTTAGAGAAAGAAATTGTGAGATCAATACAGTCGTCACAAAACATTGGTATTGGAATAACAGTTGTTGTGAAGGGGTCAAGAGGACACGGATTTACTGGAAGCTTAACTAATGAGGATGTGAGAAAAGCTGTTGATGAAGCTATACAGATGGCTAAGGCAACGTCAAAGCATGTGAAACTTTCAGCAGAACCCATCGAATATTCACCTAAAAACTACAAGGGGTTTGTCCCTTCGCAGAATAGGCATCCAAAGGATATATCATTGGAGGAGAAGATTGATTTAATCAAATCTGGTGCATCTGAGATATTAGGCAATGATGATGTGGTCTCGGTTTTATCAGCTTATGGGGAATACTGGGGAGAGATCATTTTCGAAAATAGTGAAGGGCTAAAAAGGAAATGGAATCCGCTAAAAAATGGTGTCCTATATTATGTTGTAGTGAGGAAAAACGGTGAAATGGGGAATGGTTATGAGCAATTTGCTTCATCTTATGGATTTGAGATATATGATAAGAAAGATCCAAGAGACTTAGCACATAAGGCTCTTAAAGGCGCTAGAGATGCTGCAGTTGCTAAAACTTTGAAACCAGGTAAATACGGTTTGATAGCTGATCCAAACTTTGTTGGTGTAATAGCACATGAGAGCTTTGGACACTTAACTGAGGGAGACTATGTAGCGACGAAGTCATCAATACTATACGGACGCTTGGGAGAAAAAGTTGGTTCCAACTACGCAACGATTGTGGAATCCGGTGACCCTATCAACTATGGTTTCTTCATCCCATATGATGATGAGGGGGTTGCAACAGAGAAAGTGATACTGTTAGAGAAAGGAATTTTAAAAGGTTATCTGCATTCTAGATCAACTGCAAAAATAATGGGCATGGAGCCCACAGGCAATGCCAGAGCAATAAGCTTTAAATATCCCTCAATTGTCCGTATGAGAAATACATACTTCATGCCTGGTGATATGACAAAGGACGAGTTATTTGAGATCTTGAAGAATGGCGTCTATGCGGAGGGTAGTACAGGTGGCCAAACAGAGGATACTGGCAATTTTACATTTGGTGCAAATAGGGCATATTGGTTTGAGGATGGTGAAATAAAATATCCAATCAAAGGAGCCACGGTGAGAGCCAATATTTTAGATTTTCTCAAAAACGTAGTTGGAGCGTCCAAAGAATTGGTCGTTCACACAAGTGTCTTTGGTGGATGTGGTAAAGGTGGTCAAATGCCATTACCTGTTGGTGATGGAGGGCCATACATGGCAATTAAAGAGGCTTTAGTTGGAGGAGGTGTTTAGAAATGGTGGAACGTGACATGTATAATGAGTTACTGGCTCTTGGTGAAAGCATCCTTGCTAGTGCTAAAAATTTTGGTGCTGATGATGTTGAGCTCTACATTCAAAAGTTTTACACATCCGAGATGAGGATTATAACAGATTACATAACTTCAAGAACGGGAATTGATGTTGGTGTTGGTATTAGGGTATCAGTTGGAAAGAGTGTTGGATTTTATTCAGTTTCAACCTTAGAGAAGGAGGCCGTTTTAGAGGGGGTTAAGGAAGCAATGAAAATAGCCAAAAACAAGCCTGAGGATCCGAATTTCAAGCAATTGCCAGATCCTATAAAAGGTTTTGGGAGACGTGGTATATTTGATGATACTTTAGCAAATATGGGCAATGATGAGTTAGTTAATGTTTCTGGGGAGCTCTTAAAAAAGTGTTATGAGTATTTACCAGAGACAAAGAAAATAGATTACTCATTCACGAGATCAGTTGGAGCTTTTGCAATAGTTAGTACAAGGGATATAAACGTGGGAGATTCTGGAACGGTACTAGTATCATATTGCGAAGTGCAGTTACCCCCAAGTATGGACAATGCGAAAGGGTTAAGTGTTATCTTCTCAAGAAAATGGAGCGAGGGAGAATTTTTCGAGATGTCTGAAAAAGCAACAAAAATGGCTAGAGAGGCAATTGGGGGTAAAAAGATTGAGACGCCATTTCAGGGACAAATGCTCCTAGCTAATGATGTTGTAAGTGACTATATTCACCCCTTAGCTTATAATATATCAGCACTTAACGTACAAGAGGGTAGGAGCAGATTTAAGGATAAGCTGGAAAACAAAGTTGCATGGGATAAACTAACAATATTAGATGATGGCCAAATTGAAGATGGTATAGGGACTTCTCTAAGTGATGGTGAAGGAATACCGATGAAAACGAAATATGTTATTGATAAAGGTGTACTAAAGGGATTTCTGTATGATAGTTATACGGCTTATAGGGAGAATAAAGTAAGCACAGGAAATGGTGTAAGAAGGGGATATTCTTCAACACCAAGTCCATCAATAACAAACTTAGTAATAGAGAAGGAAAAGAATGCGAATCTAGAAGATTTAATTACTGAGATCGACAAGGGAGTGCTTATAAGAGGGGAGTTATTAGGAGCTCATCTCACAGACCCTATAAAAGGCACCTTTGCACTAACATGTTTAAATGCACTGTATATAGAGAGTGGTGAAGTGAAATACCCACTAAAGGCGGTTACAACATCAGGAAATTTCTTCGAAATGTTAAATAATGTCCTAAGAATAGGATCAGACTACTTCATAGATTATACGGGGAAATATCCCTCAATTATAG
>Ga0180302_10001868_pt1 | contig 10112 bp, 14 predicted proteins | sample GuaBasSediGuay17_FD_121794 | JGI IMG/M metagenome (GOLD analysis project Ga0180302, IMG submission 121794) | Subseafloor sediment microbial communities from Guaymas Basin, Gulf of California, Mexico - Guay17, Core 4571-4, 12-15 cm | ecosystem: Environmental > Aquatic > Marine > Hydrothermal... | reverse complement strand
ATGAAGCTTAGGAAGACTTCATCTGGCTGAGGGTTTTCTTCAAGGTCTTCCCAGTTCCCGAAACCCTGACGGTACATATCCTCGCTTTTCTCCCATCCAGCTCGTCGATCAGCGTTAAAGCTGTCCTAACCCTTGCCACCGCCCTGTGGCTGCACCTCAAAATTCCAAATCCCGAGTTTTCCTCATAGCTTATCCAGGCTAACTCAGCTTCGCTAAGCCCCTTAACCCCGAAAAGCTTTTTGTAGGCTTCGTATACGGCTTTTTCCACCCTCCAGGCTTCAGGCCTACCCCCCTCGGTGGTGAGGTGGAACAGTAGGTAGCGCCTCTTACCCCTACCAACCCTAACCATAACCCCTTTTTCACCCCAAAACCAGGCGTACACCAGGCTCTATGAAGGCTCTTGAAAGCTTAGCCTTATTCCGCTCCACGATTTCCATGGGGAACTTTGAAACCGTTAGTAGGCCGAAGCCTGAAGGCAGCTCCAGCAGGGTTTCCACGGTTGCAGCTAAGTCTCTAGGCGCCCTTAAGCCATAAATGTTTGAGGCTCCACTAGAGAAAACTAGTCGAATCCCCTTTCTTAAAGCCCTTTTAACGTTTCTCCCAGCCTCCGCAAGGTAGCCTGGAAGCCTCCCCTCAAGGTTGAGGAGCATGGAAAGGGAAAATTCGAAGGCCACCCCAGACGAGCGTGCAAGCTCCACCTCAGCCTCATCCATAAGCCTCACAGCCCTCCCAGGGAATAGGAGTGTGTCAACCCTGTGGTCTTTAGCAGCCTGCCTCGCAACCTGCTTGCTAAGACATATCACCGAAACAATTTCAAAGCTTCTCCTACAAGCCCTTAAAGCCTCCAAAAGCTGCCTAGAACCTTCAGGTTTGAGGTTAAGCCTTGAAAGAGCTTCAACACCCTTCTCCTCGAAAACCTTTTTCAATGTTTGCCTGTTCTCAGCCTCCTCAAGCTTGGAAGCGGTTAGGGCTACCGCTTTAAAGCCGAGCTTCCTGAGGTGGCTGGCTAGGAGTTCAGCCTCCTCAAGGCTTCCAGGCCAGTGCACCTGGAGGTCAATAAACCTCCTCAATCCTTACCGCCCTTAAATTCTTCCACCATTTCTCTGCAAGCCTCAACAAGCCTGCTTCTCTGCCTTGCAGGAATTGACAGTTTAATCCTAACCCTTATGGGGTCTGAAGCTCCAAGCTTGAGGCGGCCCAGGCAAGCCTCCTGCTTGTCAAAGCGGAGGTAAAGGTTTCCCTCCCCATCTATCCTATTCTCAAGCTCGGCTAGGAGTTTCCCCCTATCCCGGGCGGACAGCCCGCTGAAAATGTTAGCCAAAATCCTTTTAATCTGGGGTTTGCTACGAACCTTGAGGGTTAGAAGCGTTATGGGGTTTCCATAGTGGCCTTCAAGCTTACGCCTTGAAGCTGGAGACTCTTCGAGGAGGCTTCCCGTAACCACGTTTTTAAGGGCCTGGTAAACCTTCTCCTCATCCTCAGTGGCGTGGGATAAGGCTCTAACCTCGAGAAAGGCTACGGGAAGCTTTTCAGGTAACACCTCCACCCCCGGCGAGAATACGCTTTACCTTCTCCTCCCTCCACCTTAAAACCCTGCGAAGGATAAGCCTTAAAAGGCTTTCACCCTCCTCCGGAAGCTTGAACACGGGGGTTTTGGGGGAGATAGGCCTTAAAGGCTTATTCCAGCTTGCCACTGCCAGAATAGGTGAAACCTGCCTCCCAAACTCGCAGGCCTCCTCAAAGGTTCTAGCCGTCACAATCTTCCAGGCATCCCTCCTCCTAGCAGCCTTAAAGCGGAAGCCCTCTGCTAGGACGAGGTCGTAGCCCTCCAGCAGCCTAACCAGCCTACCCCAGCTAAGCTTCTTCGAGTTCACCCTCTGGAAGAAAACCATTTCGCTTCCGGTTAGGGCTAGGGTGGCTTCAGCTCCAGCCTCCCTATGCCTCCACGTATCCTTACCCTTCAAGTCGAAAGTGTAGTCGAACTCGTGCACGTGCTTCATGGTGGCTAGACGCAGCTTCCCCCGAAGCATGGAGGCTAAAAGCTCTATGGTTCTGGTTTTCCCAGACTTGTGGGGGCCAACCACCAAGACGATTTTAGGCTTTCCAGGGATTCCTCCTCACCTGCAAGGTTTCGTTAGAGCAGCCCGTATAATTGTAGGCGAAAGCTTCCAAAAGCCTCCTATACCGGGTTTCCCCCAACGGTTTAAGGCTTTCCACAGCCCTAGCAACGTAGGAAGCCATCCTCCTCCTGCAGTAATCCAGGGAGCCATAGGCTTGGAGGCTCTCACTTAAAACCTTAACCTCCTCCCGGGATAAGGAAGCCCCCCTGAAGGCTTTGAGGAGGAGGCTTCTCAGCCTGCTGCCCCCATGCTGGTAGAGGTGGAGGTATGGGAGCGTAAGCCTTCCCGCCTTCAAATCCTTATGGAAGCCTTCAGCCGCCTCCTCAAGGTCGTCGGAGAGCTGGTAGGCTATTCCAAAGTTTTCCCCGTAACGTTTTAGGGCTTCCACCTTTTGGGGGCTCCCCCCTCCAGCCATGGCTCCACACTGGCTTGCAGCCCTAAAGAGGGCTGCAGACTTCAACCTAACTTTGGCTAGGACCTCCTCTTCCGAGGAGTTTTCAAACCCCATGGTTACGTCTAGGAATTCTCCATCGCAGGTTTCCATAGCCGCCTCAGACAGCACCCTTACAACCTCCTTAGGGTAGAGGGTTGCTAGGCTTATCGCCTTGGTGAAGAGGAGGTCGCCTGCGAGGAGAGCCTTACTCCCCCACTCTACGTGGAGGGTAGGCTTCCCCCTACGCTCCTCATCCCCATCAATGATGTCATCGTGAATTAGAGTGGCCGTGTGGATGAGTTCAACGGAGAGAGCCAAGGGAATCAATGCTTCACGGCTTCCGCCAACCGCCTCCCCAGCCAGCAACGTCAGCAGAGACCTCAAACGTTTGCCCCCGGAGAGGGCGTAGACGGCCTGGGGGTAAAGGCTTAAGCCTTCAAGCTCTAGGAAAAGCCTTTTCAAAGCCTTTTCAAGGCTCCCCCTGGCCTCAGAAACATACTGGCTGAGGAAGGCCTCCAAAGCCACCACAGCTTTAAGCCCTTAAGGTTAACAATTATTCAACGTGGAAGGTTAAAAAGTATGTGGAGGAGGCTGGAGGCTTTAAAGGTTAAGCGTACACGTAAAACGAGGATTCACATCAGGGTTTTGAGGGAGAAATGTACGGGCTGTGGTAGGTGTGTTCAGGTTTGCCCAAGTGGCTCCTGGAGGATGCGGGGTGGAGTGGCAGAGTGGAGGGGTATGGGGCTATGCCTGGAGTGTGGAGCCTGCTATCACGTTTGCCCTGAGGAGGCCATTCTATGGCGCTACCCCGAGGGTGGTGAGGGTGTAGCCTACCGGTTCTAGCAGGGCTCAATGGTGGAGGGGGGCTTATTCGAAATAGCGTAGTTAACCCAGGTTACATTTCTAACCTCATTAGTTATCCTTGAACTCATCCGCTCCAAAACCTCGTAGGGGAGCTTCTTCCAGTTAGCGGTCATTCCATCCATGGATTCCACCACCCGGATGGTTACCATGTAGCCGTGGCTTCTCTCATCACCCATAACGCCTACAGCCTTATCGTCGCCCACCACGGCGAAGGCCTGCCAAACCTCACCGTAAAGGCCAGCCTTCTTAAGCTCCTCCTCCACGATTCGACTTGCCTCCCTGCAAATCCTAAGCTTCTCAGCCGTTACCTCGCCTATGATTCGGGCGGCTAAGCCTGGACCTGGGAAGGGGTGGCGTTCCGCAATCTCCTCTGGGAGGCCTAGCAGCCTAGCCACCTTCCTAACCTCATCCTTGTAGAGGTATCGGAGGGGCTCCAAAAGTTTAAACTTCATCCAGCTTGGTAGGCCTGCAACATTATGGTGGGTTTTAATTCTCGAGGCTGGGCTTCCCGTCCTAGCGCTTTCAATCACGTCCGGGTATAGGGTTCCCTGGAGAAGCCACTGGAAGGGGCCATACTTCTCAGCTACCTCGCTGAAAACCTTCACGAATTCCTCTCCGATTATGCGCCTCTTCTCCTCTGGGTCAGCTACCCCCCTAAGCCTTGAAAGAAAACGTTCTGAAGCATCCACATAAACCAGGTTTAACCCAAACCTCTTCACGGTTTCTAAAACCTGTTCGGGTTCACCCTCCCTGAGGAGGCCATTATTAACGAAGACGCAGAGCAGTCTTTCACCTAGAGCCTTACTGGCCAGGAGGGCTGCGGTAGTCGAGTCTACGCCTCCGCTGAGGGCGCAGAGAACCCTCTCCCCCGGGGGAACCGTCCTCCTAATCGATTCAACAGCCTCCTCTATGAAGGCCTTCATCGTCCAAGTGGGCTTGCAGCCGCAGATTTTGTAGGCGAAGTTTCGGAGGATTTCTAAACCCCTCTGGGTGTGGGCTACCTCGGGGTGGAATTGAACCCCGTAGATTTTCAGTTTGCGGTGTCTCACAGCTGCCATAGGGGTGTTAGCAGTGTGGGCTAAAACCTCAAATTCGCCTGGAAGTTCGGCTACGTCTCCATGGCTCATCCAGCAGATGGTTGGCGATTCCACCCCCTCAAAAAGGTCTGAATGGTCATCTATGTAGAGCTCTATTTTCCCGTACTCCCTCTTCCCAGCTGGTTTAACGCTCCCCCCAAAGGCTTGAGCTATGAGGTGAAGCCCATAGCATATGCCGAGAATGGGAATTCCAAGCTTGAAGATTTCGGGGCTGCAGAGGGGGGCTCCAGGCTTGTATACGCTGGCGGGGCTGCCTGAAAGGATTAGTCCTTTAGGCTTGGAGGCCTGAATCCTGCTCGGCGGGATATCTGGGGGGACAAGCTCAGAGTAAACGTTCAGCTCCCTAATCCTTCTCGCTATAAGGTGGGCATACTGGCTTCCGAAATCTAAAACTAGGATTTTGTCTGGCCTCTCAGGCTCTGTCAAGCTTCCCCTACCCAACGCTTCAGGAGAAGTTAGGGAGCCTACGCTATTAAACCTATCCTAAACCTTAAAATCTTCCAGGCCTAAGTTTCCCTTGAAAGTTGGCTAGCCATGAGGTTAGATACTTCTCAGGCCTGGTTTTCGTAGCCTGGCATGTTTATTGGAGCAGGCTTGGGGCTTATCTTTGGAAGGCCTGACGTTGGTGGAGCCTTGGGGATGGGTGTAGGCTTCCTCCTCATGGGCCTCATCAGGGTTAAAGGCGTAAAACCCACACCCCTAACGCTTTCCATCCCCCGAAGCTTCCCCTCCCTAGCGTTAACCATCCTCGGCATCATAGTCATACTGGCTGGGGTAAGCCTAATCTTCAAGCCTGAATGGGTTTACCCATACCTAGCCGGGATTGCCGTGGTAATCGTAGGCTTAGCCATCCTGCTTGGAGGACTACTGGGGCTTCGAAGGGTTAGGGAGGAGCCTTCACCTTAAACTTATTTTTGAAGGCTGCGAAATCTAGTTTGGTGGTGGGCCTAGGCGGGGGGCTAGGGGTCCCCTGAGAGCCCTCACAGGGCTCGACCGCAAAACCCCTATACGGCGGGCCGAAAGCTGGGGTTGAGACGCACCCAGCCTGGCTGAGGCCTCACGGAAACCCTGGGAGGGCCTGTCCTCCAGGGCTGGCGGAGCAGGACCACCTACTCGTAGGAGTGGGTGGACTGTGCTGCCGGGTGAAACGGGCTAGGCCCGGGAGGGAGCAACCTAAGCCCGGACGCCCAGCGCTTGGAGGGGTGCGGGCCTGAGGGAGGCCGTGAAAGCCTCAGCCCGGTATGAGCGTCGAACCCCAGGGCCCACCACCCCCTAAACCTTTTGGAGGCAGGCTTGTGACTGTTCCAAGGGAGGCTTTAAGGCTTCTAGTTGAAAAGCTTGGAGGCTCCTATAGTGGGAGGCTTGGCCTAAATCCTTCAGCTAGTGAAGATCAGCTTTTCCAGTGGTTTCTCGCCTCCATCCTTTTTGGAGCACCCATCTTCGAGCGGACAGCTGAGAAAACCTTCAAGCTCTTCCAGGCTGAGGGGCTTACCACGCCTAGAAGGCTTTTGGAGGCAGGCTGGGATAGGCTGGTTGAAATTTTAGATGCTGGAGGCTACACCCGCTACGACTTTAAAACAGCAGACAAGCTTTTGGAGATGGCTGGAAACCTTGAAAGGCTTTATGGTGGAAGCCTCTTAAGGCTGCATGGTGAAGCCTCAGACAGCCTCGACCTTGAGGAGAAGCTTAAAGGGCTTGCTAAAGGTATAGGGCAGGCCACCCTCCAAATCTTCTTTAGGGAAGCCTCCGAAATCCTGCCCAAGGCTGAGCCCCTACCCTCAAGCTATGAAGCCCTAGCCGCCAGAAAGCTTGAAATCACGGGTGTGAAGGGGGAGGGGAGAAAGGAGCTTAAACAAGTTTTAACCGACATAGCTAAGGCTTGGGAGAAGAGCGGTTTGAGGGGTGGGCTTGCAGACTTTAGGGTTGCCCTACTCAGGCTTGGCAGGGACTACTGCAGGAAGGGTAGGTGTAAGGTTTGCCCCCTCACCAAGTATTGCCCTTCCAGCAGTTAAAGTTCTAATAGGGTTTGGTTGGGTAGAATTATAGGGGGGAGGCTTGACGGAAAGCCCAACAGAGGCCAGGCTCAAGTTTTTAGAGGAGGCTGAAGCCTTTAAGGCTGAGTTCGAACGTAGGCTCACACCTATTGAGCATTTAAGCCCTAGGAATCCTGCGGTTTTCGTTTCGGTTGGTGGAGGGGAGTTGGGAGACCTAGCCCTAACCGCCGCCAAAAGGATGTTTGGAGGCTTAAACGGGGGAGTTCGAACAGTCGTCTTCGACAGGTATGAGGGGTTCCCAGCTCAGGATGTTGCTGACGCCTACGAGGTTTTCGACATGCTTAATGGGGATAGGCTTGAGGAAGCCATTAGAAGGCATATTCCAGACCCTAATGAGCCTCACGCCATCTACCTTGAAATTGAAAGGGTTGACACCTTAAGGGTTTGCAAGCTTGGAATTGAGGCTGGATATAGGGTTGCCTCCACCCCCTACGGCCCCCTCATATGCATGGACCGCCACATGACCAAGCTCATGTTCGACAAGCTTGGCCTTCCAAGGGTGGAGTGGGCTTATGCTAGCAGCCCTGAGGAGGTTAAGAAGGCTGCCCGAGACTTTAACCTCCCCGTAATCATAAAGCCTATTATGACTTCCAGCGGCCATGGAACCACGATAGCGCAGACATGGAGTGAGGTGGAGGCTGCCTACGACTACGCTGTGAAGCATGCTAGGGGTAAGGGTAGCGAGGTGGTGGTTGAACGCTTCCTCCCCCAGCTTAAAAAGGAGGGAACTGAGGTCACCCAGCTAGTTGTAAGACACTTCAACACCGAGGGGAAAATCGTAACCTCATTCTTCCCCCTAGTGGAGCATCAGAGGCCTGGAGCCACCTACCATGAAAGCTGGCTTCCAGCCAGCCTGCCAGAGGAAGCCGTTAGGAAATGCAGGGAGAGTGCTGGGAAAATTGCTGAGTTTATCGGGGGCTTAGGCATCTTCGCCGTGGAGCAGTTCTACGTTGAAGGTAAGGTTTACAATAATGAGGTGGCTAACAGGCCTCATGATACAGGTATGATTACGAGGTGGATGCTTAACCTAGATGAGGGTGCAGCCCAGCTTCTCTCAAGCCTAGGCCTACCCATCCTTGAGGGGGACCTTGAATATGCTAGGAAGGGGGTTTACGGGGTTGCCCACGTAATCCTAGCTCCAGGAAGGGAGGATCAAAGCTATAGGGAGGCACCCGTAAAGTTCTGGGGGCTATGGGAGGTTAAACGATTCATGGAGGCGAAGGGTTATAGAGGAGACCTCTGGTACTTTGGTAAGCCTGCCGCCTACCCTGGGAGGCGTATGGGGCTAGCCGTAGCCTTCCACGAAGACCTAGCAGAAGCGCGGAAGAGAGCTGAGGAAATCGCCCACCACGCTGAAGCTAAAATATTTTATGGCTGAACGGAGGCCTAGGCTTGAAGCTTTCAGCCGGGGAGAAGCTTAAACTACTACTCTACGACATGCGTTCAGGCCATTTGGAATCCTACGAGTTCGACTTAACCCCAGCTGAGGGCGGCGTTTACAGGGTTTACCTACCCCACCACCTCTACCATAGGGTTGAAAGCCACTTTGGAAGAGGACCCCACACCACGGTTTTCACGCTAACCCACGGCCACTACATGCTCTACGGCCACCTAAAAAATGATAAGGAGGCGGAGGTTGCCATCGAATTCGAGGAAGAGTAATGCTTAATGTTTTAGGCCGTAGGTTTCCCTGTTTATTCTCGGAATGAGAGCCATGAGAACAGCCTGCTCAGTTATCTCAGCCCTATCGAGGAGGCCTCTTGAAAGAAAGCCAACCGCCCCAATGGTTTCACCTATACGCTTAACATTAAAGGCCTCCTCAAAGAGGCTTCCCACCTCGCCTTTCCCCTCTAGGACGCCTCGAACTATGGTTGGCGGAAGCTCGAAGCCTGGGCTGCATCCAAGCGTTATCTTGCCCTCCCTGTCGGCTATCGCACACCACTGGAGGTCTATGTAGCCTGTTAGGGCTCCCTCCACCCTGAAGAGGCCTGCTCCACTCCTACGCCTAGGTCCGCCTTCCAAGCCTTCAACGCTTCCAAAGCCCTATTCACGGCTCCCCTAACCGTCTGCCAGTCTAGGGGCTGCCTTGGAACTCCAGAGGAAACCTTGAAGCCTCTAACCTCAACCTCCCCGTAAACCTTGGTTAGAGCCCTCCTCGCAGCCTCCACTTTAACAGGATTCTTTGAACCTACGGCTGCCCTCAGCCCTTCCAGCCCCTCCCTAACGCTTATAGCCTATCCGCCTTAGGAATTCCCTACGCTCCTCCACGTTTTCAGGCTTCTCAATCCCCTTAGGTTTGAAGCCGTCGATGACGCCTAGGATACCCCTACCCTGCTCGGTTTCAGCCACGATTACCTCGACGGGGTTGGAGGTGGCGCAGAGAATGGAGCATACCTCCTGAACCTGCTTCACAGCGTTGAGCACGTTAATAGGGTAGGCGTTGCGGAGGATTAGGAGGAAGCTGTGGCCTGCTCCAATCCGAAGCATGTTCTCCGCCGCCTTAGCCCTTAACTCCTCATCGGTTCCCTCATGGCGGATGAGGCAGGCTCCAGAGGCTTCGCAGAAGGCTAAGCCAAACTTCACGTTAGGCATGGAGGTAACCACTGCTTCGTAAAGGTCTTCCACCGTCTTGATGAAATGGGATATTCCTAGGATGATGTTGCAGCCCTCCGGGAAATCAAGCCTAACCGTTTCCAGCTTCAAGCCTAATTCACCTAAAAGGTTGAATGGAAGCCGTGGGATTAAACTTTAAGCAGCCTCTTTCAGCTTGGAGGGTTTGGGTTTACCCTTCTCCGTCCAGCCTCTAAGCCGGTAGTATTCGGAGAGCATACGCCTTAAACCCTTCCTATCCACGATTTCACCGGCTGAGGCTCCGCTTTTAAGCTTCTCCCTAAGCCACCGGTAGGGGTAGGATAGGTCTGAGGGCGCCCCCTCCCTCAAATTGTAAAGCCTCACGAGGCTGTTTATCCTTGAGCCTGCCTCCCGAAGCATGGAGGGCTTAACCTCTGCTCCCGTTACTATCCCGTAGACTTCTGCGAGCTCCCCCCAGAGGATAGGCCCCAGAACTGGGAGGCAGAGGAAGTGGCAGTAAACCATGCAGTCCACTACGGTGTAGAAGTCTTCAAGCTCCACTACCAGTGAGGCTTGACCCTCATAGGAGAGTCTGTCCACCCGCTTCTTCGGGTTGAAGGCATGCCTCCCCACAAGGTTCGGCCTATAGGCGAGGCTTCTCATGTGGCAGGCTCCCCGAGGGCTCACAGCATAGGCTAAGGCCATAGCCTTAAGGGCTCTAGGCTCATATCCAGGAGGCTCCAAACCCTTAACGTGGACAGCTAGCTTCTCCGCCTGCCCTCCCAGCCTTTTAGAAGCAGCCCTAACCCCCTCCGCCAGAATACCTCCAAAACCCCTCCTATAGGCTATCCTTTCAAGCATCTCTAAAACTGCGTCCGCATTTCCAAATTCGAGTTTAACCCCAACCCTCCTAGCGTTTAAAAGCTTTCTTTCCAGGCATTCCATGGTGAAGGCCATAAGGTTTCCAGCGGTT
>Ga0180302_10001866_pt1 | contig 10124 bp, 13 predicted proteins | sample GuaBasSediGuay17_FD_121794 | JGI IMG/M metagenome (GOLD analysis project Ga0180302, IMG submission 121794) | Subseafloor sediment microbial communities from Guaymas Basin, Gulf of California, Mexico - Guay17, Core 4571-4, 12-15 cm | ecosystem: Environmental > Aquatic > Marine > Hydrothermal... | reverse complement strand
TTCCTGGACAGATCCAAACAAACCTAAACATAATAGGAAGTGGCGAGAATATGAGAAAGGAGAAGCAGATGAGTTGGCGATAAAAGTATTTAGAGAGGTTGGTTCCTATGTATTTAAGACGATTAAAAGACAGTCCGAGGAAACTTCTATAAAGGAGATTAAAAAGCCGAAAAAGGTCATTACGGAATTAGCAAGTTATGCTATTGACTTTGATTTTAAATTAGAGAATTTGAGATTTAATCCTCTTCCTCCGCCTATACAAGGTGGAAGGGAATTTTCTAAAGGTCCTATAGAAGCATTTTTAAAAGTAGAAGATATTCTTAGTCATTTCGCTCTAGGAAAAATAAGTATGGATCACGCTGTTAGATCATTAAACTACGCTAGATTTGCCATTATACCATTTCTTGGGTATCCCAAAGAGATATTGAGTAGATTAGATAAATTATATGAAGAGGCTGTTAAGATATTAGAGCGTCTGAGAACACCCGAAAACGTTAAAAGGTGGTTATTAAGTCATGGTCCTCCCAGAAAAATAGTTAAAAAGCTTGACGAGTTCTTTAATAGCTGAGATTTTTCTAGAAATGTTTCCCTGCAATAATATGATCAATGCCCGCAATCTTTCTCAGCTCGAGAAATTTCCATCCCGCATTCTCTATTAGTTCCACTAACTCGCTCAATGAATAAAGGTTTATGCTTAACTGTAACGCGTCGATAAAGACGAGTTTTCCTTCATTTTCAGTGAAAAAATTCCATGTTAAATGGAGCTTTTTGTAATTGGGATCAATTATTCGAGTTAAAAATACATGATATTTTCCTGCGATGTAATATCCCAATTCGCTCTCGCTATATTTTGTAGTCTCCTCGTTTTCTCTAAGAATTATGTCTGAAATGATTAGTAATCCTCCTTGCTTAGTTATTTTAAATACCTGTCTCAGAATATCTTCATCCGTTTCCCGATCGTAATATCCAAGAGACGTCCAAACCAGTAGCACGGCGTCAAATATCTCGTCATATAGGAGTTCATCAATTCTTCGTGCATCTCCAATGACGAATTTTACGTTATCAATGTTCAACTCTTTTGCGTTTTCTTTTGCATCAGCAATGAATTTTGGTGAAAAATCAACTCCAATGACGGTGTAATCCATCTTAGCCAAATTTATTGAAATTCTTCCATTTCCGCACATTAGATCTAATATTTTGCCTTTTTTAATACCATAGTCCTTTAATATCTGAGCTATTACTTCGGCGTCTCTTTTGGCGGTCTTCCATTTGATTTTCATCAAAGCTAGAAATAAGTCTGCTTTATCGATAAAGGTAGTAAGAGGATTATTACTCATCTCTAACACACAGCACGTTCTCCTTTCTTAGAGAGACTATATCCAAGTATTGCCTTATCAATTTCATCAGGTTCATAGCCCTCGATTTTTACCTCTTCCCCATTTTTCTTAACAATAATATATGGAAGTCCTCCAATGCCCTCTTCGAGTAGTAATCTAATAAATGTCTCATCATCTACATTCTTCACATCTAATTTTACTTCATAATTCTTAGGAAGTAAAGTGATGAGAGCTTTTATTCTTTCTAGAGCTTTCTTGCACGGTAGTCCCTCGGCAATGTAAGCAATAATCTCAATTCTTTTTCCTGGCATTTCTTATCACTAGAATTAGCTATAGTCCTCCCACTTATATCTATAGTTTTCTGATCATAACTAGCTTAAAAATGATGCTAGAATAATATATAGAATTACGCATTCTGAAGGAGGGGAAGCGAATATGAAAGTCGAGATGGAGTGTTTAATATGCCTATTAGAGCGAGGTGTAAGAGCTGTTGAACGTTTATCTCCCGAGAATCCCGATAAACATCTCGAAGTCAGTAAGAAGATTCTCCGATTACTCTTAAAAGAATTTAATTTGAATCAAGTACCAGCTTGGATAGGAACAAAACGAGAGAAAATTATTCAAAGAGTCCTAAACAATAAAGATCCCTATCGAGAATTAAAGCGAAAAAGCAATGAAATCGCCAAGCAACTATGGGAAGAACTCAAAAGCAATATAGATCTCTCAAATAGAGATTTTAATACGTTTAGAAAAATGATGCTAAATGCAGCGGCTGCTAATGCTGTTGAATGGTTTATAAGAGGTCATGATTTCTCGTTAGATGCATTCAAACGGGAATTCCAAAATATTGAGGAAAGAGTTGCTATTGATGAAACAAAGGAATTGTGGAAAGATATTCGGGAAGCAAAGTCTCTCCTATATGTATTAGATAACTCCGGTGAAGCTGTAATAGATCTTCACGTAGTAAGATATCTGAGTAACTTTGTTGATGAAATTTATGTGGGAGCCAGAGAAAGGCCGATTATTAATGATATAACGGTAGATGAGGCTTACGAGCTAGGCTTTGGAGATATCGCAAAGGAGATTGTACCAGTTGGATGGTTTATAGGAATCTTCCTAGATAGAGAAGGTGTAACTGCTAATTTCCTTAGAATTTTTAAGCGGGTAGATGTTGTGATAGCTAAAGGAATGGGAGCTTACGAATCTTTGAGCGAGTATACTTTTGATAAACCGGTTTATATCGTATTAAAAGCAAAATGCGCGCCGGTTGCGAGACATTTAAATGTTCCGCATGGGTGGTATGTAATCAAAAGAATGTGAGGTGGAATTGATATGGAGGAATTAAAGAGCAGCCTAAGTCTAATTATTCAAGAAGCAAAGGGGGTCCTTCTTAGAAAAGGCCTAAACAAAGTAGTTACAATTTTAGATTCAGAAGAAAAAGGCGTACCCATTGCACTTACTCTGGAAAATGTCAAACCAAACGTAACGGTTTGGTTAGATAAGAAACTTACTGATGAATTTATGGATTTTTTAAGAGGATTCGCCGATATCTCAAGAGATGACATCGAGGAGATAAGCATATCAATATCAGATACTAATATTAGCATAGAAGTATCAATTAAAGTCGACGAGTTTAATCCGAGAGAAGCACCCGAGGCGATAATACCACTAGGTAGAGAAACGGCAATCGTCTTTACACCAACGCGAGGTTTAGTTATTACTTTTACACTCACATGATTTTTTAGCTTCTTTTTCTGCGCGTCCAAAATTTTCTATATAGTACTCTCACTAATGATGGTTTCCCCATTAAAAGATTAACTCGAATGTCTGCTCTCAATGGTTTTTTTGGCTCGATGATAGCCTCTCCACCTGCTTCTTTGAGGATAAGATAAGGAGCAGCAATATCGGGCATTCGCATAACTCGTCCAATATCCATTACAGCATCCAGTAGATTAGATGCAGTATATACGATTGCTAATCCCGCGGAGCCCAATCTTCTAATCTTGCCGAATCGAAAAATTTCTCGAGAAAATTGTAACGAATAAGCTGATAGAACCTCTATTAAGGCCACAGGAGACTTGGCATCCGTGATCATTAAGCGCTGGATTATGTTGTTTTTTATCAAATAGGCACCTTCTCCAAGCATGGCTACATATTTCTCCTTCAATTCGGGAGCATACACAACAGCTCTTGTAACACTTTCAATGCTGTCTCTCTCTGCATATGCTATGAGAGTAGCATAGTAAGGAATGCCTCTCAGAGCGTTACTTGAGCCGTCAATTGGATCAATTAATATTACTCCCTCTTTAATATCCCCACCGTAATCGGGGTTTTCCTCTCCGCGTATTAAACCGCGAAAACCGAGATTTCTAAGATTCCTGACGATACTCTCCTCAATTATTTTATCGAAGCGAAAGGTTTTATCTCCGGAAATATTTTTACCAACGGTTTCTTTCCCGAATTTTATTATTTCTCGATAATTTATTCTCTCTAAAGATTGGAGAATTATGGTTAAAATCTTATCATGCATGATGTTTAACAATGTGAGGACCTTTTTCGAACTAAATTGAAATTTTCATGAAATAAAAGCCAATCATTATAGCTAATAATAGAGTTAAAATATCAACGATTACCCGTACTAGTAATCGTATATCTCCTCCCTCAGCTCTAACATATAAGAGTTTATTACATACCGCTGCAATTGTTCCCAAAACTATGGCCGTAAGCGCCATTTCAGCATTAATCCTCCCTGCAGAGTAAAGAGACATTATTGATAAAACTACTGCAGCGTTACTAACAAAGCCTCCAATGATGCTTCCTACATATAAACCGAGATTAGGTATTACGTGCTCGAATGCTACAGTAATAAAAACTATAGCAGTGAAAACCAGAGCGAATCTTGTTGCTGTTTTGTAGGATAATGGACTACCTAATTCAATTCTGTGAATCATCCTTCTTAATTTTTTATGGAATCTTAAGTAAGCCACGAACATCCCTACAATGACGGGAAATGCTAAGGCAACGGTTATTCGGCTGATGATAAATAAATCACCCCAAGCTAATATCATGGTTAGGAACAACGTTCTTATAATCATAGTTGTATTTGCTAATAAGACTCCTGAAGAAATTATCTTATGCTCTCCTGTTTCTTCGCCATAAGGATTTTCTTTATATAAACGAACGAGATTAACTGTTACAGCCTCGGAATTAATTACTGATCCTATTATTGAGAACGTTATTAATCCTTGCGCGGGACCTAATTTTCTAAGCGCCATATATGCCAGAAATCCTAAAAAGAGAACAAGTATAAGAAAGTAAAAGAATATTCTTACGTTGATAACGCCAAATATCGGATCAACGATATCTGGTATCAACGGTAATAATAACAGAGCTAGTATACCAATTTGCAGAGCCGACTTAATTTCTTCATATTCTAATGACCTTACAATTTCACTTACGCTTTCCTTAATTGCCAAGATGAATGTAACGAAGATAGATAGAGTTATACCCAGCGTTATTTGATTAAAACCTACGAGTACGCCTAAAAAGTAGGATATAGCGAGCGCAACAGAAGTCGTAATGCCGACATCCTTTATGTAATATAAGAATCGAAATACGGAATACATAAATATTAGAATTATTGTGAATATGGCTCCTAATATTAAAGCTTCTTTGAAGCCAGGCTCGATTGCTAAAATAGCAGTAATGGTGCCCAGGAGTGAAATGAGCCCAAATGTTCTAATACCAGGACGACGCTCGCTTAAGCCTTCTTCACGAGTAAACTGTCTCTCAAGGCCGATTATCGCTCCTACTAGGAATCCGATTATTATCTTAAAGTAGTCACTTTGGAAGATCATAGTTGTATCCATTGCTGATCACGGTGTTTTCTTAAACTGTCTAAATTAGCATAACATTATATAATACCGTTACGTAACTTTTTCAAGTGATAATTTCTAGATAAAAATTTTTAGTGTTCAATTTAATTTGACTGAAAGATATTCCGCTAACTTTGGTGGAGGCAATTGGCAAGAAAATTTCGATTTGTGCTAATGCTAAAGGACATCTGTTTTCCAACGGCGGAAATTGACTTAAGACAAATAATGGTTAGTGGAGGGTTAAGAAAGGCAATTGAAGAATACGTGAAATCTGGCAAAATAATCCCCTTAACGGCAATACAGATTTTTAATAGAGGAAAACTTAGGGGAATCCCCGATTCTGTAAGAATTCTTAGGAGTCTAAATGTTTTTGATGTCGAGTTATATTTTATAACCCCCATTGGTTTGATATGGGAGGAAGAACCGTTAGTTCCGTATAAGCACTGTCTGGACGAGTTAAGTATCGATGATATTACCAAATTTTTCCAAGATTCAAAGACGGATGAAGCAATTTATGATGTATTAGAATCACAACCAGATTTTCTTTATTTGTACGTAAACACGAAGTTAATAAAGTTATTAGACTTGGTAAGCTATATTCCTAAAGATACTGTATGTTTCCTCGTGGCAGACATCGGTATCAGTGTTAAACGGGAGAATATAAAGCCATTATATCCAAGTCCTGCGATTCTGTCTATATTTAAGAAGTATAAATTAAAGATATCATCTGATAATTTTCCAAGCATGATGTTATGGTATATTTCTTTAGTCTTCTCCAGATTGTCGAGAGAAATGAAGCCTGAATCTTTTCTGAACTATTTACTTAACATTAAAAATAATCCAAGTGAATTCTTAAACATGATTACAAGTCCCGAACTGTTATATTATGTAGAAAAGGCAAGAGATCAATCTCTTCTAAGATTTTTTGATCGAGAAAGAAAGAAGAGAGGCGAAAAAGATGCGCAAAAGAGAGATAATTATTAAGAAAGAGAGATGCAAAGGTTGTGGTTTGTGTGTATGGATATGCCCGCATGGCGTCCTAGCTATCTCGAAAGAAGAAATGAACTCTAAAGGCTATCACCCTGTAAAGGTAGTTAATCCAGATAAGTGCGTTGAGTGTCGATTATGCGAATACATATGTCCAGAATTCGCAATATTTCTAGTGGAAAAAGAGGTTATTGAAGCGGTATCCAGAATTGGAGGACAATGAATTGAAAAAGTTATACTACGTCACCGATACATCTAGTTTAATTAGATTATTAAGGAGTAATGAGTTCACTAGATTAGTTAGCACAGCTTATGTAGCTATACCAGAAGATGTTTTAGGGGAAATAAAGGACAAGGAATCACGATTTCTCTTGGAATCTTTTCTTGAAAGAATATCCATAATAAACCCGCCAACAAACATTATTAACTTTATAATTAAGAGAGCTCACGAGATCGGAAGTATTGCCGAAATATCAAAAGTTGATATATCAATAATTGCGCTCGCATATTATCTCAAGGAGAAGAAATATGATGTGATAGTTTTAACAGAAGACTTTGCAATCCAGAATCTATGCAGTGTTTTAGGAATAGCATTTTCTTCAGTTAGACCTAGAAAAATTAAGTGGGTCTTCAAGATTAAGAAGAAATGTAATGTTTGTGGGGAAGTATTCGACGTACTTTTAGATGAATGTCCTATCTGTGGGTCTAAGAATTATAAACTAATCAAGAAACGTACTAGAAAGATTTCCTAAATTTTTTAGGTTTGATACAAATAAATCCCTGTGCTTTCTGACTAAATTTAATAATGAAACCAGCACTTCGTAGTCTCTCGCCAATACCCTTAACAATGCTTTTACCTCGATATTTCTCCTCGGGGCTTCCCGTATATTGGTACAGAATACCTCCAGGGCGGAGTAATCTATATAGCTCTTTGAAGAAACTCTCAGAATATAATTCTCCTGCAACAGAGAAGCGTGGGGGATCATTAATTATTCTATCAAAGCTTTCGTCAGAGAATTTCTCAATGATGGTTGTAGCGTCATGTAATATTATTCTAATTTGTGATAATTCTATACTCCATGGATTATACTCTGCTATCTCGAGGACATTAGCATCCTTTTCGACTGAAATGATATCGCCACCAAATCTACTAGCCCAAATAGCGGTGTAACCTAATCCCGTGCATATGTCCAAAACATCATGTCCGGGCCTTATTTTTAGTAAAGAAACTTTAATTTTAGCATCAATAATGGGTAAAACGTCCTTGGTTCTATGCATTCTTATACCATTTATTTCGATAGTTGGTGCGCTTTTCGGATTCACCGCAATTAGTTGGTAATAACTATTCTCAGATGCCTTAGCTATGTGAATAAAACTACCATCTGACGAAATTGCGTATACGCGTTCTGGTCGCTTAAGTAGTCTCATTAGGCTATTTATAGAGATCACAACCATTTTCTTCATATCTTCATATTGCCATGTAAAATAAAGATGGTCATCCTCCTTCATAGCGATAATATCATCAGATTTTCCCAAACTCAAATTAATCGGGATTTCCTTTCTTCCTTTTTCAACGAATTCAATAATTTTTTCTGCCTCAAAACCCGTTATTACTGGAAATAATTTTGGCTTGAAAGGATATTCCGTAGAGGAATTCATATCTTTTTCCTCGTTGTTATATCCTTAGTATCTTAATCTCATTACTTGAAAGGCCAACGATTACTTCGCACCGCATCACGAAAACTCCATTCTCTAATACTCCAGGAATTTTATTTAATTCAATTTCAAGTGTAGGGGTTATCTGGTCGATATCAAAATATGCATCAAGAATTATATTTCCATTATCGCTAATACATGGGCCAACTTTACCTGAACTTTCCCTAAGAATTGGTTTCCCGCCCATTTTATCAAGAGTTTTTATGACGTATCCTAGTGAGAATGGTAAAACCTCGATTGGGACCGGTACTTCTCTATTTAATTTACGTTCGTCCACGATTATAATACGTTTTTTTGCAGCATAATTAATAATTTTTTCACGAGTAAAAGCGCCTCCAAGTCCCTTTATGATAACTCCCTTATCCGAAAGAATTGAATCGGCACCATCTACAGTTAGGTCTATTTCAGGATTTTCGTAGAGATCAGTGATGGGAATTCCGTATTTTGACATAAGAATCCTTGAATCTATCGAGGATGGAATTCCGATAATATCCTTCAGCAGACCTTTCTTAAGCGCATCGCCCAAAAATTCAATGAAGTACTTTACTGTTGATCCACTTCCTATGCCGAGAACATATCCATCTTTAACATACTCTAGAGCTTTTCTAGCTGCAATAATCTTCATTTTCTCATAATCTACATGCGTCATGATTATCACCAAAAAATATTCGAATTATTCTTAATTATTGTTAAACGATTTTTGATGTGTATTCATCAACCTTTTCGAGGGGACCCTTATTGAGTGAAGAAGAGCGACACTTTGTTGTTGCTGATTATAAGGGAAGCTGGAATATCGGGGCATTTGGAGTAGCAACAGATAAGTTTGTAATTCTGGGTGAAGGCTTCAGACCAAAATTATTAAATGAAATGAAAAAAGTCTTCAAAGTACCCATTATTATACAAAACGTCATGGATGAACCAATCGTTGGAGTCTTATTAGCAGCTAATTCAAGAGGAATTCTTGTACCGCCTCAGATATCCGATATAGAACTTAAGAACTTAGAGGAGAAAACGGGTGTTCCAGTAGAGAAAATTGAGTTTAAAACTTATGAAAACGCGCTTGGAAACATACTACTTGTAAATGATAAAGTGACTTTCATTCACAAGGATATAGCTGAGAAGAATAAACATGTTCTAAAAGTCATCGAAGATGCGCTGGATACTGAAGTCATTACATACAAATTTACTTTCCCTATTATAGGAACTGTTGTCGCCTTAAACAACAAAGGAGCGCTAACTCACCCAATGATGACGGATGAGGAATTAGAATTCATAAAGAAAACAGCAAATGTCAGAGTGGGAAAAGGAACCGTTAATATGGGGTCACCATATATCAGGAGCGGTTTAATAGTGAATTCTCATGGGGTTGTTGTTGGACTGAGAACAACGGGATTAGAGATGCATAGAGCATACGAAATTCTAATAGCAGAAGAATAGCAGTACAAATTTACTGGATAATTTTTAGGTTATTGATCCAGTAACATGCATTTACATTGAGCTACAAGATTCGTGGTTATACGCATTCTTTATTCATTATACGAGCAATGAGGTTATCTCCCTGAGATCGTATATCTTGAGACCGAATTTCTCCTCTATTTTCGTCTTCAAATTCAGTATTTCCTCATCAATAGTCAACAGGTTACCTATAGTGATTGCTGTGGCAACGATTATTTCATCTATTATCTCTAATTTCTTAGGAAATTCTGATTCAAGCTTGTTAACGTTGTCATCGATCTGCATATCATAGGGAATGAAGGCAATTTTTTCATCCTCTTTAAGAATTGATAAATTCTCCCAGAAACTTCTTACAATGCTAAACGGAATAATATCTTTCCTATACAGAGAAATGATCTTAAATTTTGCTTCACAAATGGATATCTCCGCGAAGTAAAGAACGGATAACTGAGAGTATAGATCATCTACTATATCATTTATACTCCCCAGATCAAGTTCAAAGAACGGAAGTAGAAAAGTGGTATCAAGTAATAATTTAAGTGCCACTTTTCATTTCCTCCTCGAATATCTTCCTCAGCTTCAATAATTCTTCGACATCCACTCTAGCCCTCTTTCTGTTGATTAGATCCCTAGGAGTCGGTTTTTTTCTGAATAGAATGACATCATTCTTAATTATGAATTCGACTTTATCTCCCGGCTTCAGTCCGAGAAGATCTCTTAACCTTTTTTTAACGTAGATCTCTCCCTTCTTACC